>Ga0209632_10000017_pt1 | contig 206272 bp, 209 predicted proteins | sample COG_10_FD_184754 | JGI IMG/M metagenome (GOLD analysis project Ga0209632, IMG submission 184754) | Pelagic Microbial community sample from North Sea - COGITO 998_met_10 (SPAdes) (version 2) | ecosystem: Environmental > Aquatic > Marine > Neritic zone/Coastal water | place: Helgoland, sampling...
AGCGAACTGCTGATGCTAAAGCATTAATCGAAGAAGCTGCTGCTGCTGCTGAAGCTGCAGCCAAAAAAGAGGAAGAAATTGCTGCTGAAGAAACTCCAGAAACTGAAGCAGAAGCTTCGGTTACTGAAGAAGAAGCTCCAGCAACTGAAGAAGAAACTCCAGCAACTGAAGAAGAAACTCCAGCAACTGAAGAAGAAACTCCAGAAGCTGAGAAGTCTGATGATTCAGCAGAAGCATAAACTTCTTGACTATGACCAAAGAAGAATGCTTCTATCTGGGAACCATCGTCTCAAAATTTAGTTTTAAAGGAGAGGTATTAGTCAAGCTAGATACTGATAACCCTGAAGATTATTTAAATTTGGAATCTGTTTTTGTCCTACAAGGCAATAAATTGGTTCCTTTTTTTATTGAAAACGCTCAATTACAAAAATCCAGTTTATTACGAATTCAATTTGAAGATATTCATACTGAAACCGATGCAGGCTTATTAATCAAAAAAGAGCTTTATCTTCCTCTGGAACAGCTTCCTGAGTTAAAAGAAAATCAATTTTATTACCACGAATTAATCGATTTTAAAGTAAAAGAACAGTCGGGAAAAATTATTGGTCGCCTTCGTTCGGTAAACGATCAAACAGCACAAGCATTATTCGAAATTATAGATGAAAAATATCGTCTTATTTTAGTTCCAGTTCACGATGATTTTATCAACAAAGTCGATCGTAAAAACTCCCTTTTAACATTGGATTTACCGGATGGATTATTGGACATATATAAGCAGTGAAAAATAGCGTATTTCGATTCAAGCAATTTAAAATAAACCAATCCAAGTCTGCGATGAAAATAGGGACTGATGGGGTTTTGTTGGGAGCGTGGACACCGATTGCTAAACAACCCTTAAGCGTATTAGACGTTGGTTCAGGAACGGGTTTAATAGCACTTATGCTTGCCCAAAGACTTCCAAAAGCAAGTGTTGTTGGAGTTGAAATTGATGAAAATTCGGCAAATGAAGCAGCTGATAACTTTAAAAATTCACCTTGGACATCGCGTTTGAAATTAATACATAATCGATTTCAGGTTTTTGCTGAAAAGAGTGATGAAACTTTTGATCTTATTGTTTCAAACCCTCCTTTTTTTAAAACACCAATTAAGCAGTCCAAAAGCGCCAGAGCTACTGCTCGAAATAATCAATATCTACCTTATGAAGATTTGTTTACTTGGGTAAGTAAACTCTTGAGTATTCATGGACAATTTACTTTGATTTGTCCTTTTGAATATCGGAATGATCTCATTTTACTTGGATTGAGTAATGAGTTGTATTTAGTTAAAGAGCTGTTTGTCAAAGGAATGAATGGTACTCCTTTCAAAAGAATATTGATGTGTTTTTCAAAAGTAAAAGCTAATTTGGTTACACAAGAATTAGTGCTCGAAACAATACGACACGAGCGAACCATAGACTATCAAAATCTGGTTAAGAATTATTATCTCTAGAAGTCAAAGACAAAACCAAAAGAAGGGAAGGGTGTATTGCTTTGGTCTGTATCAATTTTGACCAAAGTTTTGGGGCTAATCAATGATCCATCGTCGTTTCTAGCCAAACCATATTCATCCGGTCTGGGATTTTCTTGTCCTAAGAAATTTTGTAATTCGAAGTAAAAGTTGAAAGATAATTTTTTAAAATTCCATTTCTTGTCCACGCGAATATCACATTGGCTGAATGCAGTTAGTTTTTCTTCCCCAAGGCGACTGTAATCCAGTACAATTCGAGGATAAGCGTTTAGACTTTCATCGGTATCTGTGGGGACGTAAGGTGTTGCTCCAGCGTAACGATAACGCAAACTTATTTCCCAATTTTTTCGGAGTTTATATCCACCTGTGAAAGAAAGTAGATTACGACTGTCCCAGACTGACGGTAATTTGGTGTTTTGAGCTCCACTAAATTCACTTTTGAAGTAAGTGTATGCTAAGATTCCATAAAAGTTTTTCGATAGTTTTTGCTGAAAGAGCAATTCAAAACCTGAACTTGTTCCATTACCATTATCAGAAACAGGTTCATTTCCAAGAACTTCAAATCCTCCTCCTTTATTTGCCAATGAAACGCCATCGAGAATAGAAACAGGGTATTGACTGTAATTTTTGCTAAAGGCCTCTAATGTAAAACGAGTAGATGGACTCACATTATACTCTAATCCGAAAACATAATGTTCACTTTGAGTATATCGATTCATCCTGTTGATGAAGTCACCACTATTGCTTTGAAAACCAAGCATGGTATAGGTCGGTATTTTAAAATAGCGTCCAACAGACGCATTTAACTTCCAGCTATTATCTTCTTTCAGAGCATACGAAGCAGATAAACGTGGTGAAAAGTTATCTATTAAATTTGACCCCTCGGTAAAACTATCGGCATCAGAACGCAGACCTAATGCTAAACTCAGTCTTTCATTCAAAAAAGAACTGCTGATTTTACCAAAAAAACCATATTTTATAAAGTCAATTTTGGTTTCGTAGAGAAAATTATCGAGAGTATTTACGGTATTATTACTGTAAACAGAATTCTGTAGGTTAGCTCCATAGGATAATTTCCAATTTCCTGAAAAGCTGGTTACATGTACTCTTAGTTTTGTTTCTTGTTCTTTAGAATCATTTCTAAAAAGTACACCCGATTTATTTTGGTTATCATCATATCGGCTGAAAATATTTTTCAATCGATTGCTACTTAATATTGTGTTTATTTGTCCTTTCCCGTTTCTTAATTTATGCTTCCAAGTTAAACCTAGAGTCAAAGTTTTTTGTTCGATAATTGGTACTTGTTCTAAAGTTGCTTGCTGTTCAGCATCAAATTCGTCAGGCGCTACAACTGAGAAATCATCTATCGAACCTAGCCCGATAAATGTCAGTGTATTTCGTTCATCAATTTCATGATTTAATTTCCATTGATAATCCCAATAATCAGGCCTTATTGGTAGCCCAACTAAAGCAAATACAAATTGTAGGTAACTTCGCCTAGCGGAGAACATTAAAGTAGTGTCAGATCGTTCTTTAGTGCCTTTGAAAATGGGTCCATCGAAGGTTGCCCCAGCTTCGCTTGCACCAATTCGAACATTTCCTGTAAATTTTTGATCGTTACCCTCTCTTTGTTCAAATGCCAAAACACCTGAAAGAGGATTGTCGTATTCAGCTCCAAAAGCAGAAGAAGATAAGGTAACTTCTCTTATAAAGGACACATTGAGCATCCCTACTGGTCCTCCAGCACTTCCTTGGGTGCTGAAGTGATTAATGTTAGGAATTTCAACTCCGTCAAGATAATAAACACTTTCGTTTGGTGCTCCTCCTCGGATGATAAAGTCGTTTCTAAAACCACCAATAGATGGAGAAATTCCAGGTAAACTTTGAGCTACCTTGGTAATGTCATTATTCCCACCTGGATAAGTTTCAATTTCAACAGCAGAAAATGATTGAGTAGACAGTGGGGTTTCTTTTGTGGTTCTGAATGGACTTTTAGAAAGAACAACTTCGTTTAAAGTCTCCAATCTTTCATTTAGTTTAAACAGAAGCTGGGGGGTTCCAACAGATTTTACGATAACATTGTAAAGTGTCTGAGAATCGTACCCCAGATAACTTGCTTTGATATTGTATGATTGAGTTGGAATATTTTCGAAGATAAAATAACCACTTGCATCTGTAATTACTCCGATGTTAGTTCCTTCCAGAAGAATTGTTGATCCTTCTAAGGGATATTGTGTTTTTTCGTCAATGACTTGCCCTGAAAAAGTTCCAGTATTTTGAGCATAAATAATTGATGAAATTGTAATGAAAACAGTTAATAAGCATTTGCGCATGGTGTAATTTTTCAGCTAAATTAAGTTTTGAAATTTAAAGCTCAAATATTTTGTTTAACTTTTTTATAAAATATATAAACAATTTAATTCTTCCGTCGTTTGTTTTTCCTTTTTGCTTTTTTGTTTTGTTCTTCTATTTTTTTTAGCTCTCTTTCTTTTTCTTGTAAGTCATATTCTTGTCTAAACTGCTCCAATTCTTCACTTTTGATTATTTCTTGATCACTTGCTTGAATAGCGATATCATCCACCCCAAAGGAACCTTTCTCGGTTTGTTTACGCATGATTTCTTTGGAAGCCTTAAGGCTGTAATAGATTCCTGGATCAATCATTTTATTGGCGATATAATTTTCTTTCTTTTTTTTGTCCCAGCGAACAAAAACAAAACCTCCTTCGTTCGCTGAATCTAACTTTACTCGAAATACTTTTGCATTATTAGGAAGATTCTGATAAACTTCAATGCTTTTGAGAATATAGCCCGAAATATCAAGTAATTCCTCAACAAATAGTGTTTGTCCTTCTAAGCTTTTGTCATTTAGAGGGGATAAATATTCAACTTCTTCATATTCCTCGTCATAATCATAATCATCCTGAGCATAATTGATGTTCCAAAAGAGCAGGAGTCCGGAGATGAGCGTAAATTTTAATGTATCAGAATTCATGCTGCTTTTCGGGTTGATAAATGAAATAATAACAAATAAAAAATTGTGATCCAATATAGGTTAATTCTGTTAGGCTGTCAATGAAACTCGTATTCTCGATGAAAAGGCCATAGGAGAGTAATGTTCCACTAAAAATAAGCAAAGTGATTCCAATCATTAGCGAAAGTGTTGTTCTGTTTCTTTGTTCAGTCCACAACATAAAACTTAGAAATCCCGCTCCTATCAGGAATGTACCATAAAAAAGTATAGGCCAAAATAATGACCCTAGATTTTCGTATAATATTATTAAAATAATTAGGAGATAAATCATCCAAACCATGGCTACGATTAATGCATGTTTTTTTTTGAATTGAATTAAAAAGTCACCTATGAGTTCTTTTATCATTGTGTCTAAAAGGAGTAAAATTACTCCCCAGAAAACAATTATACCTGCAAGTATATGAGAAAAATCTGAACTCAAAATTAAAATATATCCAATCCAAGAAAAAAATAAAATTATAAAATAAGCATTGGATCGATTTTTACCAGAGAAATAATATAGGGTAAGGGAAGGGGTAAATAATAATTTGAAGATTTGAGCTAATTCTTCAAATTGAAACACTACGGTTTTAATACTTAGTAGAGCAATAATCCAAAAAATATAGATGCTGTATTTTATTGGAAAAGATAAAATTGAATTCATGAGATGGGGTTAAAATTAAGTGTTCTAAAGTAATTGCAAATTAAAAATTGAGCTGGTATGTATGTCGCCATAACCCAAAAGCCAAAAATATTTTCCTCAAAATAAAAGGTGTTGAATGCAATCATGCTATCCGATACAATAAACAAAATAACTCCTACTAAAAGTTCAAAAGTTTTGGCATTTCTTTTTGTCATCCATAGCAGCATGGCTAGTATTCCTATGGTTGCTATAGTGATTGCATATCCACTAACAGGGATGGTTAATGTTCCTAGTTTAGGACCCAATAGCTTCATGGTTCCAAGAAAATAAACTCCAAATAATAGGGATGAAATTAATCCTTCTTTTGAAGAAAGAAAATCTTTTAAGGTTAGTTCTATTTCTTTGTTGATTAAGTGCAGATAAAGAAGTTGTGTAATCCAAAAAGATAGAATTCCTAAGAGAAAAAATAAGGAGCCTTTACCCATCAATAAAAGATCACCCACCCAAGAGAACAATAAAGCTGCCAAAAATATTTTTTTTGAATTTTTATGGTAATAAAACAGTGCTAGCAAGGGCACAAGAAGTGGTTTTGTGTAAGTTGTCCAGATTTCTTGATTTGTGTATTGTAAAAAAACATGTGCAATACCGATAATCCAGAAAAGGTATGCAGCATTTTTCATTCAAGTATATAATTTAGAATTTTTAAATATATAGAATATCATCGAGATTGAAAAAGTTAAACTTTTTTAACTACAAATGTTACAACACCCCAAATGATAAGTTCATTGTCCTCGGTTACCCGTATGGGTTTATATTTTTTATTTTCTGGTATTAGGTAAATGCAATCCGCTTCTACCTTTAATCGTTTTACCGTAAATTCTCCGTCAACAAAACATACAGCGATGTTATTGTCTTGAGGTTCTTTACTTCTGTCAATAACCAAAAGGTCTCCGTCATCTAGCCCAGCTCCCTGCATTGATTCTCCAGCAACTCGCGCATAAAAAGTAGCTTCTTCGTTTTTGACAACTTCTTGATCGATACTGATTCGAAGTTCTTTAAAATCGTCTGCAGGAGATGGGAATCCCGCAGAGACTCTATTTTGAGCAAGAGGTATTTTTCGAAAATTTTCAGTATTGGGTTTAAAGAAAATTATACCTTCTCCAATTTTATTTTTCTTCCTCATAAAGTGATGCCTGAGTTGTTGTTGACTACAATGACCTCATTAAGTTCAGTGGTATATCGTCTTGAGAGATGTTCTTGTCGCATTTTCCAAGTTTTCTTCAGGTCTTGATTTCCTAACTTAATTTGATTTGGGCCAAAACGTAAGTGTATTTTGTCGATAGCTTGCATCAAAGGGTCATGCTTATTTATGTTGGATTGAAATAAGTTGAGTTGTCGTTCTTTAGAGGGTACAAGCCCGAGCAAGAGAACTCCTGCTTTTTTGTATTCAATTCCATCACGAAAAATCCGTTTCAATCCTTCTACTGCATATTTACAAAGGGTAATACTTGAGTCGGTAGCATAGGGAAGTGTAATTACACAACTGTTCCGGTATTGCTGTTTATTTGTTTGATGTCGATTACTGCTTATGAATACCAATACCGCATTACAACTACTTTTTTGTTTGCGAAGTTTTTCTGCACAACTATTGGCATAGGTCGAAATGCGATCCTCTAATTCATGAAACAGCTTATAGTTATTTTTAAAACTCCGTGTGGTTGTGATGGATTTTTTTGCAGGCACAATTTCTTCAAGCTTAATATGAGGCAATCCTAATAGATCTTTTTTTAAACGAAGTTCCAAAACACTCATATGCTTTCGAATCCATGAGTCAGGAAGGTTTGCAAAATTATAAGCTGTTCGAATTCCTTGTGCTTGTAATTTTTTTGTGTGCTGCATTCCAATACCCCAAATGTCTTTTACAGCAGTCCATTTAAGTGCTTTTATTCGTTTTTCTTCGGTGTCAATTATATAAACACCTTGTGTTTTAGAGCTGAATTTTTTAGCGATTTTATTAGCAATTTTAGCCAAGGCTTTTGTGGGTGCAAATCCAATCGAAACAGGGATCCCTGTCCATTGGCGTACCTGTTTTTTTATTTGAAAACCTGTTGTTTCAAAATCAAAATAATCAAAACCGTCAAACCTTAAAAAAGCTTCATCAATACTATAAACTTCTGTATTTGGGGTATAACGTTCAAGGATATACATCACTCGATTACTCATATCTCCATAAAGGGGGTAGTTCGAGGAAAACATTTTGATGTTTTGTTCTGCGATTTTTTTTTGATATTTAAAAGTAGGAGCCCCCATAGGCACTCCCAAAGCTTTTGCTTCGTTACTTCGAGCGATAACACAGCCATCGTTATTTGATAAGATGACAATGGGTTTTGATTCCCATTGGGGTTGAAAAACACGCTCACAAGAAGCATAAAAATTATTACAATCAACAAGTGCAAACATGTTGTCTAAAGTAACGAATTATGAAATGTAATGTTCCTTTTTTTCGAAAAGATGTTTTTATTTTTTAGTCTTTATTTTTAAGGATTCTACTTAAGTTTTATTTGCTTTTTAATTATAAATGTTACAAATGGGATATAAGAGATCGTATTTGTGTTAAAAACAGTCTCATTTTTCTTTCAAATACACGAAGGTCTTAGGCTAAAAGTTGTAATTTCGTAAATGAATTTTAGACAAGTCTTCACATAAATGGATAAATATTCTTTTTTAAATGCAGCTCATACAGGCCATTTTGCTCAAATGTATGATCAATATCTTCAGCAGCCCGATAGTGTCGAAGCCAGTTGGAGGGCTTTTTTCCAAGGTTTTGATTTTGGAGTAGAAAACAGTCAAGAAGGTTTTGATTCTGAGACAATATCTGAAGTTCCCGAACATTTACAAAAAGAGTTCCAGGTAGTACAGCTGATTGATGGATACAGAAAACGAGGCCACTTGTTTACCAAAACAAATCCTGTAAGAGACCGAAGAACCTATACTCCCAATCTATCAATAGAGAACTTTGGACTTAGTTCTGAAGACCTTAATAGTGTTTTCAATGCAGGGGATATTATGGGAATCGGTCCCAGTACCCTAACGGTAATTATTGAACATTTAGAGCGAGTGTATTGCGATTCTATAGGAGTAGAATACATGTATATTCGAAATCATGAGAGACTCAATTGGATTCAACAAAGACTCCATATTAATGATAATCATCCTAATTTTTCTCAAGATCAAAAGAAACATATTTTAAAGAAATTAAATCAAGCGGTAAGCTTTGAGAATTTTTTGCACACTAAATATGTAGGTCAAAAGCGCTTTTCACTAGAAGGTGGCGAGTCTTTGATTCCTGCATTAGACGCTGTGGTAGAAGCTGCAGCTAATCATGGAGTTGAAGAGTTTGTAATGGGAATGGCGCATCGAGGCCGTTTGAATACACTGACTAATATTTTCGGAAAATCAAGCAAAGATATTTTCAGTGAATTTGATGGAAAAGATTACGAAGAAATAGTTTTTGATGGGGATGTAAAATATCATTTGGGTTGGACATCTAAACGTACTACAGATACTGGTAAAAAAATTAATATGAATATTGCTCCAAATCCTTCACATCTCGAAACAGTTGGAGCTGTTGTTGAAGGTATTACCAGAGCAAAACTAGAAAATAGCTTTAAGGGGGACACCAATAAAGTATTACCTATCGTTGTCCATGGAGATGCTGCAATTGCAGGTCAAGGATTACCTTATGAGATTGTTCAAATGGCTGGGCTCAAAGGTTATGGAACAGGAGGGACAATCCATATTGTAGTAAATAACCAAATCGGGTTTACAACCAATTATTTAGATGCCCGCTCAAGCACCTATTGTACCGATGTAGCCAAGGTAACCTTATCACCAGTTTTACATGTAAACTCTGATGATGCGGAAGCAGTTGTCCACGCCACTCTTTTTGCATTAGATTATCGCATGCAATTCGGTAGAGATGTATTTATTGATCTTTTGGGATATAGAAAATATGGACACAATGAAGGAGATGAGCCTCGTTTTACACAACCAAAGCTTTATAAGTCCATTGCAAAACACAAAAATCCACGAGATATTTATGCGGAACAATTGATTGCTCAAAATATTGTAACGGCTGCCGATATAAAAAAATTAGAAAAAGAGTATAAAAATTCTTTAGAGGTAGATCTCCAAGATTCTCGAAAAGAAAAGAAAACAGTCATTACACCTTTTATGGCGGATGAATGGGAAGGACTCTCTTTGGCCAAAGAAAAAGAAATGATGGTCGAGGTTGATACTCAGGTTAATGAAAATACTCTTTCCGAGGTTGCGACTGCTATCACAACCTTGCCTGAAGACAAAAAATTCTTACGTAAAATTGAAAAATTAATCAAGGATCGAAAACGTATGTACTTCGAGTTGGACTCAATGGATTGGGCAATGGGCGAACTTCTTGCATACGGGACTTTACTTCAAGAAGGTTTTGATGTTCGAATATCAGGTCAAGATGTTGAACGAGGAACATTTTCACACAGGCACGCCTTGTTGAAAGCTGAAGACTCAGAGGAAGAAACGGTTTTATTGAATACACTGCCCAACAAAAACCAAGGAAAATTCAGCATTTATAATTCGTTATTGTCCGAATACGCTGTTTTGGGTTTTGACTATGGATATGCCATGGCCAGCCCCAATGCTTTAACTATTTGGGAAGCTCAATTTGGGGATTTTAGTAACGGAGCTCAAATTGTAATTGACCAATATATTTCCTCTGGAGAGGATAAGTGGAAGACTCAAAATGGAATAGTAATGTTGTTACCCCATGGATATGAAGGGCAAGGTGCGGAACATTCCTCTGCACGAATCGAACGTTATCTTCAGCTTTGCGCAAAAGACAATATGTATGTTGCTAATTGCTCAACGCCTGCAAACCTATTTCATCTTCTCAGAAGACAGATGAAAACCAATTTCCGAAAGCCTTTAATTATTTTTACGCCCAAGAGTTTGCTGCGTCATCCAGAAGTAGTTTCCTCAAGGAAAGATTTTACTTCTGGAAAATTTCAAATGCTTATTGAGGATAATACCATAAAAGTAAAGGACACAAAAATATTGGTGTTCTGCACAGGAAAATTCTATTATGACCTGATAAAAGCCAGAAAAGAGAACCAACGAAAAGATGTTGCTATCATTCGTTTAGAACAAATATTCCCATTGCCTTCTAATGAAATTCGTTCGGTTTTAAATCAATATAAGAGCGTAAAAGATGTTGTTTGGGCTCAAGAAGAACCGCGTAATATGGGAGTTTGGTCACATTTACTTTTACATTTGCCAGAAGCTGTAAACTTCAGACCTGCAACAAGACGTTTTTATGCTGCTTCAGCGGCAGGAAGTGCAACACGATTCAACAAAAGACATCGTGAAGTCATTGATTACGTTTTCGATGATTCAAAAGATAATTTTATTAAAAACAAAAATAAATAACAAGTACCCGTTAAAACACCATTCCTATGATTTTAGAAATGAAAGTTCCTTCACCAGGAGAATCGATAACAGAAGTAGAAATAGCTCAGTGGTTAGTAGCTGAAGGGGATTATGTCGAAAAGGATCAGGCCATTGCTGAAGTAGATTCAGACAAGGCAACCCTTGAACTTCCTGCAGAGGAAAGCGGTACAATTAACTTTAAAGCTAAGGAAGGAGATGCAGTAGCTGTTGGACAAGTTGTTTGTTTGATTGATACTGAAGGGAAACCTAGTAGCGAAACTGCTATTTCAGAAGTTTTAGAAGAAAAAAAGCAACCTGAAGCTGCTGTTGAAAAACAAGTAGAGAATCCAAAAACATATGCTTCTGGTTCAGCTTCTCCAGCTGCCAAAAAAATATTGAGTGAAAAAGGAATTCAACCCAATGAAATTGTTGGAACAGGAAGAGATGGTAGGGTTACCAAACAAGATGCTGTTGATGCCGTTCCTTCAATGGGAACACCGCCGATTCATGGTACTCGGGAAGATAGCCGTAAGAAACTCTCTATGTTGAGACGAAAAGTTGCTCAACGATTGGTAAGTGCCAAAAATGAGACCGCCATGTTGACTACGTTCAATGAAGTAAATATGTCTCCAATTTTTGCTTTAAGAAATGAATTTAAAGAAGCATTTAAAGAAAAGCATAATGTTGGATTAGGGTTTATGAGCTTTTTTACCAAGGCAGTAGTGCGAGCATTAAAATTATTTCCAGACGTAAATTCGATGATCGATGGTGATCATCAAATTGAATACGATTATTGTGATATCAGTGTTGCAGTTTCTGGTCCAAAAGGATTGATGGTTCCTGTGGTTAGAAGCGCAGAAAAATTATCGTTTAGAGGTATTGAGACTGAAATAAAACGCTTGGCAATTCGTGCTCGTGATGGAAAGATAACAGTCGATGAAATGACAGGTGGAACCTTTACAATTTCTAACGGAGGTGTTTTTGGATCAATGCTTTCTACACCAATTATTAACCCCCCTCAATCAGGTATTTTGGGAATGCATAATATAATTGAACGTCCCATTGCAGTTGATGGGAAAGTAGAAATTCACCCAATGATGTATTTGGCTTTATCTTATGACCACCGAATTGTTGATGGAAAAGAATCTGTAGGTTTTTTGGTTGCAATTAAAGAAGCTTTGGAAGATCCCATAAATTTATTGATGGATAAAGATTCAAAGAAAGCTTTAGAGCTTTAGAAAAAGATTTTTACTCTTATAATCTATAATAGCGTTAGTTCTTTTAAGAAAGTCAGCACCTATAATGCCATCTATTGTTAAACTCCCTTGTTCTGATAAAGAGGAATTAATTGCATTCATGTCGAGTAAAAAAAACTTTAGATTTAGTATAAAAATTTCTTTGTAGTTAATTGTACTTTTCATACTGGGCTTTGCTTTTAACTTTTCACTACCTGCACCGCTCATTTCTAATTCGTTGTCTTGTCTTACGATAGAGAAATAATCTTCTTTATCAATAGAAATAAAGCTGTTCGAAGCACCAGTATCAATTAAAAAAAGACCATCTTTTTTATTGATTTTTAGGTGAGCAACTAAATGTTGACTTTTTGTTTTTTTAAATTTTATTGAAAGAAATCCTTGAGGTTTTAAAATGGCTTTCAGCACTTTTTTTGTTTCAAAGATACAGAAAGGATTTAAGCTTTGTTTCCAATTTGAAATGCCTATTTTTACTTTATGCAATTAATAGACACCCACACCCACCTTTATGCGGAAGCTTTTGATGAAGATCGAGACGAAATGATTAAAAGAGCTTTGAAAAATGGTGTTAGCGATTTTTTTGTGCCCGCCATCGACTCTAGCTATTCGGAAAGGATGTTTGCACTAGAGAATCAATACCCTAATCAAGTTCATCTGATGACTGGAGTTCATCCTACTCATGTGAAAAGTGATTACAAAGAGGAACTTGCCCATGTATCTTCATTGTTAAAAAAACGTTCCTTTTGTGCAGTCGGAGAAATTGGAATTGATTTATACTGGGACAAAACCTTTATAAAAGAGCAAAAGGATGCTTTTGATACTCAAATACAATGGGCAAAAAACGATAAGCTCCCGATTATAATCCATTGTAGAGAAGCTTTTGATGAGGTTTTCGAAGTTTTAGAGGGTCATAAGTCTGAAGATCTTTATGGAATATTTCATTGCTTTACCGGAACTTTAGAGCAAGCAAAACGAGCTTTATCTTACAATTTGAAATTAGGAATAGGAGGAGTTGTTACTTTTAAGAATGGTAAAATCAATCAATTTTTAAAAAAAATTCCTTTAAGTGAAATAGTTTTGGAAACAGATTCACCTTATTTAGCGCCTGTACCATATCGGGGGAAAAGGAATGAAAGTTCTTATTTAAAGCAGGTTGTTGAAAAAGTTGCTGATGTTTACGATTTGCCTATTGATCTAATAGCAAAAGAAACCACCAAGAATGCTTTTGAGGTATTTAAATTAATTTGATTTTATAGCACTTAAATTTTTAGGTCAAGTTTTTTTTTTGTTATTTCGACAATTGAAATTTTAATTTTAGAGAGGTGGCCGAGCGGTCGAAGGCGCACGCCTGGAAAGCGTGTATACGCCAAAAGCGTATCGAGGGTTCGAATCCCTTCCTCTCTGCTAAGTTGTTTTTTGGTGTATAAATTGAAAAATAGAATAACATCATAAGAGACCTATGAAAAAATATGATGAAGAAAATTCTTTCCATATAAAGTATACAAAAACTTTAATGTGATATATATCCTAATTTAGTGTGTTTAAAAAGATTTAATTTGAATTAACCACATAAAGGAGTGAATCATAAATTATATTATTTTATCGACTGTATCCTAATGACAAAAGGAAAATTAAAATCAATTATTGAGAAAATTATTGGATTTATTAAGAGGAACTTTAATCACCTAATATCTTCAAACCTTTATATTAAGGTTAATACCTCAATCATTTTTTTAATTTCTTTAGTCAGTTCCGCACAACACGATCATACTGGTCTGCATCACTGGGAGATTCCCAGTAAGAATCCTGATCGTATTATATTGACTTTTCATGGAGATCCAGCTACATCTAGAGCCGTAACCTGGCGTACTGACAATAATATCAAAAAGGGGGTAGCAGAAATAGCAATTGCAACCGTAAACTCTAATTTCAAATCCACTTCATCCACTTATGAAGCTATTTCGAAGCCTTTTGATCTGGGACAATATAAGGGAAACAACTCCCTCATAGTTAATTATCACAGTGTGATATTCGAAAACCTAAAGCCTGATGAGCTTTATGCATACAGGGTTGGAGATGGAAACGAATATTGGTCAGAATGGATACAGTTCAGAACTGCCCAAAAAAGAAAAGCCACAACTGAATTTGTGTATTTTGGTGATGCACAAAATAATATTCTTTCAGACTGGTCACGAGTTATACGAATGGCATATCAAACTGCTCCCAATGCATCTTTTGCTATTCATGCAGGGGATTTAATTAATAACGCGCATCAAGATTACGAATGGGCAGAATGGTTCAAAGCTGGCGGCTTTATTCACAGCCAGTGGACTGCAATTCCTGTTTTAGGTAATCATGAATTCTGGCCTTTATCTAAAGAACATGGAAAAAGAGAACTCTCTATCCAATGGCGTCCTCAATTTACTCTTCCTGTTGAAAATTCACTAAGTAAAAAATTACACGAAACAGTTTATACAGTTGATTATCAAAATATAAGAATTATAGTTTTGAATTCAAATTATAATTTAAGAGAGCAAACTAAATACATTGAACAAAAGCTAAAAACTTCAAAAGCTAAATGGAATATAGTTACTTGTCATCATTCTGTATTTTCTCCTGCCAAGGGGAGGGATTTTGAATATGGGCGTGAGCACTGGAAACCATTATTTGACAAATACAATGTAGATTTGGTGCTTAATGGTCATGACCACACCTATGCTCGAGGGCATGTTCCAGAACTGAATGAAATTTGTAAAGATTCGGGAGAAATAAAAACTGTCTATGTAACTTCTGTCAGCGGTCCAAAGCATTACAAGTTAGATCCTTATCAAATTAAAGATTACAATAAAGATGGTTATTTATTGGATAAATCAGCACAATATATTCAATTTTATCAAGTAATTACAATTGATGATAATCAATTGACTTATGTAGCTTATACATCAACAGGACAGGAATACGACAGGGCAGTAATTAAGAAAAACTTTGAAACTGGCACAAAAAAAATATCCCATCCATCAAACCAAAATTAGTTTAGGGAGTCGTTAACGAGAATTTCATCTTTGATTTAACTGTTGATTTTTTTTGGAAATTAATTTTTAAATGTAGCCATTGGGTATAAATTTGATAATATTCAATAACCCATTTGCATTTACTACAAATACATCTATCCCCTTAAATATAAATCACATAACATCTTAATAAAAATCAATACATAATTCATTAAACAAATCTGTATAATTCTAAAGACTCGCCAAAGAAAACATCAAATATTTCAAAAGTATTAGACATTATCACATTTTTTCTTTTCTTTGTCGGCACATAAGAAATGGAGATAATCAAAAATTAGTTTAAACAGTATTTTTTTTTATCTTTAAAACTTTAAATAATAAGAACAAAAATTTATTCAATGAGAAAACTATTAGTTGCCCTTGTAACCAGCATTTTAATGACCGGTTTTTCCGCGAATGCAAATACAATTAATCTCACAGTTGCTGATAATGCAGCAATTTCAACAATTGTACAAGATGATGATCAAGCTTCTGGCGAGGAGTCAGCATCTTTTACACAAGAACTAAAAACAAGATTTATTGAAGGTGGCCCTGGTTTTATGGGAATCGTTTTAATCTGTTTGATTTTAGGTCTTGCAATTGCTATTGAAAGAATTATCTTTTTAAATTTAGCAACCACAAATACAAAGAAATTGACTGAAGGTGTTGAAGAAGCTCTTGCAAATGGAGGAGTTGATGCAGCTAAAGATCTTTGTAGAGATACAAAAGGACCTGTTGCTTCAATCTTTTATCAAGGACTTGACCGTGTTGATGAAGGTGTAGAGAGTGCAGAGAAAGCAGTAGTAGCTTATGGAGGGGTTCAAATGGGACAATTGGAGAAGAATGTTTCTTGGATTTCGTTATTCATTGCTCTTGCTCCTATGCTTGGGTTTATGGGAACCGTAATTGGGATGATTCAAGCTTTTGACAAAATTGAAGCAGCAGGAGATATGCAGCCTTCTCTCGTAGCAGGAGGTATTAAAGTTGCACTTTTGACAACTGTATTTGGTCTTGTCGTAGCAATTATTCTTCAGATTTTTTATAACTATATCGTTGCTAAAATTGACAGCATTGTGAATGATATGGAAGATGCATCAATTACATTGGTAGATATCCTTGTTGCACATAAGAAATAGTTATAGACCTCTAAAAATTTGTAAATTATGAATTTTCAAAAAATAGTAAAAATCATCACGGGAATTCTTGGCGTATTAGGGATTGTATTCCTCTTCAGGGTTGTCGGAGCTGGTGATGAAGAAATCAAGGCAGCGGCAGCAGTAGGAGACTACGGTAAAGTAAGTCCTCTAATAAACCTTTCTCAATTTATCTTAGGGATAGCTGTAATAGCTACTTTGATTTTCTCTCTGATTGGACTTTTTTCGGATGGTGCTAAATTGAAGAAAGCAATCTTCTCAGTAGTGGGATTTCTTATTGTGTTGGGGATAGCTTATGCAACATCTGAAGGTGTTGAAACCCCAATGAAAGACGGAAAAGTGTTATCTGCATCAGGATCTCGCTGGGTAGGAACGGGAATTAGAATGTTTTATTTTCTTGCCGTGATTGCAATTGGATCAATGCTATTTGCAGGCGTAAAGAAATTAATCAAATAAACTAAGAAAATGGCAAAAAGAGCAGCACCTGAGGTAAATGCTGGATCGATGGCAGACATTGCTTTCTTACTTTTGATTTTCTTTCTAGTTACCACAACTATTGAAACGGATTCAGGAATCAACAGAAAGCTTCCGCCCACAGATGAAATAGTGGATCCTCCTATTATTAAAGAAAGAAATATATTTACGGTAGTCGTAAATAAAAATAATCAATTTCTTGTTGAAGAAAAACCACTTGAAATTTCTGAAATTAGAGAGCAAGCAATTGCTTTTTTGGATAACGGAGGTGGAGTAGGTGATGAAGCTTGTGACTATTGCCAAGGAGCAAAAGATCCAAGTTCGTCTGATAATCCAGAAAAAGCAATTATTTCACTTAAGAACAACAGAGAGACTTCTTATAAAGTTTACATAGCTGTTCAAAATGAATTAGTTGCAGCGTATAATGATTTAAGAGACCGTGAATTTGTTAGGCTTAATCCACTTTTAGGATTAACTTTTGTTGAAGCGAATAAGCGCTATGCTGATCCACGAACAACTCCAGAAGAAAAAGAAAGACTGAAGCCGAAATTAGCTGAAGTTAAATTAATGTTTCCTCAAAAATTATCTGAAGCAGAACCAAGTAAGAACAACTAAACCCTTAAAACATGGCTAAATTTAAAAAGAAAAAAGGAGGAGAAACCCCTGCTATTTCAACAGCATCTTTACCCGATATTGTTTTTATGTTATTGTTCTTCTTTATGGTTGCTACAGTAATGCGAGATAACACACTGATGGTTCAAAATACTTTACCAGCAGCAGATCAAATTCAAAAGCTAGACAAGAAAGATCGTGTTATGTATATCTATGCTGGAAAACCATCTAGTCGATATGCTGACAAGTACGGAAATCAAGCACGTATTCAATTGAATGATAAATTTGCTACAGTTGGAGATGTAGGAGCTTTTGTACTTGCAGAACGTGCTTCTAAACGTCAAGAATTACAGAATGTTCTGACAACAGCTTTAAAAGTTGATGGAGATACCAACATGGGGCTGATCTCCGACATCAAACAAGAATTAAGACAGGTAAATGCTTTAAAAATTAATTATACTACTCGTGTAGGCGATTATACTCAAAACATGAAAAACTAGTAAAAATTTTATTTTTTTAAAAGGGTGTTTCTATGAAACACCCTTTTTTTTTGAAAGAACTTCTTCTACCTTTATCCAATGAAATTCGCTTTAACATTTTTCTACTTATTCTTAAGTATTCATTTAGTAGCCCAAGACAGTTTGGCGCTTGTTGAAAAATCTTACAAAGAAGATCAATGGTATGCGAGTATATCATTTTTACTTGCCGATGAGTCTATTGAAGGCTTTCGATTAAATGGGTTATCCCAATCCTTTAGTATCGGTTTTATTAAAGATATTTCATTGAATAATAAATCTAACAGAGCATTGGGAATCGGTTTAGGATATGGAATCAATAATTATGGTTCAAATCTTAGTATTTCAATTGAAAACAATGATTCTTATGAGTTTAGTTTAGTTGAAAGCATCCAGCTTATTTCCAAGAATAGATTGGTTTCTCATTTTCTTGAAGTTCCTATAGAATTTCGTTGGAGGACTTCAACGGCTACAACATATAAGTTTTGGAGAATTTATTCTGGATATCTGTTCCGCTACAACTTCTTTACACGAATAAAACCGTTTTATGATTCTGCTAGGGTTATCAATGAAGTAAACCCCATAAGTCACGCATTAAAATTTTCGGCAGGATACAACACTTGGAATATTTATTTTGAATACAGTCTGACCTCTTTTTTCAAAAGCGGTACACAAACAAATTTAGGTACTCCATTAGAACTGAATTCAATGAAAATAGGCTTAATATTCTATGTTTTATAATTCTTTCCTAAGACGGGCAACAGGAAAGTCCATTTGTTCTCTATATTTAGCAACTGTTCTTCGAGCTACTCTGTAACCTTTTTTGAGTAATTCTTCCGATAGAGCTAAATCCGCCAAAGGTTTCTTTTTGTCCTCTTTTTCAATTAACGTTCGTAAATTTTTTTTTATTTCCAAAGTAGAAACTTCTTCCCCATCTTCATTGGTAAGAGACTCAGAAAAGAAACTTTTTAGGAGTTTTGTTCCATAAGGAGTTTCTATGTACTTACTATTTGCTACTCTTGAAACTGTTGAAATATCCATTTTAATTATTTCAGCAATATCCTTTAGAATCATCGGTTTTAACGTGAGTTCATCCCCCGACAAAAAATATTCTTCCTGATGCTTTACAATAGCATTTATTGTTTGATATAAAGTTTGATGCCGTTGTGCAACAGCATCGATAAACCACTGAGCAGCATCTAGTTTTTGTTTGATGAATTGAATTGCGTCTTTTTGAGCTGAATTTTTATTGGGTGCTGCTTGATAACCTTTCATCATTTCTTTATAAGAAGACGAAATATGTAATTCAGGAGCATTACGGCGATTCAACACCACATTCAGTATTCCGTTATCAACGGTTAAGATAAAATCTGGAACGATGTGTGTGTTCTGAAAAGTTCCAGACAAAGCTCCACCAGGTTTTGGGTTTAATCGTTCTATTTCTTTTAGTCCTTGCTTCAATAATTCTTGATCAACATCAAATTTTTCTTGCAACTTTGTAAAGTGTTTTTTAGAAAATAATTCAAAGGCTTCATTTATAATTTTTGAGGCCATGATTTGTGAAACAGAGAGTTGTTTACTACTCAATTGTAAAGAAAGACACTCTTGTAGTGTTCGTGCTCCAACCCCAGCAGGTTCTAGGGATTGCACTTTTTCCAGAACTAATTCCAGTTGTTCTTCCTTAACAAGAATGTTTTGAGTAAAAGCCAAATCATCTAAAACATCTTGCAAAGATCTTCTTAGATAACCACTATCATCTATACTTCCAATCAGAAATTCAGCAATTTGCTCCTCCTCTGGTGTTAAAATTAAGGAACTGATTTGACCTTTTAAATATTGATGAAAACCGATTCCTCCTGTTAAAGGAATAGTTTTTTCCTCGTCATCGTCGCTATAATTGTTTGTAGTTAACTTATAAGAAGGTGTTTCGTCATCACTTAAATAAGCATCAATATCGATTTCCCCAGTATCGATGGTTTCGTGGTCTTCAAAGTCATCTTGAAAATCATCTAAAGGTTCATCTGTTTTATCTTTTCCAGTTTCAAGGGCTGGATTTTCTTCAATTTCATTTTGAAGTCGTTGTTCAAAATCTAAAGTTGTCAATTGAATCATTTTCATCAGCTGGATTTGCTGAGGAGATAATTTCTGTGAGAGCTTTAATTGAAATTGTTGTTTTAGCATAAATAAGTTTGAGACTTTTTCTTAAATATATGAAAAACAGTAGACTTTAGAAAGCAGCATTTTGCGGGGTTCGGGGAAATGGAATTACATCTCGTATGTTACTCATGCCAGTAGCAAACAAGACTAAACGTTCAAAACCAAGTCCAAATCCACTATGTGGAGCACTTCCAAAACGTCTAAGATCAAGATACCACCACAATTCTTTTTCGTCAATTCCCATAGCTTTTATTCTTTTTTGTAGAACATCCAAACGTTCCTCTCGTTGAGATCCTCCTACAATTTCTCCGATTCCTGGGAATAAAATATCCATTGCGCTTACGGTTTTTTGATCTTCGTTCATACGCATATAGAATGCTTTGATGGTAGCAGGGTAGTCATAGAGAATAACTGGGCAATTAAAGTGTTTTTCAACTAAAAATCGCTCGTGTTCACTTTGTAAGTCAGCACCCCATTTATCAATATTAAATTTGAATTTCTTTTTCTTATTGGGTTTACTATTTCGTAATATATCAATGGCCTCGGTATAGCTTACCCGTTTAAATTCATTTTCCACAACAAATTTTATTTTTTCTAATAAACCCATCGATGATCTTTCTGCTTGAGGTTTAGATTTATCCTCTTGCTTTAATCGATCATCTAAAAAGATCAAATCTTCTTCACATTCTTTGAGAATGTAATTCAAAACATTTTTTATAAATTTTTCTGCCAAATCCATATTATCGTTAAGGTCAAAAAAAGCCATTTCGGGTTCGATCATCCAAAACTCAGCAAGATGTCGAGTAGTGTTTGAATTCTCTGCTCTAAAAGTAGGGCCGAAGGTGTAAACTTCTCCTAAACCCATTGCATAGGTTTCAGCTTCAAGTTGTCCAGAAACGGTAAGATGTGTTTCTTTCCCAAAAAAATCTTTACTAAAATCAATATTTCCTTCTTTAGTAAAAGGTGTATTTTCAAAATCTAAAGCGCTAACACGAAACATTTCACCTGCTCCTTCAGCGTCGCTTCCAGTTATGATAGGAGTGTTTACGTATTGAAAGCCTTCATTTCTAAAAAACTGATGAACTCCAAATGCAAGAGCTGAACGCAATCGCATTACTGCACTGAAAGTGGTTGTTCTTACACGTAAATGAGCTTTTTCTCTTAGGAATTCTAGACTGTGTTTTTTGGGTTGTATAGGATAGCTTTCAGGATCAGCTTCACCATAAATGTGTAAATCGGTTACTTGAATTTCATGAGATTGACCTTTTCCTTGACTTTCTATGTAATTTCCAGTTATTTTTATAGCTGCTCCTGTATTAATACTTTTAAGTAAAGCATCATCCATTGACTCAAAATCAACAACACATTGTAAATTCCCTAATGTAGACCCATCATTTAAAGCAATAAATCGATTAGCTCTAAAGGTTCTAACCCAACCTTTTACAATTACTTGTTGACCTGTAGCAGATGTTTTTAGTAAGGACTTGATTTTCATAATGTTTTTGCTTTTCGCTGCAAAGATAACAGTTTATCTAAAATTTAGTTATTCGTTTTACGCTTCCTTTGATTCTTTTTGTTCTAAAATTTGAAGCTTGGGCTTTTTCATGACATTTTCATTAGAAACGGTCCGTTCTAATGAAATTAATAGAGAGGGGAGTAAAATTAAATTTGCAAGCATTGCGAAAAGTAGGGTTGCTGAAACCAAACCTCCGAGTGCAACCGTTCCACCAAATTCTGAAATCATAAAAACAGAAAACCCAAAGAATAAGACAATGGATGTATAAAACATGCTCACTCCTGTTTCTCTTAATGCAGCGTATATTGATCTTTGTATTTTCCATTTTGATTCGATCAATTCCTGTCGATATTTTGCCAGAAAATGAATGGTGTCATCAACAGAAATTCCAAAGGCAATACTAAAAACTAATATTGTAGATGGCTTTATGGGAATACCCAAAAAACCCATCATGCCTGCTGTGACTAATAAGGGTAAAATATTAGGAATGAGTGAAATGAGAATCATTTTGAAAGACCTAAATAAGTATGCCATAAAAAGAGCAATTAATAAAATAGCCAGAGAAAGCGATAGAATTAGATTCTTGATAAGGTATTTAGTTCCTTTTAAAAAAATTAAAGACTTTCCAGTGAGTTGAATGTCATATCGATTTTCAGGAAAAATCTTTTTTATTTCTTTTTCGAGTTCAAATTTAATCTCTTCCATTCGTTCGGTTCGAATATCTTTCATAAACGTTGTCATTCGAGCATATTGACCTGTTGAATCCACATAATTTCTCATCAATGCATCTCCTTGCTTAGAAGAATCAAAATAAGAAAAAACAAAGTTGTTTTCTTGGGCTGTTGGGAGTTTGTAGTAGTTTGGATTTCCATTGTAATATGCTTGCTTAGCATATTTTATGGCATTTACAACTGAAATAGATTTAGAAAGTTCAGGGATAGCATCAATGCTTTGTCCTAGTTCATCCATTCGTTTTAAAGTAGGTAGTTTAACAACTCCATTTTTTCGCTGGGTATTGATTAAAATTTCTAGGGGAACAACTCCATTAAACTCTTTATCAAAGAAAAGGATGTCTTTAAAAAATTCTTTTTTCTGAGGCATGTCCTCTAAGATGCTCCCAGAGATTCTGATTTGGTAAATGCCTATAATGCTTCCAATAAGAAGAATTAGCGAAATAATGTAGGTGTTTATTCTTCGGTACCGAACGTTTTTCTCCATCCAATTTACAAAGCTATCAATGGATTTATTTTTTAAATGATTCAAATGCTTTTGGTTAGGAAGTGGCATGAAGCTATAGATGATGGGAATTAAAAGCAGAGAAAGAATAAAGATTCCTATGACATTAATCGATGCAATGATTCCAAATTCGGTCAATAACTTACTATCCGTCAAAATAAAAGTTGCAAAACCTGATGCGGTAGTAAGATTGGTCATTAAAGTTACATTTCCAATCTTGATAATTACTTGCTGAAGTGATTTTACTTGATTCCCATGTTTGGCAACTTCTTGTTGATATTTATTGATTAGAAAAATACAATTGGGTATTCCTATGACAATAATTAAAGGGGGGATTAAGGCTGTCAAAACAGTAATTTCGTATCCCATCCATCCGAGTGTACCAAGTGCCCAAACAACACCAAAAAGGACAATAACCATTGAAATTACTGTAGTACGAATGGAGCGGAAAAATAAAAAGAAAATCAAAGAAGTTATTCCCATTGCTCCTAAAACAAAGATCCCAATTTCATCGACAATATTTTGAGCATTTAAAGTTCTGATATAGGGCATTCCAGAAACTCGTACGTTAACATTGTTCTCCTCTTCAAATTTTTTTATGGAGGGAATAAAAACATCATAAATAAAGGCCTTCCTTTGGGCACTATTTACAATTTCATTTTTCATGTAAACCGCAGATCTAACGGTTTGTGTTTTTTTATTGAAAATCAAATTTTCATAGAAAGGTAATTCTTTAAATAGTTTCTGTTTGAGGAGTGCATATGTTTCTTTTGTCTCTGGTTTGATAGACAGAAAAGGAATCATTTCAAACTTCTTTTTCCTTGTATTTTTAGATAAAGTGCTCAAATTTTCGAGCGATAAAACAAAATCAATTTCAGGATAAGTTCCAAGTTTTTTGCTCAGCTTATTCCATGCTTCAAATTTACCTTTACTGAATAAATCTTGGTCTTGAAGTGCCAAAACCATAACATTACCGTCTTCTCCGAAGAGGTCTAAAAACTCATTGTATCGGATATTTTCCTCATGTTGATCTGGAAGTAAATTTGCTTCAGTAAAAGTAAAACGCATATACTTCCATTGAGAAACCCAAAAGGAGGTTACAGCTAAAAGGAAAATAAGTATTGTTATGCGATTACGAAGAATGAGTCGAGCAACACTTTCCCAAAATTTCCATTTCCGTTTTTTCTTCATAAGTTTAAAGAACCCTAACCAATTTATGAAAAAAGATCAGACGGTTAAAATTTCTTTTTCTTTGCGAGCGAATACATCATCTGTTTTTTGAATAAATATATCGGTGTGTTTTTGAATGTCGATTTCATAATTCTTTTGCTCGTCCTCAGAAATATTAGATTTTTTTATTTCGTTATTAGCATCTTTTCGAGCATTACGAATACTTACTTTTGCAGTTTCTGATTCTGCTTTTGCCATTTTTGCTAACTCCTTTCTTCGTTCTTCTGTCAAGGGAGGAACATTAATGATAATAGATTCTCCATTATTCATCGGATTAAATCCAAGATTAGAATTTATTATAGCTTTTTCTATTTCACCCAGCATTCCTTTTTCCCAAGGTTGAATAGATAGGGTTCGCGCATCAGTAGTATTTACATTTGCCACCTGATTCAAAGGTGTCGGGGATCCATAATAATCAACCATAACACTACTGAGCATTACCGGATTTGCTTTTCCAGCTCTTATTTTTAAAAGTTCATTTTCAAGATGCTCAAGAGCACTATTCATACTTTCGATAGCGCTATCAATAATAAATTCTAATTCTTCGTTCATAGGAATTAATTTAAAGATATACTTTAGTTCCAATATTTTCACCTCGAACAACTCGAACAAGATTACCATGGGTATTCATGTCAAATACAATTATCGGAAGTTTATTTTCTTGACTTAGAGTAAAAGCCGTTGTATCCATTACTTTGAGACCCCTTTTTAAAACTTCTTCAAAAGAAAGAGAGTCAAATTTCACAGCTTCTTTATTTTTTTCGGGATCTTCATTGTAGATGCCGTCTACTCGAGTTCCTTTTAAGATAACGTCTGCATTAATTTCTACTGCTCGAAGTACTGCAGCAGAATCTGTGGTAAAGAACGGATTTCCTGTCCCTGCACTAAAAATAACAACTCTATTTTTTTCAAGATGTCGAACTGCTTTTCTTTTGATGTATGGCTCTGCAACTGCTTCGATTTTTAATGCAGTTTGAAGTCGAGTTGGAACATCTATATTTTCTAAAGCACTTTGAAGGGCAAGTCCATTAATAACGGTAGCTAACATTCCCATATAATCAGCCTGAACTCGATCTACTCCCTGGCTGGATCCAGACACCCCCCTAAATATATTACCTCCGCCAATTACAATTGCTATTTCAACATTTTGTTCGTATATCTGTTTTATTTCTTCAGCATATTCACCAATACGAATGGGGTCTATTCCATAGGAGCGGTCTCCCATTAGTGCTTCGCCGCTTAGTTTTAGTAAAATACGTTTGAAATTCATACACGAGTTTTATTATTACAAATATAGAAAATTAAGAGGATAGATTTTGAGATCTTGTTATATAATACAAGGTTCGTGATTACTTTTCCAGTAGTTTTTCAAAATCTTCCATTTGCATAGCATTTTCAACACTAAATTCACCAATTTTGGTTCGTCTTAATGCACTCAGATATGCACCCGAATTGATTGACTTTCCATAATCATGAACCAAAGATCTTATGTAGGTGCCTTTGCTACAATTTACTTTAAAATCAATTTCCGGAAATTTTATCTGAGTAATTTCAAAATTTCGAATAGTAACCTTTCTAGATGGAACATCAATATTTAAACCTTCTCTAGCAAATTCATATAAACGTTTTCCTTCTTTTTTTAATGCAGAAAAGACAGGGGGCTTTTGGTCAAAGGTCCCTGTGAATTGGGATAAGGTATTTTCGAGTAGTTCTTTATCGATATGTTCTGTGGGAAAATATTGATTTATTTCTGTTTCGAGATCATATGAAGGGGTAGTCGCTCCTAATGAAAAAGTCCCAACATATTCTTTTTCTTGACCCATGAATTGCTCAATTTGTTTTGTCATTTTTCCGGTGCATAAGATTAAAAGCCCTGAAGCCAGCGGGTCTAAAGTTCCTGCATGACCTACTTTAATTTTTTTTAGTCCGAAGGTGTTCTTAATAATCCAACGAATTTTATTAACTACTTGAAATGAAGTCCAATTTAAGGGCTTGTCAATGAGAATAACTTCACCATTTATAAACTTTTCTTTAATCACTTTCATAAAACTCCAAAAATAATAGCTGCTGTTCCTGCAATCATACAATAAATGCTGAAGTACCAAAGCTTTGAATTTTTAACCCATTCAATCATCCATTTACAAGCAAGTATTCCTGTGATAAAAGCTGCCAAAAAACCCATAAGCATTATTGATGAATTTAGTTGAATTGAATTTGTCTCCATTTCAAGAGAACTTTTGATCATGCTCCCAAAAATTAAAGGAATTACCATAAGAAAAGAAAAACGAGCAGCTTTACTTTTATCAACCCCTAGAAGAACTCCTAGTGCTATAGTTGCTCCACTTCTAGATATACCGGGAAGAATTGCGATAGCTTGTATAATACCAATGCTAAAAGCAGACTTCAGGCTTAATTCTTTTTCGGTTATTTGAGAACGGTTTGCCAAATACAGTAGAACAGCTGTAATCCATAACATTGCTCCAACCAAAAGAATGTTTTGATGAAAGAGTTTTGAAATCATATCCTCTAAGAAAAAACCAACAAAAACTGCTGGAATCATGGATGTGATGATTTTCAAAGAAAAATAGAAAGCATCATTCATCTTAAATTCAAATAAACCTTGGAATATTTCATGAATATCTTTTCTAAAAACAAGAACAGTGCTCAAAGCCGTAGCTCCATGAAGTATAATTGTCATCAATAAACTTTCTTTAGGCAAAGAATGATCCCCTAAGATTGCTTTTGCAAGTTCTAAGTGGCCACTAGAGGATATGGGTAAAAATTCTGTTAATCCTTGAATTATTCCCAGCACAATTGCTGTTAGTAAATCCATTAAATTATTTTTTAGAGTAAGTCAAAATCGAATAAACAGCGATTCCAAAGCCGAATAAAACCAAAGTAGGAGCTAAGCGAATACGTCTAAAATTAAACATCTCTGGGTTAAAGACGTTTGGATCAGAACTGCCTCCACCAACCATCAAAATAAATCCTAAACTAATTATTGAAATTGATAATAAAAGGAATTGATAATTACGCTTTCCAAATAAGAACTGTTTTTTTGTAGATTTTATTTTTTTCATAAAAAATTATTGAACGGCTTCGGTGGTTAGATTCAAGAAACGTTGAGTTGCGAAAAAAGTACTCAGCCCCGTAATTAAAATTCCCATTCCAAGAACAACAGAAAAAATCAAGGAGGGTTCCAAAAGGTTTTCAGTTAAATTTAGTTCTGGAAATCTTTCATTGAACTCATATAAAACATATGATAATCCTACAAGAGCAATAATAGAACCTAAAAGCCCTAGTTGTAAATGCTTCAGTATGAAAGGAAGTCGAATAAAGCTTTTGGTTGCACCTACCAACTGCATTGTTTTGATGATCATCCTTTTTGAATAAATGGACAAGCGAATGGAACTATTAATAAGTAAAATTGCAACTAAAATAAAAACGAAACTCAAAATCAATATCCATTGGGTAATTTTTTTGATATTTTTATCTAATATCTCAATTAGAGGTTGATCATAAAGAACTTCATTGATATAAGTTTTTTGTTCAAAATTCTTTTTTAGATCTTTAAGAAATGCAGGAGTAACAAAACTTGCATTAAAGTATACATCGATAGAACTTAACAAGGGGTTGTAACCTAGAAATTCCATAAAATCCTCTCCAATTTCTTGTGCATGAATCTCTGCTGCCTCTTCTTTAGATACAAAACGGGCTGTTTTGGTTTCTTGGCGTAGGGTTAAACTTTTTTGAAGTTGTTTTATTTCTATTGGTTTAGCAGAATCATCAATATAAATTGTAAAAGCTATTTGCTCTTTAAAATGATCTGCAACTTTTTTTGAATTTAATAACAGCAGTCCTAATAATCCTACTAGAAATAACACTAAAGAAATACTTATAACTACAGAAAAGTAAGTAGAAAGTAATCTTCTTTTTTGATAAACTTCTTGTGAATTTTTTCGCACCTGTATTAAATTATTACTGTAAAAATAGTAAACAAGAAGCAATTTGTATTCTTGGTGTCAATAAACTTTTTCCTTTCCTGCTTTAATCCTATTTTTGTTGTTCAAATAAATTGAATATTGTGGGGTATAATTTCCTTGAAATCGAAAAAAAGTGGCAAAACTATTGGGCCAAAAATCAAACCTTTAAAGCAAGTAATAAAAGTGAACTTCCGAAATATTATGTTTTGGACATGTTTCCTTATCCTTCGGGAGCAGGTTTGCATGTAGGACATCCTTTAGGATATATTGCAAGTGATATTTATGCTCGCTACAAACGTCATAAGGGATTCAATGTTCTTCACCCACAAGGATATGATTCTTTTGGTTTGCCTGCTGAGCAATATGCAATTCAAACAGGGCAACATCCAAACCTTACAACAGAAGCCAATATCAATCGTTACAGAAAGCAACTAGATAAGATGGGGTTTTCTTTCGATTGGAGTAGAGAAGTTAGAACTTCGCAAGCAGATTTTTATAAATGGACTCAATGGATATTTTTATTATTGTTTGATTCTTATTATTGTAAAACAACAAATTCAGCACAGCCTATTAAAAAGTTGGTGTCGCATTTTGAAACCAATGGGAATGCTAATTTAAACGCTGTTAGTGACGAAAAAATTATTTCATTTACACCAGATGATTGGACTGCTTTTTCATATAAAGAAAAGCAAGAAGTTTTATTGATGTATCGTTTAGCATATTTATCTGAATCCGAAGTGAATTGGTGTTCAGAGTTAGGAACAGTATTGGCTAATGATGAAATAGTTAACGGTGTTTCTGAAAGAGGTGGTTATATGGTAACCAAAAAGAAGATGAAGCAATGGAGTATGCGGATAGGTGCTTATGCTGAACGTTTACTTGAAGGATTGAATCAGTTGGATTGGCCAGAGTCTTTAAAAGAAATGCAGCGAAATTGGATTGGGAAATCAATAGGCGCAAATGTTCGTTTTAATATTCAAGATTACAAAGGTGTTATCGAGGTTTTTACAACTCGACCCGACACTTTGTTTGGTGTAACTTTTATGACATTGGCACCAGAGCATCCGTTGGTAAATACAATTATTAGTGATCAACAAAAAGTTGAAGTATTAGCATATGTAGAAGCAAGCGCAAAACGCTCTGAACGAGACCGTATGTCTGATGTGAAATCCATTAGCGGTGTTTTTACAGGAGCTTATGCAATACACCCTTTTACTAAAGAACCCATTCCAATTTGGATTGGAGACTATGTTTTAGCAGGATATGGCACAGGAGCGGTAATGGCTGTTCCCTGTGGCGACCAAAGAGATTTTAATTTTGCAAAACACTTTAATATTCAAATCCGTAATATTTTTGAGGGAGCTGATATTACAACTGAAGCTTTTGTTGAAAAAGGAAAAACAAAGATCAAAGACTCTGATTTTTTAAATGGCTTGGCTTACAAAGAAGCTATGATAAAAGTTATAAAACGTCTGGAACAAGAAGGATCAGGAGAAGGTACTATTAACTACAGATTAAGAGATGCTATTTTTAGTCGACAGCGATATTGGGGAGAACCCATTCCTATTTACTATAAAAACGGAATCCCAGTTGCATTAAAAACTGAAAACCTTCCTTTAGTTCTTCCAGAAGTTGAACAATATTTACCTACTCCAGAGGGAGCACCCCCTTTGGGAAATGCACCTACTTGGGCATGGGATACTATTTCTGAAAAAGTTGTTCCTAATGCTCGATTGAATGAAACTAGTGTTTTTCCTTTAGAATTGAATACTATGCCTGGCTGGGCTGGGAGTTCTTGGTACTTCAATAGATATATGGATGCCGATAATCAGGAAGCTTTTGTAGGTAAAGAAGCTGTGAATTATTGGCAAAATGTAGATTTATATATTGGTGGGAGCGAGCATGCTACTGGGCACTTATTGTATTCTCGTTTTTGGCAGAAATTTCTTTTTGATCTAAACTTATTACCCGTTGATGAATATGCAAAAAAATTAATCAATCAAGGAATGATTCTTGGTTCATCGGCTTTTATATATCGTAAAAAGGGAACACAAGAGTATGTGTCCAAAAACTTAATAAAAGATTTTGAAGTTGAATCGATCCGAGTGGACATCAGTATGGTCAATAATTCAGATGAACTCGATTTGGAGGCCCTGAGAAAATGGCAGCCTCAATTCAGTACCGCTTCCTTTGTTTTAGAAAATGGAGTTTATCATGTAGAACGTGAAGTAGAAAAAATGTCCAAATCAAAGTATAATGTGGTTAATCCAGACCTTATTTGTGAGCAATATGGAGCCGACACTTTACGGATGTATGAAATGTTTTTAGGACCGATAGAACAAGCTAAGCCATGGAATACCGCAGGTATATCAGGAGTTCACTCATTTCTCAAGAAACTTTGGAAATTATATCATAACTCTGAGGGATTTTATGTTTCAGAGGGTTCTGCATCAAAAGAATCTTTAAAAAGCCTAAATCAAACAATAAAAAAGGTAACCGAAGACATTGAGAATTTTTCTTTCAACACTTGTATCAGTTCTTTTATGATTTGTGTTAATGAATTGACTGCACAAAAGTGTAACGAGAGAGGGGTATTAGAACCTTTGGCAATTTTATTAGCACCATTTGCAGTTCATTTGTCTGAAGAACTTTGGCAATTGATGGGACACGATACAAGTATAAGTACAGTTTCTTTTCCAATTTATGAACCTTCATATTTGGTAGAATCCTCTAAAAATTATCCTGTTTCATTTAATGGAAAAATGAGGTTTACCATTGAACTTTCTTTAAAATTAAATCCCCAAGAAATTGAAGAAATAATTATGAAAGATGAACGTACACAACTACAATTGCAAGGGAGAAACCCTAAAAAAGTGATTGTAGTACCTGGGAAAATAATTAATATAGTTGGCTAATGGATATTCAAATTATTGGTTATGTGGCTGCGGTATTGACAACTTCATCTTTTCTACCACAGGTAATCAAAGTGTGGAAGTCTAAATCATCTAAAGGAATTTCTGTTACAATGTATATTGTAATGCTTACCGGTGTTATTCTTTGGGGTATTTATGGTTATTGCATTGGTAGTAAGTCGGTTTTAATGGCTAACCTAGTTGCGGGTATTTTACAAGCTATTATTTTGATTATTATTTTTAAAAATAAAAGGAAAAATCCTAGATGATCCTTTGGCTCTTATGATTTAAAAAAATAATATCAATTGATTAAAGCGCAATTTGCCTTTTGATTTGCTGGTTTAAAGAAATAAATGTTTCTGTTCTTGAAACTCCAGAAATGGTCTGTATCTTTGTATTGAGTAGATGCATCAGGTGCTCATTGTCTTTGCATAAAATCTTAATAAAAACACTCCAATTTCCAGTAGTATAGTGGCATTCAGTAATCTCAGGTATCTTTTTCAACTGCTCCACAGCTTGAGGATTACTTGCAGCTTTATCCAAAAAAACACCAATAAAAGCAAGAGTCGTATAGCCCAAAGCCTTTGGATTAATATTGATTTGAGAACCACTAATTAAAGAAGAATTTTCTAGTTTTTTAAGGCGTTGATGAACTGCAGCTCCAGAAATTCCAGCTCTTTGTGCCAGCTCAGAAATCGAAACTCGTGCATTTTTAATTAAACCATTTAAAATGACTTTATCGATACCGTCAACTTGGATTTCTTGATTTGTAACTTTCATCATTAATTTTGTTTTATCAAAAGTATGTATTTAGTTGAAAAAATCAATTTATTTTGATTAAACAGTTAATTTAATTAAACTGACTAGGACAAAAGATTGACCAAACGTATATTTACAAAAAACATAGAATGGAATATCAAGAAAAATTAATCAATGCTTTGGCAAGTGGATTACTTGCAATTGCAATAAGTCTAGGTGCTTTGGGGAGTCATTTTTTTAAAACTCGCCTAACTGATGAGGCACTTCTTAGTTTTGAAGTGGGTGTGCGCTATTTGATTTATCACGCACTTGCTATTCTGCTGATTAATAGTTTTTCTTCTGTTCAATCCGGAACCAAAGATGTTTTTATTAAATTGATTCTATCCGGTATTTTTCTTTTCTCGGGCAGTATTTTTCTGTTATCGACAAAACAACTTCATGGCTGGCCAGTAAAACATCTCGGTCCCATAACTCCATTAGGAGGGGTATTGATAATCTCCGCTTGGATTTACCTAACTATTTCTTTTCTGAAAAAGTAGATTATTTCAAGTTTTTAGCAATATATTTTTCTATGGCCATGGTCATAGATGGAGTTTCTTCCGTAGGGGCTTTGATATCTATTCTAAGTTTGGCTTTGTCTGCAGCTTTGACAGTCGTGTTTCCATAAACAGCAATTCGTGTGTCGTTCTGCTCAAAGTCTGGAAAATTTTGTAGCAAAGATTCAATTCCTGACGGACTAAAGAATACAAGAACATCGTAATAAACGTCACGTAAATCAGACAAATCACTTACCACGGTTTTGTATAATTGTGCACGGGTCCAATTGATTCCTAGACTATTCAGAAAATTAGGAGTTGCAGGTTTTAAAACATCCGAAGAAGGAAGTAAAAATTTTTCATCCCCAAATTTTTTAAAAACAGACTCAAGATCGGTTAAGCTTTTCTGTCCGACATAAATTTTACGTTTTCTGTAAACAACATATTTTTGAAGGTAAAATGCTACAGCTTCAGATTGACAAAAATATTTTGTTGAATCAGAAACCTTGAAACGCATTTCTTCTGCTAGTCTAAAAAAATGATCTACTGAATTTCGACTGGTCAAAATTACAGAAGTATATTCTGCAAAATCTATTTTTTGTTTTCGTACTTCCTTAGCATCGACACCTTCGATATGAATAAAAGGTCTAAAATCAATTTTTAAATTGTGCTTTTCTTTAAGACGAGTGTAAGGTGAGTTTTCGTTTGTAGGTTCTGGCTGAGATATCAGTATCGTTTTTAATTTCATATGGGTTTTATGATTGTCCTAATTTAAAGTGCTAAAGAGCATAATCCAAGGAGCTAATTTGAATACGCAAAGGTACAAAATTAAATACAATAAATTACTCTTAAATTTATTCCAATATTCTCGATATAAAGAGATTTGAGACATTATGTAAAGAATTAATATGGTAGTAAGCGTAGCATAGAAAAATTTTGAGAAAGGAAAAGTATATTGATAGAAAAGAAATAAGAAGAATGAAAGTATTGAAATCTGAATTTGATGACTCAAACTTTTAAATTGAAATGGTTCTGTAAGTTTATTTATTTCCAAGAGTTTAAACACACTGTTTTCAACAATAAACCGAACTATTATTATAGCCAAAAGTGTTGAACTAAGATTTAAAAAAAAAATAAAAGATGAAGGAGTTGATTTTAAAAAATTTAAAACATAGAACAAAACGAGACTGAAATTAATGATTAAAAACAATGTTCCAATAATTGTAAAGCTATGCAGTCTAGTTTTCTCTTTCCCATAGATTTTGAAATACAAAGCCGAATCAAAAAAGCGAATAAAGAATTTAAATTCACTTTTATTTGAACTCGCAAGAATGGTCAAAAGAATAAAATTAAATAGGAATACAAGACTGATCCAATCTTGCTGGGTGTTGTTTCTTAAAATCCAATCTTCCATGGGTTAAAATTAATGGTTTTCGTTAAGAAATCACTTACAAATGGATTCCTAAATTTTGTATCGATCCTTTTAAATTTATTACTTTTATTCCTTCAAATGAAAAACACACTAATTGTTATACCGACTTATAATGAGGCGGATAATATAAAAGCTATTATTGAAGAATTATTTTTGATAAGTAATCATTATCACGCACTTATTGTAGATGATTCTTCTCCAGATGGAACAGGTAAATTGGTGAAAAATCTTTTTAAGAAATATCCAAAACGTCTTTTTTTAGAAAGACGACTGAAAAAGGAAGGGCTTGGTTGTGCATATTTACATGCTTTTCGATGGGCAAAATCACGTGACTATAAATATATTTTTCAAATGGATGCTGATTTTTCTCATAACCCCAAGGATATTCCTAAGATGGAGCATCTGTTTAATCAAGGACATGATGTTGTGATAGGTTCTAGGTATATTGATGGAATTAATGTAGTGAACTGGCCTTTAGGCAGAATTTTACTCTCACTAGGTGCTTCATATTATGTTAATTTTTTTACTGGATTACCTGTAAAAGATCCTACGGCTGGTTTTGTTGGATATAAATCTGAAGTATTGAATGCAATTAACTTAGATGAAATTAAATTTGTAGGGTATGCTTTTCAAATCGAATTGAAATATAAAGCATGGATTAAGGGATATGTTCTGAAAGAACATTCTATAATATTTTTAAATCGAGTTAAGGGAGAATCTAAAATGAACGGATCTATCATTTGGGAAGCAATATACGGAGTAATATATCTTCGCATAAAATCATTATTTAAACGCAAAAGATGAATACAGTTTTAATAAAGAATGCAACTGTTGTAAATCAGGGTTCACAAAAAATCAAAGATGTTTTGATTGTTGGAGAGCAAATCAAAAAAATAGGGGTAAATCTCGATGATATCGCTGATCAGGTAATTGATGCAACGGGAAAACACTTAATGCCGGGCTTGATTGACGACCAAGTACATTTTAGAGAGCCCGGTTTAACTCACAAAGCAACAATTGAATCTGAATCACGTGCAGCTGTAGCAGGAGGGATTACTTCGTTCATTGAAATGCCCAACACTAATCCTCAGACCACAAATATTAAGGAATTAGAGAAAAAGTTTGATCGTGCCAGAGAAACCTCTCTTGCAAATTATTCTTTTATGTTTGGTGGAACAAACGACAATATTGAAGAAATCCAAAAGCTTGATAAAACTAAAGTTGCGGGTCTTAAACTTTTTCTAGGATCCTCTACAGGGAATATGTTAGTAGATGATCAGGCAGTTTTAAAAGAAATTTTTTCTAAAACGGATCTTTTGATTTCTGTACATTGTGAAGATGAATCAACAGTAAAAGCTAATTTCAAAAAAATTAAAGAGCAGTATGGCGATAATATTCCTATTGAATTGCATCCCGAAATCCGAAGCCATGAAGCTTGTTATTTGTCTTCCTCAAGAGCAGTTTCTTTAGCGAAGCAAACAGGAGCACGTCTTCATATATTTCATTTGTCAACAGCAATAGAAACTGAGCTTTTTAGAAACAACCTTCCATTAGCCGAGAAAAAAATTACCTCTGAAGTATGTGTTCATCATCTTTGGTTTTCTGATAAAGATTATAAAACACATGGCACCCGAATTAAATGGAATCCAGCAGTTAAAAGCCAAAAAGACCAAGATGCACTATGGGAAGCACTGAATGATGATCGAATTGATGTTTTAGCAACCGATCATGCACCTCACACACTCAAAGAAAAAAACAATAAATATGCTTCAGCTCCTTCTGGAGGCCCTCTGGTTCAACATGCACTTTTAGCATTATTAACCTCCTGTAAAAATGGAAAAATATCCCTTGAAAAATTGGTTCAAAAAGCGTGTCATAATCCAGCAATTTTATTTCAAATTGAAAAAAGAGGATATATAAAAGAAGGTTATTATGCAGATTTAGTTTTAGTAGATTTAAATAAAACTACAACCGTAACTCCAAAATCTTTACTGTACAAATGTAAATGGTCTCCTTTTGAAGGTGTAGAATTCCAGGCAAAGATTGATACAACATGGGTAAATGGATCATGTGTCTTTACAAAAGATTCTGTCGTTGAAAACAAAGCTGCGAAACGTTTAACCTTTAATAGATAATTTCATGAAGAATATTTTAGTTTTTTTTGTAATAATATTCTGTTTGGCATGTGATGGGAGTACCCCAGTAAATGAGCCAGGAAAAAAGATTACACCAGAAATTATGGAGGATGTCTTTTACGATTTATCAGTAATGAAATCAGTTCAAAACTCGAAAGATTTAAATGAAGAATTCAAAAGTTACTTGGGGACTCAATATATCTATGAAAAATATGGAATAGATAGTCTTCAGTTGATACAAAATCAAATGTATTATGTTCAAAAACCTAAACTAATGAAAAAAATCTTTCAAAACCTTGAAATTCGATATCTAAATATCCAAGATAGCTTGGATACTTTAATTAAAAATGAATATGAAATCAAATAGTTTCACTAACATTTTTGACTAAATATGAATCAATATCTGAGTATTTGAAGGATATTTTTTCTTTTATCCGAGTCCCAATAATTTTTTTTTTGCCACACAAGCTTTCGATTAATCCTTGAGTCATAAAGCGTCTTTTTCCAAATAAAGAAAGGGTGCTTTCGAAAAAATATAAAAGTTGTAGCCAAGATCTTCTCAGTAGTATTTTTGGTGGTTTCTTACCCTTTAAAAAAGCAATTCTCTTAAACATTTGCTCATAGCTCCAGTTTGCCGCAACAAGAATAAATCGTTCGTTTTTTATTTCAGAGTTCATTAAATAGACAAGCACATCAACCACATCTTCAACGGTGACATAGCCTGTTGCACCTTTTGGAAAAAAACGCAGACGATTATCTATCTGGTTGCACAAAATCTCAAGCGGATTCCCTTTTACACCTGTACCAAGAATCACCCCAGGATTAATTATTACCGCCGGAATGCCCTCTTGAGTTCCCCTCCAAACTTCAAGTTCTGCTCCAAATTTAGAATAAGCATAAGGCGTATGATCATAATCTGCATTCCAAGGTGTTGATTCGTCAATAGAATCCGAATCAAGACCACTGCCAAGGGCAGCAATTGAACTGATGTAAGCTATTTTTTTTAGTTGATTTTTGATGGCAAGATTTATCAAATAGGTTGTTCCTTTTTGATTGACTTCCATCAAAGTTTCTTGTTTGTAGTGAGCAAAAGAAATAAATGCAGCACAGTGGTATAATCGCGTTACCCCTTCAAAAGCTAATTCAAGGCTGGGAAGATTACAAATATCTCCTTTACGCCAAATAATTTTGATTTCTTTTTTGGAAATCATACGTTCCCTCAAGAAAGAAATAGTTGTTTCTTTTTTTGATTCGCATCGATAGAGTGCAACAACATCTTGATTTTGCTCAAGAAGTTTTAAAAGTAAATGAGAACCCACCAATCCAGTTGCTCCTGTAACTAAAATCATAACTCAAAAGTACTGTTTTTTATTATTGTCTTTCTTGTTACGACTTAGAAATCTATCTTTGTACAAATCAATACCAAAACGAGAACCATTAAATGAAAAATCCTTTTGTTGAAGAGTTAAGATGGCGAGGAATGCTTCACGACATAATGCCAGAAACTGAAAATCACTTGAATGAAAAAAAGACATCAGGATACATTGGTTTCGATCCTACAGCAGACTCACTTCATATAGGTAGTTTGGTTCAAATTATGATTTTAATGCATTTTCAAAAAGCGGGACATACGCCCATTGCACTTGTAGGGGGTGCTACAGGAATGATTGGGGATCCGTCGGGTAAATCAACAGAGCGCAACCTTTTGAATGAACAAACTTTAAATAAAAACATTCAAGGGATTAAAAGTCAATTATCTCGTTTTTTAGACTTTGATCAAAGTAGTAAAAACCCAGCTCTTCTTGTCAATAACTTTGATTGGATAAAAGGATATTCTTTGATTGACTTTTCAAGAGATATAGGAAAGCACATTACAGTAAATTATATGATGTCCAAAGACTCTGTAAAAAAACGCTTGGGCTCAGAATCACAAGTGGGAATGTCGTTTACAGAATTCACATATCAATTGCTACAGGGGTACGATTTTTTGCATCTATATAAAAACTTTAATTGTACGCTTCAAATGGGTGGAAGCGATCAGTGGGGGAATATTACAACAGGAACTGAATTAGTCCGTCGAAAAGCAAACGGAAAAGCTTATGCGATTACCTGTCCATTAATAACCAAAGCAGATGGAACCAAATTTGGAAAAACAGAGGGAGGAAATATATGGTTAGATAAGGAACGAACTTCCCCATACAAATTTTATCAGTATTGGTTAAATGCTTCTGATGATGATGCAGAAAATTATATAAAGATATTTACTTTTTTAAGCAGGGAAGAGATTGATTTTTTAATTGAGGAACATAAGCATGCCCCGCATTTAAGAGTATTACAAAATAAAATTGCAAATGAAGTTACTCTTTTGGTCCACTCCGAAGAGGATTTAAATAAAGCGAAAAAAGCTTCTCAAATTTTATTTGGAAAATCAACCTCTGAAGAACTCAAAAGCCTAGATAAGGCCACCTTTTTAGATGTATTTGAAGGAGTTCCACAGGCAAACGTTTCTAGATCAATATTAGATTCTGGAATCGAAATAATTACTGCTTTGGCAGGAGAATCTTCATTTTTAAAATCCAACGGAGAAGCTCGTCGCGCGTTAAAAGAAAATTCGATTTCGGTGAATAAAACCAAAATAAACGAAGAATATATCATAACCAATAAAGATTTGATTAATGATCGTTATGTTCTTCTTCAACGTGGAAAGAAAACCTATTTCATTCTTAATTTCGTTCAATAAACCAATAAATTACACCCACGAGTATCTGAATAGTCAGATCTTCCTAGAATTTCAAATTGATTTTCTGCATGAATTTTTCCAAGATCTTGAGTGGCAATAAAGGCACATGAGAATTGATTAGCAAGATCAATTATATTAACATTACCCATGCCACCATTTTTTACTGACTTAAAAGGGTCAGAGGTTTCACGCAAAGAAACACGCATCCATGAAGGACAACTAAAAACACCATTTTTTTTTGAATAGGCTTGGGAGAGTAGTTCTGTCATACCGTATTCGGAGTGTATTTGTTCCACCCCAAAACCTTTGCAAAGTTGTTCATGTAGATCTTCTCGAATTAATTCTTTTCGTCTTCCCTTCATTCCACCAGTTTCCATAATGAGAGTATGATTAAGATCAAAATCAAACTGTTCTATCAAATCTAAAAGAGCAAAACTTACACCAATTAAGATAGTAGGTTGTTGAGCAGCTTCAAGTTTTTCAATCACATTTTTTAATTTTTCGTAATCATTTAAATAGAAGCCACTATTGGCATTTTGACTTTGTTGAATAAGTTGTTCCGTCATGTATATCAATGAAGATCCTTCTCTTTCTAGATATGAGGGAAGCAATGCCAATATAGTTATTCCTTTTGGATCGCCGTAAAATGATTGAAACGCATTGTTAAAACTATTCTCATAGTCATTTAGGCTTTTTATGAAATGTTTGGAAGTTTGTTTTCCTGAGGTTCCACTTGAGCTAAACGTCATTTCTTGAGACCCATTGAAAGATTTCACCTCGTGGGTTTTAAAAAACTGAATGGGTAAAAATGGAATTTGTTGAATCGATTTTACATCAGTAAGATTAAAGTTAATTAAATCGCAATACGAACGATAAACCGCATTGTTTTCATATTGAAAAAAAAAGGTTTGTAAAGCAAACACTTCAAAATCCGAATTTGAACTAATTTTCCAGAAATTTTTAATTGGTCGGTTCATAAAATACAAAGCTATTCATTTTAAATCTTTTTCCATACAGTTATGTTTCAATGTAAAGAAATCATTAACAAGTTGAAAGCAGTTGATTTTATTCTTATTTTTGATTAAATATGGCTTTTTTGATAATATATCTAAAATTCAACAAGGCATTAGTAAATAAAAATGGAGAAAGATAAAATTAAAATTTTGTTGGTTGATGATGAACCAGACATCATTGAAATCCTGAGTTTTAATTTAAAGCAACAAGGGTATAAAGTTTTTTCAGCGTCTAATGGTAAAGAAGCTTTGGTTCAGGTAGAAAAAGTCAAGCCTCATTTAATTATTTTAGATGTAATGATGCCCGTAATGGATGGAATAGATACTTGTGAAGCTATTCGAAAAGATAAACGTAATGAAGAAATTATAATTATGTTTTTGTCAGCGCGATCAGAAGACTACTCGCATTTAGCAGCCTTCGGTGTAGGAGCAGATGATTATGTAAATAAGCCAATAAAACCCAAGGTGCTCAACTCAAAAGTAAACGCTTTATTAAGACGTTTTCTCAACAATAATACTAACTCAGAAATTGTACACGGTGATTTAATTATCAATCTTGATGAATACAAAGTAATCCTCAAGGACAAAAAGATATTATTCCCTAGAAAAGAATTTAAATTATTAAGCTTATTAGCATCCCAACCTAATAAAGTTTTTAAACGCGAAATTATTTTAGAAACTGTTTGGGGTAATGATGTAGTTGTAGGAGACCGTACAATTGATGTTCATGTTCGTAAGTTACGAGAGAAAATAGGTGTAAACTACATTAAAACTATTAAAGGAGTTGGATATAAATTTGTCATTAACTAGAACAATTGATTAAATTATTTTTAAGATTCAAAACATCATTTTTGATTACTCTGTCTTTATTTTTTTTCGGGGGTATTCTGATTAGTTTCTTTAATTATTTTTTCGATGACCTTATTTACACAAACTTTTTGTTAACTACAGTAGTTGGCTTTATTCTTTTCTTTCTTTTTAGTAATTTCTTTATTCAATATCAAATTGAACGATATATTTTATTGAAAGTAATGGTTTTGTATGATGAATTTTACACGGAAGGGTCATCTTTGAACAAAAATTTACTAAATAAAGATGCACAATCCTTAACTAGGAGTATTCAGAATTTCGCAAAAGAGAGTAAGCTTGAAATAGAACTACTTAAAGTAAAAGATAACTACAGGAAAGAATTTATTGGAAACATAGCCCATGAATTAAAAACCCCACTATTTACAGTGGAAAGTTATATTTTAACCCTCCTCGAGGGTGCTGTAGAAGATAAGGACCTTAGGAATAAATACCTTCAAAAAGCTGCTCAAAGCATAGATCGATTGAACCATATAGTTAATGATTTGGATTTAATAACCAAATTTGAGGCAGGTATTGCATCAATTCAAAAAGAACGTTTTGATTTAATTGTTTTAATTGACGAAGTTTTAGGGCTTATGGAGATAAGAGCCAAGAAAAGAAAAATTGAATTGACTTTTGAAAAACCCATTGATAATGATACCCTTTGGGTAGAGGCTGATAGAAAAAGAATTTCTCAGGTAATTACCAATTTAGTGGTCAATTCTCTTAAGTATGGAGTAGATGGAGGAACCACAGAGATAACCGTAGGATTTTTGAGTAAGCAAAAAATATTGGTGCGAGTAATCGATAACGGAAATGGAATTGAAGAGAAGCATATACCTAGACTTTTTGAACGCTTTTATAGAATAGATAAAGCAAGAAATCGCGACGAAGGGGGCTCGGGACTTGGACTTGCTATTGTCAAACATATAATTGAAGCGCATCAAGAAAAAATCTATGTTCAAAGTACTTTTGGTGTTGGTTCAGAATTTTCTTTCTCACTCTCCAAAACAAAATAGTTCAGGACAGTCTTTCGCTTAAATTTTATTTATTTTTACACTCAAACATATGCATTTTGGGAAGCAAAAATAAATTAAAACGATTCAATCAAAACTTAACATTTTCAAATGTAATTCAGCCAAGTCGAGAAGAATTGGTTCAGCAAAGGTTCTTGTTAAAAGGAAATTGGAATAAAGACTTTTTTAAAAATGACAATCCCATTGTTCTAGAATTGGGTTGTGGTAAAGGAGAATATTCTGTTTATCTTGCTCAAAAATTTCCTGAAAAAAACTTTATTGGTATTGATTTAAAGGGAGCTCGATTTTGGGCAGGAGCCAAAGAATCTCTTGAAAAAGAGCTTCCAAATGTGGCTTTTATTCGCGCAAAAATTGAACTTGTAACAGACTTGTTTACAGCTTGTGAAGTTGATGAGATATGGATAACCTTTCCTGATCCACAGATAAAATTTAAGCGGACGAAACACCGGCTTACCAATACCCAATTTTTAGCCAAATACAAATCAATACTTAAACCAAAAGGTTTTATTCACCTCAAAACAGATAGTGAATATATGCACGGTTATACCTTAGGTTTATTAGAAGGGATGGGTGTTGTAGTGGATTACGCTCATCATGATTTATATTCTAATCCCCATGCACCAAACGAGGCAACAGCAATTCAAACTTATTATGAAAGTTTATACTTGGATCAGAAAAAACCAATTACATATTTAAAATTCAAATTTCCTGAATAATGGTGCCCAAAGAGCTTAATTTTTTTGAACGCGTCTATGAAGTAGTCAGAAAAATCCCCTATGGTCGTGTTTGTTCATATGGTTTGATTGCAAGTTATTTGGGATCACCCCAAAGCGCAAGAATGGTAGGCTGGGCTATGAACGCCTCACATATGAAAGATGATATCCCAGCACATAGAGTAGTAAATAGATTGGGTCTACTGACTGGGAAACAGCATTTTGAAGGAACAAACCTTATGCAGCAATTGCTTGAAAATGAGGGAGTCAAAATTAAAGAGAATCAAATTGTCAATTTTGATCAATTTTTGTGGGATCCATCCGATCATTTACCAGTTTGAAACTTATAAAACTGGGAAATGTTCTTCATCTCGATTGAGAATCATATATTTGCAATTTAGAATCAACATAAAAAGGGAAACCTAAATGAACATAACAAAACAGGCAGTACAAGAAGTTCTTGAGGGACTTACCGTTCCTGGGGAAGGACAAAATTTAGTTTCAAGTGGTGCACTAAAAAATATTAATGTTTTCGGTGATGAAGTTGTAATTGATTTGGTTCTCAAAAATCCAAGCCTTCAAGCCCGTAAAAAAGTTGAGGTTGAAATTCTAAAAAGTATCCATGCTCAAATTTACCAAAAAGCAAAAATAACAACAAACGTTAAGGTTGAATCTCCACCAAAAAAAGAGGCACCAATAAAAGGACAACCCATCGAGGGAATTAGTTCTATTATTGCCATTTCATCCGGTAAAGGTGGTGTCGGTAAATCTACAGTAACAACAAATATTGCTGTAACCTTAGCTCAAATGGGATTTCAAGTAGGAATATTAGATGCAGATATTTATGGCCCTTCAATCCCAACAATGATGGATATGGAAGGGGAACGACCACTTTCAGTAACGGTCGATGGGAAGTCCAAAATGGAACCGATCGAAAACTATGGGGTAAAAGTACTTTCTATAGGATTTTTTACCCAGCCTAATCAAGCGGTAATTTGGCGAGGACCTATGGCTTCTAAAGCATTGAATCAAATGATTTTTGATGCAGCTTGGGGAGAACTAGATTTTTTGTTAATTGATTTACCCCCTGGAACTGGAGACATTCATTTAAGCATCGTTCAGTCACTTCCCATAAACGGAGCTGTGGTTGTCAGTACTCCCCAAAATGTAGCTTTAGCAGACGCTAAAAAGGGAATTGCAATGTTCCAACAAGAAAGTATTCAAGTGCCTGTTTTGGGAGTAGTTGAAAATATGTCTTATTTTATACCGAAAGAACTTCCTGAAAACAAATATTATTTATTTGGAAAAGAAGGTGCAAAAAATTTGGCACTCGATACAGGAGTTCCTTTTCTTGGTGAAATACCTTTGATACAGAGTGTTCGTGAAGCTGGAGATTTTGGTCGACCCGCTGCCCTACAGTTTCAAACACCCATATCAAAAGCAATTGAATTAATTACTCAGAATATGGCTGCTCAATTGGTAGAACGTAATAAAACATTACCTCCAACACAGGCAGTAAAAATAACAACAATGGCAGGCTGTTCAGCCGTAAAAAAATAATTATGAAATCATCTGAAACAAAACAGAAAGTCCTCCTTGCCCTTACAGAAATACGTCCCTTTCTTGCTGCTGACGGCGGCGACATCTCTTTGGTTTCAATTGAAGACGATAAGATTGTTAACGTACAGCTACACGGAGCTTGTGTAGGATGTTCAGTAAATCAAATGACCTTGAAGTCGGGTGTTGAAATGACAATTAAAAAACATGCTCCTCACATTGAAAAAGTAACAAATATAGAGACTTAACCCTTGAACAAACCTATTGAACCAAGACATTAAAATCAAAATAATCGATCGAGATGGGGAAACCCATCATGTTGATGCACCCTGTGATACGGCAATGAATATAATGGAGGTGTGTAAGGCTTATGATTTACCCATAGAGGGTACTTGTGGTGGCATGGCAATGTGTGCATCTTGCCAATGTTATGTTCTTTCTGACGCAACACTTCCAGAAAGATCCGATGATGAAGAAGCGATGTTGTCAGAAGCTTACAATGTGAAAGAAAGTAGCCGTTTGGGATGTCAAATTCCAATAACTAAAGATTTAGACGGTCTAGTAATAGAATTAGCTCCAGAAGAGTAAATAATTTTCAAAGCTCTTCAACCCTATGAATTATAATTAAATAACTTTTATGCGATCTCTAATATCCATTTTAGTAATAACAACTATGATGATCTTGACTATTACCTCATGTAAAAAAAAAGACTCTAAAATTATAACTATTGGTCATAGAGGTGCAAGAGGGCATGTCGCAGAAAACACAATTGCATCAATTCAAAAAGCATTGGATTTGAATGTTGACGCTATTGAAATTGATATCTTTAGATGTGCTACAGGTGAATTGGTGGTTTTTCACGATCAAACTATAGATGAACTTACAGATGGCAAAGGTTTTATTGAACAAATGTCTTTAGATTCCATTAAGCAATTTCGTGTTTTGGGAAAAGAGCACATTCCGACCCTTAAAGAAGTTATGGATCTCATTGATGGTCGTGTTCAGTTAAATATTGAATTGAAAGGAACTCAAACAGCTGAATTAACTTCTGAATTAATTAATACTTATTTTGAGCAAACAAATTGGGATTCAAAAGATGTATTTATTTCTAGTTTTAATTGGGAAGAACTAGAGTTGTTTTACAAAATAAATAAAGAGGTTGCCATAGCACTACTTACCGAAGATGATCCAGCAGATGCTATTCTTGTGGCAAAGAAACTAGATGCCTTTGCCATAAACCCAAATCATGAAAACTTGAATGCTCAAAACATCATCAAAATTCAAAATGCTGGTTTAAAAATATATCCTTGGACAGTTAACGATCCCAGTGCTATATCTCAGATGATTAATTTTGGAGTTGACGGGATTATTACAGATTTTCCTGAAAGAGTTCATGAAAAAATTAATATTAGTTTAGAATAAAAACACCTAAGTTTAGTGCAGTAGCATAGAGTAGCCACATCAAATATGGGTATAATAAATACCCAGCGTTTTTGTTTATAATCCGAAACCATTTGATGGTAATTATTACTAAAATTAATAGTGAAACTATAATTATCAATCCGCCCAGAATGTTTTTTAAACCAAAAAAGACCAAAGACCACATTCCATTTAAAATCAACTGAGCTCCAAAATGATACAAGGCAGTTTTAACCCATTTATGATGGCTTCCAAAAGACCATATCCACCCAGCAGCCCATCCCATCATGATGTATAAAAGAGTCCAAACAGGTCCAAAAAGCCAATTCGGTGGAGTGAAAAAAGGTTTGTTAAGATTAGCATACCAAATTGATATTGAGGATTGTGTTACACTGCCAGCAATACCACCAACACAAAGACAGATTATAATCCCTGAGAGGATTGCTAGTCTTTTTTTAATTTTTATTTTCATAAACCAATGAATCAAATACCAAGATACAAAATTCTGAATGTTCAATTGCTTCTTATTGAACAATGAATCCATTATCTTTGTAATCATGAAAAGTGAAGAAGATTTTATTGAAACTGATCTCAAAGAAGTTGAAGGGGCTTCAACTTGGGAATCCCCTAGTAATATTGCATTGGTTAAGTATTGGGGTAAATATGGAACACAGTATCCACAAAATCCCTCATTAAGTTTTACTTTGTCTAAATGCATAACCAAGACATCAATTTCATTTGTCCCAAAAGAAATTAAAAATCGAGATTTCTCTTTTGACTTCAAATTTGAAGGGAATAACTCACCAGCTTTTCATCCTAAAATTCAAACTTTTTTAGAGCGAATAGATTGCTATGTACCTTTTGTAAGACAACATAATCTAAAGATTGAAAGTGTTAATTCATTCCCTCACAGCAGTGGAATTGCATCTTCAGCATCAGCGATGAGTGCTTTAGCCTTGGGTATAATGTCAATTGAAAAGAAAATTAACCCTACAATTTCTGATGCATATTTTTTTCTGAAGGCTTCTTTTTTAGCCCGATTAGGTTCGGGGAGTTCCGCCAGAAGTTTAAAAGGCCCTATTGTTTCTTGGGGAAAAACAGATGTTATTGAAGGAAGCTCAGATTTATATGGAACAGCTTTAGACTCGAAAATCCATCCTATTTTTGAAGAATATCAGGATACCATTTTATTGATTGATAAAGGTCAAAAGAAGGTAAGTAGTTCAGTTGGTCACAATCTGATGAATAATCACCCCTATGCGGCTACCCGATTTGATCAAGCTTACATCAATTTTAAAAAACTAATAACAATACTTTCCCAAGGAGATCTTACAGAATTTATTTCTTTAGTTGAATCGGAAGCACTAACCCTTCACGCCTTGATGATGGCATCTCAGCCCTATTTTATCCTTATGCAGCCCAATACTCTTAAAGTACTTAATAGGGTGCGGGAATACCGTCAGGATAACAATTCCTCATTATGTTTTACACTTGATGCAGGAGCGAATGTTCATTTGCTTTATCCTAAGTCAGAAAAAGATGAAGTTCTCAAGTTTATAAAGGAAGAGCTAGCTTGTTATTGTCAAAACGGTCAATTCATTGAAGATCAAATTGGTAATGGTGCTAAAAAAGTTTAACTTTGATAGATATGAAAGGACCCTTATTTTATTCTAAAATTTTACTCTTTGGAGAATATGGTATCATCAAAGACTCAAAGGGTCTTTCTATACCGTATAACTTTTATCGAGGAGCCTTAAAGATTTCTGAAGACCCATCAACTTTAGATTCTCATTTCAAATTAGTTAGTTTTTGTAAATATCTCAAAAAACTTCCAGAATCAACTGTATCTTTTGACTGGCCTCGATTAGAAGCAGATTTAGACAAAAAAATGTATTTTGACAGTAGTATTCCTCAAGGATATGGAATTGGAAGTAGTGGAGCTTTAGTAGCATCTGTATACGATCAATATGCTTTAAATAAAATTACAGTTTTAGAGAACCTAACCAAAGAAAAGTTGCAGTACCTTAAAGCTGTTTTTGCGGCAATGGAATCTTTTTTTCATGGAAAATCATCCGGTTTAGATCCGCTCAATAGCTATCTAAGCTTACCCATTCTAATTAATTCTAGTGATCATATTGAACCCACCGGTATTCCCTCTCAAAACCCCAAGGGTAAAGGAGCTGTTTTTCTTTTGGATAGTGGTGCATCTGGTAAAACGGCACCTATGGTTTCTATTTTTATGGAAAATATGAAAAGGGAGTCTTTTCGTGTAATGATGAAAGATCAATTCATCAATTACACCGATGCTTGCGTAGATGATTTTTTGAGCGGAAATTTGAAGTCGCTTTTTTCTAATATGAAACTACTTTCCCATTTGGTTCTCAATAATTTTAAACCCATGATTCCCAAAGAATTCCATTCCCTTTGGAAGCAAGGTATTGATTCTAACGATTATTACCTTAAACTATGTGGTTCAGGAGGCGGAGGTTTTATTTTAGGATTTGCCAAAGACTTTAAAAAAGCAAAAGAAGTCCTTAAGGATTATCGATTAGAGGTTGTCTATAATTTATAGAAAAGACCAATGCCTTTAAAAAATAAACATATTAAAAAGTATTGGATCCATATGTTAGGCCTTTTTGCTTCTGTTCGAGGGTATACGCTTTTAACCATAATTATCGCTCAGTATCTCAGTGCTCGATATATTTTTGCACCCCAACACAAATGGAATGATATAATTTTTGATCAAAAATTGTTTATGTTGGTTTTGGCAACATCATTTGCGATTGCAGGCGGATATTTGATAAATAATTTTTATGATGCAGAAAAAGATCAAATTAATCGGCCACAAAAGTATCTTTTAGAGAATCGTGTTTCAGCTCCTTTTCAGTTACTTTGTTACGGGGTATTGAATTTTTGCGCTTTGTTATTGTCTGTAATAGTTTCACATCGAACGCTACCTTTTTTTGGAGTTTATATTTTTGGATTATGGCTTTATAGTCACTTGTTAAAAAAAAAGTTTTGGGCAAGTAATGTTTTTGCAGTCTTATTAGCAGTAACCCCTTTTTTTGTAATTACACTATATTTTAAAAATTTTTCAAGCATTGTTTTTTACCACGGCGCCTTCTTGTTTTTGGTGGTTCTGACACGAGATTTAATTAAGGATTTAGAAAATTTTAGGGGAGATTGGGTCAGAGAATATAAAACAATAGCAGTTGTTTTCGGAGAAACTACAACAAAAAAAGTTATTACTTTTTTAGTGCTTTTGACTTTTATTCCTATCCAATTACTCTTGACTCAAAAAGAAATTTTAGGAACGATGTGGTATTATTTCCTAGTAGCTTTCCCCTTTTTATTATTGATCGTTTTAATCTTATGGAAATCTCCGGGTCAAAAGACGTATCTTTGGCTTCATAATTTATTAAAATTTCTTATTGTAACCGGAATATTAAGTATTGTACTTATTCGGTTTCCTCTCTAGATTAAAAATGTTTTCATTACTATGGGCTCAAAGTCAAACAATTCCTCACCCAAAAAATCAGCAAACACCACGCGATTAAATAAGTTTATTGCTAATTCAGGGATTTGTTCAAGACGTGAAGCAGATATGTTTATTGCAATGGGAATGGTAAAAATAAACGGAAAAATTATTGTTGAAATGGGGTATCAAGTTCAACCTGGAGATGACGTTCGTTACGACGGGAGAAGGATAATTTCAGATAAACCAGCTTATGTTTTGTTAAACAAGCCAAAGGGTTTTTTGGCATCCATAAAGAAAGGAACCTATAAAAAGGATGTTTTGGAGCTTATCGAAAATGCAACACCATACAGAATAGACCCTGTTAATGCAATGGATCGGACTACTACAGGATTACTTCTATTCACAAATGACACTGAACTTAAAATCAAATTAAGAAAGTCATCTCGTGGCCTTTTAAAGATTTTTCAAGTTGTCCTTGATAAGAACCTTGTTGCAGCTGATCTTGATAAAATTAGAGCAGGTGTTTTAATTGATAAATTTGACAAAATTGAAGTAAACTCAATTAGTTTTATAAAAGGCGAAACTAAACGAAAGGTTGGCGTAGAGCTGACTACAGAACGCCATCGTGCTATATTTCATCTGTTTGAAAAATTAGGATATAAAGTAGAGCAAGTTGATCGTGTGGTATACGCACATTTGACAAAAAAAGACTTACCTCGTGGAAAATGGAGGCATTTAAATGAGCGTGAAATCAATCTATTTAAAATGATGAAATAATTTTTTTGTAGTCCTTAGTTCGTACAAAAAAACGCCATAAACAATCCCGTATTGAAGCCCAATTAAGTAAAAATTTTCTTCAAAATTTAGATTTCCATAAGATGCATAACTTAGAACTACTAGACAGCTCCAAAACAGAGGATAGGTATAGTTTGTGAATAGAGCAAGGCTTACTAATGTCACAATATACCAGGGATGAACCGTAGTTGAAATAAAAAAATAACAACTCAAAGTAAGTAACATTCCATTGATTACAGAAACAGCAGTTTTGTTCGAACGAAAAAAGCTAAACACAACAACAATAACTAAAACAACATAAGGTGTAATTTTAGCTAACTTTCTAATGATATTATATCCTTTTATTTCATAACCAATTTCACGAATAATATAATAAATACTTCCATTAAACTCAAAGCGATTGAACCACAACTTAAGGGTTTTGATATAATTAGTAATGTTGTTTTCTACAAAAAAGAATGGAATAAAAACCACCCCTAATAAAACTAAACAGTAAAGTCCAAAAAGCATGCTTTTTTTTGGTTTTAAATAATTCCATAGCACTGGCAATATTAGTAAGGGAATCAATTTAGTAGCAACGGAGACAGCCATTGAAACTGCTCCAAGTTTCAGTTTGTGATGAGAAAAAATCAAATACAATCCCATTAAAAAAAAGAATACCATAACACCTTCCCAATGTAGGTTTCCAGTCAATTCAATAATAATCAGTGGATTTAGAAAATAATAAGTAATTCTTTTTTTATCAAGCTTTAAAAAATCTAATAACTTAATTCCAATCCAAAAGACCCCGAGATCTGCTAAAATCAGAAGAATACGTATACAAATAATATTGACAAGTATTGAGTTTCCACCAATGGTATTGGCCAAAAAAAAACCAAGTTGATTTACTGGAGGATAGTTTGAATAATGCTTAGCACTCAGACTACCCATTCCTTCATGTAATTTTTGACTGAATTCCGATATTATTACTGGAGATTGATTTAATATATTAGGCGTAAATTCATAGGGGTTCATCCCATTAGAAATTAACATCCCATCCCAAATAAATCGAAAGAAATCTTGAGAAAGAAGAGGAGTTGAAACAAAAAAGATGAGTCTGAATAGAATACCTAGCCCAAGAATTTTTTTCAAACTTAGGTTTTTATGAATTATAAAAAAACTACTTAGAAACAGAAAAATATAAATTAGAATTAAAATCAAACTTTGGTTTCTATCAATCTCATAACCCATGAAATAATAACCAAAGAAGCATCCAATTAGAAGTATTGTATTACCTACTTTTAAAATGTTTTTTTGATTATTCATTACCCTCGAGTTCTGTATGAATTAATAAATACAAATCCAAAACCAATAAAAAGCATTAAGTGAAAAGGGAATAATCCCAAATCACCAGATTCACCGACCACAAAACCACTGTATATTCCAAATAAAAAATACAGTGTTAATAGCCCTTCGAAGATTGTGTTTTTAGAAACTTTTTTTCGCGTGTACTTGTTGTTTTTCAAGGAATTTTTTAGAGTTAAAATATTAAATTTTGGAGTACGAATAAAATCACTTCTTTTACCTCTATGCCCCTCTAAAACTGCTAATGTATTGTGAAAAGAAAATCCCATAGCTACAGTGTAAAAAGTAAAAAATATTTTGGTGAATTCTAAAAAGTTAAGAAATCCACCACCTTTTGAATATCTGTAAAGAACCCAATAACAACCAAAAAAAATCAAAGTACTGACAATAAAAAGGCTAGACAAATCAAAATATAAGCTGAGATGCCCCCATTCATTTTTGATATAAAGCACAGGAATACTCAATACACCAACAAAAAAAACATTCAAGAACATGGTGCTGTTGAGTAGATGAAGAATAGAATGTACTTTAGTAATTAAAGGCAAGTTTTTAGCATGAATTACATTTTTAGCCATTTTTTGAAAATTTTCTGCTCCACCCTTATTCCATCTAAATTGTTGAGATCGAATGGCACTCATAACTATTGGTAGTTCTGATGGGGTTTCTACGTCTTCTAAATATTTAAATTTCCAGTTTTTTAATTGAGCTCTGTAACTCAAATCTAAATCTTCGGTCAAGGTATCACCTTGCCAATTTCCGGAGTCAATTATGCAAGTTTTTCTCCAAATACCTGCAGTGCCATTAAAATTCATAAAATGGTTTTTACTGTTTCTTCCGACTTGCTCTAAAGTAAAATGAGCATCTAGAGCAAAGGCTTGAATTTGAGTAAGAATAGAATAATCTCTATTGATATGAGACCAACGAGTTTGAACAACACCTATTTTTTTATCTTTAAAATGTGGAATAGTTTGCAAAAGCCAATTAGATTTTGGTAGAAAGTCAGCATCAAAAATTGCAATAAATTCTCCTTTAGCAATTTCTAAACCCTCTTTGAGTGCACCAGCTTTAAAACCAATTCGTTTTTCCCTTCTTATTTGAACAATATCCAATCCTTCTTTTCTAAGTTTTTTGACAAGATTTTCGATCAAACCAACAGATTCATCTGTAGAGTCGTCGAGGACCTGAATTTCCAGTTTTTTCCTGGGGTATTCAATTAAATTAATACATTCTAACAAGCGTTCAATAACATAGATTTCATTAAAAACTGGAAGTTGAATAGTAACTAAGGGCACAGCATCTAAATCATTCAAATCAAGTTCTACAGGATTTTCTTTTTTCTTTTTGTATTGAATATAATTCCATAATAGATTAAGCTGAGAGAGGCTGTAAAATAAAACTAAGATCAGTGAGATTGAGTATAAAAAAATCAAAAAAACAGATAGATAGAACCAGATATTTTCCATTTTGGCTATTTAGATAAGTAATGTTTGAAAATCCACCAAATTATTTTTATGCCTGCAAAGATAGTTCCTTTTAAAGTTCCTGAAACTTTTGAAACTCCGATTCGTTGACGATAATTTACTTTGATTTCTTGATATGAAACTTTTTTACGTAAGATTTTCAATTGCATCTCAATAGTCCATCCGTATGTTTTATCACTCATGTTTAGGTCCATCAATGTATTCCAGCGAATTGCTCTAAATGGTCCAAGATCAGTAAAGTTTGAACTGTATAAAATTTTCATCAACAGACAGGCCAACCAATTCCCAAATACTTGTTGTGGTGTCATGGATCCAAATTCTCTTTTTTCGGCTACTCGTGCTCCTAAAACGAAATCAAATTCACCTTTTTGTATTGGTGTAACTAGCGATGTAAGTTCTTCGGGAAAGTCAGAATAATCCCCATCTAAAAAAACAACAATGTCAGGCACTTCATTTTGGTTCTTAAGATAATCGATACCTTTAAGACAAGCGTATCCATATCCTTTTCTTTTTTCTGTAAGAACAGTAGCGCCAGCTAGCTGGGCTACTTCTGAAGTATTGTCTGTCGAATTATTATTGATAACTATAACTTCATCAATAATTTTTGGAAGATCATTTATTACATGGCTTATGGATTCTTGTTCATTAAAAGCAGGAATGATGACTTTGATTTGTTGCATGAATTTTTCGAGGGTTTTGATTTAACTTTAGTTAATCGAAGGTATAAAAAGAGTCATATGAATAAGAATGTAGTTTTATTTGAATGAATTTCCTGAGGGAAATTCTGGAGAAAAGAACCTATTCTCTAAAGGACCGTTTTCTAATTTTAAAACTCCTCTTGGACAAACAGCAGAACATACACCACAGCCAACACAGGAGGACCGAACTATATTCTGCCCTTTTTGAGCATATGCACGAACATCAATTCCCATTTCACAATAGGTTGAACAATTTCCACAAGAAATACATTGACCTCCGTTTGTAGTTATTCTAAATCTAGATTTGAAACGTTGAATTAAACCTAAATAGGCAGCTAAAGGACATCCAAAACGACACCAAACCCTATTTCCAAAAATTGGATAAAATCCAGTGCCAATAACTCCAGCAAAAACAGATCCTATGAGAAAACCATAAATATTTTGAATGGTTTGTGTTTTGATTCCGATAACATTTTGTGATCCTGTAAAATAAGAATACAAAGTCAACCCAGTCATCACTATAGAAAAGAGTAAAACACTGTGAACCATCCAACGTTCCAATTTCCATGCGCCGATTGATTTATTTGATAGGTGTCTAAAGGGATCGCCTAAAGTTTCTGCAAGTCCACCACAACCACAAACCCAAGAACAATACCACCTTTTACCAAAAAAATATACCATTACAGGGACAATTACAAGGGTAAGTACAATTCCCCATACAAGAATAAATATGCCAAACCCTCCGCTAGAAATTAAACTATTTAAATTCCAACTAAAGAAAAAGTCATAATCCAAAGGGAATGCATTTTTGAAGTCATACCACGGCTTATCAAATCGAACCAAAATTTCAGGAATCAAAAAGGCAAAAACAATTTGAAAAAATAATACAGAAGTTGTTCTTAATATTTGATGCATATTGTTTCTGTATTTGATGTACATCCGAATTGCCATGACGATCATTACAACGCAATAAAGAAAACCATACAGAAACCATTGACTGGCAAGATTTCCACTAATACTTTGACTGATTGGATCTACAATATAGGTCCAGTTTACTATGTAGTCTGGGAAGAAGTATAATACAATATAAAAAGTAACTAAAAACAAAAAAACAAACCATCCCAAAAAGCCTCTATTGGTAGATGAACTAAAGTAGATGCCATTATTTTTTATTCCAGGGGGTCCCAGAAGAATTAGGTTTGGTAGAATGTAAAGCAAAGATCCTAAAATTCCAAGTCCAAAAGTTAAAAGCCAAAACAAAAACTTATTTTCTTTAACAATCCCTTTACCTGCTATTTTGGCAACATCATGAGATAAACTGTGGGGTTTATCCCAGATTACTTTCCCCCATTCTCTATTTTTTTTGTGAATTTTGTTAGCTTCTTTTACTGCAGTTATTATGTGTAAAGAAAATGAAAAAGGTTCTGAAAACTCTTTCCCTACAAGACTTGTGTTCAAGGAGTTAATAAACAATTCACTCTTGATTCCTTTGGCATATATTACCCTTTGAAATTCCTTAGGATTCAATTTGTATTTTCCAAGCAAAACCAATGAACAAAATAAACTAAGCCCAATTAAAAAAATACCTAAACCAATTTTCTGTAATAACTTCATAATTATGATATTATGTTATTAAATATTACTTTCCAGCTTTTCTTTTTGAGTTTGATATTAGTATTAAAATCTTGATTGAATTTTAAAAGAATTTTTTCTTCATACGTTTTAAAAAATTCAGAATCAAAATTACAATTAGCCAGTTGTTCAATCATGTAGAAAACTGATTTTTTTTCACAAAGTATTTTGTTCAAAAGCTCATGTCGCATTCGAATTCCAAAGGTGTTAATCCCCAAAAATTGTTTAGTGTTTTCGTTATATGAAAGGGTTATTGCAACATTTTTATTAGGATGTTTCCAATGAAAATGCTTTTCGGGTTTCGTGGGTTGGGGAGCTACAAGCCCATAGGTTTGATATTCGATGTCAAAAAATTTAGCGCTATTAAACCAATGTCCAGGATTATAGGTTTTTTTGTTCCCTGTTAGAGTTTGTGCAAGTGTTTCACCCATCATTCTACCTGTGTACCAAACTGCTTCTATTGATCTTCTTCCCGTTTGTGGTTCTTGCTGTTCTGAGCAATCACCAATTGCGTAAATTGAACTTTGATTTGTTTCCAAATATTTGTTTACAAGAATCCCTCGATTGGTGGCAATGTCTGTATTATTTATAAAATCAATATTGGGTCTCACACCTACTGTAAGTCCAACAAATTGACAGCTAATAATTTCTCCGGAATCTGTTCGAATGGCTTTTACACGTCCAGTTTTATCTTCTATAATTTCACTGAGATTGGTATTGAGTCTGAGGTCAATCCCGTGTTCCAGTATGTGTTGATTAATTAACTCAGACTCTCCTTTTGGTAATACGTTATTCCAAAAACTGTTTTCTCTAACCAAGAAGATTACTTTTTTTCCTCTCGAATGTAGCATTTCTGCCAACTCAACTCCAATAAGACCCCCACCAACAATAACAGCCTTATTTGTAGAAGCACTATAATCTTCAAGACTATCCAAATCCTGCTTAGAGTATAGACCTTGTACGCCTCTTAAATTTTCACCGGGCCAACCAAATTTGTTAGGTATCGAACCTGTGGCAATAATAAGGCTATCATAGGAGAGAATGGATTCGTCAGAAAGTCTGATATTCTTTTCTTTAGGATTTATATGGGTTACAGTTCCTTGAAGTAAATCCAGTTTATTTTTTTCCCAAAAAGTGTTTTCATAGGGTTGGGTATCTTCCCATCTTAGATGCCCCATATAAACATACATTATAGCTGTTCGAGAGAAAAAATAGGGTGTCTCTTTAGAAATTATTAATATGGGTTTACTTGACTTTTTTCGGAAATTTCGTGCAAAAGTAATACCTGTAATTCCATTTCCAATAACAATAACTGGAGGGGCATTCATCTTGATTATTTTTACACAAGGTAATTGATTTTAAACATTAATAAAAATCATTACATTTATAGTACTCAATCTTATTAAACTTTAAACCCATTGAAATCAGTATTTTTCATTTCTTAAATATCGAAACCCCAAATCATCTTCTATGGAAAATAAAAAAATGCGTCTATATTAAAATACTTTTGGATGCAAATAAAGAGCAGATTTGGAAAGCTCTTACAGATCCTAATATAACCGAAAAATAAATGTACAATTGTCAACTGCATTCTTCTTGGGTAATAAGCAGCGATGCGGTTTGGAAAGAGAAAAATGAAGATGGGACATTTACAACCCATTTAGAAGGAAAAGTTTTGGAGTATAAACCTTACGATAAGCTTCGTTTTTCGATTTTTCACAAATCAAATCAGCATAATCTCAAAGAATCTGAACTTAGTTTTACTCTTGAAAATCAATCTGCAGGAATTTTATTAAAGATTGAACAGGGAGAATTTCCAAATAATTCAGGGGGTAATAAACTTTATGAAGAATGCTTAGCAGGTTTGAATTTTGTTAAGGATAATTTAATCATTACTATAAATGAGGTGACCTCTATTAAGTAAATTAAAAGCTATACTTTCTTATTTTGAGTGGTTAATCATATTATTTGATTTTACAATTATTACACCTAATATTTTTTATTTTGGGGACATAAGGTATTATTTCACAAAACGTAAATAGTATTGATGGAGTGTGGATGGGGATTTCCCAATATTTCTCAAAAGATGAATGATCAAGAAGTGAAATTGTAAACGAAGGACCCCGTTGCTTTCAAAACGACGGGCAGAAGTTTTTACTTCTTTTGATAATACACAAAATAAAGTTTCTTTATATATTCTGTCAATTAATTCGCCATCTTCACAAACCAGGTATTCTTCATTAAAACCCTTGAGTGATTCGAAAAACTTTTTTTTAATGAATAAAGATTGATCTCCACCCCTACAAAATCGATTGTTAAAACGACTTGCAAAAGAAGCCAATTGAAGACTCAAATGTGAACTTAAAAATTTTAATCTAAATGAACCGGCTTTGTACCCTTGGTCAAACACTTGGTGAATGGTTCTATCAAAAGCATAAGGAGGAATGGTATCTATATGAATGAAGTACAAAAAGTCAGCAGTAGCAATTTTTGCTCCTTGATTTTGCTGTATGGCCCTGCCTTTTTGGGTTTGTATTACAAAACAATCATTTTTTTGTTTTAAATAAGCAAAGCTTCCGTCAGAACTTCCTCCATCAACAAAAATCATCTCATTTTCGAAAACCATATTCTTTTTTAGTGAAATCAAAAATGCCTCTAGCTGACTAATTTCATTCAGGATGGGTATAATTATCGAAAGGTACGGTTTACTCATTTAGACTCCAGTCGTATTTTTTATATTCAATTTTGGCTTGGTCAGTAAAGTCTTTATCTGAATATTTTTGAATAAAAGTGATTCTTTCTTTTTTTGAACCAAAGTCTTTGCTAAACCATAAGAAAATTCTTGAGAGCTTTATTTTGTTGTATTCAATCTGGTTTTTAATTGTGTCGTTTATGAAAAGTTTTGCAGCAGTATTCAGTTGTTTTGGAATTTTAGAAGCTCTGTAGGCTTCGTTCAACAATTGAGGACAAGAAGCAGAGGCACAATTAATTGCAAAATGAATTCTCGGTTCATTCATTTTTCGCAATACTTTATGTTCAATATCGTTGAGGGTTAGACTCCCACCACTAGGGAGTTCAAGAAAAATACTGTCCCAAGGGTCTTTGATGTCTCTGATACTTTGGATAGGATAATTATCAAGAATTAATTTTACTGTAATAGCATTATAAGCATTAATAAAATAAGCTAAAGAATCATTTTTGTCAAAATATGGGGCAGGTGGCTTTTGTTCAAGAAGTTTGATGTACTTGTTCAAATCTGATGAATTTTTTTTCCAGTTTTTATAATTTACATTTCCCTTATCATCTACATATTTTTGTAAAAGCATATCCCAGCTCGAGTGAATTCCTTTGTCTTGAGAAATTATTTTTTGGGCTTCAAATTTTGAGAACGTAAATCCTGAAAAAATCAATACGGCAAGAATAAGGTTTTTCATTTCAATTTGATTAAGGGTTAACAGCAACCTCCACCATCGTAATGATGGGTAGATTCACTAATAAAGATGTTGTTATGACTTATGTTTTTTAATGCCTGAGCAGTTTTATCACAAATTGCTAAAGGTTGATTTTGAAGCAGAATATGACCATTTTTGTCGTCAAAATAGGGTTCATCTCCATAATAAATTGCAGATTTTCCAGTGAAAACACATGGTCCGTCTTCGGGCATTGGGTCTTTGATCGCACAAATCTCTACACTTTCAATAAAAATTCTTTGTTTGGTAGGGTAGTGCTTTGGGTCTAAAATTCTGTAAGGTCTTTTTGCTCTGATTTCAATAGTACCAAAACCGACATCAGTTAACATTTTAACATAATCAGCTAAGGGGATTGATCCCGAAAGGCAAAGTGCTCTCAAGCGTTTGTCGTTCCTCAAGGTTTTGTTCATCGGTTGTTCGCAAATAGGATCACTCATTACCAACCTTCCATTGGGTTTTATTACCCGATACATTTCTTTAAGAGCCTTTTTTAGCTCTTCCATTTTGAAGATATTAAATAAGCAATTTTGTGCTGCAACGTCAATACTATTGTTTTCAACTGGAAGGTTCAAAGCATCTCCTTTTTTGAGTGTTATAAAATCAGATTCGAACCATTCATTCTGTTTTTCAGCGAGTAGAAAATTTTTTCTTGAAGCTTGAAGCATTTCATCAACTACATCAATTCCGATTACTCCCTCTTTTTGTCTTGAGAAGTATGAAAATTGAAGTAATTCCATTCCACCACCTACTCCCACATACAATATTTTAGGGTTGTTAACCAAATCTCTGGGATGAACAGTTGATCCACAACCGTAATTCATTTCCTGCATTATTGTAGGGATTTTGAGACCTGGGAATTGCCATATTGGTGTTGTAGTGCAACATAAACCAACATCAGGAGTAAGTGCTGCTTCTTTGTAAATATCTTTGGTTACTTCTAAGTAGTCCATTTTATATTAATTTGAGGAATGAGATTAATTGTTTTACAATTACGATCAAAGATTGTTCCGCTTTTTTAGCCATCTCCATAATGTTATTAATATCTATAGGTTCAAGGTTATCCGGATCACATACATCTGTTAAAACAGAAAAAGCAATACAATCAATTCCAAGTTGGTTTGCAACAATCACTTCTGGAACGGTTGACATTCCAACTGCGTCGGCACCAATTATTTTCAAATAACGATATTCTGCTTTAGTTTCTAGTTGGGGTCCAACAACAGCTGCGTATATTCCCTTGTGTAATGTTATTTTTTTTTCCCCTGCAATTTTTATTGCTTTATCTTTTAAGGAATTATCATAAGGTTCACTCATGTCAACAAAACGATTACCGAGAGAATCAATGCCTTTCTCTGCTAGGGGAGACCCACCTTGCAGATTAATATGATCTTCAATCAACATAATCTCGCCTTTATCATAATTTAAGTTTATTGCACCAGCAGCATTACTGATTATAAGTTTTTTTACTCCAAGCTCATTCATAACCCTAACCGGGTATGTTATCTCAAAAAAATTATAACCCTCATAGAGGTGAAAGCGTCCCTGAAAAACAAGAACTTTTTTTGAACTTAAAGAGCCGTAAATTAGTTTTCCAGTATGATGTTCAACGGTTGCCGACCGAAAATTAGGAATATCCTCAAAAGGAATCTCTTTTTCAATTTCTAGGTGATTGACCAAATCGCTCAATCCAGTACCTAAAATAATTCCAATTGCTCCATTTTCTATACCTTGCTTTTTGAGATATTTCGAACTTTCTTCAATTTTTTGAATCATTGTTTTCATTGGTCTAAGAATTTTAAAAGTTCAGGAATTGTTTCGAGGTCTTCAAAATAATCTATGTCGTTTTTGGTTTCTAAATATGCTAATGTATTGTTTTTAAAGTCAGCAACCGTATCCTTGAAAACCGTTGAAGTTCCCCACCCTTTTCCATGAAAAACAGAGGGAATCCATCTTGAAAGACCTAATAAATAATATCCCCCATCTGTTGCTGGCCCAATTACGCCATCCACATTTCTTAATGTAAAAAAGGCCTTGTTGATGATTTGAGCATCTATATTCCATAAGTCGGTGCCAATGACAACTATTCGATTATAACCGCAATTAAAACCGATTTTAAAAGCATTAGCCATCCGTTCTCCCAAAGAATTTCCTTCTTGAATTTTTTTATTGCGAACACGACCCTCCCAAATATCCTGATCATCAATAAAATCAGAGTAATATAAACTCTTATGTGCGTCAACTCCATCCACAACTACAGCTGTTTTATTTATCAGTTTATGGAATATTAAAAGTGCTTTTTCATTACCAATTGTTTTTGCTAACCGGGTCTTTACCATTCCTAGTTGTGGGTTTTTCGTGAAGATTAGCAGTAGTTTTTTTTCCATAAAAGTTAAGTTATACTTCCTTGACAGCTGCTACCAGCTCCAGCTGTGCATCCGTAACAATGTTGGGAAAGTAGTATGTCACGATTGTTGAGTTTACCTTCATTAAATTCACTTATGTGTTTAGTGGTAACATCAACCTTGAGGTTTAACATTTGATTAAAATCACAATCAAACAAAAAGCCTTCCCAGTTGACCGAAAGAGTATTGGTGCACATCAGATTTTTTACAGCTGAGGAATTAAAAGCATCTACTAGCGTATACATATATTCTTCATAGTTTTCTGAAGTAATAAGATAATCTAGAAAACGACTGATTGGAAGATTGGTAATTGTAAATAATTGATTGAATTTAATATTAAAATCTTCTAGTAAAGCTTTTTTGAAATCTACCTCCAATACGGACTGATCCCCTGGTAAAAAAGCTCCAGAAGGATTGTAAACAAGATCCAACGGAAGATTTTTGTCTAATATCCCATATCCAACTTTGTTTAACATCTGAAGCGCCTTAATGGAAGATTCAAAAACTCCATCACCTCTTTGACGATCCGTTTTTTCTCTCTTGTAAAATGGGAGTGAGGAAATAACATGAATTTTGTGCTTTGCAAAAAAAGTTGGAAGATCATTGTATTTTTTATTAGCTAGAATAATCGTGAGATTGGATCGAACTATAATTTCCTCCACATTGGTTTTTCGAAGCTCTTCAACAAACCATCTAAATCTTGGATGCATTTCGGGTGCCCCACCAGTAAGATCAACGGTTTTGATTTTTATATTTTTTATGACTCTTAAAATTTGTTCCATGGTTTTGTGAGTCATAATTTCTTTACGATCTGGACCAGCATCAACATGGCAATGAGCGCAAACTTGGTTACACATGTACCCAACATTAATTTGTAAAATCTCTAGTTTTTTGGGCCTTATTGGAGGAAGCTTATTAGAAGCTACTTTTTTTTTAAAAGTAGGTAAACTTCCGTCTTTGAAAATCCCACTAGCTAGTATTTCGAGCTGTTTTTCGGTTTGAGAGAGTGAATTATTTCGCGCCTTAAGTGATTTTATCTTCATGCTACATGCTCAATTGATCATGACGATTCATCATTTGAACTCCGTGGACTAACGCAGCTCCAGCTTTGATTGCTGCACCAGCATGAACTGCTTCCATCATATCTTCTTTTGGAATACCTATTTGTAAACTATCTTTAGTATACGCATCAATACAATACGGACATTGAACAACATGAGATACGGCTAATGCTATTAATAATTTTTCTCGTTTTGATAATGAACCTTCATCAAAAACAGTATTGTAATAATCAAAAAATTTTGAGCCAAGAATTTCATTCCATTCGGTTACTGAACTAAATTTTTTGAGGTCTTCGGGTTGGTAATAGCTTTTTTTCATTTTTTTGTTTGGAGTTAATTAAGTTTAAAGATATACATAAAATGGAAACGAAATGGTTTTAAAACCTTTAAAAAGCTTTTCCAATCGTATTCAAATTTTCATGAACTTATCCCTGATTTTTTAGTTAATTTGGATTTTTTTTATAGCATTATTTACGACAAAACCTACAATGAATTTAATTGTAATTTAAAAACTGGAGCAAGTGTGGTTATGACAAAACAGCAGTATCAAAGTCTCAATTATGTTATTAGAATTTTTTAAAAAAAGAATAAAGCTATTTGAGTTTTGGGGATATATCCAAAACATAATCCTTCACATAATTTTCAATAAATTCTTGAGTAAAATATTCTTTTCCTAATATTTTCTTATCGCTTAACAATGAATATAAATTAATTTTCAAATATTCTTCAAGATAAGGTTTTGAAAGGGGAGCAAAGCTATAGTGCCAGGGTTCGTATTCGAAACCTTTGCGTTCAATGTTATTTGTGTATACGAGGTAAAATCCAAATGATTTAGAATTCATATCCATCCATTTTTTAAATGAAACATAAGGCCCTTTTTCTTCAAATAAATGTGCTAGTAAGACATCACCTTCTACCAAAGGTTCTGCGTCGATTAAATCTAACTCTGTTCCCCAATGATGTCTTGAAGTTCCCGGTATAGTTGAGTATTCGATTATTTTTCGAATGTTTTCAATAGGATCTAAACCGTTTTCTTCATTTTGAATATATTTGGCATTCCAAATTGCTAATTGTCTTTCAAAACTTCTAGAACTCGAAACGATTTTAATTTGAATTCCATCTTCAGCAGCAGCCTGCTTCATTTTTTCAAAAGCTAGGGCAACTTCTTCAATTAGACCGTAGTTTTTTTCATTCAAATGATCAGTGCTTTGTCCGGTTAATTGGAGCTCACTAGTTAGTGGAAAGGATTTTTTTTGAGCTGATAACTGTGCTATTATGAAGAATATGAATATGAATGGTTTGAAAAATCTCATTAGTTTAATTTTTTATAAAAGCATTGGTGATTCCCGATCTCAGGAACATTAAAAATTGGACCTATGGGATCGTATTTGAGTTTGGTGTAAAATACATTTGCATTCACTCGAGCATTTAACCAAATAAAGTCACAGTTTGAAGTTCTTAAGTTTTTTTCGGCTTCAACCATAAGAGCTCTACCAATTCCTTTTTTTTGGAATTTTTCTAAAACGGCAACACCTCTAATCTGATAGTTAATTCCATTTTTAAAATAAGCCCCATTTTCAAGATAGCAAGAAATTACACCAATAATTTTATCCTTTTTGTAGGCTCCTAAATGAAAGGTCTTTTCATGGTTATCTCTTCTAAAATGACAACTTTCAATCGCAAGACCTTTTCGTAAAATAGGATGACGAACACCAAATGTTTGTTGACTTGATATGGTTTTTATTTTCAAAGAAAAACTTGTTTTATGTAAAAATATAAAATAGAAGCTAAAGAGCTTTGTTTTTTTCCACATCAAAATATCTTTTTTATTGTAATTTTAGTTCAACATTTATCTATGGATTTTAAATTTAAAATACTTGATAAGCAAGCTATTTCAAAAATAGTACCTTTAATTCAGGAATTTACAGATAATAAATTTCCCTCTGAACTTCTTGTTTCTCGATTTGAAGCAATGTTTTCGGAAAATTATGAGTGTTTAGGAGTTTTTAAAGACGAGGAACTTATAGGTGTTTGTGGGTTATGGTTTCAAACAAGACATTATTCTGGTAAAAGTTGTGAGCCCGATCATGTTTTTATTCAAGCAAAGTATCAAGGTTTAGGACTTGGGAATAAAATGTTTAAATTCATTGAACAATACTGTAAAGAAAAAGGGTGTGAATCTTTAGAACTCAATACATATGTTCATAATACAGCTTCACATAAATTTTATTATAATAAAGGATTCAAAATCTTAGGTTATCATTTTTTTAAAGATATATAAAGAAATGTTATATTAGCTGCTGAAAAGCGAGAGTAGCTCAGTTGGTAGAGCGTCAGCCTTCCAAGCTGAATGTCGCCGGTTCGAACCCGGTCTCTCGCTCTTTTTTTATGTCTTTTTTTCGAATTTAATTTGGGTGTAATATTTCTAGGGAACATTTTTTAACACTAATATTAACAACAATAACGAAGACTTACCAGTTTATTTTTTAATTTTAAATAATGAAAATAAGGCTTCTTTTAGTAATGTTTATTTGCTCTTTTGTAAATTATTCTCAAGAGAGCAGAACGATTTTGAAAGGTCGTTTGTTGTACAGAAATAGTAATGTAATTGCAGCTAATGTTGTTAACAACACAGCCCAGACCAATACAATCACTGACGCAGAAGGTGGTTTCGAGATAGAAGCTCGTGTTGGAGATGAGATTGTTTTTTCTTCAGTTCAATACAGGATAAGATCGGTTAAGATTACTCCAGAAATCATCAAAAATAGACGTCTTGTAGTTTCTATAGATGAACGTGTAAACGTATTAGATGAAGTAGTCATAGGTCCTGAAAACCAAGAAAAATTTTTGGACATGAAAAAAGAAGAATTTAAACATGTTGATTACACCCAAGATAAATCAACAAAACTAATCAACAGAGCAGCTGATGATCGTCAGTTAGTCAATGGGTTAAATTTAGTTAATGTTGCCAAATTACTCCATGGACTATTGATTAATAAATCGGACCAACCCGACAAACAACTTATTCCAAGTGAGGTGCTACCTTATCTTTTTGAAGCCAATTTTTTCAAGGAAGATTTAGCATTAAATGCTGAAGAAACAGAAGGATTTTTAGAAAAAATGGATGTCAAATTACCAACCCAGATACTTTTTAAAAAAGACATGGAGTTTGAACTAATTGATTACTTAGTGAAAGAGAGCAAGCTTTACAAGGAAGAAGTTAGGTAGTTATGAAGTTTTTCTTCCTAGTTTTCAGTATTCTTATAACGGGTTTGCTCTATGGACAGAACTTCAAGTTGCTTAGTGGAAAAGTAGACCATTCAAATCTTTCTCTCTCAGGAATTCATGTGATCAACTTATCCCGAGCAAATGCGGTGATAACTGATGCATCAGGTTTTTTTGAAATATCCGTTAAAGTAGGTGAGCGAATTCTTTTTTCTGGTGTACAATTTAAATCAAAAGAATTGATTGTTTCTCAATCAGTTTTTGATTCAGAATATGTAACAGTTTATCTCGAAACTTTTGTTAATGAACTTGACGAGGTTATCCTAAAACCCCATAATTTGTCAGGAAATTTGTCATCTGACTTGTCTAATGCAAAAATCAAAAAAACAATTAATTTTGACGATGTTGGGATACCCGGATATAAAGGAGTTCGCAAAGAACGTATTCCTTCTCTTCAAGAAATGGCACTTAACTTGGCCTTTGTTCAGGTAGATATTGAAGCAGTTTATAAGCACATATCAGGATATTACAAAAAACTTAAGTTGAAAAGAAAACAAGATCAAGAATTCCAAGTCATGCTTAAAATAATTCAATTTTATGGGCTTTATTTCTTTAAAGAAAACTATAATTTGGATCAAGAAGAAGTTTATGATTTTGTTTTAAGTTGTAAAGAGAATAAACCTTTACTTAGGTTATTTAGCCAAAATAAACATGAAGAAGTTATGCAAGCTTTTTCTTCATACTTAAAAACTTATCAGAATCCTAATGTTGAAAAATAAAATTTGCACCCCTTTTTTTTTTATGATCATGTTGCTTCCTCTGAGCAGCTTTACTCATGATTTTTATTTGTCAATCACTGAAGTTGTTTATGTTGAAGAAAAACAACAGCTTCAATTAACTACAAGGATCTTTACTGACGATATGGAAGCATATTTAAATTCTCTAACCAATGAAGCAATTCAACTCTCACCAGACCATAATTCACTTTTAATTGATGGCTTGATAAAAGATTTTTTCAAACAGAATTTCAAAATATTTTTTGATAATAATCAATTAGAAATCAATTATTTAGGAAGGAAATATCAAGAAGATCAAATTTTGATTTTTGCAGAAGTTATGGGATTAACTTCTCCTACAAGTTATGAAATACAAAACACTATTTTAATACCTTTTAGGCCTAAACAGCAAAATATTGTTCGGATTAAAGATGGCTCAATCAAGAAAAGTTTTCTGATGGATGAATCCAAAACTATTTTAAATCAACTTTGGATTAATTTGTAAAAAAAAGATTAATTTTAATTCCTAAATCTTTTAAATCTATGCGGAGCAACTTTTTATTTTTTTCGATTACTTTATTTTTTTCTAGTCTTCTTTTTTCACAGGAGGATACTTCAGGAGCAGTCCAATCTGGTCACAAAAACAACAATAATTTTAAACAACTTTACGAAGAATTTTCAACTCCAAATCGCTTTAGAACAGCATCAGGAGCACCAGGTATTGATTATTATCAGCAACAGGTAGATTATGTAATGAACATCGAGTTAGATGACAAAAACAAAAAGTTGTATGGAGAAGAAACGATAACATATACCAATAATTCTCCCGACGATTTGTCATATTTGTGGGTGCAATTGGATCAGAATATTAGAAGGAAAGATGCACCAGCTTTGGAGAAAAACACTTCTTCTATTTCCTCCATGGAAGATATTGGAAGCTTTGTAGATGAGACTCTCAAAGAGCCTTTTGAAGGTGGGTTTAATATCGAATTTGTAAAAGATTCAAATGGAAAGCCTCTCCGCCATATTGTAAATCAAACCATGATGCGCGTAGATTTACCGTCTCCCTTAAAGAGTGGGCAACAATATGTATTTTCAATTAAGTGGTGGTATAACATCAACGACCATGTAATTAATCGAGATCGTTCGGGTTATGAATATTTTCCAGAAGACGATAATCGTCTATATGTCATTGCTCAGTTTTTTCCGCGAATGGCTGTTTATAATGATGTAGAAGGGTGGCAAAATTACCAATTTTGGGGCAATGGTGAATTCGCTTTAAATTTTGGTAATTATGATGTCAGTATCACAGTTCCAGAAGACCACATTATGGAAGCAACGGGTGAATTGCAAAATCCGAAGGACGTGCTTTCTAAAGTTGAATTACAACGTTACAAAAAGGCCTTAAATACTTTTGATAAGCCTGTGCTAATCGTAAACCAAGAAGAGGTTGAGATAAAAGAAGCAACTAAAGCGACCAAAAAAAGCACTTGGAAATTTAAGGCACAAAATGTTAGAGATTTTGGTTTTGCAACCTCAAGGAGATTCATTTGGGATATGATGGCTGTCAAAGTAGGTGACAAAAATGTTATTGCTTCATCATTGTATCCAAAAGAAGGAAATCCTTTGTGGGAAGAATATTCCACAAAAGTTGTTGCCCATACATTAGAAGTTTATTCAAAGTATACTTTTGATTATCCTTATCCAAAAGCGGTTTCTGTTCATTCCAAGAATCAAGGAATGGAGTATCCCATGATTTGTTGGAATCATGGAAGACCCAACAAAGATGGAACATACTCTGATAAAGTTAAATACGGTATGATTAGCGTTATCATTCATGAAGTAGGTCATAATTACTTCCCAATGATTGTCAATTCAGATGAGCGACAATGGGGTTGGATGGATGAAGGTCTAGATACTTTCGTACAGTATTTAACTGAACAAGAATTTGAACCAAATTATCCCTCAAGAAGGGGAGACCCATCAAAAATTATTCGATATATGTCCGGAGATCAAAACTTTATAACTCCAATCATGTCAAATCCAGAAAATGTATTTCAGCTTGGTCCTAATGCCTATGGTAAACCTGCTACTGCTCTTAATATTTTGAGAGAAACCATAATGGGTGAAGAACTTTTTGATTATGCTTTCAAAACGTATTCTCAACGATGGATGTTCAAGCACCCTACACCAGAGGATTTTTTTAGAACAATGGAAGATGCATCAGCAGTTGATTTAGATTGGTTTTGGAGAGGATGGTTCTACTCTACAGACGTTGTTGATATAGGAGTGAAATCATTTAAACGATTTTATATTTCTCCGAAATCCAGTAAGGAAATAGAGGATGTTGTTTCAGATTATGGAATGACTTCCGACGAACTTCCAAATATGGTTTTTATGATTGATGAAGATTCTGATGAATTTTCTGAGGAACTTAAGAACAACGAGATAAATTCAGAGGTTCTTAAAAACTATCTAGAGGAGAACAAAGCTACTCTTTCAGGAAAAACATTGCCTAAGTATTTCTATGAAATTGAATTTGAAAAACCTGGAGGTATCGTGATGCCAATTATTGTCGAATATTCTTATGCAGATGGTTCAAAAGAACGGGTAACTTATCCTGTTCAAGTTTGGCGTAAAAACCCTCAATTTGTAACAAAAAGGATTGTTTCAAATAAAGAAATCGTCAAAGTAGTAATTGATCCTAAAGCCAAGACAGCTGATGTTAATCTTTCAAATAATTCATGGCCCAAAGAAGAGTTAAAATCAGATTTCGATAAGTTCAAGGATTCTCTAAAAGGATAGGGATTGCATAAAAGAATCGAATAAATTTAGCTGTATTTTATTTGAAATGTATATTTGTAAAAAAAAAACATGTTCACATTCATTAGCGGAGCGGAGATCGTTTTTATATTTTTTATCATACTGTTGATATTTGGAGCTGATAAAATCCCTTCGATTGCAAGAGGATTAGCTAAAGGTATGACACAAGTTCGTAATGCTACTAACGAGATAAAGACTGAGATTCAAAAATCTACAGACATTGATCCATCAAAATCCATAACTTCGGAGTTTACCAAAGAAATAGATCAAGTTAAAGAAGATTTCGACAAAATTTCAGGTTCAATAAAAAGGAAACTTTAAAAAACCCTACTTAGTGTTAAACCATCTCGAAGAGGGAGTAATACACTTTCTACTCGAGGATCATCAGCAAGTAATTCATTGAATTTTTGAAGCACTTGTGTGTCTTTGTCTTTGGGATCGGCTTGTTGAGTAACTTTTCCACTCCAGAGGACATTATCGGATAAAATTAATCCTCCGGGATGCATTTTTGGTAGAACCAATTCAAAATAATTTAGATAATTAGATTTATCAGCATCCAAAAAAACAAGGTCGTACTCATTTTTGAGATCAGGAATAAGATCTATTGCATTACCAAGGTGTTGATGAATTTGTTTTCCAAAACCAGAACGATCAAAATATTTTCGTTGAAAATCCACCAATTCCTCATTTTTATCAATTGTGTCAATTTCTCCTTTATCTGCTAAACCTTCTGCCAAACAAAGTGTTGCGTATCCTGTGTAGGTTCCAATTTCTAGAATTCTTTTAGGAGAAATAAGTTTTGATAACATACTTAAAAATCGCCCTTGTAATGTTCCACTAAGCATTCTTGGCAACAATACTTTTTGATGAGTTTCGCGAGCTAAATCAGTTAAAATTTTAGGCTCTTTTTGTGAATTATTAGTAACATAATTAGCTAATTCTTCGCTTATAAATTCCATTTATTTTGCTTTAAGTTTTGGACGGGCATACGTAAATCGTTCAATTAGTTTTGGGATTGCATAACCATCAAGGCCATTTATTGCAACTACACCGCCTTTATCTAATTGTACCCAACCATCTTCAAGGAGCATCTCTTCATCGATAAAGATATGTTCTATTTGACCAACAATTATCGAAGTATCATTCTCTTTGATTTGATATTCATTAAGGTATCGACAACCTAATTGTAATGGAGCATTCTTCACAAAAGGAGCTTTTATTCCTTCTTTGTACTCTTCCACCAAAGAAGTTTGATCAAACTCTGAAATTTCTTCCGGGTATTTGGCTGATGTATGATGTGCATCTTCTATTTGGCTTTGATGGATGTGATTGATTGTAAAGAGTCCATTTTTTTTCATGTTCTGATGCGAATGTCTCGGGACTGATGTTGGACGAAGAATAAAACCTATTAATGGTGGATTACTTCCCAGGTGAACAACTGAATTGAAGACAGCAAGATTTGTCTTTCCATTTTCAGACTGTGTACCGATTAAATTTGCCGATTTATATCCCGTACAACTGTTAATCATGTTCAATCTATAAATTGATGACATTTGATCTATATCCTCTTTTGAGAAATGCTTCATTTTTTTGGATTAAATATAAGGGTTGCAAAGTATTTTTTAAACAGAAAAATTTCAACTATTGTTTTTGTCTTCCTCTTTCATGATTTGAAATAATAAAAAACCAACTCCCATAATAAGACAGATTAAGTATATGAAGTGCTTGTGTATTTCAATTCCTTTAAAAGAACCGTTCAACACATATTTATCAATGACGCTAATAAAGCTAAAAAGGAAAACTAGAATAAAAAGAGGTCTGTACCTATTGAAGAAGCTTTTCATAGAAAAACAATTTGATTATTATGATGTAAAATACAAAAGATTAACTAATAATTTTATTTATAAATAATTAATAATTATAGTAAATAATTGTTTTATTTTTACAATATGCATTTTGTAAGAGTAAAAGCTATCATTTGCGTTTTTTTGTGTGTTCTTCAGTTTACTGTAAGTTGTACAGCACCTGTATTTGAAATTCCAAAAAAATCAGATCAATTTGCGGATTGGGAAAATGAGGGGAAGATAAACGCATCCTTCATTGCTTCAGGTCGATCAGTTGCTTCTACAAGTAATTCTGGATCTCCATCACTATCAGTAAGTTACATTGCAACTGCACCTAATGTTGATTCTGTTTTATGGCAATTTCCTGGAGGAAACCCAGCTTCTTCAACTTTGGTTCAACAAGACGTAACTTATTCAAATTTTGGAACTTATGATGTTGGCCTCAGGGTTTCGAACTTAGATGACACCGATTACAGATTTTTGGAAAATTATATTAGCTTATATTACAAAGACGACTGGTCCTTTGGTGCAGACAGTTGGGCAGTAACCGGAACTACAGCTGCGACAGATTTTGTCCCCTTTGTAGATCCGATTGGATCATCATGGATTTACGTACCGCATACAATCGCTAATGAAGCGGTATGTGTAAAATCATTTACGGGTTTTCCATCCAATAATCTCAATTTAGAATTTGAATATAAGCTTGAACGTATTCCAAACTTATATTTAGCGACTAATTACCAGGTTAGTTCTACATCAATTACCGTTTCTGGAACAACAGAAACAACAACCTTTACCTTGTCTAATTTAGTTAGTCCAACGCAATATGTAGAAGCAGATTCTTCACCCACTCCAACCAAATTTACCTCTCCAACAACTTATCCTGGTCAAAGACGCTTGACTTTAAACTACAATAACATTCCTATTTGGACAACCTCTAAAATGACAGAGGGAATCTTTAGAAGGGTTAAATTATCGTTACCCTCACTTGAAAACTTTAATTTAAGTTATGAGATTTCGGCAAACACCAAAAACGCATCTGGTGTTATTGAATATCCATTCCAAACAGATATAAGGAACATTACCATTAAATTGGATAACTCTAAATAATTTGCGTTTTTAAATTATCCGTCTGGGATTAAGAATATTTTGAGGGTCAAATGTTATTTTAAGAGTTTTCATCATTTCTATTTCTTCATCAGATCTGCTTGTAAATAGGTACTCTTTTTTGTGTAAACCGATTCCGTGCTCTGCAGATACAGAGCCCCCAATTTCTTTCAGAGGTTTATAAATAATAAAATTAATTGCATCAATTATTTCATGATTATTTTCTTTTTTTCCAATAATAAAATGAATATTGCCGTCTGCAACATGGCCGAATGGGAAAACACGTTCAACAAAAGGGAGTTTTTCAAGTTCAAAAATCATCTGGTCAACGAGTTCTCCAATAAGTGGAATAGGAATACTGATATCAAAATGTTGGTCATAATTTGCCAGCGCTGCCAAAACAGAAACATCTTCCCTGATTTGCCAAATTGAATTCAATTCTCGCTCAGATTGGGCCATAACACCATCTTCAATCAATTCCGCTTCAAGTGCTTGTCCAATAAGGTTTTCGAGGCGTTTATAATCCTGCTCTGCTTGGCTTCCTAAACTTTCGATAAATACATAATAATTGTATTCTTGGGCTAAAGGAGCTGTTAGATGAGAGGGTTCGGAAGTCATCGCTTTAAAGGTTCTTTTCCACATCAATTCAAAACCACTTAGTGTTCCCGCAAGATTTTGTTCTAAAAATTTCAACAGATTAACTACATTTTCATAATTTTCGATTCCAACAATAGCAGAGGAACGACTGGTCGGAGCCTCGCAAAGTCTTAAAATAACTTTAGTTACAACCCCAAGGGTTCCTTCTGATCCAATAAATAATTGTTTTAAGTCATAACCCGAATTATCTTTTATGATTTTTTTAAGGGAAGAAATTATCGTTCCGTCTGGAAGCACTGCTTCAACACCGAGAACCATTTGGCGTGTCATACCGTATTTAAAAACTCTTAGCCCACCAGCATTAGTGGATACAACACCTCCAATTTGAGCAGAACCTTTTGCCCCAAAACTCATTGGGAGTAAAAGATTTTTTGCTTTTGCTGCATCAATAAGATTTTCCAATATTGCACCAGCTTGAGCCGTTATTGTTCTGCTTTGACTATCAATTTCTTCAATTGCATTCATTTTATCTAAAGCTATTACCAACTGATGTTTTTGTGTTTCGGTTCCTCCAACAAGATTAGTAACTCCTCCATGAATAATCACTTCTTGTTTGTTACGATTACAAAGCATCATAATTTTCGAAACTTCTTCAGTAGTTTTTGGATAAACAACAGCTAATGCTTCAAGAGGAATGTCCGTTTTCCAAATGTGAGTAAAACGATTTTTTTCTGCACCTGAATGAAGAATATTATTTCCACCAAGAATGTTGATTAAGCTTTCGATTAAATTTTGATTCATCATTTTCAATTAAAAAGACATTTCACGAATCTCTTCTCCAAGAGTAAGATCTCCTTCTGTTGCTTGGATTATTTCTTCAATACTTACTCCAGGAGCGGTTTCACGCAAAATAAATCCATTTGGGCCAATATCTAAAACTGCTAGTTCAGTAACAATTTTTTTAACACAATTCACTCCAGTTAATGGAAGTGTACACTTTTTTAACAATTTGGATATTCCAGTCCTGTTGGTATGCATCATTGCAACAATTATATTTTCAGCTGAGGCAACCAAGTCCATCGCACCTCCCATTCCTTTAACCATTTTACCTGGAATTTTCCAATTTGCGATGTCACCAGTTTGAGACACTTCCATTGCACCGAGAACAGTAAGGTCAATGTGCTTACCTCGAATCATTGCAAAACTGGTTGACGAATCGAAAAATGAAGCACCTAAAAGCGTCGTAATGGTCTGTTTTCCAGCGTTGATTAGATCAGCATCTTCGTCTCCTTCAAGAGGGAAGGGTCCCATCCCTAAAACCCCATTTTCACTCTGGAATTCAACATTAATATCTTTTGAAATATAATTGGCTACAAGGGTTGGTATTCCGATTCCCAAATTCACATAATATCCATTTTTTAATTCTTGAGCTATCCGTTTAGCAATTCCGTTTTTGTCTAAGGGCATAATTTTATGTTTTGTGTCGAATTGTGCGTTGTTCTATTCTTTTTTCATAATTAGTTCCTTCAAATATTCGTTGAACAAAAATACCCGGAACGTGAACTTCATTGGGATCTAGATTTCCTACAGGAACCAATTCTTCGACTTCAGCTACGGTAATTTTAGCTGCACCACACATTATGGGGTTAAAATTTCGAGCACTACCCTTAAAAATTAAATTTCCAGCTTCATCCCCTTTCCATGCTTTGATAAATCCAAAATCAGCTTTAAATGCATTTTCTAACACATGCATTTTCCCATTAAACTCACGTACTTCTTTTGCTTGAGCAATTTCTGTCCCAAAACCTGCTGGAGTGTAGAAAGCAGGTATGCCTGCTTGAGCTGCTCTAGCACGTTCTGCTAAAGTACCCTGAGGTATGAGCTCTACATCTAATTCGCCACTGAGCATTTGACGTTCAAATTCTTCATTTTCTCCTACATAAGAAGCAATCATTTTTTTAATTTGTTTTTGCTGAAGCAATAAACCTAAACCAAAATCATCTACACCTGCATTGTTTGAAATACAACATAGATTTGTTATTTTTAGTCGAACCAATTCAGCAATTGCATTTTCTGGAATTCCACATAAACCAAAGCCTCCTAATAAAAGGGTCATATTGTTCTGTACTCCTTTTAGAGCCTCCGATACATTAGGTACAATTTTATTAATCATCCAGTAATTTAATTAAACTAAAACAGTTTCTAACATCTGATGTGGAAGGTTGAACGCATTTGCAATTGGCTCATATACAATTTGACCATTAATTATGTTAAGTCCTTTTGCTAACCCTTCATTAGCTTTGCATGCTTTTTTCCATCCCTTAGCTGCAACAACTCTGGCATATGGAAGAGTTACATTGTTTAGAGCCTGTGTTGAGGTAATAGGGACAGCCCCTGGAATATTTGCTACACAATAGTGTAAAATACCATCTTCTATAAAGGTAGGATTTTCATGAGTAGTTGGAACACAAGTTTCAAAACACCCTCCTTGATCAACAGCTACGTCGACAAGAACAGTACCTTTGGTCATTTCTCCAAGCATCTCTTTGGTAATTAATTTTGGAGCTTTAGCTCCTGGGATTAAGATTGCTCCAATAATTAAGTCAGCTGTTTTGATAAGTCTTCGGATTGTGTCTTCAGATGAATAAAGAGGAGTTACATTTGGGGGAAGAATTTCAGATAAATATCGAAGTCGATCCATGTTTATGTCCAAAATTGTTACTTCAGCTCCGAGTCCAGCAGCCATTTTAGCAGCTTCAGTTCCAACTACCCCCCCTCCAAGAATAACAACCTTTGCTGGCGGAACTCCAGGCACCCCTCCCAATAAAACACCTTTTCCATGTTGAGGTTTTTCTAGATATTTAGCACCTTGTTGAACAGACATTCGACCAGCTACTTCAGACATTGGTATTAATAAAGGAAGTCTTTTTAAATGGTCTTCTACCGTTTCATAGGAAATACAAATTGCTTTGCGTGCTTGCATGCCTACTGTTAATTCTTCGGAAGAAGCAAAGTGAAAATAAGTAAATATAATTTGTCCTTCACGGATCAAATTATATTCAGTAGATAAAGGTTCTTTTACTTTTACGATCATTTCACTTTTTGCGTAAACAGATGCTGCATCAGTTAATATTTTAGCTCCTACATTAAGGTATTCTTGATTTGTAAAACCACTGCCTAGACCTGCTGAGCGTTCGACATAAACTGTATTAAGATCTTTTATCAATTCTGATACACTAGCAGGAGTTAGACCAACTCTATTTTCATTGTTTTTTATTTCTTTGACTACACCTATTATCATAATTGTAATATGTAAATTTTCAATAAATGTACTTATTTTTTTAAATCTAAAATACTTTTAAACTACTGATTTTAAGAGTCTAATTGTAGGTTTAAGCTTTGGGTTTATTTTCCCAAAATCTTGGATGGAAAACCTTTGTTTTTATTGGTCTAAGCTTTTAAAAAAAGTATCTTTGAGCATGGCATTAACAAACAACGATATCTTTAAAAAACTTCGTGTAGCTCACAAGCTGAGAGACGTTGATATTATAGAAATATGTAAATTGGTTGACTTCAAAGTATCAAAGGGAGAGTTGGGTGCATTCTTTAGAAATGAAAACCACCCAAAGTATATGGAATGCGGCGATCAAATTCTTAGAAATTTTTTAAATGGATTAGTAATTCATTTAAGAGGTACTAAAAAGTGATTGTTCTTTTTAAAAGAATCATAATATATATAAAAGCAATGTTAAGTATACTTTAACAAAAAGGCAAAAGTTGTTGATTTGTACATTTACACCCCCCAATATTTATTATTGAATAGTTTTTTTTATTCGAAAATATCATATTAACAATTTTTTCTCAAAAATTAAATAGGGACTTATGTAAAATTTTATTCGATTGTATTTTTGTTGTGAAATGATATTTAATCTTTAATCCCAAGGCAATGAAAACAATCTTATTTTTAGCACTAACAACAATATTATCTACAAACAATTTTACTGAAAAGAACAATAAAGTTAGCATTCAACAATTTATTGAAGCAATTGAATCGGAAGATTTTGAATTGGTTGAGAATGCTTTGAAAAGTAGAATGATTTCTGCAAATCAAAAATTCAATGGTAAAACCTTACTGATTTACGCAGTGATTAGTGACAAAGCTGAAATGATTAACTTGTTGGTTAGATATGGAGCAAACCTAAATACTCCTGCAGATGATGGTCTGACTCCGATGGAATATGCTGAAAAATTAAATAAAATATACGCTAAGGCTGAAATCATAGTCATAACTGCGTAATATAGTTGTTGTTGAATTTATTTTATTCTGTCACTAGGAAATCCTAATCAGGTCTGATAATCCTAGTTTTTAAAGAAGAAATACTGACTTATTGAATTCTCAAAATTAGTATTTCCTAGTGAAGATTAAATGAATTATTTTTTATTGAATTCAATACATTTTTTAATCACTTTTGGTCATGCTTTATACATAAGAACTCAATTGAAAAAATGTTCTGTAACATTCTTTTTTGGAGGAATAAACTGACTTAACACACTCCAAGTATATAATTATCATGTTTTTTTTGATTTATTGTAATTGAGAAGTGAATTAAATAAAAATTATTAAGTTATTATAATCCAGCTCTTTTGCTTTTCATGATGTTTTATATCCACCATTTTTTATACCTTTAAAGATGAAGTAAACAACAAAAATTTATTCATGAAAACTACCTTTTCTTTTCTGTCTTTGTTCTTAACATTATTTTTAAATGCCCAAGATTTTTCTACAACTTGGCTTAAAGAAGTCGCACCTCGAAACATTGGTCCTGGAGGAATGAGTGGACGAATTACATCAATCGATGTAGTAGTTTCAAATCCAAATATTATGTATGTAGGTACTGCGTCTGGCGGTTTATGGAAATCTACTAGTGGAGGAGTGACCTGGAACCCTATTTTTAATGATCAAGTTACCGCATCTGTGGGCTCTGTTGCCATTCAACAATCGAATCCTGACGTCATATGGGTTGGCACTGGAGAAGGAAATCCAAGAAATAGCCTCAATGGTGGCTATGGGATTTTCAAATCTATAAATGGAGGAAAAACATGGAAATCAATGGGCTTGAAGAATACACGTAATATTCATAGAGTGATTATTGATCCTTCAAACCCGAATACCGTCTATGTTGCAGCAATAGGTTCTCCTTGGGGTGAGCATCCAGAACGTGGAATTTATAAAACCGTAAATGGAGGTAAGTCATGGAAAAAAATCTTGTATGTAAATCCTAAAACAGGGTCAGCCGATTTGGTTATGGATCCAAAAAACCCTAATAAATTGATAGCTGCAATGTGGGAACACAAAAGAGATCCATGGTTTTTTAAATCTGGAGGAAAGGGGAGTGGGCTTTATGTGAGTTTTGATGGGGGTAATAATTGGTCAAAAAAAACAAAAGAAGATGGTTTGCCTGAAGGAGATTTAGGAAGAATAGGTCTGGCGATTGCCACCAATAAAACAAATGTTATCTATGCCCTAGTAGAGGCAAAGAAAAATGCACTTTATAAATCCGAGGATGGTGGGTTCAAATGGAAAATGGTAAACAATAAAAGTGATATTGGGAATAGACCTTTTTATTATTCAGATATAGCTGTAGATCCTCAAAATGAAAATCGTGTATTTTCTGTATTCACCTATGTTAATGTTTCACAAGATGGGGGAAAAAATTTCAGCCAATTGATGCCTGCTTATGGGGTTGAAAATGGTGTTCATCCAGATCATCATGCTTGGTGGATTCATCCCAATAATGGATCTTTTATGATTGATGGAAATGACGGTGGATTAAACATAACAAAAGATGGAGGTAAAACATGGCGCTTTATTGGTAATATTCCAGTAGCTCAATTCTATCATATTAGTGTAGATAATGAGTACCCCTATAATGTTTATGGAGGGATGCAAGATAATGGCTCTTGGAGGGGACCAGCTTATGTATGGAAAGTTCAAGGAATTAGAAATTCTTATTGGCAAGAAATTGCATTTGGAGATGGTTTTGATGTTGTACCTGATTTAGATAATTCTCGATATGGATATGCAATGAGCCAACAGGGATACGTTTCTCGTTATGACTGGAAAACTGGAAACAATTATATTGTTCGTCCAACCCACCCTGAGGCGGAAACAAAACTCAGATTCAATTGGAATGCAGCAATAGGTCAAGATCCTTTTGATAATAGCACAGTTTATTTTGGGAGTCAATTCGTACATAAAAGCAAGGATAAAGGTTTGACTTGGTCAGTGATTTCTCCAGATTTGACAACTAATGACCCCGAAAAACAAAAACAAAGTGAAAGTGGAGGACTAACATTAGATGCTACTGGTGCTGAAAATTATTGTACCCTTTTAGTGATAGAACCTTCATCCTTAGAAAAAAACATGTTATGGGTAGCCTCAGATGATGGAAGAGTTCATTTTACTCAAGATGGTGGAGATTCTTGGAATGAGGTAACTAAAAACATTAAGGGTCTTCCAAAGGGAAGTTGGATTACCCAAATAAAAGCATCTAAAAGTAATAAAGGAGAAGCATTGCTGGTTGCTAATGACTACAGAAGATTTAATTTTAAACCCTATGCTTATAGAACAGTTAATTACGGTAAAACTTGGAAGCAGATTGTTGATCAATCAGACACAAAGAGCTATGCATTAAGTATTATTGAAGATCCTGTAAATCCAAATTTAATGTTTTTAGGAACCGATGACGGGCTTTATCTTTCTTTAAACGCTGGAGAAAAATGGAGCAAGTTTGACTCAGAGGTTTTTCCAACTGTATCCGTTAAGGACCTAGTAATTCAATCTCGAGAACAAGATTTAATTATAGGAACCTTTGGAAGAGCTGCATGGGTGTTAGACGACATTAGACCTTTAAGGGCTTTAGCTTCAAAACCAGATTTAGTTTCAAAAACGATACACCTCTTTGAGCCACCCACAGCATATTTGTCAGCATATCAACAACCCACGGGAAGTCGTTTTGGGGCTGATGCAATGTATCATGGGACAAACCGAAAATACGGTGCAATGATAACCTATTATGTAGATCCATCTTCTGAAGAAAATTCAGATCAAGAAAATAATAAATCAGAAGAAGAGAAAGAAAAGGAAAGTAAAAACAGTGTAAAAAAGGATTCTCTTACACTTACAATTTATGATGGAGAACGTTTAATTCGCACTTTAAAGAAAGAATTACCTAAGAAAAAAGGATTTTATCGTTGGTATTGGTATTTAGATGAAAAAGGGATTCCAAGACCCAGAAGAGAACCCAGAAAATCAAAAACAGAGCCTTCAGGTGTTTCCGTTAAACCAGGTAGTTACCGAATCGTATTGGCTTATGGGACAGATAAAAACGAACAACAAATTGTTGTAAAATCAGACCCTAGAATTCTAGATAATCCTGAAAATATAGAATCTGTCTATGATGCTTCAAAAAAGCTTGAAAGCTTTATGGCTAAAGCATCTGAATCTGTGAAGCAGCTTACCCAAAGCAAAAATATTCTTCTTGATTACCAAAAACTTTTTAAAGAAAACAAAACAGAGTTTGTGAAGGAGTTAACTAAAGAAATAAAAACCCAAACCAAAACATTAGATTCTTTGATATCTCTTTATATTGGGAAAGTGGATAAGCGTCAAGGAATTGTTCGAAACCCAGAGAGTAATGTTATGACCAGAATAGGAACTGCATCTCGTTACATTAGAACTCGTAAGCAAGGAATTACCCCAACCGAGGATAAATTACTTCAACATGCAAAGGATGAACTAGAGGCTGCACTTGAGAAAACAAACAAGTATTATAAAGAAGTTTGGCCCTCTTTAAGAACTCAAATTGAAGGTGTAGATTCTTCTCGCTTTAAAGAAATAAAACAGATTGATTTAGAATAGATTATAAGTGCTGATTGAGGACTTCCAATGCAATTCCACGAGACCCTTTGATAAAGATCGTTTTGTTTTGGTAATTTATTTTTTGGAGATAAGGAATTACTTCATCAGTGGTCAGAAACTTTTTGAAGTTTAAAGCTGCAGATTTTGTTTTTTTAAACTCAGGTCCTACCAAAAGGATCTGATCAATTTCTTTTGATTCAATAAAATCAACTATTTCTTGATGCTCTTGTTGAGCATAATTTCCTAACTCCAGCATATCACCTAAAATCAATATTCGATCTTTTTTTTCAATTGTTAAAAAAGATTCAAGAGCAGCTCTCATACTACTGGGATTTGCATTATATGCATCAAGAAGCAAAGTATTGGAATTTGTCTCATGCCATTGTGATCGATTGTTATTGGGAATATAATTTTCGATTCCCTTTTTTATTTTTTCTAAAGAAATTTTAAAATAAAAACCAAGCGCAGCAGCAGCAGCTATATTACTAAAGTTGTAATTTCCTTTTAAACCGCTTTTTATTTCTATCCCATCAACTTCAATGCATACACTTTGATTGTTTCCTGGAGTTTTATTTTTGATATGTATGTCAACATTATTTGATTCTCCAAATGAAAATCTTTTCTGTTCTTCTGTAAGTTTCAATTGCTTGGGATCTTCCTGATTAATTAGAGCAATACCTTTATTTTTTTCAAGAAATTGGTAAAGTTCTGATTTACCTTTGATGACTCCATCAACATTGCCAAACCCTTCTAAATGAGCTTTTCCAAAGTTAGTGATGTAGCCCAACGAAGGTTGTGCCAATTCACACAAAAAAGCTATTTCTTTTAGGTGATTGGCTCCCATTTCAACCAGTGCAATTTGCGTCTCAAAGTTGATGTTTAATAAAGTTAGGGGTACACCAATATGATTATTTAAATTACCTTCTGTTGCAGTGGTTATAAATTGTTGAGATAAAACTGTGTTGACAAGCTCTTTGGTTGTGGTTTTTCCATTAGATCCGGTAAGGCCTATTACGGGTATAGAAAACTGGTTTCGATGGTGATGAGCCAATTCTTGAAGGCTTCTAAGGCTTTCTTTAACCAATAAATACGAATGGTTGTTTTTTTGATGCTTTGGATCATCAACTACAACAAACTTGGCACCTTTTGCAAGAGCTTCTTCCGCAAATGTATTTCCATCAAACTTTTCTCCTTTTAAGCAAAAGAAAAGACACCCTTTTTTGATTTTACGGGTATCCGTAGCTACACCAGTAGAGCTTAGGAAATAAGCATAAAGTTCTTTTACTTGCATAAATAAAAAAAGGCATTTGTAAAAATGCCTTTAAATGTATTAACCTTTTCGTTTGTGTCGAGCTGTTTTCTTGACTTTGCTTTTTGAACCTAATCGGGTCATGGCGCATCGAAAGCCAATGTAATCCGTTGCAATATACTGTGGCAAATATCTTCTTTGGGCAGGATCAAGCCAGTATGCTCTATCTTTCCAAGAACCTCCTTTATATACTCGAACTTCGTCAGTAATCAGTGAAGTTCTTTTAGAGGACTTATCTTTTGTTCTAACCAAGGTACCCTCTTCATCAATTCTAATTTTGGGGTGGGTAGGTGCATCGTACATTGCGCTGGACTCTGGGCGAGCATCTGAATCTTCTTCATCGTCACCTCCAAAGCGAGCGAACAATCTCGTAGATTCAATATCACCATCTCTAAAGTTTCTGTTATCACTTTCAGTAAAATTTTGTCTAAGAAAAGTTTCTTCTTCGTCAATACCCATTTTTTCTAATTGACCTGGAAGCCTTTTCAGAAGGACTTTGCCATTAGGTAGCGTATCGTATACGAGTTGATCGGGAGAAATAACTTGCGCTTTTCCGTCCTCATTAATAACATCTTTGAGATATACATTACCTCTGTAGTAGTTAAAATCACTTGCTTCATCATCAACTATTGGTCGATATACATCTGCAACCCACTCAGCAACATTTCCTGCCATATCATAAATTCCAAAGTCATTTGGAGGATATGCTTTTACTTGTATTGTAATATCTGCTCCATCATCTGACCACCCTGCTATTCCACCGTAATCTCCCTTACCGAGTTTAAAGTTAGCTAATTGATCACCTTCAGATCTTCGTTCTTCTGAACGGGTGTATTCCCCTGACCAAGGATATTTTTTCTTTCCTCTGTAAGCATTGTATTCACGATCTCCAACTAACGCTAGGGCAGCATATTCCCATTCGGTTTCAGTCGGAAGCCTGTATGATGGGAGGAGTATTCCTTTGTCTACTCCAGCATATACATTAACTTCTGTTGTATCTTTTTGTACTCTTCCATTTTTCCCTGTTAGACTATCGATTTTACCTCCATAGGTTGTTTCAGGTCTTTTCAAATAAGCTCCTGTGCTAAATGTACTGTTAGCATCAACTTCTGTGTAACGAACATCATCTTGGATATAAGCTTCACGTTCTAGAATAAATTCGTTAACCCGGTCGGTTCTCCACTCCGCAAATTGTACAGCCTGAAGCCAATTAACTCCTACTACTGGATATTCAGCATAAGCTGGATGGCGTAAATAGTTTGAAGTTAATTCTTCAACATAACCCAACTGGTTTCTCCAAACCAAAGTGTCTGGAAGAGCGCCATTATATAACTGTTTGAATTGTCTTTGATCTTGAGGGAAAACAAGTGTAATCCAATCTAAGTATTCCAAATACATTAAGTTGGTAACTTCTGTTTCGTCTATGTAAAAAGACATAACGTGCTGTTTGTTTGGGGTATTGTTCCAATCGTGCATTACGTCGTCTTGTACTTGTCCTTTAGTAAAAGTACCTCCTTCAATAAAAACCAGTCCTGGACCAGTTTCTTGGTCTTCAAATTCTATGTTGTATTGAAAACCTCCTTTTTTGGAATTGATACTCCAACCCGTCGCTCTGGATTGGTTATTCTTGCCACACGAAGTGAGAATCAAAGCCGTGAAAGCTAAAAGGATGAAATTTTTGGTTAATAATTTAATTCTCATAATATTTTTAAAGTAATGTTTTACTTATCAATTGCAATATACAAAATCTAATGCTTTACTCCGTTTTAAAGAAAAAATAGAGTTAGATTCTAAGTTATTAACGTACATTTTTTTAGATTATTATTCACAACCCATTCCTAGTATAAATTTGTTGTAAACAAGCACATAAGATTTTTTAATTTAATACGTTATATAAATACCATGTACAACATCAAACATAGTATCGGCGTATTTGTTACAGTGTTTTTTTTATTCTTTTCAGGGAAATTAATTGCTCAAGAAAGAATCATCACAACAGGTGTACCTTTTTTGTTGATAACACCTGACGCAAGAGCAGCAGGAATGGGAGAACAGGGAGTAGCAACCTCTGCAGATGCCTTTTCTCAGCAATGGAATCCTTCGAAATATGTTTTTTCTGAACACAAATCAGGATTTGGTATTAGTTACACGCCATATTTAAGTAAATTGGTTGATGATATTTTTTTAGCGAACATTACCTATTTTAAAAAAAACACAAACAGAAGCGCGTGGGCAATGAGTTTGAAGTATTTTAGTTTGGGTGATATTGTTTTAAATGATTTAGTGGCAGGAACAATTATTGAACAAGGAATAGAGCGTCCTAACGAACTTACTCTAGACTTTTCGTATTCTCTTTTACTGAATTCAAAATATTCGATGGCTGTAGCAGCTCGATTTATTCGATCAGATTTAAAAATCTCCTCAGATTTAGATGCATCTTCAGCAAACACCATGGGTGTTGACATTGCTGGTTTTTACAAAAGTGATTTATTTGATTTTGCAAAAAAGAAAGCACGTTTAAGACTAGGATTTAACATTTCAAATATTGGTCCACGATTAAAGTATGATGAAGGAGGACAAAAAAACTTTATCCCTACAAACCTCAAAGTTGGGTCGGGTTTGAACCTGAATTTAGATTCAAATAACAAAATATCACTCAACATAGAGTTCAATAAGTTGATGGTTCCCACACCAGTTCCTGTCATAAATAAAAATACAGGAAAAGTTGATCGATATGAGCAGCCAGATATTAGCTTTTTATCGGGGATATTTGAGTCGTTTAGTGATGCACCCGACGGTTACACCGAAGAATTGAAAGAAATAACATGGGGTATAGGGTCTGAATATAATTTTCAGGATGCTTTCGCTCTAAGAGCTGGATACTTCAATGAAAGTTTAGAAAAAGGATCTCGACGATATTTTACTTTAGGTACAGGCTTTTCTTTAAATTTTGCTGACATAGATATTTCTTACCTTTTCTCAACCTCTAGAGTTAGGAATCCATTAGAAAACACACTTCGTTTTTCCATAACCTTCAATTTGGATAATCCACAACTAACCGATGAGGATGGCTAAGGTTTCATTACTTTTTTGATTATCCTATGGTTTTCATTTGTTTATTGTGATTTTATCAAAAATTTAAAACAATAAGCGTGTTTTTCTTAAAAAAAAAATCAATTAAATATTGTAATTTTACACCCAAATTAAAATATCCAGTAAAGCCACTACTAATGAAAAAAATAACGAAACAGACTTATATAGATTGGTATTCAAACATGCTCTTTTGGAGAAAGTTTGAAGATAAATTAGCTGCAGTTTATATTCAACAAAAGGTCAGAGGTTTTCTACATTTATACAACGGGCAAGAGGCAATTTTGGCGGGTTCACTTCATGCGATGCAACTCAGGAAAGACCGCATGATTACCGCTTACAGAAATCATGTTCAACCGATTGGTATGGGAGTAGATCCTAAACGAGTAATGGCGGAATTATATGGGAAGTCTACAGGTACATCAGGAGGTTTGGGTGGTTCTATGCATATTTTTTCAAAAGAATTTAATTTCCATGGAGGACATGGAATTGTAGGAGGCCAGATTCCCCTTGGCGCAGGCATGGCATTTGGAGATAAGTACAACAATACTGGTGCAGTTACTTTGTGTTATATGGGAGATGGAGCCGTACGTCAAGGATCACTTCATGAAACTCTTAACCTCGCTACTCTTTGGAAACTTCCTGTGGTATTTGTAGTAGAAAATAATGGCTATGCAATGGGGACCTCTGTTTCTAGGACAGCTAGTCACGAAGATATTTGGAAATTAGGACTTGGGTATGAAATGCCATGTAGTCCAGTTGATGGAATGGATCCTGTTGCAGTAGCAAAAGCGATGGATGAAGCGATTAAGTTCGCAAGGGATGGAAAAGGGCCTTCATTTTTAGAAATGAAAACTTACAGATATCGAGGACATTCCATGTCGGATGCACAACAATATCGTACCAAAAAAGAAGTTGAAGAATACAAAAAGATTGATCCAATTACCCAAATTAAAGACATCATACTTGAAAAAAAATATGCTTCTCAGTCTGATTTAGAAGCAATCGACAAAGATGTTAAAGAACGAGTATCGGAATGTGAGAAATTTGCAGAAGAGTCTCCTTACCCTGAAAAATCACTTATGTACGATGCAGTTTATGAGCAAACAGATTATCCATTTATAAAACATAAATTAAGTTAGATATGGCAGAAATTATAAACATGCCTCGATTAAGCGACACCATGGAAGAAGGGACCGTCGCAACTTGGTTTAAAAAAGTAGGAGATACCGTCAAGGAAGGTGATATTCTTGCAGAAATTGAAACAGATAAAGCAACAATGGAATTCGAAGCATTTTATGCTGGCGAATTGCTACACATTGGAATTCAAGAAGGAGGTACTGCTCCTGTGGATACTTTGTTGGCTATTATAGGAGATAAAGGAGAAGATATCTCAGCTCATTTAAAGGGGTCTATTCAAGAAAAAGAAGAACTGATAGAGGTTGAAACAGCCAAAATTGAAACTTCAAAAACAGCAACCATGCCCGAAAATGTAGAAATCATTACTATGCCTCGATTGAGTGATACTATGGAAGAAGGAACAGTTGCTTCCTGGCTCAAGAAAGTTGGCGATACAGTTTCAGAAGGTGATATTCTTGCGGAAATAGAAACCGATAAGGCAACCATGGAGTTTGAATCTTTCTATAATGGTACACTTCTACACATTGGAATTCAAGAAGGAGAATCTGCAGCAGTTGATAGTGTTCTGGCCATTATTGGAGACAAAGACGCTGATTTAGATGCTGCAATAATAGCGTCTTCAAAAACTACGTCACCTTCTAGTAATGATTCTACTCCACCCAAAAAAGAAGAAATTATTTCCCCCGAAACTAAGGTTGAAAAGACAACCCAAGAAATTTCAACATCTCAAGCTGTCATCGCTAATAATGGAAGAATAATCGCCTCTCCTTTAGCAAAAAAATTAGCTATTGAAAAAGGAATTGACATTACCATTGTTGCCGGATCAGGTGATGGTGGAAGAATTGTTAAACGCGATATTGAAAATCACCAGCCTACTCAAGGTGGAGGAGTAAAATCTTTTGTTCCCTCTGGTGTAGAGTCAGTTGAAGAGATGGCTAATAGTCAAATGCGTAAAACCATTGCCAAGCGTTTGGCAGCTTCAAAATTCACTGCTCCTCATTATTACTTGGGAGTAGAGTTTGATATGGATAACGCTATTTCTTTTAGGAATCAATTCAATTCAATTCCAGAGACCAAAATATCGTTCAATGATATTGTAGTGAAGGCAACTGCCTTAGCTTTAAAACAGCATCCACAAGTAAATTCAAGATGGTATGATGATAAAATTGTGAAACATCATCACGTTCATATGGGAGTTGCAGTAGCAGTTGATGACGGATTAGTTGTTCCAGTTGTTAAATTTGCTGACGAACAATCTTTACCTCAAATTGGAGATCAAGTAAAAGATTATGCTATTCGAGCAAGAGACAAGAAGTTAACTCCTGCTGAAATGGACGGAAGTACATTTACGATATCCAATTTAGGTATGTTCGGTATTCAAGAATTTACATCAATAATAAATCAGCCCAATTCATCTATTCTATCAGTAGGTGCTATAATACAAAAGCCTGTGGTTAAAGATGGGCAGATTGTTGTAGGCAATACCATGAAACTTACCTTAGCTTGCGATCATCGATCAGTTGATGGGGCAACAGGATCTAAATTCTTGCAGGCTCTACAACAGTATATTGAAAATCCAATTACGATGTTGTTATAATTTTAAAATCAAGTAATTTTTAAACCCGCAATTAAGCGGGTTTTTTTATATTTAACCTCAGTTAACAAAGCATAATCTAAATAAAAATCTTGAAAAAAAACATCATTATATCAGGAGCCGGAAGAGGAATTGGTCGTGCAACTGCTTTATTAGCAGCCTCTCGTGGAATTCAAGTATTTGCAATTTCGAGGAATATTGAAAATTTAAAAGGAATTGAAAACATACATGCTTTCTCAGTGGATCTTTCCGATAAGAGCGCAATAGCTTCTTTTTGTAATGAAGTATCAATCAAAAATTTAAACATAGATGTTTTAATTAATAATGCAGGAAAACTTGAAAACATTCCTTTTAAAGATTCCACAGTTGAGGTTTTTGAGTCCGTTTATAAAGTAAATGTTTTTGGATTAGCAGAACTCACTCGACAACTTTTGCCAAAGATAGATACCAAAGGACATGTGGTTAATATTAGTAGTATGGGGGGAATTCAAGGAAGCTCAAAATTTCCTGGATTGGCAGCTTACAGCAGTAGTAAAGGAGCCGTCATCACTCTTACCGAATTATTAGCAGAAGAATATAAAGATAAGGGTCCTTCATTTAATGCACTTGCTTTTGGAGCAGTTCAAACAGAAATGCTGGAGGAAGCTTTTCCAGGATATCAAGCTCCGTTGAGTGCAGATCAAATGGGAGATTATTTACTGAATTTCGCTTTAAAAGGTCATCAGTTTTACAATGGAAAAGTCTTACCCGTTTCTGCAGGAACACCATAGTAATCTTAATAAAATGACGGGAGTCTTTTCACACATTCCTTCGAAAGCAAAAACTCAGGTAAAAGAATACTTATCTCTTTGGAAAATTGATATTAAAATTGTTTCTAAAAGAAAAACTAAACATGGGGATTACCGTAAAACTAAATTTGGCACTCATCAAATAACCATAAATGAAGGCTCAAACCCATATCGTTTTTTAATTACCTTGATTCACGAATTAGCCCATTTTATTGCTTTTCAAAAATTTGGATATCGAATCAAACCGCATGGGGAAGAATGGAAAACAACCTTTCAGAGATTAATGTTACCCTTGATACACCCAGAAATTTTTCCAGAAAACTTATTAAAAGCAGTTGCCTATCACTTTAAAAACCCTAAAGCAAGTAGTGATACTGATTTTAATTTGGTTATGGCACTCAGTGAATTTGATCCGATTAGCAATAAAACTCATATCTTTGAATTAGAAAAAGGTACTTTTTTTTCAATAGCAGACGGCAGGAAATTTAGATTAGGAAAGAGACGTGTCAAGCGTTTTGAGTGTTACGAAATCTCAACACAAAAGAAATACATTTTTAGTCCCCATGCTGAGGTAAAAGTGATTAATGAATTAAACGAACATGAAATCTAATAATTTTGCAGTTGTAATGGCGGGAGGAGTTGGCTCTCGATTTTGGCCTAAGAGCAGAAAAAACTTCCCCAAACAATTTCAAGATTTTATGGATAGCGGAAAATCATTACTTCAACATACAGTAGATCGATTATTGCTATCAATTCCTTTGGATCAGATACTTATCTTGACAAATGTTAATTATAAAAGTTTAGTTCAAGATCAATTACCAAATTTTAAAGAAAGCCAGATTGTTCTCGAACCGCAAATGCGAAACACAGCACCATGTCTACTCTTCGCGTCTTTAAAAATTCAAAAAATGAATCCTAAGGCTCAAATTTTGGTAGCACCCAGTGATCACTGGATTAGTGACCCTAAGGTTTTTACAAAGGACTTAATTAAAGCTTTTAATCATTCTTCTAAAGAGGAAGAGTTGATGACTTTTGGAATTCATCCAACTCAACCCAATACAGGTTATGGTTATCTCAAGGTTTCAGATTCTAGTAACCCCATATCCAAGGTGTTAGAGTTTACAGAAAAACCTTCTATCTCATTGGCTCAAAAGTTTTTGAGTTCTGGAAATTTTTTATGGAATTCAGGTATTTTTGTTTTTGGAGCAAAAACCATTGTCAAAGCATTTCAAGCTAAACAAGCTAAAATGTATGATGTTTTTAGCCAGGGAATTAATGTTCTTAACACCACTATGGAGCAAGAATTCATGAATAATAGTTTCCAAAAAGTAGATAGTATTTCTATAGATTACGCAATAATGGAACAGTCAGATAATGTATCAGTAGTCAAAGCTAATTTCAATTGGAATGATCTGGGAAGCTGGAGTGCTCTTCATGATCAGCTAGAGAAAGATGAAAAAAATAATGCGGCCATAAATGTAATTCCACATTTTGAAAATGCAAAAGGGAATATGATTTTTTCAAGCAAAAAGAAACTAGTTGTATTGGATGGATTAGAAGATTTTGTAGTGGTTGACAATAATGATGTTTTAATGATTTATCCCAAAAAAAAGGATCAGAATATCAAGCAGTTATTAGATGACATAAAGTCGAAATATGGGAATCAATTTGATTGATCATTCAGATTCCTCAATATATATTTTTCTAATTTTCTTAAACATTTCAGAAGAGTAAACAAATTTAGTTATTGCTTCATTATCTGTTTTGAAAATTTCTTGATTGTTTCCTTCCCATTGTTTTAAACCGTCTTCAAGAAAAACAATTTTTTCTCCGATTTCCATAACCGAATTCATATCGTGGGTATTGATTACTGTCGTGATTTTATATTCTTGAGTGATTTCTTGAATAAGATTGTCTATTAAAATAGCTGTCTTTGGATCGAGTCCAGAATTAGGTTCATCACAAAATAAATATTTTGGATTCATAACAATAGCCCTGGCAATAGCTACTCTTTTCTTCATTCCTCCAGAAATTTCAGAAGGAAGCTTTTCATTTGCATTGATGAGGTTTACCCGGTCAATTACGATATTTGCTCGATCCCTTATTTCTTCATGAGGTGCATTTGTAAACATCTTCATTGGGAACATAATGTTTTCCTCTACTGTCATTGAGTCAAAGAGTGCACTTCCTTGAAAAACCATTCCAATTTCTTGTCTCAAAAGGGCTCGAGTCTCCAGGTTCATACTGCTTAAGGAAGTTTTTTCAAAGATAATATCACCTTGATCAGCCTCAAAAATGCCTAAGATACATTTAAGGAATACTGTTTTTCCAGACCCACTTTTTCCTATAATAAGATTGGTTTTACCCTTTTCAAATGTTGTGCTAATCCCTTTTAGAACTTGCGTATCTTCAAATGATTTGGATAAGTTTTTGACTTGAATCATCTATGTAAGTAAAAGATTAGTAACAATTGTATTTGCAATAATTATAGCTACACTGGTCCAAACAAATGATATAGTGCTGGCTTTACCAACTTCTAATGCACCACCTTTCATGAAGTAACCGTGGTAAGCCGGTATTGTAGCCAGGAGCATGGCAAATAGAAAAGTTTTTATGAATGCATATACTACATGAAAAGGTTTAAAATCTAATTGAAGTCCTTCAATAAAATCTGCATGAGAAGAAAATCCACCAGTAATACATGCAATATATCCTCCCAGTATACCAAGAAACATTGAAAATGTAATAAGAAAAGGAAAAAGAGTTAGAGCTATTATTTTAGGGAAGATTAAATAATTGTAAGCATTTACACCCATAACCTCCAGTGCATCTATTTGCTCTGTAACCCTCATGGTTCCCAGACTAGAGGTGATAAACGAACCTGCCTTTCCAGCCATAATAATTGAAATAAAAGTTGGGGCAAATTCCAGAATAATAGATTGTCTTGTGGCAAAACCAACAAGGTATCCAGGTAATAATGGATTGTCGGTGTTTATGGCAGTTTGTATTGCTACAACACCTCCAACGAAAAATGATATAAAAGCAACAATTCCAAGGGAACCGATGATTAAATCATCGATTTCTCGGAGAATTAAATTTTTAAGAACACTCCATTTAGTGAATTTCCCAAAAGTTTTGTGGATCATTAGGGTATACTGTCCAATGTGGGTCAAAAGTTTCATTGCTATAAAAATACATAAAACTTAAAAATTAAACCCCTAAAAGTAGTTTAGGTTTATTTAATGTCAATTTGATTAAACCTGATAGGTAATTGCATTAATATTCATTCCAGCTCCTACACTTGCAAACAATATAATATCTCCTTCAGTTAAAAGATGTCCTATCTTTTCTCCATTAAGTACTTGATCTAAAAGTGTGGGAATTGTTGCTACAGAGCTGTTTCCATGGAATTCAATATTCATCGGAAGTACAGATTGTGGAACTTTTTCTTTGTACAGCCTGTAAAAACGTCTGACAATGGCTTCATCCATTTTTTCATTAGCTTGATGAATAAAAATTTTCTTCAAATTTTGAATTTTAACACCTGATTGATCCAAACAGGATTTCATAGCCTCTGGAACGTGTGATAGAGCAAATTCGTAAACTTTTCTACCTTTCATTTTGATGAATTGATTTTTATTATCAGGTTCATAAGATTCCCCAAAAAATAAAATATCAACTTCACCATTATCGGTGTAAGTAACAGTTTCATGCGAAAGTATACCCCCTGATTTGTTGGATTCTTCAATAATAGTTGCTCCAGCTCCATCAGCAAAAATCATCGAATCACGATCACGAATATCTACCACACGTGAAAGGGTTTCAGTTCCAATGACTAAACATTTTTTTGCCATACCTGATTTAATGAAAGATTTTGCTTGGACAACAGCTTCGATCCAACCTGGACATCCAAAAAGGATGTCATAAGCTACGCATTTAGGATTTTTAATTTTTAGTAAAGATTTTACTTTTGAAGCTACACTTGGCAATGGATTTGATTGCTTTAGACCATAATCAGTGTCACCAAAATTATGAGCTACAATAATATAGTCAATGGTTTCTTGGTCAGTTCTAGAATCCAAAATGGCTTTTTTTGCAGCTTTAGCCGCTAGATCAGAAGAATTTTCGTTCTTTGCTGCATAGCGTCTTTCTTTGATTCCTGTAATTGAACTGAATTTTTCAATAATTTCTTTATTCTCAATTTCAAAGGGCTTACCATCATTAGTCAAAAATGAATGATTTAAGAAGTCATTATTTTTAAAAACATGATTAGGAACATAACTACCTGTACCTGTGATTTTTATATTCATCAGCTTGATTATGCTAACAAATTTAATAAAGAAGATAGCTGAGTACCGTAATAACAAAAAATTTAAACGAAATCCAAATTAATTTTTTGTTAAATCTTGGAGTTTTTTTTATGTCATAAATATTGAAAATCAATTATTTAAATACTCTTCTATGGGAGTACAACTACATATTAAATTACGATCTCCAAAGGCTTCATCCACTCTTCTGACCGAAGGCCAAAATTTGTTTTCATGTACGAATTTTAATGGGTACAATGCTTTTTGTCTACTGTAATTAAATTTCCAAGTTTCACAGGTAGCCATTTTTAGAGTATGTGGTGCATTTTTTAAAATACTATGTTCGTCGTGAATTTCTTGTTCATGAATTTCATTTGCAATCGAGATCATAGCATCACAAAAACGATCTATTTCGGCTATATTTTCACTTTCTGTAGGTTCAATCATCATTGTTCCAGCAACTGGGAAGGAAACTGTCGGAGCATGAAAGCCATAATCCATAAGTCTTTTTGCAATATCTATTACCTCAATCCCTTTTAGCTTGAAAGGTCTCAGGTCAATAATCATTTCATGAGCTGTCCTTCCTTTTTCACCTAAATACAAAATAGGGTATGCATTTTCAAGTCTTGCTTTTATGTAGTTAGCATTAAGAATTGCTATCTCAGTTGCTCTTTTAAGACCTTTTCCACCGAGCATTTTGATATATCCATAAGAAATTAGACAAACTAATGATGATCCCCAAGGAGCCGCAGAAATTGAGTTAATTGGATTAGAACCACCAGTCTTTATTATTGGGTTGGAAGGCAAAAAGGGAGCCAAGTGTTCTGCAACACAAATTGGACCGACTCCGGGTCCTCCACCTCCGTGAGGTATTGCGAAAGTTTTGTGTAGGTTTAGATGACATACATCAGCACCAATATTTGCTGGACTAGTTACCCCAACTTGAGCATTCATATTGGCACCGTCCATATATACTTGTCCTCCATTATCATGAATCAATTTTGTCATTTGCCGGATATTAGATTCAAAAACTCCATGCGTAGAAGGGTAGGTAACCATTAAAGCAGCTAAATTATCTTTATGCTCATTTACTTTAGTTGAAAAATCAAGCCAATCAATATTTCCTATTTCATCTGTAGCTGTAACAATAACTTTCATTCCTGCCATAACTGCAGAAGCAGGGTTTGTTCCGTGAGCAGAAGCCGGAATGATGCATATGTTTCGATGATAATCTCCTCTGGAGGCATGATATGCCCTGATAACCATTAGACCGGCATATTCACCTTGAGCCCCAGAATTGGGTTGGAGCGATGTAGCATAAAATCCTGTTACTTCGTTTAATTGTTGTTCCAGTTCACTTAAGATGTGTTGGTATCCACCTGCCTGATCAAGAGGGACAAACGGATGAAGCCCATTCCATTGAGGCCAGCTTAAGGGAAGCATTTCGCTGGCTGCATTCAACTTCATGGTACATGATCCAAGTGAAATCATGGAATGATTAAGTGCTAAATCTTTCCTTTCTAGACGTTTAATATAGCGCATTAAACTTGTTTCAGAACGATAAGAATTGAAAATGGGATGGGTTAAGAAAGAAGTATTTCTGGTCAGGTTTTTTGGAATTCTGAAGGATTTTTTTAAAGGACTTGAAGAATTTTTTAAGTTGGTATATTTTTCAAAAACTTCTACTAATTTATTGAAACTTTCTTCAGTTATAGCCTCATTAAATGCGATTGCTACATGTTTGGAGTCAACAACCAATAAGTTAATGGCACTTTCTTCTGCTAAGCTTATCAGTTTTGGTGTATCTACTTTTAAAAGAAGGGTGTCAAAATAGTTTATGTTAATTTGTTCAATAGAAAGTGTTTTTAGGATAGCTTCAAATCGAACGGCATATTTATGAATTTTATCTGCAATACTTTTTAATCCTTCAGGGCCGTGGTAAACCCCGTACATTCCTGCCATAACAGCAAGTAATACCTGAGCTGTACATATGTTGGATGTAGCTTTGTCTCTTTTTATATGTTGTTCTCTTGTTTGGAGTGCCATTCTTAGGGCTGGAGCCCCATCAAGATCTCGAGTTTGACCGATTATTCTTCCCGGAATATTTCTTTTGTAAGCCTCGCGTGTCGCAAAATAAGCAGCATGTGGGCCACCATAACCTAAAGGTATTCCAAATCGTTGGGTAGTCCCTACCACCACATCAACACCATAATTACCTGGAGCCTCCAAAAGAGTTAAACTTAATAAGTCGGCTGCTACCACTGTTTTAATTTCTAAAGCTTTAACTTTCTCAACTAATTCCGGAAGATTGCACAAAGCACCAAATTTTCCGGGATATTGAAAAAATGCCCCAAAAAATTCTGAAGTAAAATTAAATGTAGAAGCGTTGCCCACAACAAGTTTTATTCCAATTGGTTCTGATCTTGTTTCTAAGAGGGCTAAAGTTTGTGGTAATACATCTTCCGAAACAAAAAAGGAATTGCTGTTGTTCTTTTTTTGATCTCTTGATCTTGCAGCATAAAGTAGTGACATGGCTTCAGCAGCGGCAGTACTTTCATCAAGTAAAGAAGCATTGGCTAACTCCATGCCAGTTAAGTCAGTAACTACTGTTTGAAAGTTGAAAAGAGCTTCAAGTCTTCCTTGAGAAATTTCAGCTTGATAAGGAGTATAAGCGGTGTACCATCCTGGGTTTTCCAAGATGTTTCTTTGGATGACAGCTGGAGTAATGGTTGGATGATATCCTAATCCAATGTAGGTGTCAAACAATTTGTTTTTTTGGGAAAGACGTTGGAGTTCAGTCAAAAATTCATGTTCACTGATTCCATCAGGGAGGTTTAGATTTTCTTTTAAAGCAATGTCTTCGGGTATGGTTTCATTCAGCAAGGATGAAATAGAATCAACTCCAATTGTTTCAAGCATTTTTTCGATTTCGTATTCATTTGGCCCTAAATGCCTTGATTCAAAATTACAGTTCATTCTCATTAAATATTTTGCCAAATGTAATTAAAATTCAACTCATTTTTTTAATATTTATGCGGCTTCTATAACAAGTTTTCAACCAAATAAATAACATATAATCAGCGTTTTGATACTTTTACCCTATGGAAAAGTTTCAACCTTATTTTGAGTTTTATGTAAAATCGAGTATTCATGTAGCTTTAATGGTACTTTGCATGTATGAAATTTCCATTATTGAGTTAAAATTATCGTCTTCAATTGAGCTCAGATTATTTGTTTTTTCAGGAACTTTATTCGCCTACAATTTTGTTAAATACAACGGTTTATTTTTTAATTTCTTTGAAGGTCAAAAGCTCGTCCCAAAAGGTATATTCATTCTTAGTTGTTTGAGTTTGATTATCTCAGGATATTTATTTTTTTTCTTAAATCTTTTGGAAGAGTCAATTACAATAATTGCTTCATTTTTAGTTTGTTTGTACATAATACCATTTTATCATAAAAAGTATAACCTTAGAACTATTGATGGTCTAAAAATTCATATTGTTGCTTCATGTTGGACGTTGATAACCCTGATCTTACCTTTGATAAATACTATTGATTTTTTCAGTTTCTCAACCTGGGTTCTTATAATTCAGCGCTACCTATGGATTATTTTGGCAATTTTACCTTTTGAAATATTTGATTCTCAAATGGATTCTGAAGAATTGTTAACAATCCCTCAGTTTTTAGGAGTACCAAAAACAAAATTATTAGGGATTTTCCTTTCACTAATTATTGTTTTCCTTTCATTTTTAGGCTCATCAAATTTTGGGTTTGCATATTTATTGATGGCAATATTGTATGTTTATTTTCTTTGTTCTACTTCAATTGATCAATCTCCTTATCGAAATCTTTTTTGGGTTGAGGCAATTCCTTTTTTAGGTTGGCTTAGTTTTTATTTGCATTAATTTATAATGCAAATGATTCAACTTTTATTTTTTCATCTCCTCTTTCAGAGCTCAATTTTTACAATTTCTGTGGATTTATTCTATTTAGAATTAAGTTCCGAAAATCTCCTTATTGATGTAAGAACACCAGAAGAATTGAAAGAGGGACACATAGAAGGAGCATTAAATATATCTGTACTTTCTGGTGATTTTAAAAAAAAAATTAATGAATTACCAAAAGAGGCTCCAGTATACATTTATTGTCGGTCAGGGAAACGAAGCAAAAAAGCTGCTATTCAAATGGACTCTTTAGGTTTTAAAAAAATTTTTGACATTGAAGGGGGATATATTGCTTGGAAAAAGTTTAATCTTATTGAATAAGTCCCGCTCTTCTTAATAAAGCTTTTGGATCGGGTTCAGAGCCTCTAAAGCGTTTGTAAAGATCCATAGGATGTTGTGTTCCTCCTTTAGAAAGTATATTATCATGAAAGGCTTTTGCGGTTTTTTTATCAAAAATTCCTTTTTCTAAAAATAACTCAAAAGCATCAGCATCCAACACTTCTGCCCATTTATAGCTGTAATAACCAGCTGCATAGCCACCCTGAAAAATATGAGAAAAAGAAGTACTCAAACAATTTTCCTTAATTTTTGGAGTGAATTGTAGTTTAGCAATTTGTTTTTCTTCATGGGAATGAACACAATCGATATTCATTGCGTTTTCATTATGATAAGAAAGGTCTAAATATCCAAAACTTAACTGTCTTAGAGTTCGCATTCCTTGTTGGAATTGAGCTGCATCTTTTATTTTTTGTACATAATGCATGGGAAGAGGTTCTTTGGTTAGATAATGATTTGCAAACAAAGAAAGAGCTTCTTCTTGATAGCACCAATTTTCTAGAATTTGACTCGGCAATTCAACAAAATCCCAAGACACATTAGTTCCACTTAAGCCACTGTATTTGGTGTTGGCAAGGATCCCGTGTAAGGCATGTCCAAATTCATGAAAAAGGGTCGTTACTTCACTGAAGGTCAGTAGGGAAGGAGCGTTTTCAGTTGGAGGTGAGAAATTACAAACAATTGAGATATGGGGCCTATTCTTTTGGTTTTGGGATCGATAAGAAGTCATCCAAGCTCCGCTTCTTTTTCCTGAACGAGGATGAAAGTCTGCATATAATATCGCGTAGTAATCTCCAGCTTCATTCAAAACTTCATAGCAATCAACATCTTTATGATATCCCTTGATCTTATTTGATTTTTTAAAACGGACTCCATAAAGCCGTTGGACAATTTTAAATAAACCAATCAATACCTTGGGAAGAGGAAAGTATGGCTTCAAAACCTGATCGTCAAAATCAAAAAGTTCTTGTTTCAGTTTTTCTGAAACATAGGCAGTATCCCATTTTTGTAATTCTGTTAAATTGAGCTTGTTTTTCGCAAATTCTTCAAGTTGTTCCCATTCTTTTTGTGCAAATGGAAGCGCACTTTGATAAAGATCATCTAAAAATTTATTTACAACTTTTTCAGACTTTGCCATACGCTCTTCCAAAACAAAATTAGCATGAGATTTGTATCCCAACAAATTGGCTCGATCCTTTTTTAAATAAATAAGCCTAAGAATGATTTTTTCATTATTGTTATCATTTTCTTGGAATCCTTTTTTCCCAAAAGCACGACTCATTTTTTCTCTAAGACTTCGATTGTCTGCATAAGTGACAAAAGGGACGTAACTTGGATAGTCAAGGGTGAAAATCCAACCTTTTTTCTTTTTCTCTTGTGCTAATTTTTTTGCCATTGCAATACTGGTTTGAGGTAAACCAGCCAATTGCTCTTTCTGAGTTATATGAAATTCAAATGCTTGACTGTCTGCCAAAACATGTTCTCCAAACGTAAGACTTAGTTGAGCTAATTCTTTGTCGATTGCGCGAAGTTTTTCCTTGTCTTTTACAGATAAAAGCGCACCGTTTCGAACAAAGCTTTTGTATTCTTTTTCAATAAGGGTATTTTGTTCAGGAGTTAAATTCAGATTTTCTTTTTGATTGTAAACGGTCTTGATTCGTGAAAATAAAACCTCATTTAGTCGGATATCGTTCTGAAAATTAGTTAATAATGGTGCTGCTTTTTGTACTACTTCTTGAAGTTCGGTATTGGTTTCTGCACTGTTTAAGTTGAAAAGTATACTGGTAATTATCCCCAATTGCTCACCACTTTGATTCAAAGCTTCGAGTGTGTTTTCAAAAGAAGGTAGTTCTGTTTGGGTACAAATCTGGTTGATTTTTTTTAGGGTTTCCTTTATTTCTATTTCTAGGGCTGGAATAAAATCAGAAGTTTTAATTTGGTCAAAAGGTGCACTTTGATGGAGGCTTTTAAAGGGAGCGTTGAGGATATTTTTCAAAAGAGGAAAGTTGTTTTTTATTATATATTTTTTGTAGAATCCATTACTTTAACTTTCAGTGATTTTTTGTATTCAACGATAGTTTGTTGAATTTCATTATCTGAGCTTCCTAAAATTTGTGCTGCGAGTATCCCTGCATTTTTTGCCCCATTTAGAGCAACTGTTGCAACAGGAACTCCACCTGGCATTTGTAATATTGATAAAACAGAATCCCAGCCATCAATAGAGTTGTTGGATTTTACAGGAACACCAATTACGGGTAGGGGGCTAGTAGCGGCAATCATTCCAGGGAGATGTGCAGCGCCACCTGCACCAGCAATTATTACTTGAATCCCTCTTTTATGAGCCTCTTGACCGTAAGAAATCATTTTTTCAGGTGTGCGGTGAGCTGATACAATATCAACCTCTACTTTGATTTTAAATTCTTTGAGAATGTCAATGGCTTCTTGCATAACGGGAAGGTCAGATTTACTTCCCATGATAATTCCAATTTTTGTCATATTATTTCGAGATTACTTGTATTGTTTTTTTTACATCTTCAGCTATTTTCCTTGCTGTTTCAAGATCTTTATTGATAATAGTCACATGCCCCATTTTTCTGAAAGGGCGGGTTTCTTTTTTACCATAAATGTGTGGAGTAACTCCAGACATTTCTAAAATGGTATTCATATGTTGATAATAAACTGCCCCATTGTGTTTTTCTGAACCAACTAAATTAACCATAACTCCCGACACTTTATTTTCTGGATTTCCAAGGGGTAGATCGAGAATTGCTCTAATGTGTTGTTCGAATTGATCGGTGTAAGAAGTTTCGATGGTTACATGACCGCTGTTATGTGGTCTTGGCGCAACTTCGTTTACTAAAATATCGCCTTTTGGAGTCAAGAATAGTTCAACGGCTAGAAGACCAACATGTTCAAAGGATTCTGAAACTTGAAGCGCAATATTTTTTGCTTTTTCAGTGATTTTTTTATCCAAGCGTGAAGGGCATAAAACATATTCTACTTGATTTGCTTCTGGATGAAACTCCATTTCTAAAGTTGGGTAAGCGATTACCTCACCCGAAGGATTCCTACAAATAATTACAGCAAGTTCGTGAGTGAAAGGAACTAATTCTTCAGCTAAACAAGCAACTTTAGGAAGTTGAGTAAGTTTTTCTTGATTTTTAACTACGCTCACTCCATTTCCATCATATCCGAGTAAAGCGGATTTCCATACAAAAGGAAAGCTTAGAACTTTTTTTTCAATAGCATTTTTTAATTGATCAATGTTTTCAAAATTTTGATGTTTTGCTGTAGGAATCTTATGGCTGACATAAAAATCTTTTTGGGTGCTTTTGTTTTGAATAGTCTCTAATGTTGATGCAGATGGATAGACGCTTATTCCTTCTTTTTCGAGTTGTTTTAAGGCATCGAGGTTCACATGTTCGATTTCAAAAGTTAAAACATCTACCTTTTTCCCAAAATCATAAACCGTTTGGAAGTCTTTAAAATCTCCAACTTCAAAATAGTTACAAGCCAATTTACAGGGAGCATCATCACTAGGATCTAGAACATGGGTTTTGATATCCCATTTACGAGTTGTGTAGAGTAACATTTTCCCCAGTTGACCTCCGCCTAAAATACCTAAGGTTTTGTGAGTTGAAAAAAAAGACATATTTTTTTTTACAAAAATACGCATATATCTTTGATATCTTAAATGGAAACACAAAAAGCACTTTAATTTGGGTATCTTTGCTTTCTTATAAATACTATTGTACTATGATAAATATTGTTCTTTTCGGAAAACCTGGAGCTGGTAAAGGTACCCAAGCAGAGTTTTTAAAGAATCAATATAAATTGGTTCATATTTCCACTGGAGATATTTTCCGATTTAATATTAAAAATGCTACTGATTTAGGAAAACTTGCACAATCCTACATGGATCAAGGGGATTTGGTTCCAGATTCCGTTACAATAAAGATGTTGGAGGCTGAAGTTGAAAAAAATTCAGCAGCCAAAGGGTTTATTTTTGATGGTTTCCCTAGAACAACAACTCAGGCAGATGCCTTGGATTCTTTTTTAAGTAAAAAGGGAATGCAAATTACCGCTACAATTGCTTTAGAGGCATCAGATGATCAGTTGGTAGAACGTTTGCTTAAAAGAGGAGAAACCAGTGGCCGTACTGATGATCAAGACGAAGCTAAAATTAGAAATCGTTTTGAAGAATACAATCAAAAAACGGCACCTTTACAAGAATTTTATTCAAATCAAGAAAAATTCTATAGTGTAAATGGCATAGGTTCAATCGAAGAAATTACAACTCGATTAAAAAATATTATTGATCGTTTTTAAAATAAATTATGACCGAGGGTAATTTTGTTGACTATGTAAAGCTATCATTGACTTCTGGAAATGGAGGTAAAGGGTCGGTCCATTTGCACAGGGAAAAATATATTACTAAGGGAGGCCCTGATGGAGGTGATGGAGGAAGAGGTGGTCATGTTATTTTAAGAGCTAATCCAAACCTATGGACTTTGTACACTTTTAAATTCAAGAAGCACTTTTCAGCTGAACACGGTGGACATGGAAGTAAAAACAGAAGCTCTGGAGCACAAGGTGAAGATATCTATATTGACGTTCCTCTAGGGACAGTAATTAAAGATACTGAAACCGAAAAAATAATTTTTGAAATCACGGAAAAAGGTCAGGAAGTAATCGTTGTAAAAGGAGGTTTAGGAGGTCGTGGAAATTGGCATTTTAAATCTTCAACAAGACAGACTCCACGCTATGCTCAGCCCGGAATAAAAGGAGAAGAACGATTGGTAACTCTGGAGTTAAAATTACTAGCTGATGTTGGTCTAGTTGGATTTCCTAACGCTGGGAAATCTACTCTTTTGGCAGCTTTGACCTCAGCAAAACCCAAAATTGCAGATTACGAGTTTACTACTTTGAAACCAAACCTAGGCATTGTTCATTGCCGGGATTTCCGGTCTTTTGTAATGGCCGATATTCCCGGAATTATTGAAGGTGCTGCTAAGGGTAAAGGGTTAGGACATTATTTTTTACGTCATATTGAGCGAAATTCTGTTTTATTGTATGTAATTCCTGCAGACACAAAGGATGTTAAAAAAGAATTTGAAATTTTGAGACGTGAACTTCAGGAATTCAACCCAGAATTATTGGATAAGCAGTACATGATTGTGCTTACAAAATGTGATTTATTAGATGCAGAGCTCAAAGAAGCATATTCACAGGAAATGAAGGAAAGTTTCTCTAATATCCCCCATCAAATGATTTCATCAGTCAGTCAATTTAATCTCCAAGTTTTAAAGGATGAACTATGGGAAGTTTTGGCATTAGAGAATTCTATAGTATAAAATTAGTATGCATCGTTTATTTTTAGCTCATTTATTTTTTTTTTCGCTTTGGATGGGTGTTGCCCAAGAAAAAACACCTTTTTCTACCTATGAGTTTTTAAAAGATCAGGTTTATCTTGACTCATTAACAATTTTACTGAATAAGGGAGATTCAAAAGATAATTTGTTTGCAATAATTAAATGGTCAACGCAGCACAAAGATTTTGAAACGGTCATATCTTCTTTTAGTAAACTAGTTGAGGCAGGTTATGGAACTGCAAATCTCCATTATAAATTAGGTGGTGCAAATGGGATAAGAATAGATGAATTGAGTAAGATTAAAGCATTGCCTTATGTGAATTCCATGAAAAATAATTTCAAAAAAGCACATCAATTGGATTCACTTCACTTACCAACCTTGGATGCATTAACTCGGATTTATGCTGAATTACCGGGGTTTTTAGGAGGAGATTTTGAAAAAGCAAACCGATACGCTCAGCTTCTTTATCAGATTAGCCCTGCAGAAGGATTATTGGCTAAGGGTTTTGTTTTAGAGTCTGAAGGTAATCGAGTTGAGGCTACAAAAATATATCGGAAAGCATTTGAAAAGCTATTTTTTTTGGACTCTTGCGATGTTAAAAAAAATAAAATTTATTTTGAAGTTAGATCTAAAAACCTAAGTTATCAGATTGGGAGTTTAGGACTAGAATTTAATTTAGGAACTCAAAAATCCATCTGCGCTTTAGAATATTACCTTGATGCTTTTGATGTATACAGTAACCTCCCCAAAGAATGGGTTTATTATAAATTAGCTCTTCTTTACAAAAAACAAAATAATATTAAGAAAGTTAAGATCAATAGATCTTTAGCTCTAAAAATTAACCCTAAATTTAAACCAGCTTTAGATTTAAAATAAATTAGTTTGATGAAAAACTTTCATTTTATAGCAATTGGAGGAAGTGCAATGCACAACCTTGCTCTTGCTTTATATCAAAAAGGATTTGAGATTACGGGAAGTGATGATGCTATTTTTGAGCCTTCAAAATCTCGTCTTGAAAAAGCAGGTATTCTTCCCAAGGAAGTGGGTTGGTTTTCTGAAAAAATCACAGAAAAAATCGACGGTATAATTTTAGGGATGCACGCAAAAGCAGACAACCCTGAATTGCTAAGAGCAATTGAATTGGGGATAAAAATATATTCTTACCCTGAGTTTTTATATGAACAAACAAAAGAAAAAACAAGGGTTGTAATAGCAGGGAGTCATGGGAAAACTACCATAACTTCTATGGTGCTTCATGTATTAAATTATTGGGATAAGAGTGTTGACTATATGATTGGAGCACAATTAGAGGGTTTTGATACAATGGTTCATTTGACCAACGAAAATGATTTTATGTTAATAGAAGGGGATGAATATCTTTCTTCACCAATTGATCTCAAGCCCAAATTTTTGTGGTACAAACCACACGTAACTTTGATCTCTGGAATTGCATGGGATCATATTAATGTTTTTCCAACTGAAAAAAATTATGTTCAGCAATTTGAAACTTACATCAATTCGATTGTTCCAGGAGGAGTTTTGGTTTATAATGAAGTAGACCCTGTTTTGAAACAATTAGCACTGACCTCAGAAAATACTATTCGCAAGGAAGGATACCGTCTTCCAAGTTATGAAATAAAAAAGGGGGTTACTTTTTTGAAAACAGATGAGGGAGATCTACCTCTTGAGGTTTTTGGAGAACATAATTTATCCAATATAGCAGGAGCACAATGGATATGTCAATTGATGGGGGTTGATCAAGCAGAATTTTTAGAAGCCATAGTAAGTTTTAAAGGAGCTTCTAAGCGTTTAGAGAAGATAGGAGACAACGGATCATCTTTTTTATTTAAAGATTTCGCACATGCTCCTAGTAAGGTAAAAGCTACCTCACTTGCAGTCGCCCAACAATTTGAAGACCATCACAAAGTTTTTTGTTTGGAATTACACACCTACAGCAGTTTGAATCCCGAATTTATAGGTCAATATAAGAACTCCTTAAAGCCTGCAGATGAGGCAGTTGTATTTTATGATCCAGAGGCCCTTAAAATTAAAAATGGAAAACCTCTTTCTGAACTAGAAATTAAAACCGCTTTTGGAGATCAAAATATAACTGTTTTCTCCGAACCCATAGAGTTTCAGGAATTTCTTTTAAAACAAAATTGGGGTAAGAGTGTCCTTTTGATGATGAGTTCTGGAAACTTTGGAGGTTTGAATTGGGAAACCCTCAAAAACTCTGTTCTTAATTTTTAGTCTGGTGATTCAAGTATAATTGTTCAATGTTTTCTATGACTTGTGATTGAGAATCAACCATTGCTTGTTTAGCTCTTTCTTGATCTTTATTTATTTTATCTTGAGATATTTTATATTTCCCTTCCCAAGAAGTTATTTCTATTCTAAAACCAACAATATAATTTAGTGCAGCCTCCATCCTAGGATTACTTTCTTCAAGAGTGTATTTAGGCTGATCTCCCTCCATAAATGAAGTCATTTCAATTAAACTTTGTTTTACACTTTGTGAATCCTCATTTAAAAGAATATTCCCTCTTAAATGTACTTTGAAATAATTCCAAGTCGGAAGTTGAGTAGTACTGTATTTTGAGGGAGAAATATAAGCTTCTGGTCCATGAAAAATAATCTCTAAATCATGTTTAGAATCTCTGAAATGTTTAATCTGTGGGTTAAATTTATCCAAATGCCCTACTAAAGTTCCCAAAGTGCCTTGGGTATTGTATACCAGAGGTGTATGAGAACTTAGCACTTTGTTATTGCAAGAGGTAATGACGGTGGCCAGAGGATACATATTGATTAAATTTAATGCATTTTCAAAACTATTTTCCTGGTGATGTTTAGGAGGATATTTCATTATTTTAAAAATTATATTTTTATAGACAGATTTGATTTGAATAATAAGTTCAATGTTAAATCACACTAAAACCTACTTAATTATGACTTCAAACCTTCCCAAATTTACATTAAAAGACTGGTCTGTTGAAGAACAATCGCGAGAAAAAATGATTGCTAAAGGATCACAGTATTTATCTAATGCCGATTTGTTAGCTATTTTAATAGGAAGTGGTAATCAAGGAGAAACTGCTGTTCAAATGATGCAACGACTTGTTGTTTTCAATAAACAATGATTTGAGTGAGTTGCACAGAACCGGCCTAGATGAATTATTCAAATGGAAGGGGTATAGGACCTGCAAAAGCAGTAAAAGTTAAAGCTGCTCTCGAACTTGGTAAAAGAATTAAAGAGCTTCCCTTTCAAGAGAAAGTAAATTGTAATTCTAGTAAAAAAGCTTATGATATTTTGTTTTCTGTTTTGAGTTATTTAGAGCAAGAAGAATTTTGGGTATTGTGTTTAAATATCCAAAACCATGTTCTTTTGAAGAAATGTTTGAGTAATGGCGGTATTTCAGAAACTACAGTTGATGTCCGTTTGCTATTCAAAAACGCCATTCGGTTAGGAGCAACATCATTGATTGTAGCACATAGCCACCCTTCAGGAACATTGAGTCCCAGTAGAAGTGATGAGGTATTAACTGCTAAAATTAAAAAGGTAGGAGAAAACTTAGATATAAAACTATTAGATCATTTGATTATTTCTGAAAAAGGGTATTTTAGCTTTGCAGATAAAAAACTTTTATGATTATGGTGTTGGTTTATACTCACAAGATAACATCTAGACTTCGGTATACATTCAAACATTTCTTTGAAAGTGTGTTGGGTATTCCAATAGATTTTACTACAAAGTTAGAAGTTTTTATCGCTTACAGTGGCCCAAAAATGAGTTATACTAGAGCTCCTTTAGGGAATGAATTTTTTGTTAGTTCAAATTCATTGCTGTTTGAACAAGGAGTTAAAGGTTTTGATATTGAAGTTTCCAAATGGGATGGAATACCCTGTTTTTATGAATGTGATCAAAATTCAATGATTCCCTTTGATGTATTCGCATCGTCTTTCTTTTTGATGAGTAGATATGAGGAATATTTACCCCATGTTAAAGACGAATTGGGAAGATTTACTAGTGATCAATCTTTGGCAGTTCAACATAATTTTTTAGAATTACCTGTTGTTGATTTATGGGCAAAAAGATTTTTTGAGATTTTTGAAAAAAAATTCCCGGAACTCAAATCAAACAAAAGCTCATTAAATTTACTCATACCCATAATAGATGTTGTTTCTCCATTCAAGTATAAGCATAAATCCTTTTTAGGGAATTTAGCACAAGCCTTTTTAAATATTAGCGAATTTAAATTTTGGATTATTTTAGAACAGATTATGGTATTGTTGGGTTTTTGGAAAGACCCCTGGAATAATTTTGATGATTTTCATTCCTTTTTTAAGAAAACTAAATTAAAACCTCGATTTTTCTTTTTGTTTTCGAAAATTACTTATTACGATCAAGGAATTTCTGTATATAATTCAAGGTTTCATTCCATAATAAAATCTGTTGCAGATTACCATAAAAGTTCTTTGTTAATATCTACTGAAGCTCGTCGTAAAGCCAGAATTTTTAAAACAGAACTCGAACGTTTTGAGAAAATAATTCACAGGAACACAAAATTTCTTCGTTTTAACTCTGGATTGACCTCAGTTTTTGATTCTTATCGCAATGTTTTAGGGATGGAAGATATGGAAGATTATAGTTTAGGTTATCATGATAAGATAGGATATCGAGCAAGTACAGCAGTTCCTTTTCGATTTTACGATCTTGAAAACGAAGTAGAAACGGGATTGGTTCTCTACGCAGTTGTTGCTGGAGAAGAAGCCTTACAGAAAATCGATGCTCACTCAGCTTTTCATAAACTAAAGCAATTAAAAGATGAAATCCCAACTCCTACTGGAGTTCATGTTTTTTCGGTATCTAACGCAATTTTTTCTTCAAACAACAAAAATAAATCTTGGAAACAAGCTTACAAGAACTATATTTTAAGTTATGATTGACATTGAGAAGGTTCAACATGTTTTTTTTGATCTAGATCATACGCTTTGGGATTTTGAAAAAAACTCTGAAGCCACTTTTGAATCTATATTTAAGGAATTGAAGCTTGATTTTTCACTTCAAACTTTTCTCCAGTTCTACAATCCTACAAACCATTTTTATTGGAAATTATATCGAGAGAATAAAATTTCAGAAATTGAATTGCGTCATTCTAGATTAGAAAAAACATTTGAAAAGATGGAGATTACTCCTTCTGCAAAACTCATCAATAAAATATCAGAATTATATATCGAGCGATTATCCAAACACACTCATCTTTTTAAAGACACAATTGCTGTTTTAGAATATTTATTTCCAAAATACAAACTCCATATCATAACGAATGGATTTGAAAATGTCCAACAACAGAAGTTAAAAAATTCTGGAATAGCTCATTTCTTTGATGTTGTTTTAACTGCAGAAAAAGCGGGATATAAAAAACCACATTCAACTATTTTTGTCACTGCTTTAGAAGAAGCAAAAGTACTTCCAGAGCATGCATTGATGATTGGTGATAGTCTGGAAGCAGATGTTCAAGGAGCGCTTAAGTTAGGAATGCAGGTCATTCATTTTAATTCTCATTCAGAAGATATTCATCAAGAATGTTTGATTGTTGATGAATTGGCTGTTTTAATGGATATGTTGTAAAACATTTTGATTGAATCGTCTCAACTTTGCCCAGTTTATGGACTTAGTGTATTTTTACAAAAAACAATACTATGCAAATTCAAGATGCGCAAAAAGCAGTTGATGACTGGATTCATCATCACGGAGTTCGTTATTTTAATGAGCTAACAAATATGGCTCAATTAACCGAAGAAGTGGGAGAGGTTGCCAGAATTATTGCACGTCGATATGGTGAGCAAAGTGAAAAAGAATCTGATAAAAGTAAAGACTTAGGCGAAGAATTAGCTGATGTTATTTTTGTTGTTTTATGTCTTGCCAATCAAACAGGAATCAATTTACAAGAAGCATTTGACAAAAAACTTGATTTAAAAACAAATCGCGATCACCAAAGGCATCATAATAATCCAAAACTTAAAAAATAAGAATGTCACTAAAGATCAGCCATAGTTCTAAGACATGTTCTGGAAATTTAAAAATAACAGGTTCAAAAAGCGAAACCAATAGACTTTTGTTATTAAAAGCTTTATATCCTAGTCTTCAAATTCTTAATGGTTCAAATTCAGATGATTCGAAAGCCATGAACCATGCATTAAGTACTGATTCAAACTTGATAGACATTCATCATGCTGGTACAGCAATGCGTTTTTTAACAGCTTTTTTTGCAACTCAAAGTGAAAGAGAAGTACTATTAACAGGTTCCTCAAGGATGCAAGAGAGACCCATAGGGGTTTTGGTAGATGCACTCAAAAAACTAGGCGCCGATATTGTTTATGAAAATCAAGAAGGATTTCCACCACTTCGAATTAAAGGGAAAACATTAACTGGCGGAAAAGTTACATTGCCCGCAAACATAAGTAGCCAATATATTTCTGCTTTACTGTTGATTTCACCTCAATTACAAGACGGACTAATTCTTACTCTTGAAGATGAAATAACCTCCTTGCCCTATCTGAAAATGACCTTATCTCTTTTAGAACGTATTGGAATTGATTCTCATTTTGAAAGTGATAAAATAAGAATAAAACCTCAAAAGCAAATTGAGCCTCAGATTCAAACTGTAGAGTCTGACTGGAGTTCAGCATCTTATCATTACAGTTGTGTTGCCCTATGCGAAGAAGGTAAAATTGTTTTGAATAGCTACCGTAACGATAGTCTTCAAGGCGATGCTGTATTGATTGATATTTATAAAAAACTAGGAGTTAAAACCAATTTTAAACCCAATCAAATCATTCTTGAAAAGGTTAAAGATTTTCAATTACCTAATTCAATTGAATTGAATCTAGTAGAGGCACCTGATATTGCTCAGACCATAGCGGTAAGTTGTTTTGGTCTTGGAGTAGGTTGTGATCTTCTCGGGCTTCACACTTTAAAGATTAAAGAAACGGATCGACTTATTGCCCTAGAAAATGAATTAGTTAAATTAGGAGCTCAAATTCGAGTCACTGATGATAGTTTGCATCTGAGTCAATCTCAAAATTTCAAAGCAAATCAAACTATAGCAACATATAATGACCATCGAATGGCAATGGCTTTTGCACCTCTTGCATTGAAAATTCCTCTTCAAATTGCAGATGCAGATGTAGTAACAAAATCATATCCTGATTTTTGGAATGATCTTCAAGAAATTGATTTTGAGATAGTTGAAAAATAAATTAAGGAAATCACACCATTTACTTGACAACCCCTATTCCGAGGTAGTATATTTGCCTTTTTTAATATTTATTTTAAAATAAATTCAACCAATAAAGTATTTTTATGAAATTATCTAATTTCGGATTTGATTTACCTGAAGAAAGACTAGCAGAACACCCTGCCGAAAACCGTGATGAATCACGATTAATGGTACTCAATAGAGCAGACCGTACAATTCAACACAAACAATTTAAAGATGTCATAGATTACTTCGATGAAGGAGATGTTATGGTACTGAATAACACCAAGGTTTTTCCTGCTCGTTTATTTGGAAACAAAGAGAAAACTGGAGCTCGAATTGAAGTTTTCTTATTAAGAGAATTGAATGAAGATCAACGTTTGTGGGATGTATTGGTAGATCCTGCTCGAAAAATTAGAATAGGAAATAAACTTTATTTTGGTGAAGATGATAGTCTAGTTGCTGAAGTAATAGATAATACAACTTCCCGAGGAAGAACTTTACGTTTTTTATTTGACGGTCCTTATTCCGAATTTCGAAAAAAATTAAAGCAATTAGGTCAAACCCCTCTTCCAAAATACATCAAAAGAGAACCTCAACCTTCAGATAAAGAAAGGTATCAAACTATTTATGCAAAAAATGAAGGTGCAGTTGCAGCTCCCACTGCAGGTATGCATTTTTCTAAACACTTATTAAAACGTTTAGAAATCAAAGGAATTGATTTAGCCGAACTAACCTTGCATGTTGGCTTAGGTACTTTCAATCCTGTAGAAGTAGAAGATTTGTCTAAGCATAAAATGGATTCGGAGGAACTTATAATAGAAGGAAAAGCAGTTCGAATTGTTAATGAAGCTAAATTGAACAAAAAAAAGGTTTGTGCTGTTGGAACAACGGTTATGAGAGGGCTTGAAAGTTCAGTATCCTCTATTGGAACTTTAAACCCTTATGAAGGTTGGACTCATAAATTTATATTTCCTCCATACGAGTTTTCAATTGCAGATTGTATGATTACTAATTTTCACACGCCCAAATCAACACTTTTAATGATGGCATCTGCTTTTGCTGATCCAGATTTTATAAAAGAGGCGTATCAAGTAGCAATCAAAGAAAAATACAATTTCTATTCTTATGGAGATGCCATGTTGATAATCTAAACCGATTTTGTAAAAGGGTTTTATGAAGTTAGTCAAAAAAGACATTCGTGCACTATCTAAGGAAGCTCTTCAAGATTTTTTTAAATCTCACGGGCTACAAACTTACCGAGCAGCCCAAGTATATCAATGGTTGTGGAGTAAAGGAGTGCATGATTTTGATAAGATGACTAATTTATCAAAAGAAACAAGATCTTTGTTGGACACCTATTTTACAATCAATCATATTGCAGTTGATCAACAACAAAGAAGTAAAGACGGAACATTTAAAAATGGAATTAAATTGCATGATAATCGTATTGTAGAATCTGTTTTAATTCCCGCAAAAAACAGAACAACTGCATGTGTATCATCACAAGTAGGGTGTAGTTTGGATTGTAAATTTTGTGCAACATCCAAGTTGGGTAGGATGCGTAACCTAAAGGTTGATGAAATTTTTGACCAAGTCGTTGCGATTGATCAGCAAAGTAAAACCTATTTCGATATACCTCTTTCTAATATTGTTTTTATGGGAATGGGAGAGCCTTTAATGAATTATAAAAATGTAATTGAGTCCATTGATAAAATAACCTCTCCAGAAGGTTTAGGCATGTCTCCCAAAAGAATTACATTATCCACCTCAGGAATTCCTAAATTAATACGCAAAATGGCAGATGATAAAGTTAAATTTAATCTTGCCGTATCATTGCATTCAGCGATTCAAGAAACCCGTGAAAAGATTATGCCTTTTTCCAAAAACTTTCCTTTGAGTGAGTTATTGTCATCACTTCAATATTGGTTCGATGCAACACAGAAAATGATAACCTTTGAGTACATAGTTTGGAAGGGAGTAAACGACAATCCAGAGGAGGCAAGAGCACTAGTGAATTTCTGTCGAAAAGTTCCTTCAAAAGTAAATTTGATCGAATACAACCCTATAGGAGATGAAGATTTTGAGCAAGCCTCAAACGAAGCTATGGAAATGTATCAAAAAAAATTATCAGCTGCGCGAATAACAAATACAATACGACGCTCAAGAGGAAAGGATATCGATGCTGCATGCGGTCAACTCGCTAATAAAGAATCTAAAAATTAGTTCTTTATGAAATTGTATATTAGTGGTAGAGTATGAAAGTTACCGAACAAATAAAAGAACCGATCTACAACGAAATGGAACTCTTTGAACAAAAGTTCAGCAAATCCATGTCCTCCAAAGTAGCTCTTCTTAATCGGATCACACATTTTATTGTTAACCGAAAAGGCAAGCAAATGAGACCGATGTTTACATTTCTTTCAGCTAAGCTTTTGGGAAAAGGAAAGGTCTCTGAACGAACTTACAGAGGAGCTTCTGTAATTGAGTTGATTCATACAGCAACCTTAGTTCATGATGATGTTGTAGATGATAGTAATCAAAGAAGAGGTTTTTTTTCGATAAACGCTCTTTGGAAAAATAAAATTGCCGTTTTAGTTGGCGATTATTTATTGTCAAAGGGTTTACTTTTATGTATCCAAAATGAAGATTTTGATTTATTAAAAATCATTTCAGTTGCGGTTCAAGAAATGAGTGAAGGAGAGTTGTTGCAGATAGAGAAAGCAAGAAACCTAGATATCACAGAAGATATTTACTTTGAAATTATTCGCCAAAAAACAGCAACACTTCTGGCTTCTTGCTGCGCAATGGGAGCTCAATCGGTATCTCAAGACAAAAATTCAATTGAAAAAATGAGGTATTTTGGAGAACTTATTGGCATGGCTTTTCAAATCAAAGATGACCTTTTTGATTATGGTGATACAAAAATAGGGAAACCCACAGGAATTGATATCAAGGAGCAAAAAATGACACTACCTTTAATTTATTCCCTAAATAACGTTTCTCCAAAAAAAAGAAAATGGTTGATCCATTCAGTAAAAAAATACAATACGGATAAACAAAGAGTAAAAGAGGTGATTCAAATAGTAAAAGAAACTGGGGGGTTAGAATATGCTCAAAAACGAATGGAGTCTTTTCAGAAAGAGGCTTTAGAAATTTTATTAACGTTCCCTAAAAATTCGTATAGAGATTCTTTAGAGTTAATGGTAAATTACGTTATTAAACGAAAACAATAATACAACTTAGTAAAACTATAATTTTTGATTTCAAAAACTACCATAGATCAAGTGTATGAAACCTCACGAGTTGAGGAGGTGATTGGTGATTTTGTAGGTTTAAAAAAATCAGGATCTAATTTCAAGGGTTTGAGCCCTTTTACTCAAGAACGAAGCCCCAGCTTTATGGTTTCTCCAGTGAAACAAATATGGAAAGATTTTAGTAGCGGTAAAGGAGGAAATGTTGTAGCCTTTTTGATGGAACACGAACATTTTTCTTACCCAGAAGCTATTCGTTATTTAGCAAAAAAGTACAGTATTGAAATTGAAGAAACTGAGCAAACAGATGCTGAAAAAGAAAAGTTAAACGAGAGAGAAAGCATGTTTTTGGTAGCTGAACATGCCAATAATTATTTCAAAGATACCCTTTGGAAAGCATCAGAAGGTAAAGCAATAGGATTAACTTATTTTAAGGAACGGGGTTTTACTGATGAAACTATTCAAAAATTTGACCTTGGTTATTCCCCTCAAGAAAAAGACGCTTTTTCTAAAACGGCACTTAAAAATGGGTTTCAATTACAATACCTAGAAAAAACGGGGTTGACCATTGTTAAAGAAAATTTTCAGATTGATCGTTTTCGAGGGAGAGTTATATTTCCAATCAAAAGTCTTTCGGGAAGGGTTGTAGGTTTTGGGGGTCGAATTTTAGGTGAAAATAAGAAAACTGCTAAGTACCTCAATTCACCAGAAAGTGAAATCTATCATAAAAGTAAGGTGCTTTATGGGATACATGAAGCAAAACAAAGTATAGCTAAAGAAGATGTTTGTTATTTAGTAGAGGGATACACCGATGTCATACAAATGGTCCAGTCAGGGGTAACTAACGTCGTATCTTCTTCTGGAACAGCCCTTACAGAACCTCAAGTTCGATTAATTCAACGTTTAACTCAAAACATTGTAGTTCTTTTTGATGGAGATGCTGCTGGACTTCGCGCAGCTCTTCGGGGTATTGATATTATTCTTACTCAAGGAATGAATGTCAAGGTTTGTACTTTTCCTGAAGGTGAAGACCCCGATAGTTTTGCTAAAAAAACATCTCAAGAGGATATTAAATCTTTTCTTAAAGAAAACGCCAAGGATTTTATTCAATTTAAAGCCTCTTTGTTGCTGGATGAAGCAGCTGGGGATCCTGTGAAAAAAGCAGCTACCATCAGAGATATTGTCGAAAGCATATCAAAAATTCCTGACCCAATCCAACAGGAAGTCTATATTCAAAGCTGTGCATTGCAAATGGAAATTTCGGAGGATGTACTTTTTAGTGCATTAGCACAAGCTAAGACAAAAAAAAGCCAAACAAACCAAAAAAAACCAACTTCAAAAGAAGATCCTTTTAGCATTCTAAAGAATGAAGTCCCAAAAGTTACCTCAGTTAATCACACCTATGAATTGGAACTTCAAATCATTAAAATTTTAATGTTGTATGGAGATCGAGAAGAGGTATTCAAAGAATCAATCTTGAGTTTTACTGAAGAAGAAGATATTTTGGAGGAGGTAAAAGAGGTGAAAGCAAAAGTATGTGAAAAAATATTTTTGGATCTTCAACAGGATGAAGTGGAATTAGCAAACCCAGATTTCAAGAATTTATTTTATTTATTAATTCAACATTTCCAAGTAGAGGGTAGTTTAGCATTAGAAAAAATAGTTCCAACCCTGAGTGGAGAGATGAGCTCGCTGGTAAGCAATATTCTAATGGGAGAAGAGCAACATCATTTACACGACTGGGAGAAGAAGAATATTTTTGTAAAATCACGAGACAGTCAAGTTTCTCAATTAGTAATCGAAACAATCTTGTCCTTAAGAAAGTTATTGATCGATAAGAAGATAGAGGAATTACAAAAAAAAGTTAAGGATACAAGCGAACATCATGCTGATATTCTGGAAGATGTAATGAGTTATTATCAACTCAAAAAACTGGTTTCCAACAAGCTTAATAGAGTTATTTGATTTAACCTAAAGTTGTATTTTACAATTCTATGGGGATTTTACAAACTGGTATTGCTTGCATTTTGTGCTGATTCTGGGTGTTCAGTTTATTGTAAATAGTCAAAACTTCTTTTTCTCTTTTTGAGAGTAGATCACTGTTTGCATTTTGGTTATTCATTGCCCATTCCAATTCATCATAGCTAGCTCCTATCTGATCTTCATCAGTTCGATCATCACCCCAAAGACCATCAGTAGGTGCTGCATTTTGTATGACTTTAATAACTCCGAGGGTTTTGGCAAGTAAAAAAACTTCAGACTTCATAAGATCAGCAATTGGGCTGAGGTCAACTCCTCCGTCTCCGTATTTGGTGTAGAAACCCACTCCAAAGTCTTCTACTTTATTTCCTGTTCCAGCTACAAGGTAACGTTTCAAAGCAGCGAAATAATACAAAGTTGTCATTCGAAGTCGAGCTCGGGTATTTGCCAAACATAAAAATTGATTTTCTTCGGATTCTAAAGGAGGAAGGACTTCTTTAAAGGAATCAAAAACCTCTGTCATGGAAAGGGAATTGTGGCTTACATTTGTGAATTTTTTTTCAAGCCATGCAATGTGTTCTTTTGCTCTTGAAACTTGATTCTGTTCCTGATGAATAGACATTTCTAAACATAAAACAGGTTTTCCTGTAAGTGCACAAAGTGTTGAAGTTAATGCGGAATCAATTCCTCCTGAAACACCTACTACAAAACCATTCATTCCAGACTTGTCAGCATAATTATTTAACCAATTTACAATATGGGCGATTACTTTTTCTGGTGATTTCATATGTTTTAGCCGTTTTTTGGATGTAACTTTGCATAAAATTAGGAAACTTATTCTTCACAAAAAATTATTCACACCACATGAATCCATTTTCAAGATTATTTTTTTTAAAAGTGAGCTTTTGGTTAATTTTTATTGCGATTTTTTCATCTTGTTCAGATGAAAATGCACTTGAATCAGAAATTAATGCAATTCCCGTAAGCATATCCATAGATAGATTTGATCTAAAATTTTTCAACGCCGGCCCTGATGAATATCTCAATTTAAAAAAGAGATATCCTTATCTATTTCCAAAACAATTCTCAGATAGTATTTGGATAAAAAGACAGCGTGATAGTATTCAAACGCTTTTACATTCAGAGATTAAAGCAGTTTTTCCGTCTCTAGATCCAATAAACACAAAATTGACATCACTTTACAAACACATAAAATATTATTTCCCTCATATTCCAAGTCCACATGTTGTAACAGTGGTTAATAATGTAGATTATCAAAGTAAAACTATTTTCACAGACTCTTTATTGATCCTGTCACTAGACACCTATTTGGGTTCCAAAAACCCTCTTTATGAAGGAATTCCAAATTATATTGTACAAGATATGGAGTTGCCTTTTATGACATCACATATTGTTGATGAGTTGGGCACAACAGTTGTTAAAAGTCCATCAAATAGGACATTATTGGAACAGATGGTTTACCACGGAAAGAAGTTATATTTAAAAGATATTTTACTTCCCAAAACCCCAGATTATATTAAAATTAGTTATTCTGAAGCTCAACTGGATTGGGTTCAAACTAACGAACGATATATATGGCAATATTTCATTGAAAATGAATTGTTGTATAAAACACAGTCTTCTTTGAGTTTACGATTTATAGACCCTGCACCTTTTTCAAAATTTTATTTAGAAATTGATAATGAAACACCCGGAAAAGTGGGTCAATGGATTGGTTGGCAAATTGTTCGATCTTTTATCAAAAAAAACCCAAATACATCACTCGATCAACTCATGGAAATTTCAGGAGTAGATCTATTTAACAAATCAAACTATAAACCCTCAAAATAATAGTAATGGGAAAGAACACCAATATTTCTATTGAAGTACAATTAGACGAAAATAAAATTCCAGAAAAAATTATTTGGTCAGCTCCAGATGGTGGTGTAAATGAAGAAGAGGCTCAAGCTTTATTGATGTCTTTATGGGATGGTAAAAATCAAGAAACGCTCCGAATGGATTTATGGGTAAAAGAAATGCCGATTGATCAAATGAATGTTTTTTTTCATCAATCGTTAGTCACGATGAGTCAGACTTTTTTGCGTGCAACCCAAGATGAGAAAATGGCGGCAACTATGAACGATTTTTGTGATTTTTTTGCAGAAAAATTAAAAATTGATCGAAAGTAAGCTAGCCCTGAACAGCGAACTCATTATTTAATAAGTCAATATAATTCAATAGTTGCTCTTTTCCGGTTTTGTGTAAAGAGGACGTAATAAAATGTGGAGGTACCTCTTCCCAAGCATCGTTCAACATTTTCTGAATATAAGCCTCGGTTTTCCTTTTCAATGCCAAAGGTTTTTCTTTATCGGCTTTTGTAAAAACAATTGCGAATGGTATATATTGCTTCCCTAGCCATTCCATAAACTCTAAATCAATTGGCTGGGGATTATGCCGAATGTCGATCAAAACAAAGGCAGAGACTAATTGTTTTCTTTTTTCAAAATAAGTTGTTATTAGTTTTTGAAAAGCTTTTTTTGAAGTTTTGGAAGTACGTGCATATCCATAACCAGGCAAATCTACTAAATACCAAGATTTGTTGATTTTAAAATGATTTATGAGTTGAGTTTTTCCTGGCCTCCCCGAGGTTTTAGCCAAGCTTTTACGTTCACATAGGGTGTTGATTAAAGACGATTTCCCAACATTTGACCTGCCAATAAAAGCGTATTCCGGGATGCGTTCGTTTGGGCATTTCGAGAGATCAGTATTGCTTATTATGAACTCAGACGAAGTGATTTTCATCGGAACTAAAAATTATGTTTGTTAAGCCAGCCGAACAAAATTTCATTAAATTCATCAGGGTGCTCCATCATGGGAGCATGACCACAATTTTTCAGCCAATACAGGTCAGAATTTGGAAGTAGTTTATCAAACTCTTCTGCAACATTTGGAGGTGTTACGATGTCATTTTCACCCCATATTATACCCGTGGGGGTAAGCATTTTAGGTAAATCTTTCGCCATATTATGACGAATTGCACTTTTGGCGATTGCCAAAGTTCGGATTAGTTTATTACGGTCGTTTACTACATCAAAAACTTCATCTACAATTTCTTTAGTAGCTACTTTTGGATCATAAAACACCTCTTGAGCTTTTGTTTTGATATATTCGTAGTTTCCTCTTTTTGGATAACTTCCTCCCATACTGTTTTCATACAAACCAGAGCTTCCAGTCAAAACAAGACCTTTTACAAGATCTGGGTGATTTCTGGCAAATACAAGACCAATATGACCTCCAAGTGAATTCCCTAAAAGGACAGCATTTTTAATTTCTTTTACAGTTAAAAAAGCTTTAAGAAAGTCCGAAAAAGTTTCAACGTTGGTTTTGATTAAAGATAATTCGTAGATGGGTAGTTCGGGTATGATTACTTTGTAACCTTTTTTAGGGAAAAAGTCAACAACTCCATTGAAATTACTCAAGCCACCCATCAACCCGTGTAGAATGACTATGGGCTGTCCATCTCCGATTTCTAGATACTTGAAATCGTCTTTTGTGTTATATTTTTTTTCCATACTAACCTAAATCCCCAAGCACTTGAGCCGACAAATATAGTTAATATTATACGATTCGGTCTTATTTTTTTACCCCATATGCACTAAAGTGTTGGTTGAGTGTTTTTTGATAAACTTATTAACAAAGTGGTATTTAGTGGAAAAATGTGGTAAATATATTTTATATTTGATAAATCAATTCGCAAACAATTAAGATGCAGCACTTTATTGGTACATATGAATGTAAGGCAGATTCTAAAGGACGTATCATGCTCCCAGTCGCATTGAAAAAACAATTAGCTCACAATCTATCTGATCAGTTTGTTTTGAAACGAGCTGTTTTTAATGCCTGTTTGGAGTTGTATCCTATAAAAGAATGGGATGCGATGATGGAAAAGGTTAATCAGCTCAACCGTTTCAATAAAAAAAACAATGACTTCATAAGAAGATTTACTGCGGGTGTTCGTTTGATTGAAGTTGATTCTACAGGTAGGTTATTGATACCAAAAGACCTAATTGTTCATGCAGGTATTTCAAAAGAAACTGTAATTTCTTCGGCTGTAAATATTCTTGAAATCTGGGATAAGGAACGTTATGAAGAGGCTATCAGTGAAGCAACAATCGATTTCGGCGATTTGGCTGAAGAAGTAATGGGAGACAAAGATGGAGATCAATTATCATAATCCAGTTCTACTGAATCGCAGTGTAAGTGACCTTATCACTCAAAAAAACGGGGTTTATGTTGACGTTACTTTTGGAGGAGGAGGTCATTCAAAAAAAATATTGAAATCACTTGGTGTAGAAGGAAAATTATATGCTTTTGACCAAGATCAAGATGCCCAACAAAACACATTTTCAGACCCAAGGTTTGAATTAATTGAAGCAAACTTCAAAGACCTTAAAAGGTATTTGAAATTTTATGGAGTAAAAGAAGTTGATGGTATTCTAGCAGATTTTGGTGTTTCATCTCATCAATTTGATGATGAAAGAAGAGGATTTTCAACTCGATTCGAAGGTCAGTTGGATATGCGTATGGATCAAACTTCATTGCTTTCTGCACATGAAGTTGTAAATACTTATTCCGAACAACAATTAATTTCAATCCTAAAGTTATATGGAGAAGTAAAGGGCGCTCACAAAATTGCATCTGCAATTTTGGATCGAAGAGAACAATGTAGCATTGATACTACAACTGATCTTAATGAAGTAATTAAACTCTTAGTCCCTGAACGATTTCTCAATAAAGTACTGGCTCAAGTTTTTCAGGCAATCCGTATTGAAGTTAATCAAGAACTCGAAGTCATCAAATTATTCCTTGAACAAGCTGTTGATGTTCTAAAACCTGGCGGAAGGCTGGTTTGCATATCCTATCACTCTTTAGAAGATCGTTTGGTTAAGCGCTTTGTGAGAGAAGGAGTTTTTGAAGGGTATGCTGAACAAGATTTTTTTGGGAATCGATTTGTCCCAATGAAAAAAATTGGAGGATTGGTAACTCCTGATGAAGAAGAAATAAAATTAAACAGTAGGGCAAGAAGCGCAAAACTTAGAACGGCAGAAAAAAGATGAATCAACTACTATCTCTTTTAAACATAAACTTTTTGATAAAGGATGATGCCTTAAAAAATTGGCGTATGATTTTGTATCTCTCTTTGTTAGCTCTAATAATCATTTCAAGTGGTCATTTGGCTGACAAAAAAATATTTGAAATCGCACAACTCAATAATGAGTTGAAAGAAATGAAAAGTGAATTTGTAGAGAAACGAGCTTATTTAATGGAACTCAAAATGGAGTCTCGTGTAATTAAGTCATTACAAGAAATTGGAATTAAGCCTGCTAAAATGCCACCAGTAAAACTAATAGTAGAATCGAACAAAAAATGAGTGCAGAGATAAAAAAAATAAACAATCGTTTTTACCTGGTGGTACTGGGCTTGTTTGTCTTTGCATGTACATTAGTTTATAAATTATTTGTAATCCAATTCACTGAAGGAGATTACTATCGCGATTTGGCAAAAAAACGTACGGTTAAAAATTTTGTACTTCAACCCAGTAGAGGGAATATTTATGCTGATGATCAAAGTTTGTTGGCTACAACAGTCCCAAAGTATGAAATACGTTGGGATGCTAAAGTACCTTCAGATCAACTTTTTGAAAAACACAAAGACAGTTTAGCCCGTGCTCTTGGTAATTTATTCGACAAACCAAGCTCTTTTTATTACAAAAAGTTAAAAAAGGCTAGGCTTGAGAGTAATAGGTATTTATTGATAGGTAAAAATTTAAATTATTCAACGTACAAAAAAATTAAAAGTTTCCCCTTGTTTAATCGATCTTCTCTCAAAGGAGGTTTAATCGTAGAATCTCGATTGGCAAGAGAAAACCCAATTGGGAAAATTGCCGAGCGTACTATTGGATATGAGCAGAAAGATCCAAGCGGCAATTACCTCAGAGTTGGATTAGAAGGTGCCTTTGGACAATATTTGAAAGGTGAAAATGGAAGGCGTTTGAAACAAAAAATTGCAAATGGACAATGGAAGCCCATAAATGATAATAATGAAAAAGAACCCACAGAGGGATTTGATGTTCATACAACACTAAACATCAATATGCAGGACATTGCGCATCATGCACTTTTAAGTCAACTTGAGAAATTTGAAGCCGATCATGGAAGTGTTATTGTCATGGAAACTAAAACTGGGAATATCAAGGCCATATCGAATTTGGGCAGAACATCCAAGGGGAAATATTACGAAAAGTTAAATTATGCAATCGGTGAGGCTCATGAGCCTGGTTCTACCTTTAAACTCATGGCTATGATTGCCGCATTAGAAGATGGAGTTATCGATCAAAATGATCTGGTTGATACCACTGGGGGAGAGCTTACATTTTATAAAAAATATAAAGTTAGAGATTCAAAAAAAGGAGGTTATGGAATTCTTACCGCATCAAAAGTTTTTGAAGTTTCATCCAATACAGGGATAGTAAAAATCATTCACGAAAATTACAAAAGGAATCCTTCTAAATTTGTGGATCGTCTTTATAATATGGGATTAAATAAACCTTTGAGTTTGCCTTTTAAGGGCGAAGCTTTACCAAAGATCCCATACCCGACAGACTCCGATTGGGATGGATTGGATTTACCTTGGATGGCATTTGGCTATGGTGTTTTGATGACCCCCCTTCAAACTTTAACATTTTATAATGCAATTGCAAATCAGGGTGAGATGGTTAAGCCAAAGTTTATTGATCGTATCAGTAATTTTGGTGAATTTCCAGTAAAAGTTTTTGAAAAAGAAGTTATCAATCCTTCAATATGTTCTCATGAAACTCTTGAGAAAGTTAAAAAAATGATGTTCAATGTGGTGGACAAAAAATGGGGAACAGCTCACAAAATTAAAGACAAGAAATTTTCTATTGCGGGTAAAACAGGTACCTGCCAAGTAGATTATACCAAAGAAGAAACGCAGTATGTGGCAAGTTTTGTAGGTTATTTCCCAGCAGATGAACCAAAATATTCGTGTATTGTTGTTATTCACCGCCCCAATAAAGCTCTCGGTTATTATGGTGCAGAAGTTGCAGCCCCTGTTTTCAAAGAAATAGCACTAAAAATATTCAATACAACTCCTGTTGAAGTGATTGTTCCTGATTTGAATTTAGCTAATCAACAAATTACCCCAGATAAAATAAAACAAATATTAGCTGATCAAATCATCCCTAATGTCAAAGGGATGCCCGGTATGGACGCTTTAATGGTTTTGGAGCGTTTGGGGCTTGAAGTGAAATTAAAGGGTAAAGGAAAAGTTTTTCGACAATCCTTAAAACATGGATTAAAGGTAAAAAGTAAGCAACAAATTTTATTAGAGCTTTCATGAAACAGTTGAAGAACATATTATTTGGTGTTGCTATTGAACAAACCTTTGGATCTTTAGACAAACAAATCAGCACTGTTGTTTATGATTCTCGTAAAGTCGAAACGAATAGTGTTTTTGTTGCTATCAAAGGTGACCTAGTAGATGGGCATGACTATATTGATAAGGCATTTGAATTGGGCGCCACAGTAGCAATTGTCGAAGATCAAGTGAATTATAATCACACAGAAATCACATTAATAAGGGTTCAAGATACTCGAATTGCATTAGCAGTTTTAGCGGATAATTATTATGAGAATCCTTCTCGCAATCTTGAGTTAATTGGAATTACCGGGACCAATGGTAAAACTACTGTAGCCAGTTTATGCTTTGAGTTATTTTCTCAAATGGGTTATGCATCTGGACTTCTATCAACTGTAGCCATTAAATATGGAAATCATAAACTCCAAGCAACACACACAACTCCTGATCCACTTGAAATTAACAAACACTTGAGTGAAATGGTTGTTTTGGGGATAAGTCATTGTTTTATGGAAGTTTCTTCTCATGGGATTCATCAAAAACGAATTTATGGATTGAATTTCAGATCTGGTGTATTTACCAACCTTACACGAGACCATTTAGACTATCATGAAACTTTTGCGGATTATCGAGACACTAAAAAATCATTTTTTGATATGCTTCCAAAATCTGCATTTGCTTTAGTTAATGGAGATGATAAAAACGCAGCTTTTATGCTCCAAAATACCAAAGCAAAGAAAAAATCATTTGCACTTGAAAATTATGCAGATTATCATGCACAAATTTTAGAACATCAATTTACAGGGATGCAATTAAAGGTAGATAGTCAAGAGCTATGGACTCCTATGATAGGGAATTTCAATGCATCTAACCTATTGGCTGTTTATGCAATTGCTTCACTTTTAGATCAAAATACTCTTGAAGTTTTGTCCGAACTCAGTAAACTCAAAAATGTAAAGGGTCGTTTCGAAACCATAAAGGGTCCTAAAGGTATTTTGGCGATAGTTGATTATGCTCATACTCCTGATGCACTAAAGAATGTTTTGCAAACTATTAATTCTATTAGAACTAAAAATGAAAATCTAATTACTGTAGTGGGATGTGGTGGAGAAAGAGATCAGGGTAAAAGGCCAAAAATGGCTGCAATTGCTGCAAGATTTAGTGATCGTGTTGTTTTTACTTCGGATAACCCTAGATCAGAAGATCCCGATCAAATTATTGCAGATATGGAAGCAGGAGTTGCTCCTGAGGATTATAAAAAAACGCTGAAAATTAGTGATCGAAAAGAAGCAATTAAGGCTGCTTGCATGCTCTTGTCGAACAAAGATATTTTACTCATTGCAGGAAAAGGTCACGAAACTTATCAAGAAATAAAAGGAGTAAAAACACGATTTGACGATTATCAAGTAACAGAAGAAATATTATTGAAATTATCTTAATATGTTGTACAATTTATTTGAGTATTTAGAAAACCAGTATCAGTTTCCAGGAGCAAGCTTATTTCAGTTTATCTCATTCCGAGCAGCTCTCTCTGTTCTTTTTGCATTGATGTTTTCTACCATTTTTGGGAAAAAAATTATTGAATACCTGAAGCGTAAGCAAATTGGAGAATCAGTCCGCGAACTTGGTTTGGAGGGACAATCCGAAAAATCAGGTACTCCAACAATGGGTGGAGTCATAATCATCATGAGTACTTTAATTCCTGTTCTCTTGATCGCTCAACTCCAGAACATATATATTCTGCTTTTAATTTTCACCACTGTTTGGATGGGTGCAATTGGTTTTTTAGACGATTACATTAAAGTTTTTCGAAAAGATAAAACAGGGCTTAAAGGTTTTTTTAAGATTATTGGACAGGTAATATTGGGAATCGTAGTGGGATTAACTTTATACTTTCATTCTGAAGTGGTTGTTAGAATTGAGCAATCAAGCCCTCAATTTGAACACGGTATTGAAGGTTTTACAAAAGACGATAAATCTACCATTACAACAATTCCATTTTTAAAAAACAATGAATTCGATTACGCCTTATTGATTGATTGGATTCCAAATGCAACTCCATATGCCTGGATTGTGTTTGTTCCTTTTGTTGTTTTCATGGTTACTGCTTTTTCAAATGGAGCAAACTTGACAGACGGAATTGATGGATTAGCGGCTGGTAGTTCTGCTATTATGGTTTTTACATTGGGAATCTTTGCATGGGTCTCGGGGAATGTCATTTTTTCGGATTATCTCAATGTAATGTATATCCCCAATGCTGGAGAGATAACCATATTCGTAGCATCCTTTTTGGGAGCTTTAATAGGATTCTTATGGTACAACACTTTTCCGGCACAAGTTTTTATGGGAGATACAGGAAGTTTAACCATTGGAGCAATAATAGCTGTTATTGCACTGATGATTCGCAAAGAGCTATTGTTGCCTCTTTTGTGTGGGATTTTTGTAATTGAGAATTTATCAGTTGTACTTCAGGTAGCATATTTTAAATATACCAGAAAAAAATACGGAGAAGGAAAGCGGATTTTTTTAATGGCTCCTTTACACCATCATTATCAAAAGCTGGGGTATCATGAAAGTAAAATAGTATCTCGCTTTTGGATTATTGGAATTCTGTTAAGTGTATTAACAATAGTAACACTCAAAATTCGATAATGGCAGAAAAACTCGTCATATTAGGAGGTGGGGAAAGCGGTGTTGGGACTGCAGTTTTGGCAGTGAAAGAAGGTTTTGATGTTTTTCTTTCTGATGCAGGAAGTATTTCTAATGAAATCAAAACTGAATTGACCACATTGGGTGTCCCTTTCGAAGAAGGAGGTCATGATTTAGAAACAATACTTAAAGCATCATTGATCATGAAAAGTCCGGGTATTTCAAATCATATTGATTTGATGCAGCAAGTTCGTTCCTCTTCTATTAAAGTGGTCTCTGAGATAGAGTTTGCTAGCCAGTTTACTTCTGCTACACTAATTGGAATAACAGGAAGTAATGGCAAAACTACTACAACTTTATTGACCCATCATTTGTTGAAGGAATCTGGAATTAATGCAGGTGTAGCTGGAAATATTGGGTACAGCTTTGCACGTCAGGTAGCAGAAACTAAACGAGACGTTTATGTTTTAGAAATCAGCAGTTTTCAATTGGATGACATTCATAAATTCAAACCTGAAGTTGCTGTGATTACAAATATTACACCTGATCATTTGGATCGTTATGAAAATGATTTCTCAAAATATATAGCCTCAAAATTACGCATTGTTGAAAATCAAACCTCTAATCAATTTTTAGTGTTTAACTCTGAAGACCCAGTTTTAATTGAAGCATTGAATCAGCTCAACACACCAGTTTCTAAAATTTCTTTTGGTTTTCAACAACCAACACATGAAGGGACTTTTGTCTCTAATGATCAAATAATAATTCAACTAGAAAAAGCAGATATGATGATACAAACAAATCAATTTCAGCTTAAAGGAAGGCATAATTTGCTAAATGCAATGGCAGCTGTTTCTGTAGCTCGACTTCTTGAAGTTAGTAAAGATTCTATACGAGAAAGTTTAACGAGTTTTATGGGAGTACCTCATCGATTGGAACACTTTCTTAAAATTCATAACGTAAACTACATCAATGACTCCAAGGCTACTAATGTAAATGCAACCTATTATGCTTTGGATAGTGTGCGATCACAACTTGTATGGATTGCAGGAGGGGTGGATAAAGGAAATGATTACAGTGCGCTTTTACCACTGGTTCGAGAAAAAGTAAAGGCTATTGTTTGCTTAGGAGTAGACAATACAAAGCTTCTAGAGGTTTTTAGTCCTGTTGTTGAAGTTATAATCGAAACACAATCTGTTGATGAGGCTGTGAAAATCGCTCACAAAATCGCTCATAAAAAAGAAACTGTTTTACTTTCTCCAGCCTGCTCAAGTTTTGATTTATTTAAAAATTATGAAGACCGAGGGGAACAATTTAAACAAGCAGTTAGAAATTTGTAATGAATAAAAAGTACAATTTACTTAGCGGTGATTTGGTGTTATGGGGTATTCTTGCCTTGTTGGCAATATTTTCATTTTTCCCTGTTTTCAGTGCAAGTTCAAACCTTGCCTATGTAGTTGGGAAAGGCACACCTTGGGAATATCTTTTTAAGCATATGTTAATCTTAATTTTTGGTTTTGGATTTATGATAGGGGTTCATAAAATTCCCTATCAATATTTTAAAGGAATTTCAATTTTGTTACTTCCTGTAGCTATTTTATTGTTGCTTTACACTGCTACTCAAGGAACTGTCATTGACGGAGCCAATGCCAGTCGTTGGATTCGGATTCCTTTTGTTGGACTAAGTTTTCAGACTTCTACATTAGCCTCAGTTGTTTTGATGATTTACGTAGCCTATTATCTTTCTAAAAATCATGAGACCCCTCAAACCTTCAAAGCATCAATAATACCTTTGTGGCTTCCAGTATCGTTGGTGATACTACTTATTTTACCTTCAAATTTATCAACTGCCGTATTGATTTTCTTGATGGTTATGATGTTGGTTTTCTTAGGCGGTTATCCTTTGCGACATCTTTTGATTGTGCTAGGAGGAGCACTTTTGGTTTTGACCTTTTTTATTTTGACGGCAAAGGCTTTCCCAAACGCAATCCCTAATCGTGTAGATACTTGGATCAGTCGAATTGAAAACTATAAACAGCCCACAGCAGCAGGGTCAGATAATTATCAAGTAGAACGAGCAAAAATTGCAATTGCAACTGGAGGAGTAACAGGCTTGGGTGTGGGGAAAAGTGTAATGAAAAACTTTTTACCCCAAAGTAGTTCTGATTTCATATATGCAATTATCGTTGAAGAATTTGGACTTGTGGGAGGAATTGGACTAATACTTTCTTATTTGATTATCCTTTTTAGGATTATTGTCATTGCACATAGAACTCCAACTATTTTTGGAAAATTAGTGGTTATTGGAGTAGGAATACCAATTATTTTTCAAGCCTTGATTAATATGGGTGTTGCTGTTCAGATTTTGCCAGTAACAGGACAAACATTACCTATGGTAAGCAGTGGTGGAACTGCAGCATGGATGACCTGTATTGCCTTTGGAGTTATTCTTAGTGTAAGTGCAGCTCATTATAAAAATGAAAAAGAAAATGAAACAATAAATTCTAGTGAAGATAACCCTTTAGCTATTTTAAGTGAAGCCATATAAATTCATCATATCAGGAGGAGGAACGGGTGGTCATATTTACCCATCAATTGCTATTGCAGATGCATTAGGAGACTCTTTTTCTGACGCCAAATTTTTATTTGTTGGGGCAAAAGGGAAAATGGAGATGAATAAAATACCCGAGGCAGGTTATCCAATCAAAGGGATTTGGATTTCGGGTTTGCAAAGAGGCTCAATATTCAAAAATATAATGTTTCCTTTTAAATTAATGATTAGCTTTTTTCAATCCGCTTTTATTTTATTAAGGTTTAGACCACACTTCGTAATTGGAACAGGAGGATTTGCGAGTGGACCAATACTTCTAATAGCTCATTACTTTAAAATTAAAACACTCATCCAAGAACAAAATTCTTTTGCAGGAATTACCAATAAAATTTTAGGCAAACGAGTAGATGTGGTTGCAGTTGCTTTTCCTAATATGAGCCGTTTTTTCCCAGAAAATAAAATTATCTTAACAGGAAACCCTGTGCGCAAAGCAATATTAGAAGTAGGTTTGAAGCGTGATAATGCTCTTCAGTTTTTTAAATTGAATTCATCAAAAAAAACCTTAGTTATTTTGGGTGGTAGCTTAGGGGCAGAGCGGATTAATCAAACCATAGAATCTCATTTGTCTTTTTTTTCTGACCAGGGTATTCAATTAATCTGGCAATGTGGAAAATTGTATTTTGATCGATTGAAAAGGCATAATGAATTAAATTATGTTCAAGTGTATCCATTTATTCAGGATATGGATTTGTTATACGCTGCATCAGATTATTTAATATCAAGAGCAGGAGCAAGTTCAGTTTCGGAATTAGCATTGCTGGGAAAACCTGTTTTATTGATTCCTTCTCCCAATGTGGCAGAAAATCATCAATACCACAATGCAAAATTTTTAGCCAATTCTGGAGGCGCATTGATCCTATCTGAAAAAGATTTGAAGGATCGATTCAAAGAATCAATAAATCAACTTATGATTATTGATAGAAAAAAAGTAAAAGAAAAGCTTTCAGAGTTTGCTAAACCCAATGCAACCCAAGAAATAATATTGAAAATAACCCAAGAATTAAAAGTTTAGTGAATTTCGAAAAGCACACATATTATTTTATTGGAATAGGAGGTATAGGTATGTCATCGATAGCTCGTTATCTTGTTTTACAAGGAGCAAAGGTTTATGGTTATGACAAGACACCCTCAACTGTAGTTAGTTCTCTTCAAGAATTAGGAATTACCGTGATTTTTGATTCATCTGTTGAGGCCCTACCCTCTGCTGTTTTATCAAAACAAACACTAGTTGTTTATACTCCAGCAATTCCAACAAATCATCCCCAATTTAATTTTTATGTCAACCAAGGAAATAATATGGTAAAACGTGCAGCCCTTCTGGGAGATTTAACCCGTGACACTATTTGTTTAGCGGTTGCAGGAACACATGGTAAAACCACCACAACAGCAATTTTAACTCATCTGTTTGAACAGTCACAAGTAGCATATACTGCTTTCATAGGAGGAAATTTTCAAGATTCCAAAACAAACATGATGTCCCGAGGCAATGATTATACTATAGTAGAGGCTGATGAATTTGATCGTTCATTTTTACATCTTAAACCAACAATTGCTTGTATTACTTCAATGGATGCAGATCATTTGGATATTTATGAAGACCCAACGAGTTTGAATGAAGCATATCGAAATTTTTCAACCCAAGTAAAAGAAACTCTAATTATTGAGAAGGGTTTATCTTTAGAAGGTATAACCTACAGTGTTTCAGAGGAAGCAGATTTTTATATTGATAAAATAAAACCAGTTTCAACAGGCATTTACTTCGATTTACATACCCCAAATACTGTATTAAAAAATCAGTTTTTCAATCAATTGGGAACACATAATTTGTCCAATGCGCTTGCCGCATTGGTTATGGCAAATAAAGCTGGACTTAAGATTGGAGAATTATCAAAAAGCTTAGCTACTTTCCCTGGTGTTGAAAGACGTCTTCAGGTTATCATCAATCAAAAAAATCGAGTTGTAATTGATGATTATGCTCATCATCCCACAGAAATAAAAGCTGTATTTGACACCTTGGAATTAAGTTTTCCACAAGACAAGAAATGTGTGGTTTTTCAACCTCATTTATTCTCAAGGACTCGAGATTTTATGGAAGATTTTGCTTCAGTACTATCCCTATTCGATCGCGTGATTTTATTGGAAATATATCCTGCAAGAGAACTTCCAATTCCTGGAATAAATTCAAAAGCTTTAAAGGATAAAATCAAAGGTCCTCCTGTTGAAATCTTGTCAAAAGAAGGGCTGGAAAATACATTAACCAAGGTAAATGAACGAGTAATAACTCTTCTTGGTGCAGGTGATATTGGCGCCGAAGTGGAAACTATTAAACATAAACTAATGCTTTATGAAACTATATAAATATTTAGGCTTTTTTGCCGTATTGTCTTTGTTGTTGGGTTTAATTGTGTTTTCACAATGGAAATATGATCAGCGTAAAATAGAAAGACTTGAAATTACTTTTGCAAATGACAAACACAATTTCCTTAATGTTGAAATGGTTGATAAATTGTTAATACAAAACCAACCATTAGCTCATATTGGAGTAAAAGATACTTTAGCTTTGAGTAGTATTGAGGCTGAGTTAGAAGCTTATGACGTTATTTTAAATGCTGAGGTATTTATTTCTCCTGCAAAACAATTGACAGTCAGAGTTGAAGAACGCACTCCTTTGCTCAGAATTATTGGAGAGGAATCTTTCTATGTCGACATAGATGCGATAAAAATTCCTCTTTCGGACCATTTTAGTGCACATGTTCCCCTTTTTTTTGGGAATCCGAGGGATGAAAAAATTGAAGAGCTTATTGTCTTAATACAGAAAGTGAATAAAGATGAATTTTTGAAAGGTCAAATTATCGAAATAGAAAATAAAAACAGTAAGTATTTTTTTAAAATGCGTTCCTACGACTTTCTAGTTGAATGGGGGAGCTTAGTTTCTTTTGATCAGAAATTAGTGAAATTAAAAACATTTTGTAAGTATTTGGATTCAATGGAAGAGCATCCAAATTTTACTAAAATAAATTTAAAGTATAATCAGCAAGTAATTGCATCAAGTTGATTCGTTATGAAAAATAAGAATATATCCGTCGGATTAGACATTGGTACTACAAAAATAGTCGCCATGGTGGGTCAAAAGAATGAATACGATAAAGTTGAAGTTCTTGGGATCGGTAAATCAAAAAGTTTAGGTGTTCATCGGGGAGTTGTAAACAACATTACCCAAACCATTCAATCGATTCAAACTGCTGTTACCGAAGCTGAAGCAAAGGCTACAGTTACTATTGACGAGGTCATTGTCGGCATAGCAGGTCAGCACATAAGAAGCCTTCAGCACAGTGATTACATAACTCGAGAAAATGCAGACGAAGTTATTAATGAAGACGATATTGAAAAGCTAATCAACCAAGTTCATAAACTAGTGATGCTTCCAGGGGAAGAAATCATTCATGTTCTTCCACAAGAGTTTAAGGTTGATGGACAAGCAGAAATTAAAGAACCCATAGGGATGTATGGAGGTCGTTTAGAAGCAAATTTTCATGTTGTAGTAGGTCAAGTATCTTCTATTCGCAATATTGGACGATGCATCAAAAGTGCTGGGCTTACCATGGGTAAAGTAACCTTAGAGCCAATTGCATCTTCTGATGCTGTTTTAAGTCAAGAAGAGAAAGAAGCTGGCGTTGCATTGATCGATATTGGAGGAGGCACCACAGACTTAGCTATTTTCAAAGATGGAATTATTCGTCATACAGCAGTAATTCCCTTTGGTGGAAATGTAATAACCGAAGATGTAAAAGAAGGTTGCTCTATAATCCATAAACAAGCTGAACTATTAAAAGTAAAATTCGGATCTGCATGGCCTGGAGAAAATAAAGAAACTGAAATAGTTTCCATTCCGGGGTTGAGGGGAAGAGAACCCAAGGAAATTTCTTTAAAAACACTGTCTAAAATAATTAATGCCCGGGTAATAGAAATTATTGAACAAGCTTTTCTAGAAATCAAAAACTACGGACACGAAGAACAAAAGAAAAAGCTGATTGCAGGAATTGTGCTTACAGGAGGTGGAAGTCAACTAAAACACTTAAAACAATTGGTAGAGTATATCACTGGAATGGATACTCGTGTTGGATATCCCAACGAGCACTTAGCAGGTGACTCCGATACCATCACCGCTAGTCCAACTTTTTCTACTGCAGTAGGTCTATTAATGAATGCATTGGAAAATAGTTCTGTTGAAATAGATGAGATAAATTCAGAATTAAATGAAGCTCAAATAAATGAAGGTGCTGATCAGATTGAATCGAGACGAGAGGTCATTCAAAGAAAATCAATTTTTGAAAAATGGACAGACAAGTTCAAAGAATTTTTGGATAAAGCATAGTAAAAAAAGTTAAAGTATATGGATACATTTACAACTGACATAAATTTTGATCTCCCCAAAAATAAAAGCAATGTAATAAAAGTTATTGGCGTTGGCGGAGGAGGAAGTAACGCAATCAATCATATGTTCCAGCAGGGAATCATGGGAGTTGATTTTGTTGTTTGTAATACAGATGCTCAAGCCCTTGAAAAGAGTGCTGTGCCCATCAAAATTCAGTTAGGGGCATCCCTCACCGAAGGTCTTGGAGCAGGAGCAAATCCTGACGTTGGAAGACAATCAGCTAAAGAGAGTTATGATGATCTTCATACACTTTTATCAACTCAAACTAAAATGGTTTTTATTACTGCAGGAATGGGAGGTGGTACCGGGACAGGTGCTGCACCTATAATTGCTAGTATGGCCAAAGACCTTAATGTTTTAACTGTTGGAATTGTTACAATGCCTTTTCAGTTTGAAGGAAAAATAAGATTGGAGCAGGCTCAGAAAGGATTAGAAGAATTAAAGAATAATGTAGATTCTTTAATTGTAATTAATAACAATAAACTCAGAGAAGTATATGGCAACTTGGGTTTCAAAGCTGGTTTTTCAAAAGCAGATGAAGTTTTAGCCACAGCAGCTCGTGGAATTGCTGAAGTAATTACCCATCATTACACCCAAAATATTGACCTCAAAGATGCTAAAACAGTATTGACTAATAGTGGTTCTGCAATTATGGGATCGGCAAGTGCTTCTGGAGCTAATCGAGCACAAGAATCAATTGTTAAAGCGTTAGATTCGCCCTTATTGAATGATAATAAAATCACAGGATGTAAAAATGTATTGCTCCTTATAGTTTCTGGATCTGAAGAAATTACAATTGATGAAATTGGTGAAATCAATGAATTTATTCAATCAGAGGCAGGAAATAACACCAACATCATAATGGGTGTTGGTGAAGATCAAGAATTAGGAGACAGTATTTCAGTTACCATAATTGCAACAGGCTTTAACTCAGACCAGCAGTATGAAATTGTAAATACAGAAGCCAAAAAGGTCATCCACACCCTAGAGGAGGATCAGCCTTTTATTCACGATTTAACCGAAAAAACTGAAATAAACGAAGCGTTTTCTTCACCAATTGCTGAAGTTGAAATCGAGCCTGTTGTGAAGTATTCACCAGAGGATGATCTTAATGAAGAAGAAACTCAATCAGCTATGAATCAAGAGCTGGTTATTGAGGAAGCTCCAGAAGATTCGACAAAAATTTTATTAACAGAGGAATTGATGGATCTTGATGTGGTATACGAACATATAAATGGGGATGTTTTTTCTGATCAAGATATTTTGATAGAGGAAAAGCAACCAGAAACAGAGGTTTTCGAAACTTTTGTTGCACCCGAAGAATCTCATGATGTATCCCAAGAGGATGAATTTATAATTAATGAAATCCCAACCGACATAAGAGATATCGAAGTTTTTGATCCAGAACAAATAACAACTGAACAAGAGAAGCAAATTCAATTTGAGTTTGATATACCTCTCATGTCGGTTGATTCACCTTCTGATGAATCCACTCAAGAGACTGCAGAACCTGAATTGAGTGTCGATTTTGAAGGCAGTTTAGCTGAAACAATTTCGGAAGAAGTTTCAACGGTTTTTCAATTAGAGGAAGACGAGTTGGAAGAAATTTCCAATCCTGTTAATGAATTAGATTTTGAAGAAATCGATGTAGAGTTCAAAATTTTGAACCAAGAGCAAGAAGAAGTAGAGCCTTTTTCTGAAGTATCGGATACAAATCCTTTTGACCTTAAAATCAAAGACAGCATTAGCGTTGAAAATGATAAAAGAAAGGAACAATTGAAAAAATTCAACTACACTTTTAAAAATAATATCAATAGAATTGAAGAAATGGAAAAACAACCAGCATACAAGAGAATGGGATTTGACTTGGATTCTGTTCCTGAGAATGACGGAAAATCTCAAACCTCAATTAATACTGACAGTAATGATGATATCCAATTCCGTTCTAATAATTCTTTCTTACACGATAACGTTGATTAATTAAAAATATATGTCCGCATTAGATAACTTAACAAACGAAATAAAAGAGGCGATGAAAGCCAAAAATGGATTAGCGTTGGAAGCTTTACGAGCTATTAAATCTGCTGTTTTAATTCAAAAAAGTGAAGCTGGAGTAGCTGATGGAATGACAGACGATCAAGAAATCAAATTGCTTCAAAAATTAGTAAAGCAACGTCGGGATAGTGCTGCAATTTTTAGAAAACAAAATCGTCTTGATCTGGCAGAGCCAGAAGAAGCACAGGCAGAAATTATTGCTCGTTTTTTACCAGAACAACTTTCAGAAGAAGAAGTAGACAAGTTTATCGACTCAATCATCACTCAACTGGAAGCTAATGGTATAAAAGATATGGGGAAAGTGATGGGTGTGGCAAGTAAGCAGCTCGCAGGGAAAGCTGATGGCAAAACCATTTCTACACTTGTAAAACAAAAACTCTCTTCTTAGAAACTTGTAAATTATCTCAAAAAAGAATCTCTTCCAACTCAATTGATTACATGAAACTTACTATTTTAGCTTTTTAAAAGGCCCAGTAGTTCAACTGGATAGAATATCAGATTTCGGCTCTGAGGGTTAGGGGTTCGAATCCTCTCTGGGTCACTTTTTAAATTTAAAAAAAACCCTTATTTATAAGGGTTTTTTAGTTTGTTTTATAAAAGTGCTTTCAAAAATTTTATCTGCATTTGCAGTTTCAAAACCATCTCTTCTGTGTTTTGATAAGATTTTATTTTGATTGATGTTTTGAAATTCAGGCAGTATTTTACGTTCTGCAAATTCTACGTAACTACCAGTAATTTCTTTTGTTTTATGGTCCGAAAAGTCAGCTTTTATCATTTCGGCAACCGAACTACTTTGCAATAGAAGACCATCCCTACTGGTTTTTATTATCCCACCAGCATCATTTAGTTTAATACCAAGATTAACCAAAAATTCATTGAATTTTTCAAGAGAATCAAATCCTTCTGGAAGTTCATGAACACTTATGGTGTAATGATTTAAATAATACCGATTGTAGATAACCCAAGCAGCGTATTCACTTTCATTCAAAAGCGTATCAAAATTTTCTAAAGTTGGGAGCTCCCAAAGGGGTTCATGAAAAAAATCAATTACTTCAGAAACTTTGTTCAAGTCCAATTTATCTACAGGGTCCTGACTAATTGAATGGGTGTATTTGTGAACTATTTGTTGTGCAGTTTTACTCAAATCATTTACTCGAAGTTCACTTATGAAAATTCGCGGTAAATTTGGTTTTGGTGGAGCATACCAGTAAGCATTTAATTTCTTGGTGTCAAATGAATAAAACTCTTTTTTTTGATACCCGTATTTTAAAAATATTTTTTCAAATGATCCGATTCCAAGATAGGGAACTCCCAGCGTTCTGAAAGCGATATGATCATTAATAATATCTTCTTGAGAAGAAACCCAGCCTTTTTTAATCATTGCATTTGTAATTTTTTTGACATCGGGGACTCGCTCAAAATAACTCTTAAAAAGTCCATTTAAAATAGCTTCCAGATTTGATTTTTTAGAAAAAAGCATAATTTGTGAAAGTTCTAAGCTTGAGTTTAAGTTATTTTTTGTTTAGTAAATGTAATACAAACTTTTAAATGGCAAATAAACTTTGTAAGTTTAGACATTAAAATCAACTTATAATCATGAAAAATACATCACCTTTTATAATTGTCCTTTTTTTATTGATTACCTCTTGTTCTGGAAGTGTTAATGGAATAAAAGCAAAGAAAATTGGAGATGGGATATATGAGCAAGGAGGCTGGATTTTTGACCTTAAACAACTTCCTAATGGCGATGATATTGTGCCTTATTACACAGTTGGGAAATTATCTTCAAACGCAATATCTTCAACTGCACCTGATGGGTCTGTAGTCGAAATGGGAGTCACCTTTAATTTTAAGGTAGGCAAAGATGGATCTGATCAAGGGAAAATCATAGGAGCTTATTTTGAGTCCACATCTTCCAATGAAGATGAATTTAAATTTCCACGGTGTTTAAGCATTTGTCCCATAAATATTGAAATTTTAGATTCTCTTGAAATACTTGAAACAAAATCAAAATACGCTAGAAATAATGTTTTTCAAATGCAACTTCAAGATGATGTAATTTATAAGCTAGCGTTAGAGAGAAAAGTTATTCGAGTTAGAATTCCCATATCTGCTAGGAAACAGAATACAACCTTTGAATGGTTTAAAATGGACTTGTCGGACTATACTTCTGAATTGAATCTTTAAATAGCTTTTAAACTCAAATCAATGTTTTTAGCAGAGTGAGTAATTGCTCCCAGAGAAACGTAGTTTACTCCTGTTTCTGCTATCATAACTATGTTGTCTTCCGTTATGTTTCCAGATGCTTCCGTAGCAATTTTACCATCAATCAATTTTAATGCACCCTTTATTTCATTTGGATTCATATTGTCTAATAAAATTCGGTAAATCCAAGGGAAATTTAGACAAGTTTTTATTTCATCTTCGTTTCTTACCTCAATAATTACAGGAATATTTATATTTTTATTTTGTAAGTATTTTTTTGTTCGGGTTAGTGCTTTATCTATCGAGCCACAAAAATCTACATGATTATCTTTAATCATAATCATATCAAACAATCCCATTCGATGGTTTTCTCCACCTCCAATATGTACAGCCCATTTTTCTGGATATCTAAAGTTTGGTGTTGTTTTTCGAGTATCTAGAAGTTTGCATTCGGTATGATTTATTAATGAAGCCATTTGCTTAGTCAAAGTTGCAATCCCGCTCATTCGTTGAATGCAATTCAAAATTATTCGCTCTGTAGCTAGTAATTCAAGCTGAGGTCCCTCTACAGTAAAAATGACGTCTCCAGGATTTACTGTCGATCCATCATTGATTTTGGTTTTGAACTTAAAATTATTATTTTTTGATTTAAAAATATATTTGGCAAGTTCTACTCCTGCTATTATTCCAGGCTCTTTTACCAGAAGCTGAGCTTGGCTCGTCAAATTATTTGATAAACAAGAAATACTAGTATGATCTCCATCCCCAATATCTTCTGCAAAAGCTGATGCTACGAAGAGATCAATTTCTGTTTTGTACTTATTTAGAAAAGATTTTTTAGACATAGTCATTGTTATAAAAAACTCCTTTATTTTCTTTGATTTCTTGAGCTTGGTTGATTAATAAATAGGCTACACTTACCATGTTTCTTAATTCACAAAGCTTAGGTGTAAGTTTATTTTGTTGATAGAGTTCCAAAGTTTCCTGATAAAGATTCTTCATTTCTTCAGAAGCTTCAAGTAACCCCATATTAGTTTTAAAGATACCTACCTTTTTACTCATTACTTTTTGTAATTTTTGACAGAGTTGATTGGTTTTTTCAAGCTTTTGATTTGAAGAATATTCTTGTCCATCCCATTCTGGGATTTGGAGATAAAAAGATTCTTCAATCTTAGATTCACTGAGTTCTTGAACAGAAAACAAAGCAGCTCTGTGTGCAAAAACAATAGATTCTAATAATGAATTTGAAGCCAGTCGATTGGCCCCGTGAAGCCCTGTGTAACTGCACTCACCAATTGCAAACAAGCCTTTCAAGCTCGATTCTCCATTAGAATCGACTGTAATGCCACCACAACTGTAGTGCGCAGCAGGTACAACAGGAATCATTTGTTCTAGAGGGTTGATTCCAATTGACATACAAGTATCGTGAATCATAGGGAAGTAGGTTAAAAATTCTTCAGAATCAATATTTGTAGCATCCAGAAAAACATGATCCTCATTTCGAGAAAGCATTTCTTTTGTGATGGCTCTTGAAACAATATCCCGGGGTGCAAGTTCTCCTCGTTTATCGTAGTTAAGCATGAAACGCTCACCATTTTGATTTTTCAAATGACCACCAGATCCTCTTAGAGCTTCGGTAATTAAAAAAGTTTCTCCATTGACTTTGGGTCTAAGTGCAGTTGGGTGAAATTGAATATAAGGTAATCCCTTGATTCTAACTTTTGCTCTGTAAGCGGCACCTAGTCCATCTCCTGTTGCAACTTTTGGATTGGTTGTAAATTCATATAATTGTCCAACTCCCCCCGTTGAAAGTACAGTTAATTTTGATGTGATGGTAATTATCTCCTGATCGATGGTAGAAATAATATAAGCTCCATAACACTTTTGATGATTTGTTTTTGTGTGGTGATCTGTAATAAGGTCAACTAAAATGTGATTCTCAAAATATTGAATTGAATCAATACTTTTTATATGATTGATTAATGCCCGCTGAATCTCTGACCCTGAATGGTCTTTGTAATGTACTATTCTCTTTTCGGAATGCCCACCTTCTTTTACTAAGTCAAGTTCATTTCTTTTTTTGGTATCGAAAGCAGTTCCCCACTGAATCAATTCACTTACCCGGTCGTTCCCTTCTTTTACAACAAAATTTATAACTTCTAGATTACCTTGACAATCTCCGGCAATATAAGTGTCTTGGATGTGTTTTTTAAAAGAATCTTTTTTAAAATTTGATACCACGGCAATTCCTCCCTGAGCATATCGAGTATTCCCCTCCATCAAATCTTCTTTGCAGATTAGGGTAATTTTGGTTGATGGTGATTTTTGGGATAATTTAATGGCATAGGAAAGTCCAGAAATTCCAGTTCCAATAACAAGCACATCTGTATTCATTTAGCTGAGTTCTAACATACGCTCAATAGGTACGCGAGCCTTGCTCATTAGATTTTCTTCAAGGATAATTTCAGGAAGCTCGTGTTCCAAGCACAAGTAGAGTTTTTCAAGTGTATTGAGTTTCATAAATGCACACTCACTGCAAGCACAAGTTTCATCTTCAACTGGTGCAGGAATAAAAGTTTTATGGGGTGCTTTTTTTTGCATTTCATGTAAAATACCTGCTTCCGTTGCTACGATAAATTCAGAAGAATTGTCTTCTTGAATATAACTCAATAATCTAGAAGTACTTCCAATATAGTGAGCTACATCCAATACTTGACTTTCACTTTCTGGATGTGCAATGAATTTTGCATTGGGATGTTCTTTAAATAATTTTATGATTTTTTCGAAAGAAAAAGCTTCATGTACAATACACGAACCCTCCCATAAAATCATATTTCTCCCCGTTTCTTTGATTAAATATCTTCCAAGATTTTTATCAGGAGCAAAAATAATTTCTTGATCCTTAGGGATAGATTCAATCACTTTAACGGCATTGCTTGATGTGCATACAATATCACTCAAAGCTTTTATATCCGCCGAACAATTGATGTACGTAACAACTTTAGCATTCGGATGAAGCTCTTTAAATTTTTTAAAATCAGCAGGAGGGCATGAGTCTGCTAATGAACAACCTGCTTTTAGGTCTGGTAAAATAACTTTTTTGGTTGGGTTAATTATTTTTGCAGTTTCTGCCATAAAGTGGACTCCTGCAAAAACAATTGTTGATGATTCAACTTGAGCAGCAGCTTTGGCAAGATACAAACTGTCTCCCAAATAATCAGCAAGCTCTTGAATTTCTTTAGCTTGGTAATAATGTGCCAACAAGACAGCATTTCTTTCATTTTTTAGGCGTTTGATATGAGAAATAAGTTCTTCTTTTGGAGGAACGGGTAAATTTAAATAACCTCTGAGAGAAAGCTTAGAGGTTGCAGTTTCAAAGTCTGTTATGACACCCATTAATGTGTTTTTAAATTTCAGTAAAAATACTTATTTAAATATAAATTGTTTTTTGTGTAAGATACTATTTTTATCGATTATTATTTTATCAAGAATTTGTATTCAAGTTGTTACAAAATAACATAATAAAGATATTTGTTTTTGTTTTTGAAAGAATTAAAAAAATATTAACTATTTTTGGCTTCGAGTATTTTTGCAGTATTAAAAATTATTTTATAATATTTATTTTTTTTAATATTGCATCAAAATTTAAAAACATTAAATTAATATACATGAAAAATTTTAAACTAGTAGCTGTACTTTTCCTTTTAATTGGGACTGTAAATGCTCAAACATCAGAAAACCCTTGGTTGGTTTCCGTTGGTTTCAATGCAGTTGGTTTGCAAGGTGATTTAACAGGAAGTACCCCTCTGTTGAAGAATGATTACAAATCAATGAGTTTTGGAGTACCCTCACTATCAGTTTTTAGATCAATATACGGCGGTCTTTCTATTGGGGCTCAGTTTTCTTTTAACTCTATCAAAAAGGAATCAAGTGGTGGTTCAGATGCTAAATTCTCAACTATTGAAGGTGTACTTAAATATGGATTTGCTAGAGACTCCAAGGTTAGCCCATTTTTAAAGGCAGGTTTTGGTAGAACTTCATTTGGGATAGGTAATGAAGATGAATTTAACGCTGCAAGAAACGCTACAGACACCTACTTTGGAGGGGCTGGATTAAATTTCAAGTTAGGAGACCGGTTAAGTGCTTTTGTAGAAACTAGTTTTAGATCAACTCAAGATGCACCCAAAGGAAATTACTCTCAGCACACTATAGGACTTGCATATGGTTTCGGTGCTGGAGATACTGACAAAGATGGTGTTTCAGACAAAAAAGATAAGTGTCCAGATGTATTTGGATTAAAAGAATTTGAAGGTTGTCCAGACACAGATGCAGATGGGATTCCAGATAACCAAGATGATTGTCCCGAAGAAGCTGGTCCAGAAGAAAACAATGGTTGTCCAGACACTGACGGAGATGGCGTTTTAGACAAAGACGACGCATGTAAAGATGTCGCTGGTTTAGTTGAGCTGGGAGGATGTCCTGATACAGATAAAGATGGAATCATTGATTCTGAAGACGAATGTCCTAAAGAAGCTGGTTCAGATCAGAATAATGGATGCCCCTGGCCAGATCAAGATAATGATGGTATTGCTGATAAAGATGATGCATGTCCAGAAGAAGCAGGAACCTCTGAAGGTAATGGTTGTCCTGAAATTAAAAATGAAGCACTAAATGAAATGAATAGTGTTGGGTCAAACATATTATTCCCTGCTAACGGAATCAAGTTGATGGGTAAGAAAACACTCAATGCAATTCAAGAAGTTAAGCGTATTTTAGATGAAAATCCATCAGCAAGTATTTTAATAGAAGGTCATGCCTCTACCGATGGTGATGAAAATAGCAATCTTAACCTTTCACTTAAACGAGCTGAGTCTGTTAAGTCTAAATTAATAGAATTAGGAATTGATGAAAGTCGAATTGAAGTTAAAGCCTTTGGTGAAACTATGCCAGTTGAAGGTCAAGATTCAATAGAAACTAGATCAAAAAGTAGAAGAGTGGTCTTCAAATCAACTTCTAACTAACTAGGGTTTAAATATAAGAAGAAAGGGTTGATCGTAAGATCAACCCTTTTTCATTTAAATATTCTTTAATCCAGAAATTGTTTTGACAGGATTTTCATTACCAAATACGTAACTACCGGCTACCAAGACATCAGCACCAGCATCAATTAAATGTTTTGCGTTTTTGTTAGTTACTCCCCCATCAATTTCGATAAGAGTCGGACAACCTTTTTTTTCAATCATGGCTTTAAGCGCTTTAACTTTTGAATAGGTTTCTTGAATAAATGATTGACCACCAAAGCCTGGATTTACACTCATAACACAAACAAGATCAATATCTTGAATGATTGATTCAAGAACATTGATAGGGGAGTGAGGATTCAATGCCACTCCAGCCTTCATATCAGACGATTTGATTTTTTGTATCGTTCTGTGCAAATGATTACATGCTTCATAATGAACAGTAAGGATTTCGGAACCCAATTCAGCGAAAGTTGTAATGTATTGATCTGGATTAACAATCATTAAGTGAACATCAAGTGGTTTTTTAGCGTGTTTAGCAATTGCTTTGAGCACCGGCATACCGAAAGATATATTAGGCACAAAAACTCCATCCATGATGTCAATATGAAACCAGTCGGCTTCACTAGAGTTTAACATTTCTGAATCTCGTTGAAGATTTGCAAAGTCGGCGGCTAAAATAGAAGGTGCTATTAATTTAGACATATGTAATTAGTTTTTGGTTATAAAAAAAAGCAACCCATAGGTTGCTTTTCTCGTTATCCTAAATATGTTTTTAAGATTTTGCTTCTCGAAGTGTGTTTTAATCTGCGTATAGCTTTTTCTTTAATTTGACGGACACGCTCTCGAGTTAAATCAAAAGTTTCTCCAATTTCTTCTAGGGTCATAGCGTGTTGTTCACCAAGTCCAAAATACAAACGAACAACATCAGCTTCTCGGGGTGTGAGTGTTTCTAGAGCTCGTTCAATTTCTGTTTGTAGAGATTCATGAAGTAAAATTCTGTCTGGATTTGGAGACTCCCCACTATTGAGTACATCATACAAATTAGAATCTTCCCCTTCAACAAGAGGAGCATCCATAGAAACGTGTCTCCCGGAGTTTTTAAGAGACTCTTTAACATCATTGATTGTCATTTCAAGTTCCTTTGCAATTTCTTCTGCAGAAGGAGCTCTTTCATGTGCTTGCTCTAAGAAAGCATAGGTCTTATTGATCTTGTTGATTGAACCAATTTTGTTTAATGGTAATCGAACTATTCTTGATTGTTCTGCTAGAGCCTGAAGTATAGATTGTCGAATCCACCAAACTGCATAAGAAATGAATTTAAAACCACGGGTTTCGTCAAAACGTTTTGCAGCTTTAATTAAACCTAAATTCCCTTCATTAATTAAATCAGGAAGGGTGAGCCCTTGATTTTGGTATTGTTTTGCAACGGAAACTACAAATCGAAGGTTTGCTTTAGTTAATTTTTCTAAAGCAACTTGATCCCCTGCTTTAATCCTTTGTGCTAATTCTACTTCTTCTTCTGCAGTAATCAGGTCTACTTTTCCAATCTCTTGTAAATACTTGTCAAGAGATGCTGTTTCACGATTAGTTACCTGTTTGGTTATTTTAAGTTGTCTCACTTTAAATTTTTTACTTATAGTTTATATATACTTATACGTTCAAAAACAAGAAATGTTACATTTTAATAAAAAAACCTCTTAATTTAATTAAGAGGTTTTTAAAAACATGATTTTCAACAGTTATTAATTTCTGTTTTTAGGTTTTCTATCATCACGTCGCTTGTTGTCTCGACCTTTACTATCGTCTCTAGGTGGTCGTGAAACATAGCCTTCAGGTTTTTCTAAAAGCGCTTTTCGTGACACTTTTTCTTTACGAGTTCTAGGATCTAGACCGAAATACTTTACTTTGAAAACATCTCCCATATTTACTACATCGGATACGTTTTCTGTTCGTTCCCATGCCAATTCACTTACATGCAGAAGTACTTCGTTTCCAGGAGCTTCCATATATTCAACAACAGCACCAAAATCAAGCATCTTAATAACTTTTACCTGGTAGGTATTTCCAACCTTGGGTTTAAACATTAATGCATCAATTTTTGCAATCACTTGATCAATTCCATTTTGATCAGTCCCGAGAATTTCTACAATTCCCTCTTCCGTTTCAGGATCTTCATTAATTACAATGGTTGTTCCTGTTTCTTTTTGAAGTTCCTGAATTACTTTTCCACCAGGTCCAATTAAGGCTCCTATAAATTCATTAGGAATTATACGAGTTACCATTTTGGGTGAGTGTGGTTTTACATCGGCAGCAGGAGCTGCTATGGTACCGGTAATTTTTTCAAGAATATGTAAACGTCCTGCTCTGGCCTGTTGTAGTGCATTAACAAGAATTTCGTAGGATAATCCTTTGATCTTTATATCCATTTGACAGGCAGTAATTCCTTCGGATGTCCCGGTTACTTTAAAGTCCATATCTCCTAAGTGATCTTCATCCCCTAGGATATCAGACAATACCGCATATCGATCTCCGTCAGAAATTAGCCCCATTGCAATTCCAGAGACTGGTCTTGTGATTTTTACCCCAGCATCCATCAAAGCCATGGTTCCAGCACAAACAGTTGCCATAGACGATGAGCCGTTTGATTCTAATACTTCAGAAACTACACGTACTGTGTACGGACAGTCATCGGGAACCATTCCTTTCAAACCACGTTGCGCTAGGTTTCCATGTCCAACTTCACGTCGCGAAGTTCCTCTAAGCGGACGAGCTTCACCTGTACAAAAGGGAGGGAAGTTGTAATGTAAATAGAAACTTTCTTCACCTTCATAAGAAGGCATGTCTATTTTATTAGAATCTCTTGATGTTCCGAGAGTAACCGTAGCTAAAGCTTGTGTTTCTCCTCGAGTAAAAATTGAAGAACCGTGGGTAGACGGTAAATAATCAACTTCACACCAAATCGGTCTAATTTCATCTGTTTTACGTCCATCTAATCGAATCCCTTCAGTAAGAGTTAATTCGCGAATAGCTTCTTTTTCTGCTTTTCTGTAGTACTCTCCAACCAGATGACCAAATTCATCCATTTCTTCTTCACTAAAAGAAGCTTTAATCTCTTCTTTTACCATAGCAAATGCATTACCACGTTCAGCTTTAGAAGTTCCCTTTTTAGCGATCGCATAACATTTGTCATAAGCCATTTTATGAATGCGTTTCTCTAAGTCTTCATTTGCTTCAGCAGTTTCATATTCACGAACTTCTTTTTTCCCAAAAGCTTCGGCTAACCGCAATTGAGCTTCAATTTGAACTTTAATTGCTTCATGAGCAAATTTGATGGCATCTGCCATTTCTTCCTCAGAAATTTCATCCATTTCTCCTTCAACCATCATCACTGAATCTACAGAAGCCCCAATCATCATATCAATGTCAGAATCTTTTAATTGTGAACGACTTGGATTTATTACAAATTCGCCATTTACACGAGCTACTCTAGCTTCAGAAATAGCACATTCGAAAGGAAAATCACTTAGTTGAATAGCTGTAGAAGCAGCAAGACCAGCTAATGCGTCTGGCATTACATCCTCGTCATTTGACATCAACTGAATCATTACTTGAGTCTCAGAATGATAATCTTTTGGAAACAATGGTCGGAGAACACGATCTACTAAACGCATGGTTAAAACTTCACCATCACTTGGACGTGCTTCTCTTTTGAAAAAACCACCTGGATAACGCCCAGCTGCGGCGAATTTTTCTCGATAATCTACTGTTAATGGTAAGAAGTCTACATCAGATTGTTTGTAATTCGACACTACTGTGCACAGCAGCATGGAATTACCCATTTGTACAACAACCGAACCATGCGCTTGTTTTGCTAATTTACCTGTTTCAATAGAGATTTCTCTTCCATCGCCAAGGTCTATGACCTCTTTAAAAACTTTTGGAATCATTTTTTTCATTTTTGTTAAACCTAAACGTTGTGTTGTGTTGTTGTAGGATACCAATGAAAAACTAGAATTCAGCTTTTATATTCCCTAAGGGATGAAATTTGGTTTATTTACGTAAACCTAATTCTTTTACGATTGCACGATAACGTGTAATATCTTTTGTTTTTAAATAGTCCAAAAGACTTCTTCTTTTACCTACTAGTTTTACAAGAGAACGTTCTGTGTTAAAGTCTTTACGATTATTTTTTAAATGTTCAGACAAATGGTTAATTCTGTGAGAAAACAAAGCAATTTGTCCTTCAGCAGATCCGGTGTCTGATTTAGATTTCCCGTGTTTTTCGAAAATCTTTTCTTTTACTTCTTTAGATAAATACATGCTAATATTATTTAATGATTGTTATGTATGCATATTTTAAGCGCCGCAAAGATACACTTTTTTTTGATTAAAGCTTAGTTTCTTACGGGTTGATTAAGGATTAAATCAATGTATAGATTGATTTTATTTTTTAAATTTTTACGATGAGAGATAAAATCTAAAAAACCTTTCTCCAAAAGAAATTCACTTTTTTGGAAACCTTCTGGGAGGTCTTTTCCTGTTGTGTCTTTTACAACACGAGGTCCTGCAAAAGCAATTAAGGCTCCTGGTTCTGCAATATTAATGTCTCCAAGCATTGCAAAAGAGGCTGTTGTTCCTCCAGTGGTTGGATCGGTACACAGCGATATATATGGGAGTTTAGATTCGGATAATTCGGCTAGTTTAGCACTAGTTTTAGCTAACTGCATTAAAGAAAATGCACCTTCCATCATTCGAGCACCTCCTGACTTTGAGATGATAATAAAAGGTAAATGTCTTTCAATAGCATAGTCAATTGCTCGAGCAATTTTTTCTCCTACTACCGAACCCATAGATCCACCAATAAAATTAAAATCCATACTTGCAACGACAATTTCTTTCCCTTTAGATTTACCTACAGCAGTTCGAATTGCGTCTTTTAGTCCTGATTTCTTTTTTGTTTCCTTTAAACGATCCTTATATTTTTTGGTATCCGAAAAGTTTAAAAAATCTTTAGAAACAATATGGCTGTTAATTTCCTTATAATGATTTTCATCAAAGAGAATTTCGAAGTATTCTTTACTTCCAATACGAACATGATATTCGTCTTCGGGACTCACATAAAAGTTATCTGCTAGTTCTTGTGTCTCTACAATTTTACCAGATGGAGTCTTGTACCAGAGTCCTTTAGGGATATCTTTTTTTTCCTCAGTTCGAGTTTGTATTCCCTGTTCACTACGTTTAAACCAACTCATTTATTCCTTTTTGATTAGGCTAATGTATTGATATTATTTAAATCTTCAAATGCTTGCGTTAATCTTTGTTTGAAGGTTTGTTCTCCAAGGCGCAACCATTTTCTGGGGTCATAGTTCTTTTTGTTTGGTTGATCTTTTCCTTCTGGATTTCCTATTTGAGTCTTCAGATAGTCAATGTTATTAGTCATATAATCACGAATACCTTCTGTGAAAGCAAATTGTAAATCGGTATCAATATTCATTTTAATTACCCCATACCCAATTGCTTCTCTAATTTCTTCAATAGTAGAACCAGAACCGCCATGAAAAACAAAATCTACTGTGTTTCCTGGTAAGTTATATTTTTCGCTAATGTATTCCTGAGAGTTTTTTAGAATTTTCGGGGTGAGTTTAACATTACCAGGCTTATATACTCCATGAACATTTCCAAAAGCTGCAGCTACGGTAAACTGATCACTAACAATTCTAAGTTCTTCAAAAGCGTATGCAACTTCTTCGGGTTGTGTATATAATTTTGAAACATCAACATAACTATTGTCAACTCCATCTTCTTCTCCGCCTGTAATCCCAAGTTCAATTTCTAAAGTCATCCCCATTTTTGACATTCGTTTGAGGTAGGTTTTACAAATCTCAATATTTTCTTCAAGGGATTCTTCGGAAAGATCAATCATATGAGAACTGTAAAGAGATTTTCCAGTTTCAGCATAAAATTTTTCACCTGCATCAAGCAAACCATCAATCCAAGGCAATAACTTTTTGGCACAGTGATCCGTGTTTAAAATAACAGTTGCTCCATATGCCTCAGCTAATTCATGAATGTGTTTTGCTCCTGCAATAGCACCAGCAATTGCAGCTTTTTGATCGGTATTATCTAAACTTTTTCCTGCATTGAAGATTGCTCCACCATTAGAAAACTGAATGATAACAGGGCTATTAAGTTCTGCTGCAGTTTCTAAAACTGTATTTATGGTATTGTTTCCAATTACATTTACTGCAGGAAGTGCGAATTGTTTTTGTTTAGCTAATGCAAATACCTCTTGAACTTTTTTTCCAGTAATTACACCAGATGGAATTTTTGAACTCATAAAATGTTTGTTTTGTTTTTTTTCAAAATTTTAAGCTCCAAATGTAACTTTTTTTTTTAAAAGGGATAGTTAATTCCAATGTTGAATACAGTTCTTTTTAAAGAAATCTGTTTTCCCCAACGATCTGCCTTTATTTGTGAAGGATCATAAGTTTTAAACGCAGAATCTAATCGAAATACAAAATAATTGAAATCATAACGAAGTCCAAATCCAGTTCCAATAGCAATTTCACTCAGGTCATTAAAACCATCAAAGCTCTGTTTTGGGTCGGTAATGTCATCAAATAAATTCCAAATATTTCCTGCATCAATAAAAAAAGCACCTTTTAGGGGCCCAAAAATCGAGTATCGATATTCTAAATTAAAAGCTATTTTGAAATTAGCTTCATTAAATTCATTTGGATTTTCGCCGACTCCAGGACCTAGCTTATATGCTTTCCAAGCTCTATTATCATTTGCTCCTCCTCCAAAATAAGAGCGTGTAAATGGAATGTTATCTGAGTTGCCATAAGGGATAGCTATTCCGGAAAACATTCGCATGGCAATAACTTTTTCGTCTCCTACACTCCAGTGCTTGATATAATTAAACTCTGTTTTGATGAATTGAGAAGGAATTACATCTAAAAACTCTAATTTTCCATCTTCATTTTTTTCTGTATTTGTTAGATTTAAAAGGCTAGTTAATAGATTTCCACTGGATACTATTTTAAATTGAAATTGCGAAAAATTCTCGTCAAAAATATTTTCTTGATTGTTTTTGTTAAAACTAAATGATGTTCCTAAAATAAAGTTGTTTGAAGTAAGTCGCTTTTCTCTTTCTTGAATAACTCTCACATCTTTATAGGATTCATTTTCAGGCTTTAGGCTTGTTTGTTCTTGCAGAACTTGGTTTATAAATTCAGAGGTCCCATCTGGAATTATTAAATCATCATTTTCATTTACAAATTCAGAATTGTATCGAATGCTTTGAGCAATTGAATTCAGTCGATCGTATGAATTTCTGTAAACATTAAAGTAATTACTTATGGCTTTATTGTTTACAAACTCCAAATCAAAAAGTTTAAGATTAAATTTGTAAGTTTCTTTTTTACTCCATTGGTATTCTAGGGCACCTACAAAGTTTTGTTTGTCTAATCCGATATTTTTTTGAAATGAACTACCAATAATAATATTCGTTTTGGGTTTTTCGAAATAATTCTTGATTGATGCGTTATTGAAAGGAAAAACCATTCTGGGAATTCTCAGCTTTAAGTCTCCACCAATTTCAAAAATATTAAAAAAGCTGTCATCTTTCTCTGCTAGATCCTTTGAGGCTCCCGAAGTTCCTTTTAACCCAAGTTCTAATATCTCAGTTCCTTTAAAGATATTTCTGCTGATTACAGAGCTTCCTAGGCTTATTCCAAAAAACTGAATATTTGAATGTGATAAATCTAAATCAAAACCAATTGAAAAAGGCTCCCTTGGGGTAAGATAAATGGACGAAACTAAATTAAGAGAATCCTGTTTATCAGTATCAAAACTTATGCTTGGATACTTGAATATTTGAAGTTCTGAAAAATATCGATAGGTATCCGACCGGTCTTGATCGCTGTAGGGTAATCCTTGTTTGATAAAAATTCCACTGGCTAGAGATTTGGGTTTATAGTTTAACTTTCCATCCGAATACAGGGTCAAAGATTTGTATTGAAGTGTATCAGTGTAGTTAGAGAACCCCTTATTTGGATTTTCTACATAAATATTTATTTTTTTTACCTTTTGTATAATATAAGGAACTTCTACAATCCTGTTTTGTTCTCTTTTGGCTTCGTTTTTTATTATAACTTCAATAGGAATTTTGAGGTCTTTTCCTAGGCTATCTAGATAAGCTTTGAATCGTATGGATTTTTGTTGGAAATTTTGAATTCCATTATTTCGAAATAATTTTACTAAACGGTCCCGTTCTTTATCAAAATTTTCAACTTCAAAAACTGCACCTTCTTGAATAAAACTATTCTTTATATTTTGTTCGTAAATTGAATCTAAATCAGAGGAATAAATTGTTTTTGTTTTTTGATCTATGATAAAAGGCTCTCCAGTTTTAATCTTGTAAGTTGCTTTCATTTTTTGTGGCTTTAAGCTGTCAATTGACACCTTTGTGCTTGTATTAAAAAAGCCTTTGTTTTTGTAATATTGTTCTAGTCTTTTGGAGGTGTTAATCAAATTATTTTCAGAAAAAATTGAAGGCTGTTCTCCAGACTTTTTCAACCAAGAGTTAAAATTGTTTTTGTGTTTTCTTAATTGATTGATTTGTTTTTCAGAATAGGTTTTCGATAAACGCTCAATGCGTTTGGGTTTTTTGTTTAGCCAATCATCAAAAACACTATCTGGATTTTTTTCTGCCAAATTGTAAATGTGTAACTTTAAGGGAATACCAAAAAGAGTTTTGTTTGGTGGAGAAACGCTGAGTTGCTTTGCTAAATCTTGTTTTAGGGAGACTCCGTTTTTGAAAAAATTCTCTTGAACCAATAGGTTTTGACTGGAATCAATGTTTTTTGTACTACTACATTTGTAGAAGCAAAGGGTTAACAAACCTAGAATGATTATTTTTGTATGCTTCCTTATCAAAGTAACACCTAATTTAAGGCAAAAATACATCATTTTATGATTACAAAGAATGAAATCAAACGAATCAAAAATTTACAACATAAAAAGAATCGAAAAGAAGAAGGTCTTTTTATTGCAGAGGGTAAAAAAACGGTCTTAGATTTATTGAAATCAGGATGTAAAGCAGAGATAATTTATGCAGTTGATGAAATTCAAAATACCGATTTCATTAGTGTAACTCCAAAAGAGATGGAGCGGATTTCTTTATTGAAATCTCCAAGTAAAGTTTTAGGTGTTTTTCATATTCAAAATCAAAAAAAGCATTCTCAGAAAGGTGTAATTATGGTTCTTGACGGAGTTACAGATCCCGGAAATTTAGGAACGATTATTAGACTTTGCGATTGGTTTGGTATTTCCTCGTTGATATGTTCTCCCAACACGGTTGATTGTTATAATCCTAAAGTTGTTCAAGCAACAATGGGATCTTTGTCAAATGTTATTTGTGTTTATACTGATCTTGTAGCTTTTCTTAAAAAATCAAACAAACCAATTTATGGGGCATTCATGGAAGGGGGTTCAATTTATGAAACTTCACTTGACACAGAAGGGATACTAGTAATGGGAAGCGAGTCTCACGGAATATCTAAAGAAGTCACAGAGAGTATTCAACACAAGCTAACAATACCTCGTTTTGGTTCTACTAGCGGGGCTGAAAGCCTAAATGTTGCTCTCGCAGCTGCGATAATTTTGGGTCAAGCTTTTAAGCCCTAATCATTCAAAAGTAAAGTTGACTATAAGCCCTTGAGTGAATAATCTATCAATGTTCGAAGTCCATGGACTTATAGGGTCATTGTCTTGAATGATTTCATTATCTATCGAAAAAACCCCTCGAATTGATGGAGAAAACTTGAAGTATGGTAAATAAAAGTCAATTCCAAAACCAATTTCATAGTTATAAGTTTGTTTTATTACCCGAAAAATATTGTTGGAATTATCGTCTTTATTTTTAGCATTACTGGAAAGGTTAAACGATGTTGAAATACCTCCTACAAGAAAAGGTCTGAAGTTATTGACCCTTTCTGAGCTGAATTTCACCAAGAATGGAAGGTGAATATAGGTAGACTTTATTTCTCTCAGATAATCTTGATCTGTCACAAGCCCGGGTGTAGCTGTTGGATAAATAAAATCTCGTTGAGAATAATAGAGCCCCGGTTCAAACCGAAGGTTTAAAAATTTATTAATTCGCATATCCCCAATTAAACCTACGTTAAACCCTAAGTTTTTAACTATTTCAATATCGGGTAAACCTCTCCCTTTTAATATTGGAGATCCAGAATAATCCCTGACGTATTGAATTTTATAACCAAATTCGTTAAGACCAAAGAAGTAACCATAATGTAAAAATTTCTCATCAAAATCTTGAAGGTTTTGAATCCGTTCTCGAACGGTTGGATATTGAGCATAAGAAGATTTAATCCCAACAAGTAAAAGGATTATAATGAAGAGTAATAATTTTAGATTAAGGTTTTGTGGCACAATATATTGAAGCAACCCCTAAGGTTTGTGGGTGATCCTCTACTTCTATAAACCCAATTTTCTTTAAAATATTGTTGAAATGTTTTCCGTAAGGAAAAACAGCGGCAGAATCGGAAAGATATCTATAGGCAGCTTGGTCGCGAGTAAAGAGTTTACCCATTAGGGGAACTAAGAATTTTGTGTAAAGTGAGTAACCTTGTTTAAAGGGAAATTTAGTAGGTACAGCTGTTTCTAAAACCACTATGGTTCCCCCAGGTTTTAAGACTCTTAATAATTCAGATAGCCCCAATTCCAGGTTTTCAAAATTACGAACTCCAAAAGCTACTGTTACAGCATCGAATGAATCGTCTTTATACTTTAATGCTTCACTATCTCCCAGAACCATTTCTATAGTATTTTCTAGTTTTTGAGCATTTACTTTGTCCTTACCCTTGGCAAGCATTCCCGGTGAAATATCAAGACCAACGATTTTTGAGGCTTCTGTTTTATTTAGTGCTAAAGCCAAGTCTCCTGTTCCAGTTGCAATATCTAGAATACGATCGGGTTTTTTGGGTATTAAAATTTGAACAACTCTTTTTCTCCATTTAACATCAATTCCTAGTGAGATTAATCGATTCAAAAAGTCGTAATTTGATGAAATTCTATCAAACATTTTTGTAACCTGTTTTTTTTTGGAGCCTTGTTGGTTAGCATAAGGGGTAATACTTTTTTTCATACAATGCAAAGATATGTAATGGACTGATTTTATCAGCTATTTAGATCTCATTATTCATGATAAACTAACGTATGAATATAATTTAAATTTAGGAGAATCACATTTTTGAGCAAACTCTAAACTAATTAGTATATTTGTTCTGAGTTTATCGAATATCACTCTATGAAAATAATTATAGCAGGGGCTGGGGAAGTTGGGTTTCATCTTGCTAAACTTCTTTCTTTCGAATCCCAAGATATTACCCTTATTGACACCGATAAGGAGCGTCTCAATTATGCCGAAAATAATTTAGATATAAAAACCATAAAAGGAGATGCATGCTCTTTGTCTTTAATCAAAGATGCTGATGTTGGAAACTCAGACCTTTTTATTTCAGTTACTGCAAAAGAAACTACCAACATAACTATTTGTGCTTTGGCCAAGCAATTGGGTTGTAAAAAAACTCTTGCTCGTATCTCTAGCATTGAATTCATTAATGCTACTGAGGGGGTAAGTTTTTCTGATTTAGGTGTAGATGAGCTTTTTTCACCAGAAGAATTAGCAGCAATCGAAATACAACAATTATTAGATCAGTCAGCATTTAGCGATAGTTATGAGTTTGAAAATGGCGAACTTACCCTTATCGGAACTAAATTAGATACTTCAGTTCCTTTTGTAGGAAAATCGGTAAAAGAAGCAGCAAGCATATTTCCAGATATACATTTTATGCCTATTGCTTTACAACGTAAAGGAACACAGTATACGATAATACCGCGGGGAGATACAGTTTTTGAAGCCAATGATCAAGTTTATTTTATAACCCTAAAAGAGGGAGTAGAAGAGTTATATAAGTTGACGGGAAAAACCAAAGAATCGATAAAAAACATCATGATTTTGGGGGGAGGGAAAATAGGTTTGAACACTGCGAGAGAGTTGTGCGAAAAAAAATTCAACGTTACTATTGTAGAACAAAATAAAGCAAAGGCTTTTGAAATAGCTGACCAGCTTCCTAATGCAATGGTAATTCACGGAGATGGAAGGAGTGTAGAACTTTTGGAAGAAGAGGATATTGATTCAATGGATGCTTTTATATCGGTTACAGAAAATTCTGAAACCAACATCATGTCTTGTTTAATGGCTAAGTCAAAAAAAGTTAAAAAAGCGATTGCCTTAGTAGAGAATATGGATTACTTTCAACTATCCCATTCTATAGGAATAGATACCTTAATCAATAAAAAATTACTCACAGCAAATAACATTTTTAGATACATAAGAAGGGGAGAGGTAGTTGATATGACAACATTGACAAACATGAATGCTGAAATTTTAGAATTTATTGTAAAACCAGAATCTAAAGTCAACGGTTTAAGTATTCGGGATATTAATTTTCCAAGATCAGCAACAATCGGTGGGGTGATTAAAGATGGTAGAGGTGCTATTGTTCTAGGAGATTATATTATAGAGGCAGGTGATCGAGTTGTCGTTTGCTGCCTACCTCGAGCGATTCGAAAAGTAGAAAGTTTGTTTCAGTAAGATGCACAAAATCAATAAACAAATCATAGCAAACCTCATGGGAGTGCTACTCCTTTTCAATGGAGGGTTTATGTTATTGTCTTCTCTCGTAAGCTTATTGACTGACGATGGGGTAACTTTTGAACTTACTTTTGCAGCATTCTTAGTTTTGTTTTTAGGGGTTTTTATAATGCTTTTGTCACGAAATCACAGCAAGCAAATTCAAAAAAGAGAAGGCTATATTGTGGTTAGTTTTGGGTGGATTTTGATGTCGTTGTCTGGAATGCTTCCCTATCTTTTTTCAGGGGTTATTCCCGATGTTTCATCTGCATTTTTTGAAACAATGTCTGGCTATACAACTACAGGATCCTCTGTATTAAATGATATTGAATCTGTGCCCAAGGGCATTTTGTTTTGGAGAAGTACAACGCATTGGATTGGAGGTATGGGAATCATAGTTTTGGCAATAGCAATTTTACCACTATTGGGCATAGGTGGGATGCAATTGTTTGCTGCAGAGGCACCAGGACCTAGCAGTGATAAGTTGCACCCAAGAATTACAGATACTGCAAAACGGTTGTGGTTTATTTATTTTGGATTTACATTGATCGAGACCCTGCTCTTGTTTTTTGCGGGGATGAGTTTATTTGATGCAATTAATCATGCCATGAGCACAATTTCTACAGGAGGATTTTCTACCAAAAACTCAAGTGTTGCTTTTTGGAATGACACCCCTATTATTCAATACATCATTACTTTTTTCATGATTATTGCAGGAACTAATTTTGTCTTGAGTTATTTTGCTTTTACAGGAAAAGTCCAAAAAATTCTTCATGATCAAGAATTTAAGTATTTTATTTTTTTTATTGGTATAGCAACCTTGTTAGTAACTACTGTGTTGTTTGGGCAAGTTGATTTAAAATTAAGTTCTTTTGATCATCCTCAAGTATTGGGAACTCTTGAAAGTTCATTCCGACACGCTTTTTTCCAAATAGTTGCTGTAATAACCACCACTGGGTTTGTAACTGCTGATTTTACATCATGGACTCCCTTTTTAACTATTTTGTTTTTTGGTTTTATGTTTATTGGAGGTTCTGCAGGATCTACTTCTGGCGGAATTAAAGGGGTACGCCATTTATTGATGATAAAGAGTGGTTTTTTAGAATTCAAACGCGCCCTTCACCCCAATGCAATAATTCAGCCAAGGCATAACGGTTCGATCCTAAAAGAAGAAATAATTCATAATATTTATGCCTTCTTTATCCTCTATATGTTGTCTTTTATTTTTGGAGCTTTAGTTTTTGCATCTTTAGGATTGGACTTTGAATCAGCCATTGGTGTTGCAGCTTCAAGTTTAGGAAATGTTGGACCAGCATTGGGTAATTTTGGCCCCTCATTTTCATACAGCGAATTGCCTTTACTAGGGAAATGGTGGGCTTCTTTTCTGATGCTTTTAGGGAGATTAGAACTTTTTACCGTTTTGATTTTGTTCACACCATTTTTTTGGAAAAAGAACTAATAATCATATTTATTTTTCCAACGTTTTTTTAAAAATAGACGAATGGTTTCTTCTTTAGAATTTTGTCCAGGTTCATAAAATTTAGTTTTACTAATTTCTTGTGGTAAAAATTCTTGTTCAACAAAGTTCATTTCATAATCATGAGCATATTGGTATCCCTCACCATAGTTTAAATCTTTCATAAGTGAACTGGTAGCACTTCTAAGCGGTAAGGGAACTTGCAAACTTCCAGTATCATTTAAGAATTCTTGAGCTTTTCCAATGGCCTTATAACTTGCATTGCTTTTTGGGCTGGTTGCTAAATAAATTACACATTGACTCAAAATAATTCGAGCTTCGGGATATCCAATTGCTGCAACTGCTTGGAAGGTATTGTTTGCTAAAACAAGTGCTGTCGGATTCGCATTTCCAATATCTTCGGATGCCAAAATTAGTAATCTACGAGCAATAAACTTAACTTCTTCACCCCCTTCAATGAGTCGTGCTAACCAGTAAACTGCTGCATTGGGGTCACTGCCTCGGATGGACTTGATAAAAGCTGATATTATGTCGTAATGTTGATCACCATTTTTATCAAACAAAACCGTTTTGGTTTGTGCTTTTTCTAGTACAATTTCATCGGTAATATTAATTCTATTTCCTTCCTGACTCATCACTACAAGTTCAAGAAGAGATAACATTTTTCGGGCATCACCTCCCGATAATTTCAGGAGCGCCTGATCTTCGGTTAGAGTTATTTTTTTTTCTTTTAGAATTTCATCTTCTTGAATTGCGCGTTTTAGAAGAAGTTGAAGATCTTCTTTGAGAAGAGGATTAAGTGTGTAAACTTGACAACGGGAAAGTAAGGCTTTGATTACCTCAAAACTTGGGTTTTCTGTTGTAGCTCCAATCAAGGTTACAAACCCCTTTTCGACTGCGCCTAAAAGAGAATCTTGCTGAGATTTACTAAATCGATGGATTTCATCAATGAACAACAAAGGACCTTTTTGAGTAAAAAGCCCCCCACTTTTTTTTGCTTTATCAATAATTTCGCGGACTTCTTTTACACCAGAATTTATTGCTGAAAGGCTATAAAAGGGGCGATCGTTTGTTTTAGCCATCAATGTAGCTAGAGTCGTTTTTCCAGTCCCAGGAGGACCCCAAAGTATTAGTGAGGGTAGTTGTCCTGTTTTCAATATAGGAAGCAATGCACCTTTGGGTCCAATCAAGTGTTGTTGACCAGCATATTGGTCAATCGTTTTTGGACGCATACGTTCTGCTAAAGGTGCTATCATAGCACTAAGATAGTTAAGTTAAGAGAATTTACGTTGTCTTCTAATTTCGTAGAGCACACATCCGCAAGCAACAGCAACATTTAGCGAGGCTATGACTCCTTCCATCGGAAGTTTAGCTTTTTCAGTTACAACATTCAAAATTCCTTTTGAAATTCCTTTTTCTTCAGACCCCATAATTAGGGCAATGGGTTTCTTGAGATCTTTTTGATAAATGGTATCTGAAACCTTTTCTGAAATAGCAAGGGATTCAATGTCATAAGCTTTTAACAAATAAATGGCATCTTTTAAGTGATCTACTTTGGCAATGGGCACCGAAAATAAGGCTCCTGCTGAGGTTTTAATTGTATCGGAATTGATTCTAGCACTTCCTGTTTGTGGAAGTATAATTCCAGCAACTCCTGTGGCTGATGCAGATCGAATGATAGCCCCCAAATTCCTGGTGTCTGTAATATTGTCTAGAAGTAAAAATATAGGAGCTTTTTCCTTTTCTAAAACCTCTTCAATCAAGGGTTCTAAATCCCAATAGGAAATAGGTGAGATGGTAGCAACTGCTCCCTGATGATTTTTATTTGAAAAGCGATCAAGACGTTCAATAGGGACATAGCTATGTGCAACTTTTTTTTCGCGAAGTAAATATTCAAGTTGCTTAAAAAGAGGGCTTCTTTGGTCTTTTAATAAAAATATTTTTTCAATATTTTGATTTGCTTCTATGCATTCTATTATGGCACGAACGCCGAAAATCTCTTGTGTGTCCATTTTAAATTTTTATCAAAGCTAGTTGTTTCTTATCGTACCTAAAAGAATAATTTTTAAAAAATAGTCAAAAAAAAAGGCTGCCTTTCGGCAGCCTTTTTAAATAATCTAAATTAGATTAAAATAATGGAGTTGGTTGAAAAAATGTCGGGAGTGGAGTCGGAACACTTTCGTTAGTATCAACCTCATTTTGTGGATAAAGGAAACGTTGAGGATATGCTGTAGCCGCAGTACTTCCTGTTTTGTTAGGAACACCTATCAAATTTCCAGTTCTTCTTAAATCATGGTATGAAACTAATTCACCTATTAAGGTGATATATTTTTCTTCCATAATTTCCGCTAGCAAAGTAGCCCCCGTCGATGTTGATAATGGGAATCCAGTAGCATCAGAACCATAATCAATGGCTAACTGAGCTCTAACATTATTTAAGTGCGTTAATGCTGCAGCGTTGTTACCTAATCTTTGTTCTGCCTCTGCAAGAATGAGTTCATTCTCATAATAGGTAGCTATAGGAGCAGGTGACGTCTGAGAATATCTACCACCATCATTTGTATTAATCAAAGTACGGTAAGATGGTTCTCCTGGAGTACCATCGGCTAGGAAGTAACTTGCATAGATTAAGTTATTTCCTGGAGTAGCGAGTCTTCTGGCTGTTGTTCCATCCAACAAATTTGCTAAATGTGAATCTGTAGCAACTAAGTAATCTTGTCTTTGATCAATAACAAACTGATACATTAAGTTTCTGTTGTATTGAGCAGTTCCATGTTGAGTTACTAAATCACTAGCTGTAGTTCGAATTCCAGTTGTTGCAAGTGATTTTGCTTTAGCGTAGTCACCAGATGCTAGAGCAAAACGAGCAGCTAGAGTACGTCCAGCTTCAGCCCATGTTCCTCCAGATAATCTAGATCCTCCGTAACCAGCAGCTATAGTAGCAGCTCCTACATTAGTTATTCCTGTTTCAATAAGAGCAATTCCTCCAGTTACTACTGAAGCTTGACTGTCGTATGCAGGATCAGGATATTCAACAGGGTCTATAGCTTGTGTAAATGGAACATCACCATAAAGTAATGCCATATCTGCATATAAAGTTCCTTGAAGAATTTGTGCAATCCCCTTAACCAAGTCTGATGAAGCCGGATCGGAAATAATTAGTTGAGCGTTTGTGATACCATCAACATATGCATTATTCCACATATTATTGTAGTTTGCTCGGTTTGGTGAGTATGTGTTCAATGTCAAATATTGACGGTCACCTCCACTCATCTGATTATTAAAAACAGCTGCGTAACGTGCATTGTTACTTCCCATGTGTTGCATTACTGCAAGTTGTACCTGACCAATAAGAAGGTCAGCGGAAGCAACTACGAATGCGTTAGGATCACTGTTTATGTCCTCTGTGTAATTTTCGCAACTAACTATTGTTAGCATGGCAAAAATCGGTAAAATTAATTTGTATATTTTCATGTTCATTTATTTAAAATCCAATTCTAAGTGTAGTCAAGAAAGATCGTGTACCAGGATTACTGAAATACTCTAAACCTCTACCTCTTGATGCTCCAGTTAAGTTATTCTCTGGGTCAAAGCCTTCAATGTCAGTCCATGTAAATAAGTTTCTTCCAGATACTGAAAGTACTAATGAATTAACTTTTATGCTCTCAAGAAGAGATTTGTCGAAGCTATAGCTAAGAGTAATTTCTCTTAATTTAACCCAAGAGCCATCCATTATAAAAGGCTCTCCAACATCTCCGAATCCACCACCATTGGTAGTCCACCATTCAGAGTCAATTGCAACTGGCCCACCGCCAAAGTCTTCCAAATATCCACGGAAAGAAGCTCCAGCAGGTATTGGTGTTCCAGCACTGTTTACTATAGTTCCACCAGTATCGTTAACTGTTTTTGCCCCAGTATTTGCATGAACTCCCATGTAGTGTAAAACACCATAAGTTCCATTCCATACGTCATTTCCTTGAGATGTTTCAAACATAGCACTAAAAGAAAAGTTCTTGTAGCTAGCGTTTAATCCAAGACCAGCACGATAGTCTGGGTTAGGGTCTCCAATGCCTACTTCTTTTTCAGAAGCTGCATTTGGGAATCCATTTGAATTAAGTACATATGCTGACGATTTATCTCCTTGAACTACTCTTTCATATACACCACTTCTAAGAACACCGTAAGGGAATCCTTCAGCAATTCCTGAAGAGGTAGATGTAAACCCATTAAGTCCAAAATAAGAACTACCTGCTAAATCTGTCACAACGTTTCTGTTTCTAGTAAAGCTACCGTTAACAGATACATTTAAGTCGTCTGATCTAAGTAGATCAGCTTTGAAGTCAATTTCAATACCTTTGTTGGTTATTGTAGCAGCATTTTGAAGTGAATTTGTAAATCCAGAAGATGGAGTAATTGGTAATGCTAAAATTACATCCTCAGTTTTGTTGTCATACCAAGTAAAGCCTAAAGATACTCGGCTATCAAACATACGAACATCAAAACCTGCTTCTATCTCACTTTTTCTTTCTTCTTTCAAATTTGGATTACCTGCAGTTGTACCTTGTGCGAATGGATTACCGTAAAGACTTCCAGCCAAATCATCACCCCAACTACTTCCAGTTCCACCAGGACCAAATGTTGTTGAAGTAGCATAAGGATTGGCTTCAATTCCAACTTCACCATAAGATACTCTTACCTTACCAAAGTTAAGAAAGTCTGCACCAATTAGATCCGTAATTTTGTAACCAATAGATGCACTGGGGTAGAAAATCACTCCCGCTCCTGGTAATGTAGAAACTCGTTCTCCACGTCCAGTAAGTTCTACCAGAATGTTGTCATATAGCTCAAGGTTGATAAGACCATAGACACCACTTTTTCTTGTTAACGAGGTAAATCCACTTGGAGTAGAATTTAAACCAGTTGTGTTACCTGGATTGAAAAATATCTGATCAGGATTTGTAAAGTTAGCTTCAAAAGCACTTAATCTTCTATAGTTATTTTCATATTGTTGATAACCCACAACGTAATTTATACTTATATCATCGGTTATTTTGTTGTCACCTGTTACGAATAAGTTTAATTGTTGGTTTTTCTCAGTTATACGATCTTCATCCCAAGTTCCATTATTACCACTACCAGCAGATCCTGCAGGTTGATAATCAGTACGGTTATCTTGGTAAAAGTCCATACTATAACGAGCAACAAAGTTTAAGAAACCTAATTTATAGTTCACCTCAGGAGCAAAAATAAAACGGTCAACTGTGTTTACGTTTTGTTGTTGATTGATTGTCCATAAAGGGTTGTTATAGGTAGGCGCAGCATAGTTATATGATCCAGATGCATTATCAAAAGTTCTGTACGATCCAGTTGGTCTACGGTAACTTCTATGTGAATTGGGAGTTTCAAAAGTTGCTGTTCCAACAGTTCTAAAGTTTGTCCCTTGCCAATCACGAATATCAAAATCAGGTGATGTTCTAAGGTAACCTAGGTATAAACCATTTAGGTTAGATCCTGTCTGAACTCGATTGGATTCGATGTTTGTGTACGAAGATGAAATCTTGAACAACAAATTTTCGTTAGCTTGAGTAGTGTTATTCAATTTCAAAGTCGTTCTCTTATAGTCAGAGTTTCCTTGAATGATTCCACTTTGATCAAAGTTGGCGAAAGAAAGATATGTTCTAGACTTTTCGTCTGTGTAAGCTAAGTTTACAGAATTTTCGTAAGTGTACCCGTTTCCGAATACCGCATCTCTGTTTGATTGGTTGTAGACATTTTTGTTATTTTTGGTAACAATATCTCCAATTCTTCTTCCGTCAGGAGTTTCGAATACATTGGTGCTAAAATCATAAACATCAGCTCCACCGGAACGTAATGCTATTTCATCTCCGTAAGTAACTGAAGTAGATTGGTTGTAGTATCCAACTCCAGGGTTACCTGACCAAATACCATCAAATCCCTGTCCCCAAATGTCTTGTTTAGCCCATTCCATGTTAATTTCGTCAACAGAGATAGAAGACTTAACATTTACACTCCAACCTTTAGAGTCAGATGATCCACGTTTAGTTTCAATAACCAACACCCCATTTGCAGCACCAGTTCCATAAATTGCAGCAGCAGAAGCTCCTTTAATTACTGTAACCGAAGCAATGTCTTCGGGGTTAATGTCGTTTAATCGAGACTGTTGAACAACACCACCGGTTGTACCACCAATATTTGCATTAGATATAATTGCACCATCTAATACAATAAGTGGAGAATTGTCTCCGTTGATTGTGTTTTGTCCACGAAGCTGAATGTATGCTCCAGAGCCTGGATCTCCTGAATTACGGGTAATGTTAACCCCAGAAGTTTTTCCAGAAATTCCTTGAAGAACGCCTGACTCACCCGAACGTTGTAATTGATCAACTTCAACTTTGGTAGTAGAAGAAAGATCATCATCTTTTTTCTTCTCTAAACCTAATGCTGTAAGTACAACTTCTTCCAGTTCGTTGTCTGCTGCCAGAGAAACGTTCATGGAATCTGAAGATCCAACATTTTGTTCCGAAGTTTCATAACCAATAAAACTGAACTCTAGCACAGCTCCTTCAGCTACTTCAATGGAATAATTACCGTCAAAATCAGTACTAACACCGTTGCTTGTACCTTTTTCTACAACTGATGCTCCAGGAAGTGGAATTCCACTGTCATCTGAAACAACACCAGTTACTGTTTTTTGCGCCAGGGCGGTGAATGCTACAAGCATCATTGCCGAGGTCATTAGTAATAGTTTTTTCATATTAATATATATAGTTAAAAATTTGTTAACGAAATTATAATAATAATTTAACATTACATGGAAATTTGTTGAATTTTTTTTCGGGGTGCGTACTTATAAAGACACAAACAGGAAAAATAAAAAATTAAAAAATTGATTTACAGATGATTATGTGTTTCCAAAAAAAAGTAGTTTTAGCTTAAAGTAGGATTATTATTTAATTTACAATAGATTTCCTTGTTTCTAATAGTTAACGTCTCAGTTATCTTAGATTATAGGAGATGTTTGGCTTCTGGACAACTAAATTTATTTTAGATTTTTAAGAATATTTTTAAAATGTCAAAAAGTTATTTTTCAAGAATTTGAAATAATTCAATGACTTTTTCTTCAGTTTTAATTTTCTTAAACTCACCTTTTATTTTTTCAATTTTGGAAAGATCTTCCTCAAGAATGTGAGGTATGATATTTTTTAATTTTAAACTTATTTCATTGATAATTTCGCTATCATTTAATAGATAATAGGAATGGATGTCACTAAAACGAGGTCTTATATCAGATTCCAATGGAGTTTTTGCTTTTCTTCCTTCGGAAAGTTTCTTTTTGTCTTGTCTAAAAACACTGTAGTGTTGTCCCTCAAAAAGGATAACCAAGTATCCCTCAATTGTCAACCCTTTTTTTGTAATAAAAGTTTTGTATTGATAGGTTTTATTATCGAAGCTTGCTCGAATATCTTTTCTTTTTAAAAGAGCTTCATCTGAACTAAGCTGTTGCTCATTTTTTCCAATTTCAATTTCATCATTATAACCGTTGTATCTCAGCCATATTTCATTTTCATCTTCAAAATTTTTTATATTTAAACTCCCTTTTTGAAAAGAATCATCGAAATATGGACTTCCTTCGGTTAAAGACAAGTCAAGTGTTGCACTATTCATTTTCTGAGCCATTATTTTTACAGCTTCGAAACTGATAGAATTATTTAGACTTATTTGATTATTGTTTTGACTTTTAGCGGATGTACTTATCAAAAAAAGTACAAGTAGAGCATTTAAATATTTCATTTTTTAAAGGTATTAAAAAAATTAATCTGTTTAAATATCAGTTTTTAAAATAAAATATAATTACAAATATACCCCTTTTTTTCTTGATGACTCTCAAATTTAAATGGGTGTAAGATTCATTTAAATTAACCAGATCTAAGAATTATTTTGATTTTTTTTTCAATTATTGTCACAAAATATGGAGACTTTAGTAATTTTGAAAAATTGTGTATCATTTTTTTAGAAATGCTAAAAACTATTTTAAATTTTATTTGAACTCCATGAAAAAATGTTATTTGATCTTTTTGTTACTACTATTTGCCTGCTCAGCGGATCCAGTAGATTCCGAAGTTCCTGTTGATGCTGTTGAGCCTGATCCAGTTGAGGTAGTCGTTCCCGATTATGACAATGACCCCATTTATTCAAAAGGAAGACCAAACCTTCTGAATTCTTATTGGGATGTTTTCAAGGAATCTGCTGCTTTATATGACATCGATCTTTCACACATTGAGGATGTCCAATTTATTTCGACAGATTTACCCGATAATGTTGCAGGAAGAGCCAACGGATCTTGTGAAGATTATGTAAGGATTTTGATTGACGAAACTACCTTTAGAAATCTTGATACAGGAGAGCAAATATTTTTGATGTATCACGAACTAGGTCATGATGTCTTTAACGCATCTCATGATGGGGGGGGACTCATGGCTCCTAACATTCGTTCGATTGAATACAACCTGTTTCAAACAGAAGTCAGTGATTTTTTCACTAAGGTCGATTTTATTGAATGGACCGATGAAGAATGTGAAATTATTCGAGGTCTAACAGATGATTAAAAATTAATCGACATAAATTTTCAGTAAACTTTTAAATCACATTAAATTTATAATCTTATCGATATTCCATGTCAATTAACTGTTTTACAGAGCGAGTAAATGAGTTCGCTCACAAAGCAAAACCATTTTTCTTTGTTATTGACTTTGAGAAAAAAAAACCTTTAGTATATACTCTTGAGCAGGCAGCAAATAAAAATGTTTTTTTTGATATTGGTGGGCAAAAAAACTTTCAACAATTTTCTCAGACAAATAAAAGGTTTGAGATTATTCCCAAAACCATTATTGAAGATCGCTACAAAAGAGCTTTTGAACAAGTACAGGAACACATTATTAAAGGGGATAGTTATCTTTTGAATCTTACTTTTCCCTCTGAAGTTTTTTTTAAGGGTACTTTAAAAGAACTTTTTCTTGCATCTAAATCCCCTTATAAGTTATTTTTTAAAAATCAATTCGTTAGCTACTCTCCAGAATGTTTTGTAAAGATTATGGGAGATGAGATTTTCTCATATCCCATGAAAGGAACTGTTTCTGCAACACTTCCTAATGCTGAGGAACTTCTTTTAAAAAATCACAAAGAAATTGCAGAACACGCTACTATTGTTGATCTTATTAGAAATGACCTTTCTCTTTATGCCAAAAAAGTTCGAGTGAATCGTTTTCGTTACCTCCATCGCATTGTTACCCAACAAGAAGATTTATTCCAAGTCAGTTCTGAAATTCAAGGCGAGCTCAGAAATGACTGGCGTTCCAATTTAGGAAACATCATATGGGACATGTTACCAGCAGGATCAGTTTCAGGAGCTCCAAAAACTAAAACTTTAGAAATAATCGAATCAGTAGAAGAAAGTCCCAGGGGATATTACACGGGTGTTTATGGTTTTTTTGACGGACAAAACCTCGACAGTGCTGTTGCCATACGTTTTCTTGAACAATACAATGGAAACTATTTTTATCGAAGTGGAGGAGGAGTGACTGCTCAGAGCAATTGTGAAGAAGAATATCAAGAACTTTTAGATAAAATCTATGTACCCACTTTTTGAATCAATTCGAGTAGAAGGAGGGCAGTTACATTTGCTTCATTACCACCAGGATCGTATGGCACGCGCATATAATCAACTCTACAAAAAGAAGTGCCCATGGAAGTTAGAGGCCATGCTTCTCAATCTTCCAAGAACGGGATTACATAAACTTCGGTTTCTGTACAATGATCAAAACTTTTCTTATGAAATTGCTTCCTATCAAACCCGTACAATCACATCCCTAAAGCTCTTCGAGATTGGTGATTATCGATACGATTTAAAGTTTACCAATCGCTCGTTCTTGAATGAAGCCTTTTCGCTTCGTGGATCTTGCGATGACGTATTGATGACCAGAAAGGGCTACATTACCGATACTTCATATTGCAACATTATTTTGTTTGATGGAGTCCAATGGGTAACTCCAGCTCAGCCTCTTTTTGAAGGAGTGCAACGACAATTTTTGTTGGATCAAAAAACGATTGTATCTCAACAGATTCATACAAGCGAACTTTATAATTTCCAATCGTTTATGCTCGTAAATGTAATGCGGATATTTGATAAAAGGTTTTTATTATCGACCGAAAGAATACAAAAAACCACTTCAAAGACTAGTTAAATAGAATTTTAATTAAACGCTTAACTATTTTAAAAGGGTGATTGTATTGTTTGAATACTGCAATTATTTCCTCCCTAAAAATCCTTTTTATTTAAATCAAAAGGTTCAATTCAAAACTTTTGTTAATAAAATTCAAAAGAAGTGATGTATTTTAGGTGAAATCAGTTTGAATCCAAAAAAAAAAGTTTTACATTTGCAGCCCTTTAAAAAGGGAAAAAATATAAAATTATATATGCCAACTATTGCACAATTAGTACGAAAAGGAAGAGTCACCATTACCAAGAAGAGTAAATCGGCTGCTTTGGATTCGTGTCCACAAAGGAGAGGAGTATGCACACGTGTTTACACGACTACCCCGAAAAAACCGAACTCAGCGATGCGTAAAGTAGCGCGTGTTCGATTGACTAACGGAAAGGAAGTCAACGCATACATCCCTGGAGAAGGACATAACCTCCAAGAGCACTCGATAGTATTGGTTCGTGGCGGAAGAGTTAAAGATTTACCAGGAGTTCGTTATCACATCGTAAGAGGAGCACTTGATACAGCCGGAGTTGAAGGCCGTCTTCAGAGAAGATCCAAATACGGAGCCAAGCGACCCAAGAAGTAAAAAAACACTAACTCTTTAAGCATTTATTATGAGAAAAAGACAAGCCAAAAAACGTCCCCTTTTACCGGATCCAAAATTCAATGATCAATTGGTAACGCGTTTTGTAAATATGATTATGTGGGACGGAAAAAAGTCAGTTGCTTTCCGAATTTTTTATGACGCTATGGCGATTGTAGAAGAACGCAACCAAGACGAAGAAAAAACACCATTAGAAATTTGGAAAGAAGCATTGTCCAATGTGATGCCACATGTAGAAGTACGTAGTCGTCGTGTTGGTGGGGCAACCTTCCAAATTCCAATGCAAATTCGTCCAGACCGAAAAGTATCCCTTGCAATGAAGTGGATGATTTCTTATGCTCGAAAGCGTAACGAAAAAACCATGGCTTTGCGTTTAGCAAATGAAGTACTTGCAGCTTCTAAAGAAGAAGGTGCTGCTGTCAAAAAGCGTCTAGATACGCACAAAATGGCAGAAGCAAACAAGGCTTTTTCACACTTTAGATTCTAAACGTAAACAACAACTATTGATTTATTTATCATGGCAAGAGATTTAAAATTTACTAGAAACATTGGAATTGCAGCGCATATTGATGCGGGTAAAACCACGACTACAGAACGCGTATTATTTTATACCGGAGTAAGTCATAAGATAGGAGAAGTGCACGATGGTGCAGCAACAATGGACTGGATGGAGCAAGAGCAAGAGCGTGGAATTACCATTACCTCTGCTGCTACAACCTGTACTTGGAACTTCCCGACAGAGCAGGGTAAGCCCATTGATGGATCTAAACCCTATCATTTTAACATTATTGATACTCCCGGTCACGTTGATTTTACCGTTGAAGTTAACCGATCACTCCGTGTACTCGATGGGTTGGTTTTCTTGTTTTCAGCAGTTGATGGTGTAGAGCCACAATCTGAAACCAATTGGAGATTAGCTGACAACTACAAAGTACCTCGTATTGGCTTTGTAAACAAAATGGATCGTCAAGGATCAAATTTCCTCGGCGTTTGTAACCAAGTAAAAGATATGTTGAAGTCTAATGCAGTTCCAATTGTATTGAATATTGGAGATGAAGAAGACTTTAAGGGTATCGTTGACTTAGTAAAGAACCGTGCGATTGTATGGCATGATGACAACTTTGGATCTACCTTTGATGTAGTGGAGATTCCAGACGACATGAAAGAAGAGGCAAAAAAGTACCGAGCACTTCTTATTGAAGAAGTTGCAGGGTATGACGAAAACCTTCTTGAAAAATTTATGGAAGACGAAGAATCAATTACTGAAGATGAGGTGCACGCAGCATTAAGAGCAGCAGTAATGGACATGTCGATCATTCCTATGGTCTGTGGATCTGCCTTTAAAAACAAAGGAGTACAATTCTTATTAGACGCTGTATGTCGTTATTTACCTTCTCCAGAAGATAAAGATGCAATTGTAGGTACTGATCCAAGTTCAGGAGAAGAGATTTCAAGAATACCATCCATCAAGGATCCATTTTCTGCTTTGGCATTTAAAATTGCTACCGATCCTTTTGTTGGTCGTTTAGCATTCTTCCGTGCATATTCTGGTCGCTTAGATGCAGGTTCTTATGTGTTGAACAACCGATCAGGAAAAAAAGAGCGTATTTCTCGTATTTACCAAATGCACTCCAACAAACAAAACTCTATCGATTATATCGAAGCAGGAGATATTGGAGCAGCTGTAGGATTTAAATCCATCAAAACAGGAGATACGTTATCCGCTGAGAAGAGTCCGATTATATTAGAATCAATGGATTTCCCAGATCCTGTAATTGGTATTGCTGTTGAACCGAAGACCAAAGCCGATGTTGACAAACTCGGGATGGCTCTTGGTAAGCTAGCAGAAGAAGATCCAACATTCCAAGTAAAAACAGATGAAGCCTCTGGCCAAACCATTATTTCTGGAATGGGAGAACTTCATTTAGATATTATTGTTGATCGTTTACGCAGAGAATTTAAAGTTGAAGTGAACCAAGGTCAGCCACAAGTTGAGTACAAAGAAGCATTGACTGCTCAAGCAGATCACCGTGAAGTTTACAAAAAGCAATCTGGAGGTCGTGGTAAATTTGCAGATATTGTATTTACAATTGAGCCAGCAGAAGAAGGTAAATCAGGCCTTGAGTTTGTTAACCTTATAAAAGGAGGTAACGTACCTAAAGAATACATTCCTGCCGTAGAAAAAGGATTTAAAGATTCCATGAAAAATGGACCTTTGGCTGGTTTCGAAGTTGATGCAATGAAAATCACACTCAAGGATGGATCATTCCATCCCGTAGATTCCGATTCTCTATCCTTTGAATTGGCAGCAAAAATGGGCTTCAAAGCTTCAGCAAAAGCTGCTAAAGCAGTAATTATGGAGCCGATCATGAAAGTTGAAGTATTGACTCCCGAAGAAAATATGGGAGATATTGTAGGAGATCTTAACAAACGTCGTGGTCAAGTAAACGCCATGGATGATCGTGCTGGTTCTAAGGTTGTAAAAGCTTTAGTTCCTTTATCAGAAATGTTCGGATATGTAACCTCATTAAGAACACTTTCATCTGGTAGAGCAACATCTACCATGGAATTTTCACATTATGAAGCAACACCATCAAACATTTCGCAAGAAGTTATAGCGGAAGTTAAAGGTCAACAATCTTAAATCATTAGTACGATGAGTCAAAAAATTAGAATTAAATTAAAATCTTACGATTACAACTTAGTAGACAAGTCTGCTGATAAAATTGTAAAAACAGTAAAAACTACTGGTGCTGTGGTAACAGGTCCAATACCATTACCAACACACAAAAAAATCTTTACTGTTTTACGTTCACCACACGTTAATAAAAAATCAAGAGAGCAATTCAAATTGTGTTCGTATAAACGTTTGTTGGACATTTACAGTTCTTCATCTAAAACAATTGATGCGCTGATGAAACTTGAGTTACCAAGTGGAGTAGAAGTAGAAATCAAAGTTTAAGTTCAAGAACAAAGAAAAAAAGAATAAACATTAATTAAATAATCAATATGTCTGGGTTAATAGGAAAAAAAATCGGTATGACTAGCCTCTTCGACGAGCAAGGGAAGAACATTCCTTGTACGGTGATCGAGTTAGGTCCATGCGTGGTTACCCAAGTCAGAACCGAAGAGGTTGACGGGTATAGCGCTCTTCAACTTGGTTTCGATGACAAGGCAGAAAAGAGAGCAACTAACGCTGCTCTTGGGCATTTCAAAAAAGCCAATACTGTACCTAAGAAAAAAGTCGTTGAGTTCCAAGATTTTGAAGAAGAGTACAAATTAGGAGACACATTAACAGTAGACCTTTTTCAGGAAGGTGAATTTGTTGATGTATCTGGAACATCAAAAGGAAAAGGGTTTCAAGGGGTTGTAAAACGCCATGGATTTGCCGGAGTAGGTCAAGCTACACACGGCCAGCACAACCGTTTACGTGCGCCTGGATCAATTGGAGCGGCTTCTTATCCTGCCCGTGTATTCAAAGGAATGCGTATGGCAGGTCAAATGGGAACTGACAAAATAAAAGTACAGAACTTAAAAGTGTTAAAAGTAGTTGCTGATAAAAATCTACTTGTTGTTAAAGGAGCAGTTCCTGGCCACAAAAACGCTTATGTAATCGTTGAGAAATAATGGAAGTAGCTGTAGTAGACATTCAAGGAAAAAAAACAGGCAGGAAAGTAAAACTTTCTAAGACTGTTTTCGGTATTGAGCCTAACACACACGCTGTTTATTTAGATGTTAAATCACATTTAGCAAACAAACGTCAAGGAACGCACAAAGCCAAGGAGCGTGGTGAAATCAAAGGAAGTACACGTAAAATCAAAAAACAAAAAGGAACAGGTACGGCTCGTGCAGGTTCTATAAAAAACCCATTGTTTAGAGGTGGAGGTCGTGTTTTTGGACCACGTGTTCGTAATTATAGTCAAAAAGTAAATAAAAAAGTTAAACGATTAGCACGCAAATCTGCCCTCACAATTAAGGCTCAAGAAAACGCTATAATCGTATTAGAAGACTTTCAATTTGATGCTCCAAAAACCACTAACTATCTCAATGTATTGAAGTCTTTAGGGCTTGAAAACAAAAAGTCAGTAGTAGTGTTGGCTGAGCCAAATAAAAATGTATATTTGTCATCTCGCAATATTAAAAATTCTCAAGCCATAACAAGCTCAGAATTAAACACTTACAAGATAGTAAATACCAACAGTTTGGTTTTATTAGAAAGTGCAATTGCAGGAATAGAAACCCTTTTGAATAAAGCATAGCGTTATGAGTATTTTAATCAAGCCTATCATTACCGAGAAAGCAACAGCAGATAGCGAAATGAATAATTGCTACACTTTTCTTGTGTCTCCGACTTCTAACAAGGTTGAGATCAAGAAAGCAGTAGAAGCAACATACGGAGTTTCTGTAGAAAAAGTAAGAACCCTAAAATATGGCGTAGAACGTAAAACAAGATACACCAAAACGGGTCTGCAACAAGGAAAAACAAATAGCACCAAAAAAGCAATCATTCAGGTTGCCGAAGGGGATGCTATTGATTTTTATAGTAATCTTTAACAGCGTCACATGTCAGTTAGAAAATTAAAACCGATAACACCCGCGCAGCGTTTTAGAGTAGTAAATGGATTTGACGCAATTACTACTGATAAGCCGGAGAAGAGTTTGTTGGCTCCGAAAAAGCGTAGTGGTGGAAGAAACAACACAGGTAAAATGACCATGCGTCACGTAGGTGGAGGTCATAAAAAAAGATATCGTATTATCGATTTCAAGCGTAACAAATTTGATGTTGCCGCAGAAGTATTGTCGATTGAATACGATCCAAACCGTACTTCTTTTATTGCATTGTTGCAATACAAAGATGGTGAGAAAAGATACATCATTGCTCAAAATGGTCTTCAAGTAGGGCAGGAAGTTATTTCTGGTGCGTCAGTATCTCCAGAAGTAGGTAACGCCCTTCCTCTTTCGTCTATTCCATTAGGAACAATCATCTCTTGTATTGAACTACATCCAGAAGGAGGAGCTAGTATTGCACGAAGTGCCGGAGCATTTGCTCAGCTTATGGCTCGAGATGGTAAATACGCAACAGTTAAATTACCCTCTGGTGAAACCCGTTTGATTCTAGCAACTTGCATGGCTACCATCGGTGCTGTATCAAACTCAGATCATCAATTACTTGTTTCAGGTAAAGCTGGTCGTTCACGTTGGCTAGGAAGACGACCACGTACGCGTCCTGTAGCTATGAATCCTGTTGATCACCCAATGGGTGGTGGTGAAGGACGAGCATCTGGAGGACACCCCCGTAACCGTAATGGTGTTCCTGCTAAAGGATACCGTACGCGTTCCAAAACTAAAGCGAGTAGTAAATTCATTATAGAACGTAGAAAAAAATAAACAACTATGGCACGTTCATTAAAAAAAGGACCTTATGTACACCACAGCCTTGAAAAAAAGGTAGTGGCCAATGTTGAGTCTAAAAGTAAATCAGTTATAAAAACGTGGTCTCGTGCTTCGTTAATAACACCTGATTTTGTAGGGCAAACAATAGCAGTACACAACGGAAGACAATTTATTCCTGTATACATTACAGAGAATATGGTAGGACATAAACTAGGCGAATTTTCACCAACACGATCATACCGTGGTCATGGTGGAGCCAAAAATAAAGGGAAAAAATAATAGCTCATGGGAAATCGTAAAAGACAATCAGCAGGAGCTATCAAAGAAGCGAAAAAATCGCTTGCTTTTGCTAAACTAAACAACTGTCCGACATCACCACGTAAAATGCGCCTTGTTGCAGATTTGGTACGTGGAGAAGAAGTAAACAAAGCATTAGCTATTTTGAAATTTAACCCAAAAGAAGCTTCCCGAAGAGTAGAGAAGTTACTTCTTTCAGCTTTAGCCAACTGGCAAGCAAAAAATGAAGAAGGTGATATTGAAAAGGCAGCTCTTTTTGTGAAAGAAATTCGTGTGGACGGCGGAAGCATGCTAAAGAGACTTCGACCAGCACCACAAGGAAGAGCACACCGAATTCGCAAGCGTTCGAATCATGTGACTTTAGTTTTAGGATCAAACAATTTAGATAACTAATATGGGACAAAAAACAAACCCAATAGGAATACGTTTAGGAATCATCCGTGGATGGGACTCGAACTGGTATGGTGGAAATAATTACGGTGATAAAATTGCTGAAGATTATAAAATCCGAAAATACATTCATGCACGTTTAGCTAAAGCTAGTGTCTCAAATGTATTCATAGAGCGAACCCTCAAATTGATTACGGTAACGATCACTACAGCACGTCCTGGAATTATTATTGGAAAAGCTGGGCAAGAAGTAGATAAATTGAAAGAAGAGTTGAAGAAAATTACTGCAAAGGAAATTCAAATCAACATTTTTGAAATCAAGCGTCCAGAATTAGATGCGCGATTAGTAGGAGCTAGTATTGCACGACAAATTGAAGGACGTATTTCATACCGAAGAGCAATTAAAATGGCCATTGCAGCTGCAATGCGAATGAATTCGGAAGGAATCAAAATTCAAATTTCTGGTCGTTTAAACGGGGCAGAGATGGCTCGTTCAGAATCCTACAAAGATGGTCGTATTCCATTATCAACTTTTAGAGCAGATATTGACTACGCATTGGTTGAATCACATACTACTTATGGTAGATTAGGAATAAAAGTATGGATCATGAAAGGTGAAGTATATGGAAAGCGTGAACTGTCCCCACTAGTTGGAATGTCTAAGAAAACAAACTCACCAGGTGGATCAAAAAATAATAATTCACGTCAACGACGCAGAAAATAATAGAATAAGTAATTAAGTAGGCAAACATGTTACAACCTAAAAGAACAAAATTCCGTAAAGCGCAGAAAGGCCGAATGAAAGGACTTTCGCAGAGAGGTAATCAACTTTCAAATGGAATGTTTGGTATCAAGTCTCTTGATTCGAAATTTATAACTTCTCGACAAATCGAAGCTGCACGTATTGCTGCTACTCGATACATGAAACGTGAAGGACAGCTATGGATTAAAATATTTCCAGACAAGCCAATAACCAAGAAACCCCTAGAAGTACGTATGGGTAAAGGTAAAGGGGCACCTGAATATTTTGTTGCAGTTGTGAAACCAGGACGTGTCTTATTTGAGATATCGGGGGTACCCTATGATGTTGCTAAAGAAGCACTTCGTCTTGCAGCTCAAAAATTGCCTGTAAAAACTAAATTTATCGTTGCTCGAGATTTTCAAGCTTAATACAACGAACGCATTATGAAACAATCTGAAATAAAAAATCTTTCTTTAGAGGACCTAAGAGATAAGCTAGAAGAGAGTCAAAAACAATTGACCGACATGCGTATGGCGCATGCCATAACTCCGCTAGAAAATCCATTGCAGCTAAGACACGCACGTAAAGTTGTGGCTCGTTTGCTTACTGCTATAACCGAAAGAGAACAAGAAAGCTTAGTATAATGGAAAATAGAAATCTAAGAAAAGAACGAATTGGTGTAGTAACCAGCAACAAGATGGAGAAATCTATAGTAGTAGCTGAGGTTAAACGAGTGAAACACCCCATGTATGGTAAATTCGTTTTGAAAACCAAAAAATATGTTGCACACGACGATACAAACGATTGCAACATCGGTGATACCGTTAAAATCATGGAAACTCGACCTTTGAGTAAATCAAAGTGCTGGAGACTTGTAGAAATATTAGAAAGAGCTAAGTAAGATGTTACAACAAGAATCAAGGTTAAAAGTAGCCGATAATACAGGAGCCAAAGAAGTATTAACAATACGTGTACTTGGTGGAACCAAAAGAAGGTATGCTTCTCTTGGGGATAAAATTGTAGTAACAGTAAAAGAAGCGTCCCCTTCTGGAACTGTTAAAAAAGGACAAGTTTCTACTGCAGTTGTAGTAAGAACTACCAAAGAAGTTCGTAGAGCTGATGGATCTTATATCCGATTTGATGACAACGCATGCGTGCTGTTGAATCCAACTGGAGAAATGATCGGAACACGTGTTTTTGGTCCAGTGGCCAGAGAGTTGCGTGACAAACAGTTTATGAAAATTGTTTCACTAGCACCTGAGGTGCTCTAAGACTCAAGATCATGAATAAAATTAAAATAAGAAAAGGAGATAAAGTTCGAGTAATTGCCGGATCACATAAAGGTGCTGAAGGTGTTGTAGCAAAAGTGCTCCGCGATTCGAACAAAGCAATTGTTGAAGGTGTAAATCTTGTAAAGAAACACGCTAAGCCAAGCGCTGAAAATCCTCAAGGGGGAATCCAAGAAATGGAAGCTCCAATCCAAATTTCAAACCTTACTCTTTTAACTTCAGATGGTCAGGCTACTCGTGTAGGTTATCGTATGGAAGGAGATCAAAAAGTACGGTTTGCAAAAAAATCTAATGAAGTAATTTAGTTATGAGCTATCAACCAAGACTAAAGCAAGAATTTAACGATCGTATCGTTAGTGCCCTAACCGAGGAGTTCGGGTATAAAAATGTAATGCAAGTTCCACAGCTAGAAAAAATAGTGCTTAGTAAAGGAGTTGGAGCTGCAGTTTCTGATAAGAAATTAATCGATTATGCAGTAGATGAGTTGACAAACATCACAGGACAAAAGGCTGTTTCAACAATTTCAAAGAAGGATGTAGCTTCTTTTAAATTACGTAAAGGAATGCCTATCGGTGCAAAAGTTACCCTAAGAGGGGAGCGTATGTATGAATTCCTGGATCGTTTAGTAACTGCTGCTTTACCGCGTGTACGTGATTTTCAAGGAGTAAAAGCAACCGGTTTTGATGGTCGTGGAAACTATAACTTAGGAATTACAGAGCAAATTATTTTTCCTGAAATTGATATTGACAAAGTAAACAAAATTAACGGTATGGATATTACCTTTGTAACTTCTGCTAATACAGATAAGGAAGCAAAATCATTGTTGAACGAATTGGGACTTCCCTTTAAAAAGAACTAGCATGGCCAAAGAATCAATGAAAGCTCGTGAAGTAAAAAGAGCTAAAACTGTTGCTAAATATGCTGAAAAGCGTAAAGCCCTTAAAGAAGCTGGGGATTATGAAGCACTCCAAAAACTCCCAAAAAATGCATCGCCTATTCGCATGCACAATCGTTGTAAATTAACCGGAAGACCTAAAGGATACATGCGTCAGTTTGGAATCTCAAGGGTAACTTTTAGAGAGATGGCCAATCAAGGCCTTATTCCCGGTGTAACTAAAGCCAGTTGGTAATAAAATAAAAGAAGCTATGTATACAGATCCGTTAGCAGATTTTTTAACAAGAATTCGTAATGCAAATTCAGCAGGCCATCGAGTGGTGAGCATTCCTGCTTCAAAAATAAAGAAAGAGATCACAAAGATTCTTTTCGATCAAGGATATATCCTCAGTTATAAGTTTGAAGAAACCGATAACAATCAAGGCAGTATCAAAATCGCATTGAAATACGATCAAACTACAAAACAGCCGGTTATTCAAAAGATTCAGAGAATTAGTACTCCTGGTTTACGTAAGTATGCTGGAGCAACAGAACTTCCAAGAATATTAAACGGTTTGGGTATCTCAATAGTTTCAACTTCCAATGGTGTTATGACCGGAAAGCAAGCAACTAAAGATAATGTAGGTGGTGAATTATTGTGTTACGTTTATTAAATTATAAAAGAAAAAACAATGTCTAGAATTGGTAATAATCCGATCAATATCCCAGCCGGTGTAACGGTGGATATTCAAGCAGACAAAGTTGTCGTTAAAGGTAAATTAGGAGAACTTGAGCAAGAATATGCAGGAGTATCTTTCGAATCATCTAACGACACCATCGTTGTTAAAAGAAATACTGAATCCAAAGACCACAAGGCTAAACACGGTTTATATCGAGCATTGTTGGCCAATATGATCGAAGGCGTCTCTGCGGGATTTGTGAAAGAATTAGAATTGGTAGGTGTAGGTTATCGTGCCAGTAATCAAGGTCAAAAATTAGATTTGGCACTTGGTTTTTCTCACAACATTCTTTTGGATGTTGCTCCAGAGGTTAAGGTAGAGACTATTTCTGAAAAAGGAAAAAACCCCATCATCAAACTAAGTTCACACGATAAGCAATTAGTTGGCTTTGTTGCTGCTAAAATTCGATCTTTTCGTCCACCAGAGCCTTACAAAGGTAAAGGAGTTAAGTTTGTAGGTGAACAATTAAGAAGAAAAGCAGGTAAATCTGCATAAGACAAAAGAAATGGCGTTAACTAAAGAAAAAAGAAGATTAAGAATCCGCAGACGTATTCGCAAAACCATTAGTGGATCTGAAGTGGCTCCACGTTTATCCGTGTTTAGAAGCAATAAAGAAATTTATGCTCAGTTGATTGATGACTTAAGTGGTAAAACAATTGTAGCAGCTTCTTCCAGAGATAAAGAAATTGAAAAAAATGATAATAAATCAAACACTGCTGTAGCCGTTGGTAAACTTATTGCCGAAAAAGCTTTGAAAGCAGGAATTTCGACGATTACTTTTGATCGTGGAGGATACCTGTATCACGGTCGTGTTAAATTTCTAGCTGAAGGTGCGCGTGAAGCTGGACTTAAATTCTAAAATAGGAAGATGTTACAAAATTATAAAAACGTAGAGTTAGTAAAACCAGGAGGTCTCGAATTAAAAGACCGTTTAGTTGGTGTACAGCGTGTTACTAAAGTTACTAAAGGAGGTCGAGCATTTGGTTTTTCTGCCATCGTAGTTGTTGGAGATGAAAATGGAGTAGTAGGACAAGGTCTTGGTAAATCTAAAGAAGTTGCTGAAGCAATTTCTAAGGCAGTTGAAGATGCTAAGAAAAATCTAGTTCGTATTCCAATCAACAAAGGTACGGTACCGCATGAACAAAAAGGTAAATACGGTGGAGCCCGTGTGTTTTTGAAGCCAGCTTCAGAAGGTACCGGAGTAATCGCTGGTGGAGCTGTAAGAGCAGTATTAGAGGCAGTAGGAGTACATAATGTACTTTCAAAGTCTCAGGGGTCATCAAATCCTCATAATGTAGTCAAAGCTACTTTCGATGCATTATTACAATTGAGAAGTCCCAATACCATTGCTTTACAACGTGGGATTTCATTAGATAAAGTTTTTAACGGTTAATTTACCTTCAAATGGCTAAAGTAAAAGTAAAACAAGTAAAAAGTAGTATCAAGCGTCTTCAGAATCAGAAACGTACGCTTGCTGCTTTGGGTCTCCGTGGAATAGGGAAAGAAGTTATTCATGACGCAACCCCAAACATCCTTGGAATGATAAAAAAAGTTGAACATTTAGTTTCCGTAACGGAAGCCTAAACTCATAAAAAAATGAATTTAAGTAATTTACAACCTGCTTCTGGAGCGGTACAAAAAAATGCTAAACGTCTAGGACGTGGACAAGGATCTGGTAAAGGTGGTACTGCTGCACGTGGACACAAAGGAGCCAAATCCCGTTCAGGTTACTCAAGAAAATTAGGTTTTGAAGGAGGTCAAATGCCTTTACAACGCCGTTTACCTAAGTTTGGTTTTACTAACATCAACCGAACAGAATATGCAGGCGTAAATTTAGACACCATACAAGCACTTGTAGATGCAAAAAAAATCAAGGATTCCATATCTTTGGAACAAATCATTGAATTTAGACTTGCAACTAAGAATGAGTTTGTTAAGATTCTAGGAAGAGGAACCTTAAAGAGTACTCTCAAAGTAACAGCTCACAAATTTACAGCAACAGCTAAAGCCGCGATAGAAGCCGCTGGTGGTGAAGCGATAGAATTATAAAATAGAATGAAGAAGTTTATAGAAACCCTTGTTAATATTTATAAAATCGAAGAATTGAGAAATCGTATTGGATTGACTTTGTCTATCCTTTTGATTTATCGTTTGGGAGCACAGATTGTTCTTCCAGGAATCGATTCTATACAATTGGCAAGCCTAGCAAGCAGAACTGACGGAGGTGGATTATTAGGAATATTAAATGCTTTTACCGGAGGTGCTTTTGCTAACGCTTCTGTATTCGCATTGGGTATTATGCCCTACATCTCTGCCTCAATTGTAGTTCAGCTGATGGGAATAGCAATTCCCTATTTGCAAAAACTTCAAAAAGAGGGTGAAAGCGGACGTAAAACAATCAATCAAATAACACGATGGTTAACCATTGGTATTTGTATTGTCCAGGCACCTGCATACTTATTTGGATTGAGTGCTCTTGGAGTACCTGATTCGGCATTTGTCATTGGAAAAGGACCTTTATTTATGTTCTCATCAATTTCAATCTTGGTTACCGGTACAATTTTTGCTATGTGGTTGGGTGAAAAAATTACAGACAAAGGAATTGGTAATGGTATATCTTTACTTATTATGGTCGGTATCATTGCAACACTTCCTTTATCTTTTGCTCAAGAGTTCGTCTCTAGAGTATCCGAAAACAACGGAGGATTGATGATGATTTTAATAGAAATGATTCTTTGGGTTGTTGTTATTTTACTGTCTGTATTACTGGTAATGGCAGTACGTCAAATTCCAGTTCAATATGCACGTAGATCTGCAGGAGGTTCAAACAATAATGTTGCAGTTGGATCCCGCCAGTACATTCCTTTAAAATTAAACGCCTCAGGGGTTATGCCAATCATCTTTGCTCAAGCTTTGATGTTTGCTCCAACTTATGCAGGAAGTCTCATGGGTGACAATGACCTAGGAGTATGGTTACAAGCTAACTTTTCAGATATTTTTGGCTTATGGTACAATATTGTTTTTGGCTTATTAATTATCATATTTACTTACTTCTACACAGCAATCACAGTACCGACCAATAAAATGTCTGATGACCTCAAAAGAAGCGGTGGTTTTGTTCCTGGTATTCGACCGGGTAATGACACGAGTGATTTCTTGGACAACGTAATGTCACACATTACTTTCCCTGGTTCACTTTTCTTAGCTGGTTTGGCAGTATTTCCTGCTATCGTAGTTAAAGTTATGGGTATGCAACAAGGTTGGGCATTGTTTTATGGAGGAACTTCTCTACTCATTATGGTAGGAGTAGCTATTGATACGATTCAACAAGTCAATTCATATTTATTAAATCGTCATTATGACGGTTTAATGAAGTCAGGGAATAATAGAAAAAAAGTAGCTTAGTTAGATATGGCAAAGCAGGCAGCAATAGAGCAAGAAGGAACAATCATTGAAGCACTTTCAAATGCAATGTTCCGAGTTGAATTAGAAAATGGCCACGTGGTGACAGCACATATTTCGGGTAAAATGCGTTTGCATTACATCAAGTTACTGCCTGGAGATAAAGTTAAATTAGAAATGAGTCCTTACGATCTTACGAAAGCAAGGATAACATATAGATTTTAATACAAACAAAAGATGAAAGTAAGAGCATCAATTAAGAAAAGAAGTTCCGACTGCAAGATTGTTCGCAGAAATGGTAAACTTTATGTTATTAATAAAAAGAATCCTAGATTTAAACAAAGACAAGGATAAATTATGGCAAGAATATCAGGAGTAGACATTCCTAAGCAGAAACGTGGCGTTATCGCTTTGACCTATATCTTTGGAATAGGAAAAAGTCGTGCCGAAAAGATTTTAGCAGCAGCTAAAGTAGATGAAAACAAGAAAGTAGCAGATTGGTCTGACGAAGAAACTGGAGCAATTCGTGAAGCTGTAGCGGCTTTTAAAATTGAAGGTGAATTACGATCAGAAATTCAATTAAATATCAAGCGTTTAATGGATATTGGTTGCTATCGAGGAATTCGACACAGATCAGGACTTCCTCTGAGAGGTCAACGCACCAAAAATAATTCACGTACACGTAAAGGAAAACGTAAAACGGTTGCTAACAAAAAGAAAGTAACCAAATAATCTTTGACTATGGCTAAAACAGCAAGCAAAAAAAGAAAAGTAATTATTGAATCAGTTGGTGAAGCACATATTAATGCTTCCTTTAACAACATAATCATCTCTTTGACCAACCTAAAAGGGGAAGTAATCTCTTGGTCATCTGCAGGGAAAATGGGATTTCGTGGTTCAAAGAAGAATACTCCATATGCAGCTCAAACTGCTGCTGAAGATTGTGCTAGAGTTGCTCAAGAAGCAGGTTTACGCCGTGTAAAGGTTTTTGTTAAAGGACCTGGAAATGGAAGAGAATCAGCCATCAGAACCTTACATAACAATGGTATCGAAGTTACTGAGATTATCGATGTAACTCCATTACCACATAATGGATGTCGCCCTCCAAAAAGAAGAAGAGTATAATTAATTATAAATCTGCGAAGGAGTTCGTGTTATCGGAGGAGTTAGACCTTAATTCATAACACCCTTTGTTTTAAATCTAATGCAATGGCAAGATATACCGGTCCAAAAACTAAAATAGCTAGAAAATTCGGGGAACCGATTTTTGGTGCTGACAAATCGTTTGAAAAACGTAATTACCCTCCAGGCCAACACGGGAACAACCGTCGCCGAGGTAAAAAGTCAGAATATGCTATCCAATTAATGGAAAAGCAAAAAGCAAAATATTCTTACGGGATTTTGGAACGTCAGTTTCGAATTCTTTTTGAACGTGCTAGTAGAAGTAAAGGTGTAACTGGTGAGGTTCTCCTTCAACTTTGTGAATCTCGTTTAGACAATGTAGTATTTCGTTTAGGAATTGCTCCTACAAGAAGTGCAGCACGTCAATTGGTCTCTCACAGACATATTACAGTCAATGGCTCTTTAATCAACATTCCTTCTGCACACATAAAAGCAGGTGATGTTATAGGAGTTCGTGAGAAATCAAAATCACTATCAACAATTACACAATCATTAGATCGTAATTCGTCGGTATACGAATGGCTTACATGGAACAGTGCAACCCTAGAAGGTACTTTTGTTTCTACACCACTTCGTCTTCAAATTCCTGAGAACATCAAGGAACAATTAATCGTAGAATTATATTCTAAATAATAACCACTGAAGTTTACACTTATGGCTATACTTAATTTTCAAAAACCTGACAAAGTTATCATGATCGATTCATCTGAATTCGAAGGGAAATTCGAATTCCGCCCTCTTGAACCAGGATATGGACTGACCGTTGGTAATGCTCTTCGAAGAGTGTTACTTTCATCACTTGAGGGGTTCGCAATCACTTCTGTCAAAATCGATAATATTGATCACGAGTTTTCAACAATTCCTGGAATTGTAGAAGATGTAACTGAGATTATTCTCAACCTAAAGCAAGTTCGTTTCAAACGTCAAATTGAAGATTTAGACAATGAAAAAGTGACGATCGCTATCGGTGGGCAAGACCAACTGAAAGCTTCTGATTTTCAAAAATTCATCTCAGGTTTTCAAGTTTTAAATCCTAACCACGTTATCTGTAATTTAGAGAGAAGCGTTCAATTAAATATGGAATTAACCATTGAAAAAGGTCGTGGTTATGTCCCAGCAGAGGAAAACAAGAAAGCAAATCCTGAGTTGGGAACCATTGCAATTGATTCTATTTATACTCCTGTTAAAAATGTTAAGTTTAGCATTGAAAACTTCAGAGTTGAACAAAAAACCGATTACGAAAAATTAGTTTTCGAAATTTTAACTGACGGTTCTATTCATCCTAAAGATGCATTGACCGAGGCTGCTAAAACGTTAATACACCACTTCTTGTTATTTTCTGATGAGCGTATTACTCTTGAAGCAGATGAAATAGCTCAATCGGAAACTTATGACGAGGAATCTTTACATATGCGTCAATTGTTGAAAACAAAATTAATTGACATGGATCTATCGGTTCGTGCTCTTAATTGTTTAAAGGCAGCTGAGGTTGATACTCTTGGAGATTTGGTGTCATACAACAAAAATGATCTGATGAAATTCAGAAACTTTGGTAAAAAATCTCTTACAGAATTAGATGAATTAGTTGCAGTTAAGGGGCTTACCTTTGGTATGAATCTTGCGAAGTATAAATTAGATAAAGACTAACCGACATTTTTATATAAAATAAAATGAGACACGGAAAAAAAGTAATGCATTTAGGTAGAAAAACTGCCCATCGTAAGTCTATGCTCGCCAATATGGCTTGTTCATTAATTGAACATAAAAGAATTAACACAACCGTAACCAAAGCGAAAGCATTGAAACAGTTTATCGAACCTTTGGTTACCAAATCAAAAGAGGATTCTACCCATAATCGTAGAACCACCTTTAGACACCTAAGAAATAAAGAGGCTGTTTCTACACTATTTCGCGATATAGCAAACAAAGTAGGGGATCGTCCAGGAGGTTATACTCGTATTATAAAACTAGGAAACCGACTAGGAGATAATGCAGATATGGCAATGATTGAATTGGTTGATTTCAATGAAGTTTATTCTAACTCAGAAGAAAAGGCTAAGAAAACTACAAGAAGAAGTAGAGCTAAGAAATCGACAGCTGAGGCCACTGCAGTAGAACCAACAGCACAAACAACTGAAACTCCTTCAGTTGAAGAGAAGAATGAAGAAAAGAGTGAAGAGTAAAGAGGAAAAGTGTTAATAATTACTAATAATTTCAAAGGATAAGCAGTAACTGTTTATCCTTTTTTTTATGTTTATTTGTAAAAATTTTTAGACCGTTTATGAAGTATCAAAAAAGAAACAAGGCAATTGTATTGTTAGAAGATGGGACAATTTTTTTCGGGAAATCAATTGGAATTGAAGGAAGCGCTTTTGGTGAAATATGTTTCAATACTGGAATGACTGGATATCAAGAGATTTTCACTGATCCTTCTTATTTTGGTCAACTTATGGTATCTACCAATGCTCACATTGGAAACTATGGAACCGCACCGATAGACAATCAATCTGAGACCATTAAGATAGCAGGTCTGATCTGCAAAAACTTTAGTTTTCAGCATACACGGCCTATTGGCACAAAAAATCTTTTGGACTACTTTAAAGAACAAAACGTAGTAGCAATTTCAGATGTAGATACACGTGCATTAGTTCGTTACATTCGAGATAATGGAGCGATGAATGCTTTGATTACAACCGAGGTTGATCGTCTTGAAGAATTAAAAGTTCAATTAGCTGAACAACCCTCAATGGTTGGTAATGAACTGGCTTCAAAGGTTTCTACTCAAGAGCCTTATTTTTACGGAAACCCAGAAGCAACTTATAAAGTAGCAGCAGTTGACTTAGGTATAAAGAAAAGTATTTTAGACAATCTTACATTACAAGATGTCTACATAAAAGTTTTCCCATATGATGCAACTTTCGAGGAATTGGAAGCCTGGAATCCAGATGGATATTTTCTTTCTAACGGTCCTGGCGACCCTGAGCCCTTGATTCATGCACAAAATCTCGCCAAAGAGATCATCAAACGAGATTTACCTTTATTCGGGATTTGTTTGGGACATCAAGTTATTGCAATTGCTCACGGGATTTCTACCTTCAAAATGTTTAATGGCCATCGTGGAATAAATCACCCAGTTTTAAACATAGCAACTGGTAAAGGAGAGATAACTTCTCAAAACCATGGATTTGCAGTGAACAAAGATGAAGCAGAGCAACATCCAGAAGTAGAAATTTCACATATACACCTAAACGATAAAACGGTTGCCGGTCTTAGAATAAAAAATAAGAAATGCTTTTCGGTACAATATCACCCAGAAGCTTCTCCAGGACCGAATGATTCGAAGTATTTATTCAGTAATTTTGTCGAAAATATAAAAACATACACAATTTAAATTAATAATTTTATGAGTATCATTATTCGAGTACATGCAAGACAAATCCTTGATTCTAGAGGAAACCCAACTGTAGAAGTTGATGTGGTTACAGAGAACGGAATTTTGGGAAGAGCAGCAGTACCATCTGGAGCTTCAACTGGAGAACACGAAGCGGTTGAGCTGCGTGACGGAGGTGATGCTTTTATGGGGAAAGGAGTTCAGAATGCAGTTAATAATGTAAATGGACCTATCTCCGAGCATATTTTAGGAACTTCTGTTTTTGAACAAAATAAAATCGATCAAATGATGATTGATTTAGACGGAACATCAAATAAATCAAAATTGGGTGCCAATTCAATTTTAGGAGTTTCACTTGCAGTAGCAAAAGCTGCAGCTAATGAATTGGGTATGCCTTTATATCGATATGTGGGTGGAGTAAGTGCAAATACGCTTCCAGTCCCCATGATGAATATCATTAATGGCGGATCTCATTCTGATGCGCCCATTGCTTTTCAGGAATTTATGGTCATGCCTGTTATGGCAGAAAGCTTTTCTCAAGCTATGCAAATGGGTACCGAAATATTTCATCACCTTAAAAAAGTGTTACACGATCGAGGTTTAAGTACTGCTGTTGGAGACGAAGGAGGATTCGCACCAACTTTAGACGGAACAGAGGATGCTTTAGAAACAATTATTAAAGCTATTGGAAATGCTGGTTACAAAGCAGGTAAAGATGTAATGATTGCTTTGGATTGTGCCGCTGCAGAGTTTTATGAAAATGGGGTTTATGATTACACCCTTTTTGAAGGCGATAAAGGAGTGAAAAGAAGCTCAGAGGAACAAGCCGCTTATCTAGCTGAATTAAGCGCTCAGTATCCAATTATTTCTATCGAAGATGGAATGGACGAAAATGATTGGGAAGGATGGAAATCACTCACAGAAAAAGTAGGAGATAGAGTTCAGTTAGTTGGTGATGATCTTTTTGTAACCAATGTTGAACGCCTTTCAAAAGGAATCAAGCAGTCGATTGCAAACTCTATTCTTATCAAGGTAAATCAAATTGGAACCTTAACAGAAACCATTGCGGCTGTCAATATGGCTCACAATGCTGGATATACTTCTGTAATGTCTCACCGATCTGGAGAAACAGAGGACAACACCATTGCCGACCTTGCCGTAGCATTAAATACAGGCCAAATAAAAACAGGGTCTGCTTCTCGTAGTGATCGTATGGCTAAATACAATCAATTGTTGCGAATTGAAGAAGAACTTGGAGATGTGGCTTACTTTCCAAAAAGAAATGCATTTAAAATCTGATTGTAGATAAATTGAATATTAAAGGGGCTTTGAGCCCCTTTTTTTGTTTAAAACACTTAAAATTCACTAAATTTGCAATCTTCAAAATAACTTCGCGATGGAAAAATCAGTAAAACTTACTTACAAAAATGAAACCTTTGAATTCCCATTAGTGGGTGGGACTGAAGATGAATTAGGAATCGATATTAAAAAACTTCGAGCTTTAACTGGGCTAGTTACTTTGGATCCAGGTTTTAAAAATTCTGGTTCTTGCCAGAGTGGAGTTACTTTTCTAGACGGTGAAAAAGGTGTTTTGAAATACAGAGGATATGCTATTGAAGATTTGGCCAATGGAGCCGATTTTCTTGAAGTAGCTTATCTGTTGATCTTTGGAGAACTACCTACTTCAGCTCAGTTGGATAAATTTCAGTCGGATATTAACGAAGAATCAATTGTTGATGAGGATTTAAAAGTAATTTTGAAAAGCTTTCCCAAAACTGCTCATCCTATGGGTATCCTTGCATCATTAACTTCAGCTTTGACAGCATTTAATCCTTCATCAGTTGACGTAGATTCAGAGGAAGATATGTATAAGGCAATTGTAACGATCATGGCTAAATTTCCTGTTATTGTGGCTTGGACACAACGAAAGGTTAAGGGTCTTCCTCTTAATTACAGCGACAGTAAATTGTCTTATGTAGACAATGTTGCTAAAATGATGTTTAAAAAGCCGAACTCCGATTATGATTTAAACCCAACGATAACAGCAGCGTTAAATAAGTTGTTGATTCTCCATGCTGATCACGAGCAAAACTGTTCAACTTCAACAGTTCGTATTGTTGGTTCTTCTCATGCAGGATTATTTGCTTCAATTTCAGCAGGGATTTCTGCACTTTGGGGACCGCTCCATGGAGGAGCAAATCAAGCGGTTATTGAAATGCTGGAAGCTATAAAAGCTGACGGTGGCGATACCAAAAAGTTTATGGCTAAAGCCAAAGATAAGAACGACTCTTTCCGTTTAATGGGATTTGGTCATCGAGTGTATAAAAATTTCGATCCTAGAGCTAAGATCATCAAAGTAACTGCTGATGAAGTTCTCAATGAACTTGGAATTGTAGATCCTATTTTGGACATAGCAAAAGGTTTAGAACAAGAAGCACTTTCCGACACTTATTTTGTAGATCGTAAATTATATCCCAACGTTGATTTTTACTCTGGAATAATATACAGAGCTCTTGGAATACCAACTGAAATGTTTACCGTAATGTTTGCTTTGGGTCGTTTACCTGGTTGGATTGCTCAATGGCGTGAAATGAGAATGAACAACGAACCTATTGGACGTCCAAGACAAATATATACTGGAGCGACCGAAAAAGTCTTTAAAACTCTTAAAAAAAGGTAGAAAACAGGTCTCTATCTCTTTTTTGCAATGTTCTTAATCATTCCATTGAATATAAAGAAATGAAAGGGGACCAAACTATACCAATACAATCTTCCCCATAAACCACGTGGGCGAAAGGTAGCCGTTTGAAATAGTGTATTTTTTACAATCTTAAACTCAAGCCAAGCTTCACCAGGCAGTTTCATTTCGGCATAAAGCAACAGTCTTTTTTCTTTTTTATCTGCAAGTAAAACTCTCCAAAAGTCCAAGGAATCCCCAGTGAAAATTTTGTTTGGGTGTGTTCTGCCTCTTTGTAAACCAACTCCCCCGATCAACTGATCTAAATATCCTCTTAATTCCCATAACCAATTTGCATAATACCAACCCTGATCTCCTCCAATCTTCCATAAAGATTCTAAGGTTTGTTCAGGGTCAATAGAATTCAATTGTTGGGTGTCTTTAAGAACTCCGAATTTTGGAACCTGAATGAATTGATTAAAGCCTTTTGGCAGTCTACCACTCACCATACTGTCTTTCCAGCTGCTTACTACAAGGTTTTGTTCGATTTTTTTAAAAGCCATTTGAATGGCTTCCTTATAAGAGTAAGGATTTATTTTCAGTATGGTTTGTAATCTATTATCTTTAGCGACAACCTCCATTTTCATACTATTTACTAATTGTACAGCAAGAGGATAAGATGTAGAAGTAACAAAGTGAAGCCAGTAAGATGAGAGCCTAGGAGTCATAACTGGGATGATCCAAATCCAATTTTTAAAGCCTCTAATACGTGCATATGAATGCAACATTTGATTGTAAGTTAGAATATCCGAACCCCCGATATCAAAAGAATCATTCATGCATTTAGGATGCATAAGAACCCCAGTCAAGAACTCAATAACGTTTCTTATAGCTATGGGTTGAGATTTGGTTCGAACCCATTTTGGGGTAATCATAAACGGAATTTTTTCGCACAAATCTCGAATAATTTCAAAAGAGGCACTACCAGAACCGACTATGATTCCAGCTCTAAGAACTGTTAAGTCAAAAGAAGCATTTTTCAGAATTTGTTCAACGTTTTTTCTAGAACGCAAATGCTTTGATAAGTTTTGATCGTTTACAATTCCACTCAAGTAGATGACCTGTTTTATGGTTGTTTTTTCAAGAAGGCTACAAAAGTTATGGGCACAAAGATTTTCTATTTTTTCAAAATCTCCACTATCTGAAGACATTGAATGAAGTAAATAATATGCTGCATCAATATCGTTGGGAACTTTCTCAGCCTCTGATAAATCCGAAAAGTCAATTGTAATAACTTTAATTCTGTTAAGAATATCTTTTGTAATTGATAATCTTTTTGGATCCCTTACAGTACAGATTACCTCATGGCCAGCATCGAGTAATTTTGGAAGTAAACGCATGCCAATGTATCCATTTGCCCCTGTCAATAAAATTTTCATTCAAGCTTATTTTTTATAACTCATCAATAGTTGTAGGTAATATGCTGATTTTTTGGGCATTAATTTTCTTGAAATATCGGTGGATGTTTTTTTCAGTTGCAGTAACTTTAATACAATAGTGATCTCTGTAAATAGAATATTCTTGGGCTTGACCTTTATAAACCTTCAATTTGTAATAAGGAATTATAAGACCATAAGTTTCTAAAAGACTTCTAAAGCGGACGATAATTCCTTTTGGTCTAAGTTCTATATTACAACTGTCATTATTGTTATCCAAAACTAAAAGGTTGTGGATGTCAATAGAAGCGTATGTAATGTTCAATTTTGAGGAACCAATTCCTCCCAATTCCCAGCGTTTTCTTAAAGAAAAAGGGGCCCCAACTTCACTTTCGATTTGTTTTTTTATTTTTGGATCGTTATACGAAACATTTAAAAGCATTTTTTACTTTAAATATAATGGATATCTATTAGACCTAATAATTTGTCCATAATAATTATATTTGCCGAAATTCATTTATGAACAACATATCCATTCAACTTTCACCAGCTCTAGAGCAAATTATCGAAGAAACCTATAATGTATCGGTTACTGATTTTGAATTTCAAGCAACTCGCAAAGAATTTGAAGGAGATATAACCTTGGTTGTTTTTGCTTTACTTAAGGTTGTAAAAGGAAATCCTACTCAGATAGGAAAAGACATTGGTAATGCTCTGTTAGAGCGTTTAAAATGGGTAAAGGGATTTAATGTTGTTAAAGGATTTTTGAACATAGAAATTTCAGATGCTTTTTTTATTCAAGAATTACAAAACATCAGGAATAAACCCAACTATGGAAAACTTTCCTTAGATGATTCCAGTGGCACCGTTCTTGTAGAATATTCATCTCCAAATACCAATAAACCTCTTCATTTGGGACACATTCGAAATAACCTCTTGGGTTTTGCTGTGGCTAATATTTTGGAAGCTAGCGGTAAAAGAGTTGTGAAAACTCAAATCATTAATGATAGAGGAATCCATATTTGTAAGTCTATGGTTGCGTGGCAACATTTTGGTAATGGAGAAACTCCACAGAGCACAGGCTTAAAGGGAGATAAATTGGTAGGCAATTATTACGTTTTATTTGATAAAAAATACAAAGAAGAAGTCGCAGTTTTAATTTCAGAAGGGTTGTCGGAAGAAGATGCAAAAACAAATGCTCCTCTATTTATCAAAGCAAAGAAGATGCTTAAATTATGGGAGTCCGGAGATTCTGAAACAGTCAATTTATGGAAGACCATGAATTCATGGGTTTACGATGGATTTGCTAAAACGTATAATTTAATGGGAGTTTCTTTTGATTCGTATTATTATGAAAGTGAAACCTATTTATTGGGTAAAGAATTGATCGAAGAAGGATTATCCCGATCCGTTTTTTATAAAAAAGAAGATGGTTCGGTTTGGGTTGATTTATCGAATGAAGGGCTCGATGAAAAATTATTGTTACGTTCTGATGGAACTGCCGTTTATATGACACAAGATTTAGGAACCGCTTTACAGCGTTATCGAGATAATCCATCGATGACAGGGTTGGTTTATACTGTAGGTAATGAGCAAGACTATCATTTTCAAGTACTTTTTTTGGTTTTAAAAAAATTAGGATACGATTGGGCGCAATCTCTTTTTCATCTAAGTTACGGAATGGTAGATTTACCTCAAGGGAAAATGAAGAGTAGAGAAGGAACGGTTGTAGATGCTGATGAATTGATGGATGAAATGAAACAAACAGCACAAATGATTTCCCAAGAATTGGGTAAATTAGATGGATTGTCAGATGAAGAGAAAACTTCCTTATATGAAACAATCGGTTTGGGGGCGCTCAAATATTTTATATTAAAAGTAGACCCCAAGAAGCGTATTCTATTTGACCCTGAAAGTTCGGTTGATTTTGCTGGAAATACAGGACCCTTTATTCAATATACCTATGCAAGAATACAATCAATACTAAGAAAAGTAAATCAAGAGGATATTAACATCAAGAGTGATTTGATTTTGGATTTGAGAGAAAAAGAGATTATAAAACACCTTATGCTTTATCCCGGAGTAATCCAACAAGCAGCAAAAGTTTACAGTCCTGCTATTATTGCTAATTACAGTTACGATTTGGTAAAGATGTTCAACTCTTTTTATCAGAATATATCCATACTTGGAGATACTCAAGATGAATTTAAGAATTTCAGAGTAGCATTGTCTTATGAAGTTGCCAAAATTTTAAAAGATTCATTTGGTTTATTGGGTATAAATGTACCCGATCGTATGTAGATAACAAAAAAAACCGCTCGAAGAGCGGTTTTTTAAATTTAAAGCCATAGCCTTTGAAATTTATTTTGAACTAACAGCGAGGTTGTAAACAACTAAACCGAATCCAATTTTGTTGATTGCATCTCCAATGTTGTAAATCACATCCATTTCAAGACCTCCAAAGATACCACTGTACCATCCTTCAGTACCAGCCATGTATCCGATAGGATAAATAGCCCATCCAATTAAAACGAATTTACATAAAGTGTTGTGTGCAGATTCAACAGCTCCTCCTGCAGATTTGGCAAGCTTAGCAGCTCCACCCATCCAAATTTCATACACTATAACGAAGTATGCGATTCCAGAAGCAAGTCCCCAAAGAGCAGGTCCTGAACCAGTATTGTAAACAGCTTCTCCAAGATATCCTGTTACCAACATTACAACAGAAAGGAAAATTAATTTCCACATCAATTGTTTTGTAGCTCCAGCTGCTTTTAGGATTAAATAAAATTCAACACACATTAATGGAACTGTAAGTACCCAGTCCACATAGCGGAAGAATGTTGGTGATGTAGCATTTGTTGCCCAATAATCACGCATGTACCAGTAGTGAACAGCTGCGATGAATGTAATTAATCCAGAAACCAAAATAGAGGTTCTCCATTTGTCGTCGAAAGAACTCATTGAAAGGAAGAAAAACGCCGATGCTGCCATCATTGCCATACATCCTACGAAGAATGTGAATCCTACATAATCGTCTGTAGCCATCTCAGGAACTACAGCCATAAAACTTAAAAATTTTTCCATAATAAAATTTAATTATTTGTTTTTGTATAGGTAAATTTAAATAAAATTAAACTTACTTACTATATATATATTAATAATTTTAACAAAAATTTCAATTTATCGTGATATTAAAGGTTAAATATTATCAAATTTCTATTTGGGTTACAATTGTGTTAATTCTTTTAGGACATCTTGTAAACACTAGTTTTCAAGACTTGTTAGGGTTGGTTTTAATTTTTTCTGCGGGGCTTATTCATGGAGCAAATGACATTCAGTTGTTACAAAAAAAATACAGCAATACAGATTTCATTTTTTTAATTGCGCTCTACCTTGCTGTAGTTTTGTTTGGAGGTTTTTTATTTTTTTATTCTCCTAAGTTTGGACTTTTCTTTTTTATTCTATTTAGTGGTTTTCATTTTGGAGAACAGCATTGGTCTTCTTTTTTAAATCAAAAGGTTGCTCCTGTTTTTTTAAATAAGATAGCTTATGTATTTTATGGGCTTTTAATTTTTGCACTCTTATTTATTTTCCAGGTTGAAGAAGTCAAAACCTTAATCAAACAAATAAGCGAACTTAGCATTACTGTAAATTTCTTTTATTGGGCTGCTTCGATTTTGGGAATTGGTTTTAGTGGGCTAGCATTCTTTTTACCGATTGACCTCAAGTTGTTCGCAAAAGAGATCTTGGCTTTGGTTCTTTTATGCATCCTATTTGCTAATACCAGTTTACTTTTATCTTTTTCAGCTTATTTTGTTTTTTGGCACAGCATTCCTTCGATTCAAGACCAAATACTTTATTTAAACGATGAAATTTCGTTGGCTGCACTCAAAAAGTATTTAAAGTCATCTTTTCTTTATTGGATAATGTCCTTGTTTGGTTTGTTTGTTTTTTATTTTTACTTTAATGTTGATTCCGATTATTTTATTCCACTATTTTTCACTTTTCTAGCGGCAATTACTTTTCCACATACCTTAGTCATAGGAATGATTGATTACGAATAAAGAACTGTTTTTTGTTTTTGTTATGGCAAAAGCTGTTTTGAGATTGAAATCTATTGAATTCTACTTTAGATTACTTCTTCAATTCCGTTAAAAAAAAGTAAATTTGTTTAAATAAAACAATACTTATGTTTGATAGTTTAAGTGGTAAGTTAGATAAAGCCTTCCAGGTTCTTAAGGGACATGGGAAGATTACTGAAATTAATGTTGCCGAAACTCTAAAAGAGGTAAGACGAGCATTGTTGGATGCAGATGTAAATTTCAAAATCGCTAAAGAATTTACCAATCGAATAAAAGACAAAGCACTTGGACAAGATGTATTAACTACTCTTAATCCAAGTCAGCTTTTGGTTAAGATTGTAAAAGATGAGCTTACCGATCTTATGGGGGGTGAGGTTGTAGGAGTAAATTTATCTTCTAAACCCAGTGTGATTTTGATGTCAGGTCTTCAGGGTTCTGGTAAAACAACTTTTTCTGGAAAACTGGCGTTGCATCTCAAAAATAAAAAGAGTAAAAATCCACTTTTAATAGCCTGCGATGTATACAGGCCTGCTGCTATTGATCAGTTAACTGTTGTAGCAGAACAAGTTGGAGCTGCAATATTTAAAAATTTAGAGGAAAAGAACCCTGTTAAAATTGCATTGGATGGAATTGCTTTTGCAAAAGCTAACAAACACGACTTAGTAATTGTCGATACTGCTGGACGTCTTGCAGTAGATGAGGTTTTGATGAAAGAGATTTCGGAAATTCATAAAGCAGTTAAGCCTGACGAAACCTTGTTTGTTGTCGATTCCATGACGGGTCAAGATGCCGTAAATACTGCTAAAGCCTTTCATGATGTTCTGAATTTTGATGGAGTAGTCTTAACAAAACTAGACGGTGACACTCGTGGAGGAGCTGCTTTGTCCATCAAAACAGTTGTTCAAAAACCTATCAAGTACATCGGTACGGGTGAAAAAATGGAAGCTTTGGACATATTCTATCCCGATCGTATGGCAGATCGAATTCTAGGAATGGGAGATGTAATTTCCTTAGTTGAGCGAGCTCAAGAGCAGTTTGATCAAGAAGAGGCTCGAAAAATAAACAAGAAAATTGCAAAAAATCAATTCGGTTTTGATGACTTTTTGTCACAAATACAGCAGGTTAAGAAAATGGGAAATATGAAAGATCTCATGGGGATGATTCCTGGAGTTGGAAAAGCAATTAAAGATGTTGATATTGATGATGATGCTTTCAATTATATTGAAGCAATAATAGGTTCTATGACACCAAACGAACGATCAAATCCTGAGCTTTTAAATTTAAATCGAAAAAAAAGAATTGCTAGAGGTGCTGGGCGTGACCTAAAAGAAGTGAATCAGATGGTCAAACAATTTCATCAAATGAGCAAGATGATGAAGATGATGCAAGGGGGTAAAGGAAAACAAATGATGCAAATGTTTCAAGGTTTAAGATAAAATAATGAAATTACTAGACGGAAAGAAGACTTCCACAGAAATCAAAGAGGAAATTAAGTTAAAAGTTACGGCAATAAAAACTGCTGGTGAACGTGTTCCTCATCTAGCGGCTGTTTTGGTAGGAGATGACGGTGCTAGTTTAACCTATGTAGGCAGTAAAGTTCGTTCATGTAAATATGTTGGTTTTGAATCAACACTAATTCGTTTGGAGGAGGACATTACCGAAGAGGCATTGCTTCTAAAAATAGATGAATTAAACCAAAATGAAAACATAGATGGATATATCGTTCAGTTACCTTTACCCAAACACATAAACGAAGAACGAGTTTTACTAGCTATAGATCCTAAGAAAGACGTTGATGGTTTTCATCCAGCAAACTTTGGTCGTATGGCTTTGGATTTAGATGCTTTTATTCCTGCTACACCTTTTGGAATTATCCAATTATTGGAGCGTTATGAAGTACCTACATCGGGAAAGCATTGTTTGGTTGTTGGTAGAAGTCACATTGTTGGACGCCCAATAAGTATTTTGATGAGTCAAAAAGGTCCCGCAGGTGATGCAACGGTGACCTTAGCTCATAGCCGAACCCAGAATCTTAAGAGCCTAACCAAACAGGCTGACATTGTTGTTATGGCACTTGGAATTCCAGAATTCTTAACCGCCGACATGGTTAAAGAAGGAGTTACTGTCATTGATGTCGGAATTACACGAGTAGCTGATGAAAGCCATCCTAAAGGTTATGTTATCAAAGGAGATGTTGCTTTTGATGAAGTAGCCGCAAAAGCAAATTATATTACCCCTGTCCCTGGAGGGGTCGGTCCTATGACCATTGCTATGTTGTTGCAGAATACATTATTGGCTAAACAGTGGAATCAATCTTAGGATTTTCCATTGCATTGAAAATTTGTAGAATCAACAAAGCAAAACCAACTCCCGTTAAAATAAGGATAATATTCAAAAAACCTTCGGCCGAAAATGAGAGTCGGATCAAAATAGTTGCTATAATAAAACCTGTATTTCTAATTAATTTACTGTATTCTTCGGTGTAACGAAAAGAGATTAAAAGTATAACTACATCGGTCAAAATTAGGAGTGTAAAAAACTGATTAAAAAACACACCATCAACATTGTATACTACCTCGTTGAAGTAAAAGTCCATAATCCAGTTTATGAGAGAATGAAAAGACATAACTACGAGTAATACAAGTAAAACAAGACTTACTGTTTTTTTGGAAGTAATAAAATTTAATAGTTTAGGGTCTTCAATAGCTCGTTTGGGAAGTCTTCTTTTCCCAACACTAAACCAATAAATCAGCAAGAAAAGAATTAAAAATCCTATAAGATCGACCATCAATTCCAGATTATGCTGACTTAAATACCAGTCTCCTTTTAGATCCATCAAAGGAATATCTTTGAATATTTTTCGAATAACAATAAGTGAAATGATTTCAAATTGTTTTGAGACACAAGAAGTAAAAGATCTGGGCAAGTAAAATACAAGTAAGTAAACTTCGTAAAACAAAATTAATGAAAATGGGGTGTAGATTGCTGTAATTGGATCATTTAGAAGTTCACTATTTATTTCAGCTAAAAAGCTTATTTTATTTGATTTAAGAACAATTAGAAGTAAATGAACCAAAAACCCAACCCCAGCTAATATTAGTATAATTCGTTCAAAACGCTTTTGAATTTTAGGGTCAAAAACAGTTGAAAAAATACGATTTACTTGTGTGTTATAATTCATTTAGGTAGCGAATAATTGATCTGTATCTCTAAAGCATTTAAATTCTAAAGCATTACCAGAAGGATCATAAAAAAACAAGGTCATTTGTTCTCCTGGTTTCCCTTCAAATCTGAGATAGGGGGGAATTTCGAAGCCTATGTTTTGTGAAATTAGGTGTTTACTGAAATTTTGAAAATCATCCCAAGGGAGTACAATTCCAAAATGTGGGACAGGAACTGATTTTTCATCCACATCATTAAAATGTTTATGTCCTTTAAAACCGAGATCTTCATGCAATACCAATTGATGACCAAAAAAGTTGTAATCCGCCCAATGATCACTGACTCTTCCGGGTATCAACCCAAGTTTTTTTTCGTAAAATTCTTTCGCAACTTTAAGGTTGTTTACCGGGATGGCTAAGTGGAAAGGAGAAATATTTTGCATGCTTAAAGGTAAACTTTTTTTTGATTATTTTTTTTGGTACGGATTTATGGTGTTCTAGTCTTAGGCTTTTCAATATTCGATTATCTTTGTTGCATGACAGAAATTGAGCTGAATCAAAAAGTAGATCAAGGAAAATATTTGCCTTTAATGGAGGCTTTTTATACGCTTCAAGGTGAGGGATATCACAAGGGGAGCGCAGCTTATTTTATTCGAATTGGCGGATGTGATGTAGGATGTCATTGGTGTGATGTAAAAGAAAGTTGGAATGCAAAATTACATCCTCCCACTGCTGTTGAACAAATTGTAAAAGAGGCTAAAAAATACGCTGAAACCGTTGTAGTTACAGGAGGTGAGCCTTTGATGTGGCCGATGCAGATTCTGACTTCAGAACTCAAAAACCAAGGAATTATTACTCATATTGAGACCTCGGGAGCCTATGATTTGAGTGGCTCTTGGGATTGGTTTTGTCTCTCTCCAAAAAAAATAAAATTACCTACTTCAGAAGCCTATTTGGCCGCTGATGAATTGAAAATGATTATTCACAATCAAAACGACTTTAAGTTTGCAGAAGAGCAAGCCCAATTTGTTCGTAAAGATTGTATCTTATTTTTACAACCCGAATGGAGTAAAAGAGAACAGATGATGCCTCAAATGGTAGAATATGTTTTGAAAAACCCTAAGTGGAAAGTTTCTCTCCAAACCCATAAATATTTGAACATACCCTAAAATGTCAATTTAGCAAGGTAGTCGAAATTGGGTCCTTTTTCTATAATTTTGAAATTCAGCCCTGATTTAATACAGGCTTTTTTCAGCTCTCTTGGATCAACATACAACCATGAAAATTCTTCGGTCTCATTTTCAAAGCGAATACCATAATTAATCTCTCCGTAATATTCTTCGTCTTTTTTCCAAAGAGCAATATCTTCTTCATCAAAAAGATAAATTAAGTCAGAAGAATCAACAAAAATAGAACCTTCTGGGGTCAATAAGCTTTTTAGATGATTGATGAGTAAGGGTAATTTTTTAATTGATTTTCCAATCCCCATTCCATTCATAAGCATCAGAATGCTATCGAATTTTTGATTTTGAAAATCCCAAATTGAGGCACATTTTGTTTGACTTACTCCTCGTTTTTGAGCTACTTTGATGGAACCTTCAGAGATGTCCAAAGCAGTAACATTTAATTTTTTATGGTTTTGTAAATAAAGGCTATGACTTCCTGATCCACAGCCAACATCAAGAACCCTACCCTTAGCAAGATCAAGTGCTTTTTTTTCTATTTTAGGCATTTGTTTATAGTCTCTAAAGAAGTAAGAGAGTGGGACGTCATCTTCTTCTGTAAGATTCGTCCAAGTCGTTAAAACTTGTTTTTTTTGATTGTAAAAATAAGCTTCTAGTGCTTTTCCAAAAATATCCTTTTCTTTCAATTTAGTTGTAATTTTATGAAAAATTAAAATATGCAAGCGCGTCTTCTAATCCTCATTAAACAAGCCAAAGATAAGGCAATTGAAACTAAAATTTTTTTTAAAAAACTTAAAAAAAGAACTCCAAAAAATTTAGATGTTCAAGTGGCTCAAATACATGAGGAGGTTTTTGAAAAGACTAATTGTATGTCTTGTGCGAATTGTTGTAAGACTACAGCTCCTCTTTTTGTAAAGCAAGATATTGAACGTATTTCAAAATATTTAGGAATAAAACCTGTTGAATTTGAACAACAATATTTAAGAGTGGACGAAGATAATGATTGGGTGTTGAAAAAAACACCATGTGTTTTTTTAGGGGACGATAATGCTTGCACGATATATGATTTTAGACCCAAGGCTTGTAGAGAATTTCCGCACACCGATCGAAAGAAAATCTATCAAATCGCAAAATTAACTCAAGCAAATATGGCAATATGCCCAGCGGCATTTGATATCGTTGAACGAATGAAAACCTCCATTAAGCTTTAGTCAGCGTATAGTAAATACTTGGCTCTTATTTTTTTAAAAGTATTGATTTTAGGTTTCCAGCTGGCTTTGATTTCTTTTTCTGACAAGCCATTTTTAATCTGGTTTTCAAGTGATTTAGTTCCTGCGATAAATTCAAATCTATCAAAGAAAAAACTATCTTTATCAGTAATCATTGAAAAGGCACCAATGAGCCATTGGAGCTCTATTTGATTGATTTTTGGATGCTTTCTTAAATCTACCCCATAACATTTTTGTCCTTCCTGCTTCGGGAATTTTGCCCCAAAATTCGAAAAAGGTGTGAACCTAAAATCAAGATTTTTAAAATCTGGATGTCCAAATATTTGAAATTGCATTTCGGTACCTCTTCCAATACTTACTGGGGTTTGCTCGAGCAAACAAAGGCTAGGATATAGGTTTATGGATTGATCATTTGGAAGATTTGGGGAGGGTCTAACTGCCAGTGAATATGGAGTTCGGTGATTGTAGTTTTTTATAGGAACCACAGATAACTCACAACGAACTTTATTTTTTAACCATGCTTCGTTGTTGATCATCTGCGCATACTCACCTAGGGTCATTCCATAAACTATAGGGACGTTGTGTTTGCCCAAAAAACTCTTGAATTCATCTTCTAAAACTGGACCGTCAATATAATGAGCATTAGGATTGGGCCGATCTAAAATTAACAGGGGAATGTTGTTTTCAGCACAAGCTTCCATTACCAGATGAAGGGTTGATAAATAGGTGTAGAAGCGTACACCAACATCCTGAATGTCAAAGACCATAAGTTCAATTCCTTTAAGGTCTACAACTTGAGGTTTTTTGTTTTTACCGTGTAAAGAAATGATGGGGATTTGTGTTATAGGATCAATGGTATTTTCAACATTTTCTCCATTATCTGCTTTACTTCTAAAACCATGTTCAGGAGCAAAAACTTTTGTAATATTAACCTTAGAAGCTTGTAAAGTGTCAATTAAATGAACAAGTCCTTTTGGGGTTTTGATTAAACTTGAAGCATGAGCAACTACTCCTATTTTTTTATTTTTTAAAAGAGGTAAATAGGTTTTGGTTTGGTCGGCTCCAACTTTTATGGAATCTTGTGCATTGCTTATGCCAAAAAGACACAGCAAAAACCAGAATAAAAGTGTATTTTTGAAAGCAACAACCATAGGATAAATCATTTGAATTTCGGATTATTTTTAGCGCATCGAATGCGCAACCAAAATATTGATAAAAGTAGTGCATCGAGTCGTATTATAAAAATCGCGATTTCGGCTATCGCTATTGGTCTAATTATGATGTTGATTGCAGTTGCAACAAGTTTAGGCCTTCAGCAAGAAATTAAAAAAAAAATAGTTGCTTTTAGCGGAGAACTTTTCATTGCACCTTTTGAAAATAATAATTCAAAAGTATCAACAAAACCCATTCAATTTTCTGAATTAAATCAAGAGAGCTGGAACACTTCAACCGATATTGAACATTATCAAAGCGTAGCTAATAAAGCGGCATTGGTAAAATCAAAAACAGATTTCGAGGGTTTGGTGGTTAAAGGAGTTGGTGCTGACTATTGGTGGGAAAACTTAAATTCATATTTAGTATCAGGTGTTTATCCAGATACGGGATCAAAGTTGAATAATGAAGTATTGTTGTCTCAAACTTTAGCTAATCGACTTCGTGTAGGTATAGGTGATCGAATAACAGCATATTTTCAAAACGAATCTAATACGGGAACCCCAAATACCCGCTACTTTAAGGTTGTTGGGATTTATGAAACTGGATTTCCAGATTTTGACACCACTTATGTTTTTGCAGATATTCGCCATATTCAAAGAATTAATAAATGGAATTCTGATGAGGTGGGAGGATTCGAAGTATTTTTAAAACAAAATGTAGATTTAGATCAAAAAAACACTCAGATCTACAATCAAATCCCACCTTATATCGATGCAGTCACTGTTGATAAGATGTTTCCAAGTTTGTTTGAATGGATTTCTTTGTTTGATTTTAATGTGTTGATTATTCTAACTTTAATGATTTTGGTGGGAACTTTGAATATGGCAACTGCTCTTTTGGTTTTAATTTTAGAACGCTCAAAAATGATTGGTTTATTGAAGGTGATGGGAGCAAAAAACAGTATGATTCAAAGTGTGTTTTTGTGGAATGCTTTGCACATAATTTTTAAAGGGTTGTTGATAGGAAATGTGATGGCTTTAATTTTTCTTTTTGGTCAACAAAAATTCAATTTTATTCAATTAGACCCCGCAACTTATTATGTTTCTGATGTGCCAATTCTATTGTCTGTCACTAACTTTTTGGCCTTGAATTTTGGTGTGGTTTTTATTTGCACTTTAGTTTTATATATTCCTTCTTTTATTGTTACCAAAATAGACCCCTCAAAGGTTATGCGTATACAATAAAAATATATTGTTTTTCTTAATTAAAACCCATAGAATTAACGTAGATTTGAGATAATATTTTTATTGTATGAAATACGCAGAAAATATACTGCAGACAATTGGTAACACTCCATTGGTAAAGTTAAATAAAATAACAAGTGAAGTTGATGCTTTGGTTTTGGCTAAAGTTGAGAGTTTCAATCCAGGAAACTCAACCAAAGACCGTATGGCGGTTAAGATGATTGAGGATGCAGAAACTAATGGGCGATTGAAACCAGGTTTTACTATTGTCGAAGGAACTTCAGGAAACACTGGAATGGGATTGGCTTTAGCAGCAATTGTAAAAGGATATAAGTTAATTTGTGTTTCAACCGACAAGCAGTCCAAAGAGAAATTTGATGTTCTCAAAGGAGTAGGCGCTGAAGTAGTTGTTTGCCCGACGGATGTTGCTCCTGAAGACCCGAGGTCGTACTACTCAATATCAAAGCGTATTGCGGAAGAAACTCCTAATTCTTGGTATGTAAACCAATACGACAATCCATCCAACTCTTTGGCACATTACGAACAAACTGGACCTGAGATATGGAATCAAACCGATGGAAAAATCACCCATTTTGTGGTTGGAGTAGGGACTGGCGGAACAATATCGGGTGTTGGAAGATTTTTAAAAGGAAAAAATCCTGAAATTAAAATCTGGGGAATAGATACCTATGGTTCTGTTTTTAAAAAATATCATGAAACTGGTATTTTTGATAAAAATGAAATATACCCCTATGTGACCGAAGGAATTGGAGAAGATATACTTCCTAAAAATGTAGATTTTTCTGTGATTGATGCTTTTGAAAAAGTAACTGATAAAGATGCCGCAGTTTATACTCGAAAAATGGCCTTAGAAGAAGGAATTTTCGCAGGAAATTCTTGTGGAGCAGCGATTAAGGGATTGATTCAGTTGAAAGATAATTTTAGCAGTGAAGATGTGGTTGTTGTTTTACTCCATGATTCAGGTAGCCGATATATCGGTAAAGTTTATAATGACGATTGGATGCGTGAAAAAAAGTTTATGGATTGAGCTCAAGCCTATCAAAAAATATTGTGGTGGATTTGAAGAAATTTATTTACAATATTTATGTAAATTAAACGTTAAAATGTTGATATACTATATTTAGATTTGATTAATAAAACGCTGACATACTATAAACACCTATTTTTAGGTGTTATTTTGATGCTCTCATTTGGGAATGCTGTTGGTCAGGTTGATTTGGAAATAAATAGAAGTCAAGTAATTATTCCTGCTCAAGGAACACCTCCTCAAATTTGTACCACCGAGACCTCTCCACTTCAATTTAGAATTGATAATATAGGTAATCTGGATTACACTGTAACTAACGCAAGTAGTATAACAGTTACCTTAACCCTTTCGGGAGGTAATACTTTTTCTCCCTCAGGATTAACAACCAAGGTCCATTCGTATAGTTCAGCTCCCTCAGTTAAAGGTGGTAGTCCACCAAATACTTTAGAGGCCACTGGAGGCTTTGCTACGTTCGATTGGCCTGCTTCTAAACCAATTATTTTTTCAAATTCTATTCAGGCGAATATTAATATTGAAATTGCAACAGGAGTTGCCTCTGATACAACACCAGCTAACAACACAACAGATTATGTAGTCGATATAGTTCCAAATCCAATTACTCCTGTTTTATCAGCTGGACCATACGGAGATGGCACTATTAATCTTTGTCAAGGAGCTCTTGTAACATTTACGGTTTTGCCAAACACCGTTGGACTTCGACATGAATTTGATATAGCTGGAGTTATTGTTCAAAACCTTGTTAATGTAAACACTTATGCAACTTCAGCACTTGTTACCAATCAACTAATTAATGTTACCACATACAATACTAGCAACTGTGGTGTGACTGGAAATCCAATAAGGGCTTTAGTCCATCCTGTTCCTGTGGGAACTTTGATTTCCGATAAAAGTAATGATGTTGTTTGTCCGGGAGAAGATGTATTATTTACAGCATTGGCGACTGGAGCTGCAGCGGTAAGTCCCCGGTATGAGTTTTTCTTGGATAATATTTCAGTACAATCAAGTTCTACTCAAGCGACATTTTCTTTGGGTACTGCTTCGATAACTATCGATGGTCACGTTGTTAGGGTAAGAACATGGAACAACACAGGTGCTGGTGGTCTTTGTTATGATGATGACTCAATAACACTTCGTTTAAATACCTTTTCAAGTACCAACCAAATCACCAATACAACAACAAGTGTTTGTGCTGGAGTTGATCCAGATCCATTCTCAAGTCAATCAAGTTTTTCTTCTGATCTTGGAGGGGATATTGTTCATGTTTGGGAAGAGGACATAAATGGAGATGGAAATTTCTTACCAATTACTCCCGCAGCTAACGGACTAACATACGATCCACCGGTACTCACGAGAACAACTGCATATAGACGTCTGAGTTATCCGAGATTTAATACCATTACTTGTAATTCTTCGATTGCATCCGCAACTTCAAATGTTGTTACGATAACATTCAATCCAACTTCTGTTGCAAGTTTAAGGTCAAACGCTACAACTTCCAGCAATACTCTATGCGCAGGAGATTCATTGATTTTGAATGCTTCTTTATCTTCAGGTGCCCAAAGCTATATCTTTTACAAAAATAATCAGCCACTACCTCCTTCGACTCCACAATCTTTAGCTACATATACTCTGATAAGTGGCGCATTTGATGATAACGACGTAATTAAAGTAAGGGCATATTCTGGTACAGGAACTGACAGTTGTTTTTCAGAGGCTCAGTTTGTAATTCGAGTAAATTCTTTTTCTGGGGGGGCGACTCCAGTTCCAGGTAATACAATTGGAAACTCATTTAGTGTATGTAAAAATGAAACTCCTTTAATCTCATTTACAAGTATATCAACACCAACTCTTCCAAATTCAATACTCACAGATGGAGCAACTATTACCTATCAATGGCAAAGTAGATCTGGTACAAATACTTTTATGCCAATTGCATTCCCTGCAGGAAGAGGGGAATTGTATACACCTTCCTCAGTATCAACTGATACTGATTTTAGGCGTGTGGCAATAAGTACTTTTAATGGTAAAACTTGTAGTCTAATAAGTAACACAGTTCGACTTTCAGTTTCTGCTGACCCTGTAGCTTCTTTGAATGGAAGTAATACATCATGTTTGGGCGAAGCTGTCCTTTTTACTGCTTCTGGAGGAGTACGTTATGAGTTTTTTAATGGAGGAACTAGCCTAGGAGCAAGTAGTACGGTTTCTACTATTTCGAGAACAGATTTACTTGATCTCAATTCAATAACAGTTGAAGTTACTGATGGTAATGGTTGTTCCGTGATTTCTGATCCAATTATAATGAATATTACTTCGCCACCTTCTCCTTCAATTTCTTCGGGTAGAAGTAATAATAGAGCATGTTCTGGTGATTACCCTGTATTTACTGCTGGACCTCCAGTTGCGGGTTACACATATGAATTTTTTGTAAACAATACTTTGCAAACAACTGGTGTGTCGTCAAACACTTTTGATTCTAACCTAGCTTCAACAACTGTCAATTTTTTAAACGTTAATACAATAAGAGTTCGTGTTACTAACTCTGGTTGTTCAAGTCAAACAAGTATTCCTTTCTACGTAGATGGATTAACTGGTGCTAATTCAATATCAGCAACTCAAACAATATGTGAAGGGGCAACACCCAACACATTAATTGGTTTATCAAATCCTTTAGCAAATTCTGCAGGAGCAACAGTTAGTTATCAATGGGAAGAAAAATTAATTGGTGGTAATTTTACACCTATTTTTGCCGCTACTGGTCCAGATTTTTCTCCAGGCTCATTAACTGTATCAAGAGTATATCGTCGATTGGTATACTCGAATTTCAATGGCACCATATGCCCATCTTCTAAAGACTTAGCTGCTTCAAATTCTGTTACAATTACAGTTGATAGTAATTCAGCACCTGTAATAAACTTTACCTCAGGACTTCAGTCTGATGTTTTGTGTGCAGGAGATTCTGTTACTTTTGATGCCTCTGGAACTACAGGCGCATCTACTTATGAATTTTATGTACAAAATATTAGAGTAAGGGCCGCGTTAAACTCCAATACTTTTACACCAATTCTGGGCTCTCTAAATGACAATGATATTGTAAGAGTAAGAGCCAATTCTGCCTTAGGAACAAGTTGTTTTTCAGAGCAGAGTATTACAATTAGGGTTAATGCACAAGCAAATGCAAATACAATTACAGGTTCTCAAACAGTTTGTTTTAATGGTCCGGTTTCTACATTAAATGGTTCTACTGTGACAGGAACACCAACGATAACATATCAATGGCAGAGTAGAACTAGCACAGACACTTTTAGTGATATTTTTGGAGCAGTAGGAGTTAATTATACTCCCTCAGGTTTATCCTCAACAACAGCTTTTCGTCGTAATGTTTTATCCACATTAAGTTCAAAGACTTGTGTAATTTCAAGCGGTGTAGTTACTGTTACAGTTAGTCCAGGGCCCCCACCTGTTGCTAGACTTGTAACTACAAGCAATATCGGATGTGGAGGTTCTACCCCTCCCATGGCATCAAGGAGTGACTTTATTTTTGATGCAAGTTCAAGTACAAACGACCTAAGTTATGAGTTTTTTGTGGGTGGTGCCTCTCAAGGTCCAGCATCTAGTGTTTCAACTATTTCCCTTACACTAACTGATAGTCAAACAGTTCGTGTAGATGTTTACCCGTTAGCTAATGGTGCTGGGTGTCCAAATAGTACTTCTATCACTGTTAGAGTTAATTCAATTATAGGAGATAATATTATTGGTGGAACAGATTTAATATGTGAGAATGATGACGCTTCAGCACTAAACTCTGTGAGTACACCTACATCCACCACTGGTACTTTAACTTATCAATGGCAAGTAAGGTCTGGTACAAATACTTTTACAAATATTAGCCCTGGTGGAAATGGAATAGATTACGATCCTAGTAACTTATCAACCACAACTTTCTACAGAAGACTTGCCGTAAGTACAATTGGTGGATTGGCTTGTTCAGTTCCCAGTAATGTTGTAACCATAACCGTAGATTCTTCTCCAATTATTACAGGAGTTCTAACATCAGATGCCCAAACTATTTGTATTGGAAATACTCCTAATACTCAAACAGTTTCTTTCACCGTATCAGCAGCAGCATCTAGTATTGTTTTTTATATTAACAATAGTGCTGTTCAAACAAGTACTTCGAGAACTTACACCGCTTCACAATCAATTTTTTCAGAAGGTGATGTTGTGACAACCAGACTTATAAACAGTGCAGGATGTTTTAGCGAGCAAAATTTAATTATCAATGTGAATAACATAGCTCCGGGAAGTATTAGTGGTTCACAAGCTGTTTGTGCTGGTTCGACTCCTATACCATTTACATCAGTTAGTTCTGGCGTAATTAATGGAGTAACTGTTGTTTCTCCTGGCACGGGTAGTTATCAATGGCAAACTTCTACAGACACTTTTAATTGGATTGACATACGATTTGCCACCTCCGATACATACTCACCTGCAGCTGCTCCACCAGCCACAATACACTACAGACGATTAACGATTAATACCCTTAATGGTTTTGAATGTAAAATTCCATCTAACAGTATAACAGTTAGTGTGGACGCACTACCTAATCCTGGCTTGACTGCAAATGGTGGTGCGTTTACTGCACCTGCAACGATAACCTCTTGTGCGAGTAATACCATAAGTTTTAATGGCTCCGGTGGTACTGAATATCAATTTTTTGTAAATAATATATCGGCTCAATCTCGAGATACTTCCTCTACCTTTTTAGCTTTAAATCCCTCTGATAGTGATGAAGTATTTGTTCGAGTGTACAAAACTGCTTTAGCAAGTTCTTGTTTTGCGGATTCAGGAATAATTAAAGTTGATCTTGAAGCACCACCTGTTGCGAGTATTTCCCCATCCGTTTCTAATCGCGTCTTTTGTTCAGGTACTGATGTATTATTTACAGCCGATTCGGGGGGAGTAGCATCAGCAACATATGAGTTTAAAGTTAACAATACCATTATACAAACCTTTAGTACAACTAATACTTTCAATTCTGGGGATTACCCAGCTCTTACTCTAGTTGGGAATCCTTTTATTGAAGTTACCGTAAGATCTCCTTCTGGATGTTCTAATATTGCTAGTGTAACTTTAATTGAAAATGCGATATCTTCAGTTGGAACCCTAACTTCATCAACCGCAACAGTATGCCTTAACCAAATTCCAGATCCTATTGTTGGCTCTACTGCCGTTGCCTCTGGAAGCATTACCTATGGCTGGCAGTCCTCGTCTGATGGAATTTTATATAGCCTAATTGGTGGAGCAACATCTACAACTTACACGCCAACTACAGGTTTAATATCGACTACTTTTTATCAAAGAGTAACCTACAGTGAAATCAATTCTGTTACCTGTTCATCAACTTCGACACCTTTTAGAGTTTCAATTTCACCTGCTCCAATTCCCAACTTAATAGCTATTCCAGGAGCTTTAACGGCCCCCGCAACTTTAACTTTATGTGATAATACAGGTGTTGGAATTTTTAATGCATCTGGAGGAGCAAGTTATGAATTTAGAGATGAGAACGGAATTGTATTACAAGCCAGATCTACAACCAGTACCTTTTCAGCAACCACTTCATCAACTTTACTGGATAATAGTCAGGTAATAGTTCGTGTATTTTCTGATGTGGCAGGTGGATGTTTTGAAGATTCAAATTCTATTACAATTCAAGTTTCTCCGCAACCTACAGTAAGTCTTAACTCAATTGGAGGACTAACTACCTTCTGTACAGGAGATGTTGTAACAATGACAGCAACTTCTACTATTGCGGGTAGTAATTTTGAATTTAGAATAAACGGAGCTGAGATACAAAACGGAGCCTCCAACACCTATAGTCGAAC
>Ga0209632_10000024_pt1 | contig 155442 bp, 147 predicted proteins | sample COG_10_FD_184754 | JGI IMG/M metagenome (GOLD analysis project Ga0209632, IMG submission 184754) | Pelagic Microbial community sample from North Sea - COGITO 998_met_10 (SPAdes) (version 2) | ecosystem: Environmental > Aquatic > Marine > Neritic zone/Coastal water | place: Helgoland, sampling...
GCTGTAATTAATTGTGAAATGGAATATTCGCTTGAACTCATAGTATATAATCTAGTTCCCATAATCGTATAAGTAATGCTGGCATCCGCAGTCAATGTCAAATTATAGGTGGTATCAGCGGCAATCACTAGTATTGGGTTTCCATCTAATATATTTACATCTTTTGCAGTGAATGTTCCAGTAATATCTGTTGCTCCATCAGTAGATATGGTATATGAAACTGTTCCGGTTCCTGAAAAATTGGTTACATTGAGGTTGCTCATTTCGTATCCTGCTGGCAAGACGAAACTTACCGGGTCTGTATCGGTTGCACTAATGCTGTTTTCTATGGTTAAAATATCGTCGGTGAATGTGAGAGGGGTAGAAACTATCAAATTGTCAATGTCAATAATAGAATCATATATGGTAAAATCATCTATGTATCCATTAAAAACACTACCACCTGCATATGAAGCACCAATAGAAAATTTGTCAACAACCAGACCTGAAATAGTATTTACACCAGTTCCATGATTGTTAATGGGATACTCATTACTACCAATCAATACTGAATCTATATATAAAGATACTACAGGACCATTTGTACTATTGCTATTTGTGTATGTTATTATATAATGATGCCATTCATTATCAAAACAGTTTATTTCACTTGGTATGTCAGGAGTCCAACTTTGTCCGAGTATATACATATTCATTTGTGTTGATGTTTTAAAGGCAACCACAAAATTTACGTCACTAGATAATTCTGTAATATAAAATTCCATTAAACGTTGATTTATAATAGTCCACGTATCATTTTTTGCCCACATACTTATTGTAAAATTTGTAGGAATTGTAAAATTTGTAGGAATAGTGGTAATCGTGGTATCTTCGGTTGTCTTATTTGCATACATACAATTTGTCCCGTGTATTCCACCTGAACGAATTTCAAATTGAGTAGGTATCGTTAAATCATAACCATTACCTAATGTACCACTATTTGTTCCGTCAACACCGAATGTATAATGTATAACGCCTGATGGAAGTATTTTGCCATAATCAACTGTTTTTGTTCCCACAATCGTATAAGTAATGGTTGCATCAGCGGTTAATGTCAATGTGTATGTAGTGTCGGCACCTGGTGCCAATGGATTTCCAGCCAACAGATTGTCACCGATTGCACTGAATGTTCCGGTAATATCTGTTGCTCCATCAGTAGATATGGTATATGAAACCGTACCGGTTCCTGAAAAATTGGTTACATTCAGGTTGGCCATTTCATAACCATCAGGAAGCACGAAGTTTACCGGGTCTGTATCATTTTGGCTAATACTATTTTCTATGGTTAAAATATCGTCGGTGAATGTGAGAGGGGCGGGGAGCATTTTGGAATAATCACCGTAAAACCGCAGTTCAGGTACGATAGTTTGGACGGTCAGTGATTCTCCGGTAGTAAACGCATATTTTTTATAACGCTTGCCTGCCGTATTCACACCATGTGTTTGGGTTGATTGACTTCGCACGGTAGAGTGTTTTAATAAATCATATACACCTGCATCTTCATCATATGCAAATAGATAATGATATGGATAATGTCCATTTGACCCTCCCCAAAGTTTATATTTGGTTATTTTAAATGCGTTTGGAAATTCTATTGTTAAAACTGGACTGGGATTCGTTGTTAAATTAAGTGTCGGGGTTAAATCAATACTAAAATTTGCATTTGTAAGCATGTTGCCCGCTGCCGGATCTTGAACCCACCACCCGACCGGCCAGCCAGATGCGTAAAAGGACAAATCAGTATTAAATGGGACTGTCATACCGAAGCTACCTGGATAGTTAGAGGTACTATCCTTTCTAATATGACTACAGCTTAATGTATATGTGCCTTGACCATATAGTTCAGTTGCACTGGTTACATTAAATGATAGATCGGTTCCCACCCAAAGAGGATTAGCAGAGTTATCAAACATATAATTGCGAACCCAACTTGGTGGATGTTCAAAAGACCCCTCTACAATTTCCACTGTATAGTCATAATCAACGGTTTTTGTTCCCACAATCGTATAAGTAATGGCGGCATCAGCGGTCAATGTCAATGCGTATGTAGTGTCGGCACCTGGTGCCAATGGATTTCCAGCCAACAGATTGTCACCGGTTGCAGTGAATGTACCGGTAATATCCGTTGCTCCATCAGTAGATAATGTATATGAAACCGTACCGGTTCCTGAAAAATTCGTTACATTCAGGTTGCTCATTTCGTATCCTACTGGCAACACGAAACTTACCGGGTCTGTATCATTTGCATCAATGCTGTTTTCTATGGTTAAAATATCGTCGGTAAATGTTAGTAGTTTCGGGATTTCTAAAACAGGATAACCGAAAAATCGTAGTTCAGGTGTTATATATCGATCATCTCCACTTTGAACTGGTGTAAATGCATATTTTTGATATATTTTACCTGCCGAATTTACAGTATACGTCTTCGACGTATTTTCAAGAGTATCGGTAGAGTTATTTAATAAATCATATACACCTGTGCCTTCATCATATCCAAAGAGATAATGCCCCGCATAAGTTCCATTGTTATTGGCTCCCCAAAGTTGATATTTGGTTATTTGTAATGCTTCTGGAAATTCTATTGTTACAACTGGAATGTCACTGGTTATAGTAAGTGTAGGGGTTAAATCAATACTAAAACCGGAATTTGTCACGTTTGACCCATCTTTGGTTTGCCATCCAGTATAGTAAACATTCTGGAAGTACCATTCATTAGATGCACCATTAAATAAAGTTGTCATAGCATAGTTTCTATCAGTCGACAAACCAACGGCAGCTACGGTACTTTGCCTGGTCATATTAGAACTCAATTTATAGGTACCTTGACCATATGATTCAGTTGCACTGGACACAGTAAATGATACATCGGTTCCACCCCATGCAGTTAGATTAGCATCCTGGTTAGCATAAATATAATCGCGAACCCACTGTGGTGGATATTCAATTTCTCCACTACCAATTTCACTAGTATAAGTATAATCTTCTGCCATTATTATTTCTATATACCATATAGAAATAATATTTTTAAGATTTTATACGATTAATGTATAAATTATTTTATTATACATTTTATACAATTATCATCATTAACACAAACATTTGTTAAATAGTTGATAAGTTCTTCCCTTAATTCTACGCTTTCATAATTATGTTTTATGATTATATCTTCTATGTTGGCTACTTTTGCTAGTGTACTTGTATTGTTCAAGAAAGATACCGATGCCGAACCTATCATTTGGTTTGAATTTACATCTTCTATTACAAAAATTCGTTGGTCTTTTAATTTTTCTTCTATTTCTATACTTGATAATATTGTGAATATTTCTATCGTTTTTCGCGGTAAAACACTCATCAAACTATAATAATTATTTTTTACATCGTAATCTGTTACTTTTCGTATATGCAAAAATTTATTGTTTATTATTAGTGTACTCATTTATAATACAATTTTATTTTCATGAAGATAAAAGTATTTTCATGAAAATCTATAAGTTTTATAATATTTATTGTCTAAATCCCTTATTATCAATTCATATTTTCTAGTTCAACGACTTCTTCTTTTAATCGCTTAATCTCATTAATGAGAAGAGCAATCAAACCAGTGTAATTAATTCGTTGCCAATCTTCACCGTCTTTTTCACCAACCACTAAATCCGGATAATATTCCTGCAATTCATGTGCAATAAGACCATACTGTTCTTTATTAAGAAGTGTATGTAAATACTTCACTGGTCGAAGATTATCAATTGTATTTGTTTCATTCAAGGATACAATATTTTTTTTAATACGATAATCAGATGATGTTGAAAAACTACCTGCAGTTAACGTATTATTGATGGCAAGAGATTCAAATGTTGATGATGGATATGAACCATTTACTTTATTATCCAAATAAGTATCCATGCTAGTCCCATCACTGAATTCTATATTACCGTCAATTTTCAAATTAGAAGATTGAACTGTCGTGCCATTGAATGATGCATCTGCATCCACATTAACTCCTTTTTCGTAAAGTATAGCCGATTGCGTAAAATCGGGGCCGGATGTAATTAGACCATTAATTGCAGTTGATGGGATAGACGAATCGACCAAATTACATCTAACAATATTACCATCCATTGAAACATTGTTGTTTACTGTTACATTGGCATTCAATGATATGTCGCCGTCTACAACAATTCGTTTGTTTGTAGTTAAATCAGCAGAATGGGTTTGTGTATGTTGTATTGTTACATTACCCCCTGTAATAATATTATTATAAACGTTAAGGTTCGCATCTTTTTGTAATACGACATTACCACTAATATCTATAAAATCTTTTACATAAGATTGGTTAAAATGATTTGCATCTGGGTCGTCTCCGTACATTATTTATATATCATATAGAAATAATATAATCTTAAAATTATTTGTTATTTAATACATTTAAACGTTTTTTTAAATCTTGTATTTCTTTTACTAAAACACCAATGAGACCATCATAATGAACACTTTGGTATTCGTCACCGTCTTTTTCATTAATGACTAAATCTGGATATTCAGCTTGTAATTCATGTGCAATAAGACCATACTCGCGGTTTCCGGTTAAAGTATTTTCATAGTAAATGGGTTCCAATGTGTCCACTGTATGTGTTTCATTTAATTCGGTTATATTACTTTTGATACGATAATCTGATGATGTAACAGTTGTAGCGCTTGCACTACCATTTACAATAACACTTGATATTGTGGTATCTTTAAATACCATATTACCACCAACAATTGTACCACTAAATCTAATACTATCTACATCAAATGCAGTATTGTCATTAAATTCAGTTGTACCACTTAATTTTAGTGTTGCACCACTGCCCAATTCAACGGTCGGTCCATTAAAAGAAACATCTTCCCCTATTTTGACATTTCCGGTAATAATGGGAGAATCTTTTATTTTTGAATATGGTATACTATTACTAGCAAAATTACTACTAAATTGACCATTTACAGATAAATCACTGCCGACATAGAGCTTTCCGTTTGCAGAAATATCACCATTTGCAAAGAGTCGTGAATCCACTGATAGAATAGATGATGACAATGTTTTATCTTCTTGCATATTTATAGTTCCATCAATAGTAGTATTACCCATTACTACCATATCACAATCATTGCGAATTGCCATATAGCCACTAACATCCATAAACCCGAGTACATAAGATTTGTCAAACTGATTTGCATCAGTTTCTGTGCTCCAACCAGGAATGACACTTAATGATTTTAGTTCTGTTGCACTTATACCATTGGCTATAAATTCATCATATGTTATACCATTTAATGAGTATTGAAAATAACTAGGTTCTGGTTGACCATACGTAATAAAAGAAAGTGTATTTTCAGCAACAGTTATTTCAGTGATGGATGTGTCAAACACAGTTGTATCTGTGCTTGTGATGGATATTTCAATATTTTCACTAATACCATCAAAGGTAATATTTGCATTGTCTGCATCGTAAGATAATGATTGATTGATATCTGTACTAATCTTACTTACGAAGTTGTTAATGAAACTATCACCCGCCAAATGCGTGGATGATGCGGTAGTTACTACTTCTCCCGGCATGCTGTAAATATGCATATATGGGGCTCCAGATACAATCATTTTTGAATTATCTCCAGATAGTCTGATATTTAGACCTAAATACGAATTTGAGACTCCTAGAATTGCGCTATTTCCTCCTTCCAGATAGCCATTATAGTACCCCCCACCTTGATAAGAGTTATTAGTTATTATATGGCTCCACGTAGAATCAGTTGTGTTATACTCAAATATATAAAATTTTCCTGTACCTTGTCCCTGATGAATTGTTGAACTAACTGCGAATGAATGTCCAATATCATCTAATGACATGTCATGTTGACCATCGGCTCCTTCGGTACTTACATCACCCATTTGTGACCATCCAGACCCATCTCGTTTATATACATAATTTTTCCAAGCATTTGAAATATGTTCATTAAATGAGAACACATCACCATTTTTATTTATTGCTATACTTGAACCCATTCTTGAACCTGAATTTTCGTTTCCTGTTGTCGTACCCACAAAATCTGAACCTATTTGGGTAAATTGGTCGGAACTATCTCGTTCATATACTTGTACACGACCTTTGAAAGTATCATAACCCATATCACCCATTACCAAAATACTTCCATCATATGATAAGTTTGCACGAAAGCGCATCCCCTTATACGCAATTGAAAATGAATGAGTTATTTCATCCCATGCATTTGTACCACTATTATGTTTATATATTTTTATAGTAGTCAAATCTTGAGACCACCATATTATTGTATTACCATCACCAGACATATGATGATTATACCATTTATATGGATTAAGGCCTTGCAATTTGTCACCATGCGGTGACCATCCAATCGGTTCTACTGAAGTATTACTAGGGTCTTGTTTCCATGCCTGAAAATATCCATAAATACCCACACCGGCTGTTTTTACAGCAGCACCTGCTACAATTTGTCCATCGTAAGATAGTGTAAGGCTTGTGCCGTATTGGTCATAGTCATCCCCGAAAATAGTACTACCTATTTGTATCCAACCAGAACTTGCAGTTGCATCTCGTTTATATACCTGAATAGCACCATTTTGTAAAGATCCCAGAGTATTTTTAGCACACGCTATTATAGATCCATCATAATTTATACGTACAGCACTGAAAACAGTTGGAAACAAAGTATTATCATTAATAATGTTAGTATAATGGTCAATTTGATTTACATAAGGATTAGATGCGCCAGAATAATTAGTAAGATTTATATTATCTATTACAGTACTATCACTAGTGAACACGGCCTCATTATTAAATTGATTGAATTCTTTCTTAATCATTGCGATAGTCATATCCGCATCCAAATTCACGTTACGGAAATTCACTCTTCCACCCGCTTTCACAGAAAAATCACTGAATGGTATTGCAAAAATATAATTGGGCATACCGGTAAGTGTTGCTGCATTCGCGAATTCTAAATAACCGCTACCACCGGTAGTACCAAATGTTACCGTATTACCGGCTAGGTCTTCAGTGAGTTTAGCAGCAAAAGCCGAACTAAGATAATCAGCATCATCTGTAGTAAATGCAGATGAACTTGTTCCATCACTGATGGTAAAAGCAGTATGTATTTTAATTTTGGTATTTAAATATATAAGTTGGGACAGTGATGCACCTGCATTTTGTAAATTGGATATTGATACGTCGGATAAAGAATCTAGATCGGTATTACTACCTAATTTATAAATGATATCTACTATTTCCGCATTCGCTGCATAATTATAAACTCTAAAATCATTCAAATAAGTATCATAAAAATCCGTTAACATTGAGATTTGATCATATTTAACATTATAAAAATTATTTAAATCTAATAGTGTAGTCATAAGCACATTATCAAAATATACTTTTACTGTGTTGGCAGTTGACCCATAATCAACAACTATATGATGAAAATCAGTTCCGCCATCAACTACACCAATGGTATCAGGTTCTGACGACGCATCATCTCCAATTCCTACTTTAACTGTAGATATTATGTAGTCATAGGGACCACTCCATACTAATAACTGATATAGTTGGTTTATCAAGTTATGGTATCCGAATTGTGTTACATTATCATCGTTGCTGTGTGTTAATTTAAAAAATAGGGAATTGATTACGTGGTATGCATAATCTGCATTAGTTGGAGATGCAATCAATGCGGCGTCAGGGTAACCTACTGCAAGTAATTCTGCTCTTGTTTTTTTTGGATACCATGCATTTTGCGTCATGTCATAATCGTGTTTAGCCCATAAACTTATAAAAAAACCATTACTTGATGATGTAAATGTAGCATTACTATCATTCATTTCACACGAGGTTTTTCCCAATTCACCAGTATATAAAGCACCAATACCTTTTTGCACATGGACTTTATCAGTAACTAAACTAACATCAGTCATATCTATATCATAAATATTTCCAAGAGTACCCTTATTTGTTCCTGTTGCATTAAAATCATGATGTATAATAGGTGGTTCGTATGACATTTATAGTATATATATAAAAGTCATAAAAAAATAGAATTAACTACTAAATTAAAATTTATTGGGTTAATTCGTCTAATTCAATTTTTAAATTTTGGATTTCGTTGATTAGAATAGGTATAAGTCCGGTATAATTGATGGTTTGCATTTCCTCTTCATCTGTTTCTCCATTCACCAATTGAGGTTAAATTTCCGTCGTTTTTAATACTCAAAACTGCGTCAGCGTCAATGTCAACAAAAACCTTTCACATCCATTTTATTAAATTTGTTATCAGACATTATTTCTATACCATATAGAAATAATAAAATATTGTATAGAAATTCTTAATTTAACTTATGGTCATAAATAATATCGCAAACCATTTTCACACGATTATATAATTCAGTAATTTTACGGATATGCTTTTGGTCCACATAATCCAATATTGCATAATTATTCTTAAATTCCGTTTTTAGAATCGTTTCTAAATCACAACCTACTAATGTTCGTAAATATGTATCATGCAGAAAAATAGTAAGATTATCATGCAAAAAATCATTCCAATTCAATACATAATCTAACCAATTATCGTGACCTAATTGTGGTGGGCTGGTTTGATTCGTGTATTTATGTTGATTATTTTGGATAAACCCGGTCACTGAATCTTCGTTTTCTTCCACACGATAATTGTACATGGGGGTTGATATTGTCATGTATATCCAATTTGGGGCTTTTCTTCGTAAATATTCACCAAACAATACATCACAACATCGGTCTTCTAGGACACCCGGCACTGGCTCTACTTTTTCAAAAAAATACCCTATTAACGATACTTGCACACAATAACACCAATACTCGTGTCGTTGGATTTTGTGCGATTTGGTTGACGTATTTTCATACAATCCGGCTAAATGTAATTCGGGCGTATATATAAAGGACTTTTCTGTATTACATATTGCCTCTATGATGATTGCTGTTCGGTCTGGAATATAAGTGTCATCGTCATCGCAAAACATGATCCATTTATGCTTTTTTACCATTTCTTGATATAACAAGAAATAATGACGCATTTGGGGCGTTTTTTTTTCACGAACGCGGATATTTAGGTATTCCGGCACAATGAACCCACTGTTGTTATATAGATTATTTAGTGTTTTCTCTTTGATGTCTTCGTTCGCAAATGATATTGATAAATATATATTGATTGGGGTTCTTTGCGATATTAATGAATCCAAACACTCTAATAAGTACGGAATTCGGTCCGGATTTGATATATGCGATGCTATTGCTATACAGTATTCATGTGACTTTTCTAATAATGACATTATTCTTATTATTACATAATATTTAATATTGTTTTACGCTACAAATATAAAGTTTGTCCGGATAATATATAATCTACTGTTTTATTAAATTATGGAAGAATCAAAATATAGTTATGAAGGTTGGACACCTGAACATAAACCGAATGTTATTATGGCTATTGAATTAATAAATAAAGATATTAACCAATTAGGTACCCCTTACTTTTTTGGAGATAATGGCGGGTTAATTGAATATAATAATAATATTAGCAGTAATTCTACTACATTTACTTTATCCTTTAATGGTAAAATCCCTGTATTTAATAATAATGATAATTTCATACTACTTGTAAAAACTGATACAACTGGAAAAAAACTTTATAGATTAGTTCAATCAATCAAATATGATAATAAAGATACTATAGATATTATACCTATTGAAAATTATGAACATGAATGGATAAATGAAGATGAAATAATAGCGGATTTAAAGGCTTTAAATAAACCGGTTATTCCAGATAATTTGGATCCTCAAACATGGAATGATAAAATAAGCGAATTAGAAAATTTATTTCCATCCACAAATATAAATATGAAAAAACTCATGAAGAATGCAGACAAAAATAGTAAAAAAAATCCGTTTTTTCTAGAAAGACAGAATACAAAAATTATTGAGGATGCAAAAAAAGAAGAAAACCAATTTGCAGAAGAAGAAGCAGAAGCAGAAAAACAACAAAAAGAACAACAAAAAGCAGAAGCAGAAGCTAAACAACAACAAAAATTAGCAGAAGATAAACGACAACAAGAACAACAAAAATTAGCAGAAGCAGAAGCTAAACAACAACAACAAAAATTAGCAGAAGCAGAAAAACAACAACAACAACAAAAAGCAGAACAACAAACAGCAGAACAACAAACAGCAGAACAACAAACAGCAGAACAACAAAAGGCAGAAACAAAACTAAAGCTAAGCCAGATGATAACAAATGCAATACCACAAAACGTACCAACAGTAGCAAAACAAACACAAGTAAAATCTAAAAATAATAAATCATCTGGAGATTCAACATTAGATGAATGTATGAAAGACGCAAAAGGAAATAAACGTAAAGAATACATGTGTAATAATCAAGATATAGCAAGAAAACAAAGAGAAGAAGAAGCAAAAGGAAAAGCAAAAATAGAAGCAGACAAAAACGCCCACGCAAAACTTGGACAACAACATATACAAAATCAAGAAAAAGCAAAAATACAAGCAAAAAAAGCAACCACAGCAGCTCAACGAAAACTACATAATGATACGATATTACAAAACTATGAAGAAAAAAAATTTGAGAAAGAGCGCAAGACACCAGCCGAACAAAAAGCAAATTCTAATATACATATAGGTCATAAACCTCTCCCCAGCAAAAGAGGTGGTGGTACCATAAACGAATTAACAATCCAAAATACAACAGAACCTTTAAATATGTATATACGAAAAGTGTTAATGAATTCTTTTTATTTTAAATTAAGTGCACTTACACCCGAAAGTATAAATAGTATAAAAGACAATAATATTAAAGTCAACGAAAATCAAGACTCATTAAATAATCTGATAATAAAACCATTTGTAAAGTGTGCTTATGTTATTTTTAATTTTAACATGATTGATCAAGATAATGATTTTGAAACTATACTGTCAACCATAATACCGCATGAAGAGGGAGATTCAACAATACATGATATTAAAACATCAATTGAAAAAGATACCAACAATTATCTACAAATTATGGGTGATGATAGTATAAAAAATAAAGAAAAAGAAAAAGCCATTCATATTTTTAATTATATTGATATAATAGAAAAATCGTTCATAAATAAAGATTATGATTTAAAAGATAATTTTGAGAAGTATGCAACTAGTATAAATTACGATAAAATTCAGTTAATTATTGATTTATATAATTTATCAAAAAATAATTATGATATAACTGTAGGGAAAGAAACAAAACCATTGCAAGTTTATATAGATGGATTAATTGATTCACAGAATAGAACTAATATAATGACCTTTTTAAAAATTAATAATACAGAACCCGGCCTTAACAGTAAAGACCGTCAAACAAAATGGAATCAAAGATATCAAATACAATTAAACCAAGTTGGGACAATGAAGGCCAATTATAAAAAATCAAGTTCAATGTTATTAGGTTATAATGATAATGATAATTTTCCATATTATCAAAAAAATAATGATAAAGTTACTGTTCTAGATGATATATCAACAAAAACAAACAATAATATTACATTAAAAACAATCAGTACTGGTAATAATGAAATAGATAAAGTACAAAAATATAAAAATCATTATTTATTTGGCAATTTTCAAGAAATCTTTCCAATATATAATTTGTATTCTGACCAAAAAGAATTAATTACTAATAAATTTATAGCAGATAATAAAATGACTGCTATTACTGAACAAATATGTGAAAAGAAGAAACCGGTTTTTTTATTAGGTTATGGAACATCCGGATCAGGAAAAACATCTTCATTAATTTATTTCAATAATGCATCAAATAATGATGATAAAGATGGTATAATTGTTCATTTATGTAAAAAAATTATTGAAAACAAAATTAATGGTAATGATATTAGTTCTGTAAAAGTTACCATACAAGAATATACATCACAAGGAGAAGAAACAGAACGTAATTATATGTTTAACGATAATCTAAAATATTTTAAAGGAGATACATATGAAAACCATCATGAATATCATACAAAAATAACAGGTAATAGTAATTTTAAAATCACAGGAGAAACAACATTAGGTGAATTATTAAAACAATTAGTTGATGTAGATAGATTAGTAAAAGCTACACCCAATAATCCTCAAAGTTCGCGAAGTCACGTATTAGTATTTATTTCGTTTCATAATGCCATGAATAATATATTAGGTAATTTAATTGTGGGTGATTTTGCAGGTAAAGAAAACGAATTTCAATGCAATAATATAGATGTGATTACTGATTTTTTGAATAAAAAAATCACCAATAGTGAATCAACCTATCAAGGAAAACCTTTTTATAGTTCTCAATTAGAGTTAAATGAACAATCGGGAGGTGGTGATGAGGAAACAAAAATAAACAATGAATTTGACCCATATCAAAAATTAGAAATTAATGATATTAATAAAGATAAACTAAATTTATTACGTACTCAAGACCCATTATTTGATTTTGTAAAACCATCAAATTCTATTAAAAAACAAAATGATAGTGAATTTCAAGTAGATAAATATTCATCAAATATATTAAGATATATTTTTAGTGAAGGTTTAAAATCTAATTCTGAAATATATGAAAAATTATTAAATAAAGAAACAAAATTGAAAACAAGTGATTCGGGTATTAATATAATTAAAACATATAAACCTGAAGAACTTAATCAAGAAGGTCAAAAGAGTGATAATGAGGATAATAAAAAAGCTTTATTTTTACAACATTTAATTTATGCAGATTTATTTGAAGGTAAAATTCAAGATACAGATATAATTAATGATGATAAATTACAAGAATATAAGTATAAATATAATTCAATCTATAATCCCAATATGAATATTAGAACTGAAGATCCATCATCTAAAAAATATACTATAAATCCACGTGCAAACGAAGTAGCCAAAACATTAACTAATATAGAATTATTAGATAAAGGAACCGAGAATAAAATACAAAATAGTAATGAAAGTATATACGGTCCTTTTTTAATACAAGATAATTCAGATAATAACACTAGGTATACAAAGGCAATAAACAATTTAAATAATATAAATAATTTCTTAAATTATAAAGAAACTAATCCTGATATTAATAACATACGAGATACCTATAGAAAACCTACAATATTTACAAGATCTTATGTTACAGAAAAAATAGTAAAACCATTAGCTAATACAAATAAAGATGAATGGCAAATATATGTAAATAAAGAAGTTAAGTATACAGACCCATTTGATAATAAAGAGAAATATATCCCAGTGATTAAGACATTTACTATAGAAACCATGTGCAAATATTTTATGAACCATCGGTTTAGTTCTTTATTACCATTTTTTAAAACAATAAAAGATGATATTACAGGACATGATAATATACACGTACATCAATTTAATTACATTTTAGATTCTTTGGTTAAAGAAACAGAACTAACCCAATATATTGACTTAATGAATACATATAATGAAAAAATTAACGAAACCAAAACACGTCTTGAATATGGAAAAACAATATGTAGTAATAGAGTCATTGAAGGTAAATTTATTAACAATTCTCTTGAAGTAATCCGCAAAGAAATAAAGAAAATATTAAATATTAAGCATAAACACAGTGATGCTTTATTTAATTCCCCTAATTATATAGATATTTGTTTAGAATCCTATTGTCCAACCAATAAAAATTGTTTTAAAATTCAAGAAGAAAATATAGATTCAAATGAAATTAACTTATTTGATAAAATATATAACAAAATAAAAAGCGATTACAATATTGATAAAAATCAATTTTATCAAGATATTGTTATTAGCGTATTTGGAGTATTTAATGTATCACGATTAGCCGATAATCCACCACCTCATCCATATATTGATATTAATCGTTTAAAACAAATTTATTATAATGAAGGGCAAGACCATGAAATGGAATTATTTTCATTGTTGAGTGACATTAAAAATCTTGTTGAAAATTTTAATTTAACAAATACTGTATTTTATAATAAATTAGAACAGCTATTTAATCTAGGATTAGAATTTCATACTAACAACGAAGAACCACAATCTTTTAATATAGAGGCATTACAAAATGAAGCAACAGAAGAGGTTAATCAGGGTTTATTAAAAGAAATGATTGAAGAAATAGATATTCATAATGCATCATCTACCATTGGTACTTTGGAATTTTTAGACCAAATATCAAAATTTGCATCAGTGAACAATTTATGTTATACAAAAGAAACTTTGGATATGGAGAGTCCTGATAATGCGGAAAATCCTTATTTAGAGATTGATAAATATAAAAGTTACAAAAATAATATAACTCATGTTTATAAAACAAAATAATTATATCTATAATTTATAACTAAAGATATAATTATGGCATTAGAAGCTATTAACACGATTTATGATGATTTTATAAAGGGTATAGATAAAAAAATAGAAAAAGAAAAAGCGGAAGCTAAAGCAGAAGCAGAAGCAGAAGCAGAAGCAGAAGCGGAAGCAAAAGCTAAAGCAGAAGCAGAAGCAGAAGCAGAAGCAGAAGCGGAAGCAAAAGCTAAAGCAGAAGCAGAAGCAGAAGCAGAAGCGGAAGCAAAAGCTAAAGCAGATGCAGAAGCTGAAAGATTAGCAAAAGCAGCTACAATAATATCTACAGCTGTTGTTCATTGGTTAAAGAGAAAAGAAGCTGAAAAATTAGCAAAACAACGATTAGAAGAACAACGATTAGAAGAACGACGATTAGAAGAAGAAAGAAAACGATTAGATGCTGAAGCTAAATTAGAAGAACAATTAGCAAAAATAACAGCAGCAGTAATAGCAGAAGAAGAAGAAAAAAGAAAACGATTAGCAAAAGAAGCTAAAATAGCAAAAGAAAAAGCGGAAGCAGAAGCTAAAGCAGAAGCTAAAGCAGATGCAGAAGCAGAAGCTAAAGCAGAAGCAAAAGCAGAAGAAGAAAGAAAACGATTAGATGCTGAAGCTAAATTAGCAGAACAATTAGAAAAAATAACAGCAGCAGCAGTAACATTAATAGCAGAAGAAGAAAATAGAAAACGATTAGAAGAAGCAAAAGCTAAAGCAGATGCAGAAGCACAAGCACAAGCTAAATCTAAAGCAGAAGAAGAAAATAGAAAACGATTAGCAGAAGAAGAAAATAGAAAACGATTAGAAGAAGCAAAAGCTAAAGCAGATGCAGAAGCACAAGCACAAGCTAAATCTAAAGCAGAAGAAGAAAATAGAAAACGATTAGCAGAAGAAGAAAATAGAAAACGATTAGAAGAAGCAAAAGCTAAAGCAGATGCAGAAGCACAAGCACAAGCTAAATCTAAAGCAGAAGAAGAAAGATTAAAAAAAAAAGCATTAAAAGTAATTTCTGCAGTTGTTGCTTTTTTAAAAAAAAAGAAACAAGAAGAAAACAATAGAAAACAATTAGCTGATGCTGCTCTTGATGCTATTAAAATAAAAAATGAAATAGAGCGTGAAAAATTACAAAAAATACGTGAAGAAGAAAAATTAAAAAAAGAACGAGACGACAAAAAACACACCCGTAAATTAAATGACACAGTAATAGTAGCAGCAACAGTAGCAGTAAAAAAGAAAAATATCGCAACAGGCCCAGATCACATTACATTACCAGAACCAGAACCAGGAACAGAAAATCCAATAGTAGCAGGAACAGAAAATCCAATAGTAGCAGGAACAGAAAATGCAATAGTAGCAGCAACAGTAGCAGTAGAAATGAATGATATCGCAACAGAAACAGAAACAGAATCAGGTTCAGAAACAGAATCAGGTTCAGAACCAGAAAATGCAAAAGTAGCAGCTATTGTATCAAATAATTTATTATTGTTATTAGCAAAAGACAATTTTAATAAAAAAGAAATTACACAAAATCTATCAGACAAAGCAACAACCACAATAGCAGCAACAATAGCATCAATTCCACATAATCAACCAGAGCAACTAGGACAACAAACACAACAAATGCAACTAGAGCAAAAAAAGAAACTAGAGCAACAACATAAAGAAGCACAAGAATGCTATGAGAAAATTAAATTAGCAGACAAAGAAATGATACCGGTTGCAATTGTAAATAATGAATGTATTGGTTATAAAGAAACAACAGATGTAAATGGTAAAATAAATAAAGAATATATTAAAAAGTAAGCATCTAATAATTTTTATGTAATGTAATTAAAATTACATAAAAAAAACAATATAAATAACATATCTAAAAATGAATTCAAGATATGTTATGGCGAATATAGAAATGCCTATAGAAATAACTGCAAACAATGAAATATGTCCTTTACAAAATTTATCAAGCATTCATGTTGTTTCTATAATAGATTCTATCAGCAATTTAAACAGGGATATAAACCAAGATGATATAATTAGTCAAGCAAACAAATTATTCAAAGAACGTGAAGACGAAGAATCTAGTGATACAAAAGAAACAGAACAAATCCAAGAAGAACCTATAAAAGAAAAGGAAGAAGAAAATATAGAAACAGAAGAAGAACCATCTGTTGTATCGTCACCAGAAATAGTTCAGCAATTGTTTATTTATCCAGAAGAAATACGTAAATCAGTTTCGCGTGTAAAACAAAATAGTTCTTTAAAAAAGCGGAGTAAATACAATCCACGTACAACGGTAAAAAATAGATAATGCTCTAAATCTAGTTTAGGTAAGGTCTTTGATTTTTCTCAACAACCAATGGCTCTGGCATAAATACGGGTGTTTTATTCATTACAGACAAACTATCTATGTTCATAAATTGGGGATTCACTGGTGTTTGAGGATTCACTAAATTTGTAGAACCAATGCCACGAAGTTGAGATTCAATATCACAGTAGTTTTTGCATAAATTATCTCTGGCATTTGATGCGGGCAAGAGACCATTTCCGGGTAAATGATTGGTATATGCATGTCCAGCGGCAGAATTTACAAAAGTACGATATTCATCTACTTGTTTATTCATTTTTTGTTCGTGAGAATAATTTCCAGGTGTGTTTTTATTAGAGGTTGATGCCATAATAATGTATACAATACAATTATACATTATTTACTCATAAATATATTTAATTTAACATTTCTACTAAGTCTTTATATTCTTGTGTTTCTTCGGTAAGTGCATTTTCATTATTAAAAAATATGCACAAACATTTATGAAATAAAGGCAAATATTCATATGCATATAATATTGCTACACCTATTTCGTGATCTCTTGATAAAAAACGGGCGGCGGCCATCTCATATAATCGGTGAAAAATAGGCAGAGTTTTTGTACAATTACGAATATACTGCATCATTAATCCAGCAGATTCTTCATCATATTCAATTTCGTCACGAGTTTCCTTATCAAAATCATCACCCAACTCTTCTTCTAATTGTTGAATTAATGCAGGATAATTCTCTGTATTCATTTTAAAAATTTGGCGTAAACATTGTCTATATCCAGTATTGGTTGTATATCTTGGTATAATTAAATGTTTTGGATACTGCATTCTACTATATTAATGACATCTAATATTTATATTCATTTGAATGAATATAAATTAAAGTAATTATCTAAAGTCTATACATTATTTCTTTTTGGGATATTGTTTTCGGGTTTGTTTGTGTGCATTACGAGAACGCTTTCTTGTCTTTTTACCACCATGAAGTTGTTTAAATGGATTTCTAATAATTCCCCAACTTTTAATAGCTTTATCATAATTGTCTATTTTTTTTGTGTCAGCTAATTTATTATATTCATCAAAAATTATATTTGTGTATTCTTTCATTTTTTCTATTACATTATTTAATTCTTTCTTATAGTTAGTTGCGTTTTTATTTTTATTAGTTATTTCATTAGTTACTATTACGTTTTCACTAAGACCTTTTAACGAACTATAATCCATTTTTGTCCATTTGGAATTATTAATTTTACCTGTTAATTTTCTAAGTTCTATATATTTTTCTATTTTGTTATTGTAATTATTTACTATATGTTCTTTATACTCAGGAGCTTTTATGTTATTACGCAGTTCTGTATATTGTCCTTCCAACTCTTTAAGCTTTTTTTCTGCTTCTAATATCTGAATATATTTGGCTATATCCGGGTTATAAGGATTTTCAGAATTTGCAGGATTTACATATAATTTATTATTTATATTTATTATTGAACGTATAGAGTTTTCAAAGTTTACATCCTTATCTTTAGCATAATTAAGAATTTCATTCTCTATTTCAGCATATTTTGTATTTATATTTAATGTTGTTTGGCCTACACTGTTATCTTCATTGGTTGACAAGTCATCTAAATTACACCATTTGCCTTTATTTTCATCAGTTATATCAGTTTTTTCATTACATATTTCGTTTATTATATCCTTCCTGAATTCAAATAAATTCATAATTTTTGTATTCAAATCAGTTTCTATGGCCTTTTTTGTATTATCTTTTTCTTCATCTCTTGGTAAATGTTCTGGCGGGAGTTTTGTATCAGCTACTGCTTCTGTTGCTGGTGCTGCTTCTGTTGCTGATGCCTCTGTTGTTGCCTCTACTGTTACCGATGATGGTTGTACAGCAGAAGAAATGCCTAATTTATCATATATGCGTTTGACTTCTTCAATATCATAACTAACAGTATACTGTTGATTATTTATAGTAGCTGTTAAATTAATGGTTTTATCATCACTCATATTACAAAATTTTCTTATATATTATATGTAAATAAATATAATATAAAAATACCTAAATGACTATGATTTATTTATTAGCTTGTCCAGCGGGCATTTCACGAGTGGACATACCACCGCGAACCCATCCGTCTAAAGCGGCTTCTTCAACTGTGTTAGAAGCGTCTGTAACTCTGTTCTCCATTTTACTATCAGTAGGATATAGAGCATAAGGACCAAAAGACTTCTCCATGATGGTAGAAACACTCTTCTTTTGTGTGACAGGTTCTCCTTGTTGTAATTGAGATTCCAAAGCAGGGTCACAACTGCCTCTTCCTAAATAAGGAATAGTAGAAAAGGGGCGAGAAAAAAGTTGTAGTTTTTCAAGAGGGCGTTCTTCAGTAGATTTTAATTTTAACATAGACTCTTGGTCAACAGATGCATTATGAATACCATTACCATTGGCTAAACCGTTGAAATTCATAGTAGGTTGTTGCATGGCAAATTTGACATGACTATCTGAAGATGTACTACTAAAATGGTCGGTCAACATGTAATTAACAGAATTATTATTGGCAGTATTTTGCTGTGTTTTGTCTGTAGCATCAGCACCGATACGCGCAGTGTTATTAAAGGTGTAAGGACTAAGTGTGGCCATGTATACTATATATTATAGTATACAAAGAGATAGTAATTTGTGAATAATATTAATAAAACAACAAAAGGTTAGCGTTGATGTAAAATGGCAGAATAACCTAAATATAATGCTAGAACAATCGTAATCCATGCCATTGTGGGATCAATTCTATTAAATACAAAATGTTCATTACTTAATATCAATGCTTCTAAGAAGAATGTACCACTAACAACATACTGACTAGTGCGGTCGTCTAAAGTCATTCCATTTAAAACCCGTATAATTCCATTAGCCAACATAGTATAAGCAACAAAACGTTCAAACATAATATTATTATTATCATAATCAGTAATCATATCAAAATAAACATTGCGTATATGTGGAATTTGTAATAAATTTAAAATACATAAGGCTGCTATAATATTATATATACCATTTATGATAATAATCCATTCAATAATAAGAAAAGATTTCATAAATTATTTGTTTTATATTATATGTGTTGAATATAATACAAAAAGGCTAAATAATTAATTGGTATGTCTGGATAAATTACGTGCACAAGCAAATTGGTTACCCTCTTTGCATGAAACCATACTTCCATAACAAAATTCTGCAAAACCAGCTTGATCATTAGGAATAGTGGTACTAGGATTAGAATTAAATGGACGCAATGATTGTTCAAACATTAATTCACTTCCGGCATCTTTAAATAATTTATCAGCAATGTTAGGATGGTCGGGGTTAGCATCAACAACAAATTGCTTGGCTTGTGTTAAAATTTCTTGTTCAACATTTTTATTAAATGCGGGTGGTGCAGGTTTTTTCTCTGGATTATAATCATAATCAGTAACTAAAACATTACCAAAGGGATTACTAGAATCAGGACCTTCAAAAATGCCATCAGGAACGGGTAAATTATGTTTTTTAAATAATTCTTCTGCAATAGGTGCATTTTCAAAACCTTCATTGGCTTGTTTTTTCTTTTCCATTTTATCTTTTTGTTGTTTATGATAATGATGTAACATATAAATAGCACCAAGAGTTACTAAAGAAAACAAAATAGTTCGTACATTTTTGGAAATAACAAAACTAATAATAGTAAGTACTAGTACAGAACGTGTAATAGCATTAAGTTTTTGTTCATAGCTCATACCTTCAACTGGAAAAAATTCAAACATATAAAGTTGATGAAAGAGAACATTGGGATTTTCTCCCCAAAAAGGTACTTGTTTACGTACTTTTTTAATCTTTTGTGTCATATTTTCAACATCATCATCGGGTTCTCCGTGAAGTTCATCAAATTTGATATCCTTTGGTGGATCTTTTTTAATTTGTTCAACATTAGGTTGATATAATTCTTCTGTTACATTTGAAGCAAGTAATGATTGTGACATATTATAAATTATTATTAGTATATATTTATATATTATATTGTTTTACATAATATATACAAGAATATCTAATATAACATGACTAAATAGAATTCATTTATGATTGTTTCCCAATAGCTTCAGTTACACTATGTTTTTCTTTAACACATTGTTTATCAATGCTTAATGACTCGCAATTGGTATCTTGTGGTACTATTTGTAAAACACATTTAGATTTTTCACCATACAACGATTCAGTACACCCTTTTTCAGTAAATACCGTATTTTTATTAGAAAAATGAACACGTTTTTTGGTTTTATTTTGTTTGCTAATAGAACACCTAGCTCTAAAATGCTCGTAACGTTCTCTAATAGTTTCATAATTAAGCCCCGATTTTTTTCCTAACATATTATTAATTAATTCATGTAAATCAAAAACATATTTTGAGAACATAGCTCTATTTTTCATATGTTTCATATAAAGAGGTAATTTTTTATAATTTTGTTTTAGATTTTTACGACACTTACCACATGGTAAAACGTGTTTCAATTGTAACATAAATTTGGAATAATGTTCTTTATCTTTTTTGGTAGGGTTTACAGGGTAATTAAAGCTCATTGTATGTAGATAATGCCACATACCTGGTCCCCATACACTGGTTAACATACCATCATTGCTGTTGTATTCATTATCTGTATATACAGTATTTAATTGACTAACATTTGGACGTGCTTTACGATTATTTCTTTTTTTTGTATGTTTGCGTTTTGTATTCATATATGAGTTCTCTTTAGTTATATTATTGCGATATAAAAAAGTATACTAAATAATTATAATATTTAGTAAGTTCTCGTTTTGTATACTTAAAAAATCTATAAATATACTATATAAATGGCAAACATTGTAGACGTTATTGGTAAATATATCCAACCGTATAAAAAAGCAATTATTATTGTGTTGATAATCCTCGCTTTTTATTATTCAATCCGTTATTGGATGAATGTAAATAACATGGAATATATGGAAAATAAATTTGATGATGTAGCAAACACAAATCTTCGTGAAAAAGAAACAATAATATATTTTTTCCATGTAGATTGGTGCCCTCATTGTAAAACAGCATTACCTGAATGGAACGCATTCAAAACAGCAACAGATGATAAGATTATAAATGGTTATAAAGTAAAATGTAAGGAGGTTAATTGTACTGATGACAAAAATGCCACATTATCAGATAAATATAATGTAGAATCCTATCCCACAGTAACAATGCAACGTGGTCCGGATAAAATAGATTTTGATTCAAAAGTAACACAATCATCTTTAACGACTTTTACAAATACAATGTTAAATAATTAATTATCCGGATTATACTGTTGATAAAACACATCAATACCTTGTTGTATTAATTGTTGCCGCGTTTCTCTATTATCTGCAACATTAGAAATAGTAGACAATGAACGTGTATCTGAAGGTAAGATAAACGTATATTTATTCTTTTTAATGACAACATATAATAATTTTTGTAAGATTTTATTTAGTAAATAAACCACATAATCAAATAATGAAAACATAGTAATATCTATATCTTCATTATTTACCCATTCTGCATTTATCCCCAATATCTCATTCGGGTTAGCCCCATTTTGTATGCATTCATCAATTGGGTAATTTGTACAAAAACCACCGTCACAATATAATATATTATCAATGTAAATCGGTTGAAACAAAATGGGTATTGAACAAGACGCATGGATTGCATCAATTAATAACCAGTTTGGGTGTGTTTTATAAGAAATATCTACGGGTTTTAAATGATTCACATTTGTAATCATAATATGCAATTCCATTTTCGTTTTTTGATAAAAATCAAACATATTAACATTTATTGGAATATCCTTTCCTAATAATAATGGACTAAATATTTTTTCGGTGAGGGTTCTACTGTAAATCCCATTATTTTGAACACAATTAAAAATCACATTCAAATCATAATGAAATACTTTTTGCCATGGACGATTAATTAAATATTCATCTAATGTTTGCCAATCATACTGCAAACACATGATTGTAGCTAATATAGATCCAATAGAGGTTCCATAAATAGTTTGTATATCTTTATACATCCATAGTTTTTGTTTATTAGACTCTTTTAAAATACCATAGTAAGAGAACCCAAGTATTCCACCTCCAGAAATGACCAAATGTTTAATGAAATCATTGTTTTTATACTCATTTATTGTAATTTCTGGTAAACACTCCGGATTATCCCGAACATCACATTTACTATCCGCAATTAAATCCATATTAAAATAAATAATTATAAATCTTTGTACATTTTTGTGTAAAAATAATATAATTTTGTAATTAGAGAGAACCTTATAAAAAATATTTTATAATAATATAAAATTCACCCATTTGTGAGAACATTTCACGCATTTATGTGGAAATAATAAATAAAACAAATATTACGTTAATTAAATTGATGTTTTTTCTGTGTACATTATAATTATGTCAAACTTTTTATACTCAACCGATGAAGAAACAACCGGTAAGATAAACATAGATGAATTATACGATAGGGCACAACAGCGCGATTTGAAACAATTAGCCATATTTAACAAATTATTAAATCGTATACATAATAAAATCAAAAGCACAACTCGTGTAGTAAAAAAAGATACACATATATGGTTTACTGTTCCAGAATACATATTTGGAGAACCATTGTATAATCAGGGTGACTGTATAGGTTATTTAGTTGTAAAATTAGAAGAAAATGGGTTTCATGTCAAGTATTTACATCCCAATACATTATTTGTATCTTGGGCAGACTGGATTCCAGCGTATGTACGCAGTGAAGTCAAAAAGAAAACTGGAAAAGTCTTGGACGAAAAAGGCAATATTTTACGTGATTTAAACGCAGAAAAAGAAGCAGCCGAAGAAGAAGAAAATATGAACTCGGGGTTGTTCAATGACAAAAATAAAAGTACACAAAAGAATAAGAAAGATTATACACCATTAGACCAATATAAACCAACCGGAAATTTAGTTTATAAACCAGAAATGTTTGAAAAAATAGAGAAAAAAATGGGATAATAAATAATAAATATATTTGTATTTTTATTATTTATGCAGTTCTTTGTGAATCATCTGTATTTTTACCAGAAGTACCAAATTTATTCCATTTATTAGTGTTGTATGAATTTAATTGTAACATTTCACTGGCATTATCTTTCCAGTACTTAATTTTATCTTCCAATTCTTGTTCTTCTTTGGATAATGGATATGTTTGGTTTTGTCTAGCATTCATACGTTGTAAATCATCATCCGTAGCTTCAGGTTTTTTGCCGAAACAATTTACACCGAATTTTACATAAGGATTTGCAATATATCCACCGTTTACGCCAGGTCGTCCACAATTATTTCTATATTTTTTATCTAATTTTTGTAATTTATCCCATGTATTTTTTTGGGTAGGGAATAAAATCATTTGATTATCAGACCATCCATAACCACACCATTCTGCACCATTATTGTAAGCATTTTCAACTTGGTCATATGTTGCAATTTCAGAATCATATGCTTTACAGATAGCCTTTGCATCTTTATATGTATACAAATTATTAGATACATTAAATACCTCTGCATCTGGATCATCTACTTGTTCCTTTTCACATTTTTCCAATTTGGGTGCATTCTCATCTTCTGGTTCTTCTGGTATTTCTTCTTCGGGTGTTTCCTCCTCACCTAAAAATGGGAATAAATCATAAATAGAGATTTTCAATACATATTTAAAAAAATCTATAAATAATATAATTATCAATAATAGCCATGCACCTCCTTCAACTATGGAAATAAAAAATGGTTTTGTATCTTTATCTGTGGGAATACCTACTATTTTATTGAAAACATAAAAAATAACAATAAACATACCCGTTGTAAATGCAGAAGATGGTTCAAGAACATAATCTTTTATTTTATCAAAATTATTTTTAAATATACCCTCATCTGGATTTTCTTGGTAAGAATAATAAACATTGTATGAAATAACTCCTAGAATAACTAAAAATAAAATGTCTAAAGTTCGGCTTAAACCTATTTTGGAACCTTCAGGATTCATATTATCGCCTCTACTTGTAAAACTACTGATAATATAATAAAAGACAAGACATATGCCTAAAAATATAATAATAGATGAAGCAGTAAATGAACTTATGATATCTGGAAACTCTTCATTTGTCTCTTCCTCTTCATTTGTTTCTTCCTCTTCTTTTTTATTATTCGTTTCCTCTTTTTTATTAGTTTCTTCTTTTTTATTATTCGTTTCCTCTTTTTTATTAGTTTCTTCTTTTTTATTATTCGTTTCACTCATTTTTGTTATTACTATTTAATATATTATACAATGTTATTTTTTTTGCGATAAAATAAACAGTAAGCAGCAGATGATTTAATTGCGGTAGGATTACTAACCATTTCAACATTACGGTCATTATAATGTAGCCAATTATTTTCAGTATTCTTTACAAATGCGGTGTAATGACCACCCGTAACACCACCCACATGATTACATATTCCATATAAATCATATTTATATGAAGACGCATTATATCCACAAACATATCTAGACAAATCTAAATTTTCTATAGGAAATTCAACATTATTATTTATTTTATTCATTCCATCGGCGGTAAATCTGTTTAATGTAATAATAACAATCTTTGGAAAATTCCAAAAACGAACTTGTTTCTTAACGTCCTCTTTTTGTTTCGTTTTCTCGTTATACCAGGCATTATCACCTTCTAATAATTCTGGTTTCACGTAACAATTAAAACAATCATAAATATTTTTTATTTCTATAGTATTATCTATTACGGGAAGGTCTAGTACAAAAAAGTTTTCAGGTTTTACAGAATGTACAGTATTTTTCGTTTTAGAAACAATTTCTGATACATATATACCATAAAATAATTCCATTATTTCAGAATATTCATTAGAATATGTATTTTTTAACATTTCATAACACTTTAATGCTGTTTGGTCTAAATCGTTCTGTGGCGTTCCATTAATATTCATTTTTACTCGTCGTGAAATACTAGAATGTATACAATCCATAAAAAATAATAAGAATTCTGTCATATCATTTTGGGCATGTCCTGTGAATAAATCTCTATTTTTTTGTTTCGCTATTTGTTGAACATTATGTACAAATTTACGGGGGGTTACTATTCCATTTCCACTCCACATTACTGTACGTAAATCATTCCATTCATCTAAAATGGCAATATCTGGTATATCCTTTTTAATAAATTGTTTATAATTATTAGAATCCAAAAAATGATTTAATTCATATGTATTATTTAATACTTGCATACATGCATTTAAAAAACATGTGTTTCCTAAATTTTCTAATCCGACTTTACCTTTATTTTTATATTTTGTCAAATCCATTTATTTTAATAATTATTGTAAATATATAAATCTAAACATATATCTTTATATTATATTATAGAATGGATAATAATACTGAAAATACTGGTAATTTATTTACAAATATAGAGGAAAATATTCAAGAAGTTATATCAAATTCAATTAGAAATTATTTTTCAACTATGCCACCTTTTAATAGAAATAATAGAACAAGAAATCCAGTAAATAATTCAAGTGATATTGTTAATATTATTCGTGAATCTATGCATATTAGTAATGATATTATGCGTTCTTATAACAATAATATCAATGAATTTAATACAAATATGAGAGATTTAATACGTATATTACAAAATATTAATAATAATAATAATAATCATATTAGACGACAACAAATGCGAACAACAGACCCTATTATTTCCATTCCACGAAGTACCATTCCAGGAAATCCTATTCCACCAAGTACCATTCCAGGAAATCCTATTCCACCAAGTACCATTCCACGAATGAACCGACGAAATTACTTACAAAATCGTCGTTCAAATGTATTAGATAATCCATCTTTTAATATATTTGAAAATATTCTTAATAATAATATGCCATTTTTGCCATATACATTTCAAGATGTAGTTATACGACCAACTGATAGAGAAATTGAAAATGCGTGTGAACTATTTGAATATATGAGTTCAATTGAATTAATTAATAACCGATGTCCAATTACATTAAGTGATTTTCAAGAAGGTGACCAGGTTAGAAGAATACATCAGTGTGGTCATACTTTTATTGCAGATTCCATTATTAGTTGGTTTCAAAATAATGTTATATGTCCTGTTTGTAGATATGATATTCGTAATTATAATAGAGAAAATTCAGGTAATGAAAACAATGAAGCAAGTACCGAAAATGAAAATAATGAAGAAAATACCGAAAATGAAAACAATGAAGAAAATACAGAAAATGATAATAATGAAGAAAATACAGAAAATGATATATCAATGAATACGTTTACCACGATATATAATCCTGGTCATTATACAACATCCATGACAATTAGTGAGCCATTTGATGTTAGTTCGTTACATTCATATAATGATTCTTCTAATAATATCTCTTCACCAAGTATTTCACTGGATGACTCTATAAATACTTCATTAGAAAGTATTTTAATAGCGGCATTAAGTTTAGATAATAGCAGTAACAATAATTTGAATAATTTATTAAATACAGATATTTCAAATAGACAACAATCCTTATTTAGACTAGAAATCCCATTAGAATACGAAGAATATTATGATGCATCAAACAATTTTCTAGGAAATAACACAAATCATTTCTCATAATAATTGTATATGTATATTTTTATTTTTATTTGTTTATTAATTTTATTCACATTATTTGCGTATTATAATAATAGTAATAATGATATAATTAAAGCGAATATTGTAATGTACATATAAAAAATTTTTACATAAAATAAATAATTTTATTATTGATTTTATCTTTGAAAGAAGCTGATAATCGTTTGAATATTATGTTTTTGATTGTAAATTTTGTTCAACACACTATCAAATAATAAAACCTTAATTTTTGCAGATGAATATTTTTCTTTTTTCTTCATAAATGTCTCTGTATCAGGAAATTCATTTTCTAATTTAATTAATTCGTTACGATATGCTTTTATGGCTGTACTCTTTCCCTGTAACTCCCATATTTGTTCCAAAGCAAGTCCAAACAATTGCTGTAATGGTTTCATCAATTGATTTGTAATATAATGAGTATAATCAATTTTCAACTTATTTTCAACAATAAATTCGGGTGTTTCTATTTTATCGCCCATCAAAGCTTTGGGTGTGTCATTTACAACAAATACAAACTTCATTCTATCACCTGGTTTTGGTTTATTTCCTGGATCTCGCTTACCAATTCGTTCAGCTAACACGAAATGACCTATTTGATTGGGATTTTTATATCCACTTCTAAGAGCTTTTGTAATTGCTAATTTATCCATGCTGACATTGCCTTCAATCAAGTCGTTCAATGAATGTTGTAAAAATTGTATAGCATTTTCAATGTTGTTACCTTTCATCAAAATATTCAATATACCACCATAAACATCTTTAAGATAATCACATGAATCGCGTCTCTTTAATGACAATCCCATGAATTTCATATAACCCTTATTTGGGTTTTCTTCATATAACATTCCAACATATCGTTTCTTTGATAACAGTATGAATGGCATCAATGTTTTTTCATATTCTAACCCCATTGGTGGTTTTAAATATTTCGTACATAATTCAGCAGCATCTTGTGCAATCTCAATTGTCATTTCTAATGCTGGTTGACCTCTTATTTTTTCTCCAGTATCTGCATTTTCAAGGTTAAATGTAAAGAATACACTGTCCGTATCCCCATACACATACTCTGCTTTTGTACGTACCGGGCCATGTGAAACTGTATTATATATTCGGTCCCCATATACTTCTTCAATAATACGCTTTGCATAGATAATCATCATACGTCCCGTAGCCGTAGTGGATGCAGCAACATCTTTTTCGTAAAAAGTAGATGTACGTGAGCCACATTGTCCATACAAAGAATTCGCAGTAACCTTATAACCCAATTGTCTTTTATCCAGAATATTTTGCATAAAAGGGTCTTTTTCGGTTTTAATCATTTTGCGTGTATCTTTTCTAGCTTTAAGAAGTTCCTCAAGAATAGAAGGCATAATACCTTTTTTATTATCTGGAAATTGAGCCCATCTACAAACCATCTTTCCCACTTTTGTTTTGACTTTTTTAGATACAGGATTGTTTGGATTTCGTAAATATTCATAGGTATCAAATTCAATATTAATATAATGGTATCCTGGTAAATTGTCATAAATAAACTCTCCTTTTTTATTTTGTTCACCAACAACACGTATTAATCTACCATCTAAATCATATTCTTTTGACCATACTTTACTATCGTGTGAATAATTTTGACTAATCATGGATGACGGATATAGAGAAGAATAATCAACACAAGCCACTGGGTTATCCATGTACATTGAGCATTTTGGTGGTAACACAATAGCCCCTTCATAGCCTTCTTCTTTCCATGTTTTTTCCAGATCGGGCATAAGTGTATCTTTATCACGACACTTTTTAGCAACATAACTAGTTAGTTTAATGCCTTGTCCACGAAACACCAAGAAACTAATGGGTACACTACAAATACGAGACATCTCAACATAACCAGTGATTACATCTATTTTGTTCATTAAATGATGAACCAAGTTACAATCTTGAATACAGTATTTTGCAACAATGGCCCTGTCACTGGCTGAACCTTTGGATAAACGAAATATATCTTGTGGCGTTACATCATCCTTTGCCATTCCCCATTTAATGGATTTTGAATTATCAAGTTCATAATGTCCTTTAATTACAATGACATTGTAAGTATTTGTTTCTTCAACACCTTTCACTATATGTGTTACTGATTTATTGAGTTCAATATCCGCAACTATAAATTTTTGCCCATCGTTAAAGTAATCGGCAGTAAATCCAGTTAATTCAATGTGGATAAAATCACCAACATTCAAGCCCATCAAATTCTTACTGCATAGTTCAGTAACGTCACCTAGTTCTGGGTGTGTAGAATTAGAGACATATTTAACAGAATCACTAATAAATTGTCCAGCTACATCATCTAGTTTGTAAGAAGACAGATTAAAATCTCTACGAAAATAAGCATACATATCTATTTGCAATCTTCCAGTCATTTTTGCAAATCGCAAATCATATTCGCCACTAGCAATTTGTATTTTGGTATGTTCCAAATTCAATTCACCATGTTTTTCTCGGCTTTCTTTTGCACATATTTCATTTATTTTTCTAGATAATAACAAGAATTCGCGTTCACAATATGTCTCTTGTGCGCGACGAAACATGAATTCGTAATCAAAGCCAAATATGTTGTATCCAATAATGATGTCTGGGTCTTCACGTTGTATTAATTCCGTCCATTTTATTAGTAATTCTTGTTCTGTTTCGGTGCATTCAATTTCAACATTAGGTACTTTATCGCAACTTCCTACAACTAAACAATGATTCAAATACGGCTCTTTATCGCCATATTTTAAAAATGTTGACCCGATAAACGTAACTTCATCGCCCTTCAATGCAGGAAATATTCTTGTCATAATTTCATTAAATATTTGTATTTTTTCATCACGTTGATATTCTTCATTTAATAGAATATCTATAATTGTTGAATTTTTTTTTACTTTGGGTTTTCGTTTATATTTACCGTATTGTTGTCCGGTATATTCACTGGATTCTACTTGTTCCCCATTATTATCATTATCCTCACCTGTACCGGTATATTGTTCATTCTCTTTCATTTGCTCAAAAATACCATCTATTGTTAATAAATGACTATTATCTTCTTCAAGAGTTGTTTTCCTAACTGCCTCTAATGATTCATTCAAAACCAAATTACTTCTAGCTTCTAACATTTTTTTAGATGGTTTATTTTTTGGATACACTAAATCAATATCTTCAAATTTACCATATCCAAATGCAGACAATATCATTTTCTGTAATAACATTTTTGATTGAGAATCATCTAACACTTTCATTTGTTTGATAAAAATATCCACAACATTTGTTACAAACCGTTTATATGTTTTAATAGGAATAGGAAAATCACCATGACTACTACTTGCTTCAATATCAAAACTACATATTTTATAAGGAACTCTTGTTTCTTTTTCAGGTTGAGAATGTAATTCTTTAAGTGGGCATATCACTTCATATTTACATGTTGTAGTTGGTATAGATGATTTTGTCACTTTATTCATCTTAAAGCTGACCCATCCCGATGGACTTATATTATGAATGTGAAAATATCGCAATAAAGGTGGAATATTACTTTCATATAATTCAACACTAGTGCCTTGATATACTATATTTTTACGGGTTCTATATTCTTTTGCATCGGGTTCACTGTTATACGTATACCATAAATTCTTGTATTTATTCATGGCAACCGTGTTTTTAAATACCAATTTTATAAATTTATGTTTTCTTCCACCCGAAAATCCGTATAATTTATAATGGTCAACCAATTCAAAATCAACAATAGAATCTTTAAACCGATTGTCTAATTTGGTGTTAGCTTGTAAATCTAATACAAAAGAACGCATTGTATATTCATCCCAATTATCACCAACCTTCACATAAAAGAAGGGTAAATAATCATTCACATAAATACAACATGTGTCTCCTTTTTCATTTATACCGAACATTTGAATAACAAATTGTAATTCATCTGTTCTTTTTTTATATTTGGAACGGGTTCCATCATCAGAACCAGAATCACTCTCTTCTTTTTTTGCGGATTCATCATATATATGAAAATCAATCAAACGGAAAGACTTTACTATAACTGGTTTCTTAATCTTCAGTTTGATGGGTTTAGAGTTACTACTTTCCATCTTAACTACTGTATTTGCTTTGTACTATTTAGATTATTTTGTTAAATATATCAATAAAATAATCTATATTTTATTATCAATTTTTCAGGTATTAATTGAAAAATATACCACCTGGTGTAGAATTTCTACTATTGGGGGTTTTAGGTGTACCTTTTTTGGGTGTAGGAGTTTTGACTTTCATTGTTCCTAGATATTTTGGTTCTGGCTCTAAATATTCACCAGCTTTTCTAATATCGTTTATAATTTGTTGTTTTGCAGCATATGTTTCATTTGCTAGCCTACGTCTATCAATTCTTGTTTTTGGTGAATCCCTTATATTTTTTAAATCAGGTAATCCATGTCCCATAATTGATGGCTTAAGTGGAGATTCTGCACCCAAATTCTGCAATATTATTTTAGGGTTTATTCTATTACTAGTATTATGTGTTTTATCTGGTTTATACATATCATCAAATGCTTTATTTATACTATTTATGTTATTTGTGAATAAAGCTTTGGGCTTTATACTAGTTTTATCTATTGATATTGTACGTTTTTTCCTGGAAGATGGGGAATTTTTAGTTTTAGGTGTTTTTGACGCTTTTGGCGTATTTGGCATAGTTGTTGTACCACCACTCATTTTATTTAAGCTTTTTACCCAAATTGATAAATTCTCACTATCACGTGGATTAGTGTATGGTTCAAAAACACCATCTTGTATACTACCAATAGTAGGAAACCCTTTATACTGAATCTCTTTATTATTCATATAACGTTGAGATAATTGAGATAATTTTTCTTTTATACCATCACTTTCAAGCTCTTCAAATATAATATTATTATCTGTAATATACGAACCTAAATTTTTTTTCATTTCGTCCCATTCTGGACGAAGATATTTACAGTGACCGCACCAGGTCGCGTGTAATAACACAACAACGATTGGCTTTTTATCAACAATTGGTTGTTTTGTTTCTTTTTTTGATTCTGGTTTACGTTGAAAAATAGTATTAAATTCTTTTTCTAAACTTTTTAGCTCTTTTAGACGTCGGTTTCGCTTTTGTGTTCTTTTAGATTTAGATTTAGATTTGACTGATTTAGATTTGACTGATTTAGATTTACTACTAGTTTCTTTCATTATATAATAAATGTATATATTTTACTAAACAGATATCTAGCATTTTTATATCAATAAAAATATATAGATGTCTACAATTCAAAAAATATTTATTATATTCCTAATATTTACATTTTTGTTAGGTCTTTATATTACCATGTATTGGAACGTACAAGTAAATATGAAGACAAAAGAAAATATGGAAAACAATACTTCTTGTCCAAATTTACTTATAAAAAAGGGAAACATGTTATTACTATATAACAAAAATAAGCCAGAGGATGATACAAATCCAATCCCTTTTTTTAATTTAGATGAATATATAAATTATTTAGAAATACAAAAAGAAAAGGGATTACATTGTCCTGTATTATTTTTGCAAGAAGAGAACAATGCACAAGGTGAAAATGTATATAAGGTACACCCTAGTCCATTTCAATTACAAGATGGTGTTCCAACAGATACACCTGCAAAAGAAGATGTAACTGAACGCGGAGATGCAAATCGTTTAAATGCCCCATATAATCAAGACCAATATCCCGGTTTTGACCCACAAGGACAATATATAGGTGTATATACAAATATAGATGCAATTCACGATTCAACAAATGTTAAAAAGATTAGCGATAATCCAATGGATTCAAAATGGGCAGGTGTTACCTATACGCAACAAATGGTAGATAGTGGTAAATATGCTAAAAGAGAGATAACAAAACCCCAATTATTTAATGCAAAAACCGCATTTTATCCATCAATACCATCAGAAGTACCGTTACCACAAGATATATTAGGATATTCAACAGAGGGTTCATAATTCGTAAACAAACTTAAATAGTTAGCAATAAAATATTATTATGGTGAATAATATTTTACAGTATTACATATATAATTATCAATTTTATTCTATAAATTTCCCATTGGAATGGGCTATAAATCATTATGATGGAACTGGGCCATTACAATGTAAAAAGTGCGAATATAATGGCTGTAAATATGGAATATTCTATGAATATTGTAATGATTGTCAATTATTCCAGTATAACAGTAAACGCATTACAACAGAATACCGTAGAGAAAGGTCAAGATATTTACGGGGTAATTATAATAGTTCAGTAGCACCTATACTAGAAAGTTATGGTGTAATGGGTTCTTGATTCAACAGAAATGTTTGTATACTTTCTATTGCTTTTTTGCTTATTTTACGAACTTTTCCATTTGTTTCCATTGTCAGGTTCTCTATACACTGAATATTATTTGTAATTTTATTTATAAAATCAGGAAAGTTATCAAAATGTTTCATGATAGCTATAGCAGTAATTGAACTAATACCTGGTATTTGACATAATATAATTTCCCCAATATTGCCCGGTGTTACATTATCTTTTTTAACTTTTTTAACAACATTACAATAATCCGCTGGTTTTAGTTTATTTGTTAATTCTGTGTTAAAAATGTTCTCATTTTCCTGACAATTTCCATCTAGAGTTGATTCACTAGATTCAGGTTCTCTATCATGTTTGAATAATTTAAGGAAAGGGTGTGTTAAATAATAAGGAACCACCCCTTTTATAAAATTCCTTTCTATTTTTTCACTCAAATAGAGTAACCATTCTGCCGAATCTTTTATCGAAGATGTACGATGAACACTGAATCCTTTAAAGAATTGTAATGTAGTAATAGCAGAGAATGCTATTTTTTTTTCTAAAGAGGAATATAATTGTGAATTAACACCTTCAATTAAATAAAATATAGAATGTGGTGGAAAACCACTAGCATTTGCTAATCTGTAAGATTGTTCTTCATATCTACCATCTTTAATGGATGATAATAAGTCGGGGTATGTTTTTCTTTCAATTAAGAGAACATCTTTATCTTCATCTGTTTTAAGTAGTATATCTCCTAAATTTAACACATCTTTTGATAATTGTATATAAGAGGGTGTATGACTATTTCTTATTAGTGTTTCACATTGTTCAAACAATGCAGTTTCTCGTTCATCGATAATTATTTTCATAATAGGTTCTCTACAATATAATAATAATGATAACATTATTATATTGTTTCAGTTAGTATATTTAATTTATTCTAGAACCAATAGGACGTGATTGTCTGACAGTGGTTGTCAATGGCATTTGTAGCATAGATAATTTTTGGGAAGTTCCATGCATAGCAATGGAAGACCAAGAATCACGTCCAACTTGGTAAGGTAATCCGGCCTTTTTATTTCCACCACCCTGTGCTTGATTTGTAATACTAGAGATAGAAGATGTGCGTTTAGTTTGACTATAGACCATATTTTATAATATATATTACGAAAATATTTTTTTCTCTGTATGACAATTACTAAACGCAAACAATATAAAAAATTGAGTAAATAATATGTATATACTATATTCATTTTATTTGCAGAATAACATGAATATTGATGATGATATCCGTATAGAAAAAAATAGTAGTGGTGTTGAAACCTATGTTTTTGATCCGTATAATCCCCTAAATAAATTAATTCAAAAAGAACAAATAGAAACAATTTTGCGTAGATATGGTGTAAATTCTTCAATTTATAACTATGAACTTTATAAAAGAGCGTTTATTCATCGTTCTTATATTAAACGCCCACAGTTGGAAAATAATAGTAATAATATAGTTATTGTTCCTAAACCCGATGATTGTATACCATTGTTTACTAAATCCAATGAGCGGTTAGAATTTATCGGGGATGGTGTATTGGAATGTATTACTAAATATTATCTATATAGACGTTTTCCTAAGGAAAATGAAGGATTTATGACTGAAAAAAAGATTGCATTGGTAAAAAATGAGTCCATTGGTAGAATGGCATACGAAATGGGATTACATGAATGGTTAGTTTTGTCAAAGCATGCAGAGGGAAAACAAATACGTACAAATATGAAAAAGTTAGGTTGTTTATTTGAATCATTTATTGGTGCAATGTTTTTGGATTATAACCGTATATCAGTAACAGATGAAGAAGGCTGGTTTAAAAATGTATTTGTAACTGGTCCTGGTTTTCAAATGGTACAAATTTTTGTAGAATCCATTTTTGAAAAGCATGTAGATTGGATGCAATTAATTCGTAATGATGATAATTATAAGAATATATTACAAGTAAAGATTCAAAAGGAATTTAAAGTAACCCCCGATTATTTGGAAATAGCTGAACAACACCCTGATACTGGTTATAAGATGGGGGTATTTATGTGTTTAGGTCAAGCCATTCATCAACTTACACCAAATAAAGCATTATCAATGAATCAATTTAAAACATATAATGATATTCATGAATACATGTCGGTAAATGGTAAGGTATTTATATTTTTAGGAGAGGGTACACATAAAATTAAAAAGAAGGCAGAACAAATAGCTTGTGAAAATGCTATTATAAAATTAGAATCATATTCAACATAATATTATTTATTAAATAACCATCATTTCCAACATCCCATATTGTTTGGGATTTATTATTTATTAAACAACTTGGGATTTTACATATTCCAAGTTGTTTTTTGATTTATATATTTATCTTTAAGTTGTTTTTATAATTTATTCTATTGTATTTTTTTTCAGAAAACTTATAGTAGAGGTTTCGAAAAATGGACATTCTGAAAATGTCCACTTTTCAGATCTTGAATAATAAATTTTCCGGAAAAAACACGATTTTTGATTTTAAAGCATAATGCTTTAAATCCCAAAAAAATAATTTCAGGTTGACTGCACATTTTTTTTTAATACTTATTTATAAAATGATTTAGGCATTTTTTATGTTAGGATATATAAAGGTAAATCCTAACAAAATCCTAATGCCAAAAATGCCAAAAAATGCCAAAATATATATTTGTGAACATTGCAACTTTAAATGCAGTAAACAAAGTAATTATAGTGTACATATATTGACTGCAAAACATCAACTCCTAACGAATCCTAACGAAAAAATGCTAAAAAATGCCAAAATATTTATCTGTTCTTGTGGTAAGGAATATAAACATTCATCTACATTATGTTCTCATAAAAAGAAATGTAGGTATGTAGATAATATAGATGACGATATATCAGGTGAAATACAAAATAGTATAAGCGAACCGCCGAGTAATGCGAGTACAGTTTTAAGGTTATTAAAACAGAATGATGAGTTTAAAGAATTGATGGTAGAACAGCATTCTGCGGTTGTTGCATTGCAAAAGCAAAATATGGAATTAAACAAGAAGTTGATAGATGTAGTCAAAGATGGAACTATAATTAATAATAACACCACAAATAATAACACCACAAACAACAATCAATTTAATCTAAACTTTTTCCTGAATGATACCTGCAAGGATGCGATGAACATAACCGACTTTCTCGGTAATTTAGATGTGCAACTAGATGAATTAGAATATATAGGACATCATGGGTATGTGAATGGTATGACGAAGATGATCATGGAACGTCTAAAAGAAATGGATGTAACAAAACGACCAATCCACTGTACAGATGTAAAACGAGAAACGATGTATATAAAAGATAAGGATGAATGGTGTAAGGATACAGATGAGTTAGTAAAATTACGTAGAATATTAAATAGTATATCAATGAATAATTATAGAACGGTGCCAGCTTGGCAGACAGCTCACCCGGATAGTGAAGTGATGGACAGTCGTAATTATAATTTCTGTTATAAAATGATGCAATTAATATTAGGTGATGTAGAAGATGAACAAATCCGTTTGGATAATAAAATAATAAAAACAATAGCAAAAGATTTATTTGTAAACAAGAATAGAATATAAATATATGTTGTGAATAATAATAGAAATGTTCTCCAAATTTTTTAAAAAGAAATATAATAAATTATCATTTGAAGATATTCAGTTTGTAATGCAAAATAAAGAGCTATTTATATTAATTAATACGTTAGTTGTTAGTGAACAAGATTGTTTAATAAAACATACAATATCTCATATGGAAGAGGCCCAATTAATAAATAAATTAATAGAGAATTACGAGTTAAATGCAAATAAAATAATTGTCTATGGAAAAAATGATATAGATGAAACAAGTTTTCAAAAGTACGATCAATTAGTAAATTTAGGATTTTCAAACATATATATTTATGTAGGTGGAATGTTTGAGTGGTTATTGTTACAAGACATCTATGGTGTAGATGCATTCCCGACAACAACAAAACAATTGGATATTTTGAAATATAAACCGGTTCGTACATTTGGCTCAAAACTATTATTGTAAAAAATTGAATTTAATAATAATGATAATTGTGTTTATTATTAAATATATTTTTATATAAATAAATTATACAACATGGTAAAGCCTATTCTTATCTCAGTTGAAGGAAATATTGGTGCAGGAAAATCAACTATTATAGATAATTTGAAAGACCATATGAAGGGAAATACTGATATAATGTTTTTGAAAGAACCAGTAGATATATGGGAAACAATTAAAGACACCAAAACCGATGAAAATATATTACAAAAATTTTATAATGATTCAAATAAATATGCATTTTCATTTCAAGTAATGGCATATGTAACGCGTTTAAGTACAATTCGTACAGCAATCCGTGAAAATCCTGATTGTAAAATAATCATATGTGAGCGTTCATTAGACGCAGATAAAAATATTTTTGCAAAGATGTTATATGAAGATAACAAAATAGAGGATATAAATTATCAAATATATTTGCATTTTTATAACGAATATGTAAAAGATTATAAATTAGATGGTATTGTTTACATAAATGCAGATGCAGATGTATGTTATGACCGTACAGTAAAACGTTCACGTAATGGTGAATCAAGTATAACTAAAGAATATTTACAAAAATGCAAAGAATATTATGATGATTGGCTATTTACAAATAATAAGGACACTGATATATTAAATATAGATGCAAATGAAGATGTAACATATAATATGTTTGATAAAGAAGATAAGGGTTTAGAATGGTTACAAAAAATAGAAAGCTATATAATAAATAGTAGTATTCGTTTATCAATGTAAAATAAAATAAAAATTATGTTATTATGGACGAGCAACTTCTCATTTCACAAGAAATATCTATATACGGATGTTATACATCTGTGTGCATTCTAGTTGGAAGTATTGTTGCTGGTGTATACAATTTTCATGTCTCGGCTATATTGGGATTTTTACTGTCTATTACTAGTTACATGCATTGGAAACAGGTTATGATATTCAGTTGGATAAAAATCATTGATAGTCTCCTCGCGTCTACTTTGATTCTCAATATAACCTTTGTGGATAGTTCTAGGTTTCACCCAACATACCGGCTTATTTGGATAGCGGCAGTAGGTACGGTGGTCGTAGTGTTTGTCATGAATGAAATACTCCTTTACTATCAAGTAAAAAATCCTATATATGTGGGCGAAATTTCATCTTCGCACTACCGTTATTTTTCCACTTATTATACTGAACCAGGAACCACCCAACGTGAATATGCCGAATATCGGTCAACATTCACACATATTATATCTATTCACATAATGCTAGTAGGAGTCTGTATTTATTGTACGTACAACTCATATTATAGTCAATTATTACCGATAGAAGAAAATTTAAAAATATCAGGTAGTTGTTAAATATTTATAGAAATAATGGAATAGTTACAAGCATATATTAGTCAAATTTAACAATAATTTTAACGGTTTCTTTTTTAATGCATTTACATGCAGATACAGATAATTCTTCTCTTTTTTTACGTGTTTTAGAATGTTCATTCGTATTGTCGGTAGGTGTTCTACGTTTGGCAGTACTATTATTGTTATTCATATCTTGCTCAATATCAGCGTAATTGTCTTTAATATATTGAATAATATTGTTTTCAATAGCCCATTTAAAAAAATTAAGTTGACCAATAGTGGTTTCCATACATTGATTAGTATTATATGGAATAGTAATTCTTTCCCATCTACAGAATGGGTCAAACCGTTTTTTAGAATAGGCTTTTAATTTCAATTTATATTCATTATAAACTTTGAATCTAGACTTAGAATTAGTGTTATTTGTAGAAACCGGTATTTCATATACAGTATAGTTTTTTTTAGCATAATTAGTGACAAACCAATCAACAATGCGCAAAGAAATGCATGTTTCCCCATTTATAATACCCATCATAGTATGAATATTCTGTGAATTTTTATAAAAATCAGTTAATGTATTTAATAATAAATCATTTTGAGTTTGTAAGTTATTTGAACGATACATGTGATAAATTTATAATAAATAATACTTTATACCCTTTACACATATTTGTAAAAATATAAATATATGTAAGTAATTATAAAAAATTGAATACAAAATACATAAATAAATATATCATCATAATAACACCAATTTATAATGGATTTAAAGCAAAATAAGTTAACGAAAGCTGAATGGGATTCAATAGAAATCCAGGTAGGTGCAGATGAAAAAAAAATATTGAAATTAATAGATGATGGGTATGACAATGTAAATATTCGTTTGAATGAAACATTATCATTGAATTCATATATTCATTTTCCTCAAACTCGTGAGATGGATTATTTCTTATTTAAAAAGTATTTTGATGATGAAATGATGAATGTAATAAAAAAATATGGCGATGAACAATTAAAATCATATACATGTAATATAAATAGCGGTAAGTTAAAGAAATTAAAAAGTGGTGAAATTATTCGTCTTAACAATCTCGACAATAATATAAAATTAAATAAATCAAATATTTTTGAATATCTATTAATAGATTTGTTCACAGGTTTGGTGAAACAGATAAAGCAGAGAAAACAAAAGTATGCATTCTATTTATATACTTTAATTCAAATAAAAAAGTCATCAATCGCTTACATAAATGAATATGTAAATGACTTATTGGATTATACAATAAGTTATGCAAATTCATTTACAAATATAAGTGAAATAATTACAAATGCATACGAATTTATAGAATGTAACAAATATTTATTGAAGTATGAAGACCGTGTATTATTTAAACATCAAAAAGAATTATTTACAATTAGCAAGCAAGATGATGAAGATGAATTTATCCCGAGATTAATATTATATACAGCACCCACAGGAACAGGAAAAACCCTATCACCAATAGGTTTATCAAAAAATAATCGCATTATATTTGTTTGTGTAGCAAGACATATTGGTCTAGCATTGGCAAAATCGGCAATTTCAATGGAAAAGAAGGTAGCATTTGCATTTGGTTGTGAAACATCGGCAGATATTCGTTTGCATTATTTTTCGGCTATAGATTATACTGTAAATAAACGTTCTGGTGGAATATGGAAAGTGGATAATAGTGTAGGTGATAATGTAGAAATTATGATATGTGATGTGCAATCATATATTACAGCAATGCATTATATGTTAGCTTTTAATAAAACCGAAAATATTATAACATATTGGGATGAGCCGACAATAACGTTAGATTATGAAGAACATGAATTACATGAAACAATTCATAAAAATTGGGTAAATAATAAAATCCCAACAATGGTATTATCGTGTGCCACATTGCCATCACAGGTAGAATTACAGCCAATATTTGATGATTTTGTAAATAAATTTGATAATGCTGAAATACATAGAATATCAAGTTATGATTGTAGAAAATCCATTCCCATTTTAAATACAGATATGTGTTGTGTATTGCCCCATTATTTATATCAAGAATACAATGACATGATAAATTCAGCAACATATTGCAAGAATAACAAAACAATACTGCGGTATTTTGATTTACGTGAAATAATAATGTTTATTGAGTATATTCATGATAATGAGTATATAGATGAAATGTATACAATAGATAATTATTTTGAAGATAAGATTGTGAATATTACAATGAATAGGTTGAAAGAATATTATTTGGAAGTATTATTGCATTTAAATGCAGAATATTGGAATAAAATATATAATTATATGAAGCTAGCTCATAAACCAAGATATAATGATAAACGTACAAATGTATATATTCAAAAAACGAATAGTTTAAATAATCCAACAAAAACGAATGCAGGAAGTGTATTAACTCGTACAGAAAGTGTTGCTGGAAATTATGTTAACCCAGTAGAAAACACAGAAGCACCAGCGGGTGTATTAATTACAACAACAGATGCTTATACATTGACAGATGGACCAACTATCTTTTTAGCAGATGATATAGATAAAATTGCCAATTTTTATATAAAACACACCAATATATCAAATATGGTATATAGTGAAATATTAAATAATATAGGATATAACAATATTATTACTAATAAATTAGATAAAATAGAAAAAGATATAGAAACACAAGACGAAAGGGAAGGTAAAACACTAATAAAGGGACATAAGGGAAACCAACCAAAAAAAAAGGGAAAGGATAATTATAAAACATCAAATCAAACACAAAAATTAATAAATGATGCAGATAAGTTACGAAAAATGGTAAAAGTGGTATCATTAGACTCAGTATACCTTCCAAATACACGACAGCATCAAGCTAGATGGACACCAGATGGTGAAGTTAGAGAAAATGCATTTGTATCTAATATAGGTGAAGAGATGAGTAAAGAAATTATGTTATTATCCATAGAAGATAATTTGAAATTTCTATTGTTATTGGGAATTGGTGTATTCAAGCAAATAGAAAACAAAAGATATATGGAAATCATCAAACAGTTGGCTGATGAACAGCGGTTATACATGATTATTGCATCAACCGATTATATTTATGGTACCAATTATCAGTTTTGTCATGGATTTATAGGAAAAGATTTGAATAATATGACCCAGCAGAAAACATTACAGGCAATGGGTCGTGTAGGTAGAAATAATATTCAACAGGATTATACTATAAGATTTCGTGATAATAATATGATAATGAAATTATTTCAAGAACCAGAACATAATTTAGAAGCAATAAATATGTGTAGGTTATTTGTAAGTTAAATAAAATGTAAAAAATTGATTAATATTTATATAAATATTTTTTTACAAATATTAAAACAAGTTTTAAATAGGTAATAATGATATTTTATATGGGATTGGTTGGTGTAGTAACTATGGTTACATATATAATGAGTATTCCAAATGAATACTTGTTAGAAGGAATGAAAAATATAGATATAAATACAGATATGGATACAACTACAAATAATATAATTCTGGTATTGGGTAGTAATGAAAAGAATATATTGAACGACCGTATGAGTACAGCAATATCTATGACGAAAAATATGACAGGTACAATTACATGGTATTTAAGTGGTGGCATTAAGAACGATAATGGAAAGCATATGTATGAAGAAAGTGAATCAACCAAAATGCTAGCATTATTAGATAATAATAAAAAAGAAAGAATAGTATTAGATAACAGATCTAGAAATACAGCAGAAAACTTTGCACACTTTAAGTATTGGTTAAATACAAATACTGATAGATACACCCATATTACTATAGTAACATCTGCATTTCATTATTCCCGTGCAAATACAATGTTTAATGAAATTGTTGATTCGGGTGATATGGAAGTGAAATGGGGATTAGGCCCATTATCATGTACAACATGTTGGACGGATGAAACTCCCCATAAAAGAAATATTTCCAAAGACGTAAACAGTGCAATGTTAATATATAACACAAAGATTAGTTATAAAGTAATAATTTAACTATAATGAAATAAAAGAAAAAGAAAAAGAAAAAGAAAAAAGGAATTGTATGAAGTATCATACTTTTTTTTATAAGATAATAATGGATATTATTATTATTTTATTGTATAGGTTATAACCCCATTTTGTAGTCAACAACATACGGGTTTTGTTTTAATGTGTTCATAATATCAGGTGTATTTCTTTCCATATTGATAGTAGATTTCAAAGAATTATCATTACCTGCTAAACGTCCCATACTAGAAACATTCGGTGATTGATAAGGCATATTACCGGTAATTTCTCTATTATTTTTCAAAGATTCATCACGTGTTTTTTCACGCATATTGATATTTCCATTCATAACATTCATATTACCTTGTACCATATAGCCATCAATGGTGCTAGATTTAATATCATTATTACGTTGGTTATAATTAGCTTCATATGAAGTCATTTGGCGTGTTCCATCACCGGCACTAGCAACACCAGTATATTCAGCACTAGTTTGCTGTCTTTTAGTATCATATGCTTGTTGTTGAGTAACTTGATATGCACCACCTAATTGATTAGCGTTTACATTTAAGTGATTTTTAGAATTTTCCGTAGTTTCACGAATAGTAGTATTTGGTCTGTCAGCGGGATTGAAAATATAAGAACTGGGTACAGTAGTACCTGGATTTTGGTAAGGACGTAAGCTACCAACAATATTTTCTTTACGAGAAGGGCGTAATGCATCTAATAAAGGAGCAACTGCTGCACCAAGTCCACCGCTAACCATACCAAAATATCCATCTTGTTTATTGGAGGTACGATTATTAGGATAAGCCTTTTTGGATTTAATTCCATAGTCGGCATCTGTGGCATGATTACGCCCATTAGCGTTAGCAACCGGAAATGGAACTGAACCTAATTCAATGTTATGTGATGGCATATATTCACCCTCAACATAAGTAGATGGATTTTGCGAAGCAGCAACACCTGAATAGGATGTAGTAGTTTCTTGTCTAGCACCAGCACGGTCAATTGGCATAGAATGTAACATTTCACCTTTAGATGCACCAGTAGTGGTGAACCATCTATCTTGTCCCATTTCAAAGTGAGTATCTGGACGGTTTTTTTCCATAACACCCATTTGTTGAGATGTAGGTACATTGTTAGTCCCACTGAATGCGGGTCCTTCATGACCGAGTAGTACAGTACCAGATGCTTTTTGGTTTGTTAATACACGCATATCATCCGCCGTTTTAGGCATCCATGATTCACGCATCATCATACCGGAGTTATATCCATCTGCACCATCATTAGTATAACCTAAACCTAATCCAGGTGCAACTTGTTCTTCTTGGAAAGGTTTTGTATTTGCCATACGCATGCTTTTATTTACACGTGATTGATAAAAATCATTCATATTTGGTGCACCAGTAGCCCAGTCTTGATTATTACTGGGTGAAAATAAAGGGGCTTGTTCTTTTTTAGAAAGAGTTTGTGAACCAGTACCAATATAGTTATCTAAAGTACTTTCTGTACTATTAGCATTAGCATCTTGTGTGTGCATTTTAGCACCGAAGAAGGGAACCATATTATTATGTTCAAAATAAGAAGTATTAACTTTTTCGCCAGAAAGAGAATAAAAATCCGGTGATTCAGAACTAGATTTTTTGTTAGAATTCATATTGGAATCAAAATATTTATCGGTATATACAGAACCACCGTTTTCAAAGCGATTTATTGTTGAAAGAGAGGAGGTTTTATCTAATTCTTCAGATACAATAGGATATTCTTCGGGGTAATTTTTATTGGGTATATTTGTATTTGGCAATGCATTACGATTAGAGAAATTTTCTTCATTTGTGTTATTATTATTAGATTGACCATTCATAACATACATCAATCCAAGGGCAATACCAGGTATGGCTAATTCCATTTTATTATATTATATAATTATATTAATCTTATATAATATTTAAATTAACAATTTTATTTGTATAAAGTTCCTGGACAAGTATCTTCTTTTCCACCAATACATATAGATTGTCCAGTTAGATAAAAGTCTCGGTGCCCAACCATAGGTATTTTTGGTGTAAAATTATCTTTTTCAATAATTCTACTTTGTATGTTATTTGGAAATTGTTTATCTAAACCATTCAATGGATTTAAAAAAGGTTGTTCCCACCGATTTTGTTCTAAATCTTTATATACCCACGCTGGGTGGCTTGCACGACTTTCTTCCACCATAGGTTGTTGGGTTTTATACGTTTGTTGAGAAGAAGAAGCTTTACTTTGTGTATATTGATTTAACTCCATATTATCTCTATTGTTTCTGCGGGTAAGACCAATCAAATCACTTTCAAGATTAACGGTATTGGTTTGTAAATTAGCACCCCATTTTTGTAATCGTAAATGCGGGTCTTCCATAAAAGGTAAGTCCATACCAGGACCAGGTGTGTTTAACATATATCTACCTGTAAAACTGGTTTCTTCTAATTGTTTTTTTATTCTATGTGGGTCATCATGAAATCGTGTAAAAGACATTATGAATTTAATATATATTGCGAAAAAAAAACTTTATAATAAAAATTACATAAATAATGGTGTATGTATATGTATATGACTCTTCCTAAAATATGTTTAAATATGATTGTAAAAAATGAAAGTAATATAATAGTTAGGTTATTAGAAACAGTAACACCTTTAATAGATAGTTATTGTATTTGTGATACTGGTAGCACCGATAATACAATAAATTTAATAGAAGATTATTGTAACAAAAATAATATTCCTGGTAAAATATTAAAAGAGCCATTTAAAGATTTTGGATATAATCGTTCATTTGCATTAAGAGGATGTAATAATATGAGCAATGTAGATTATATTCTATTAATGGATGCAGATATGAAATTAGAAATTAAAATAGATGATATAAATAATTTTAAGAAAACACTAACAAAAGACGCATATTATGTAGTACAAGGAACCAATGATTTTTATAATAATAATATTCGCATTATAAGAAATGACCCAAAGTATAGTTATTGGGGTGTTACACACGAATATATAGAGTTACCTGATACCGCACTCATTGATAATATTTCTAGTAATGTAATGTTTATTAATGATATTGGTGATGGTGGTAGTAAAGCTGATAAATATAAAAGAGATATAGAATTATTAAAACAAGGATTAATAGATAATCCTAATAATTCACGATATTTATTTTACCTAGCAAACAGTTATAGAGATTCACAACAATATGAAGAAGCTATACACACATATACCCAGCGTATAACAATAGAAGGTTGGATACAAGAGACTTGGCATTCATATTATTCAATGGCAAATTGTTATATGAAAATAAATCAGCATGAAAAAGCTATATTTTATTGGCTAGAAGCATATCAATATATGCCAACACGCATAGAAAATTTATATAAAATAATAAATTATTACCGTTATGAAAAAAAATATGGGTTAGCTTTATTGTTTTATGAGTTAGCTATTAAAATTCGTTCACAATATTCACATAAAAACCATTTATTTTTAGAAAATGATATATATGAACATAAATTAGATTATGAAATGTCTATTATTGGATATTATACAAATATGAATAAGAGTAAAATGATAATAATGTGTATGATGTTATTAAATAAAAAGAGTATTACTGTTTCTATATCTAATAACATATTCAATAATTATAAATATTATTGTTTACATATCAAGGAATTCGCTATAAAAAATACCGATATGAATAGCAGATATACTAGTTTGTTACACATATTAGATAATATAGGTGTTGAGAAAATGAAAGAACATTCCGGAATGTATCCTAGTACACCATCGTTATCAATTAATAAGGATACCTGTGATGAAATCTATGTGTGTAAACGATATATAAACTATAAAATAGATGAAAATGGTGAATATATAAATCAAGAAAATATAATAACACTAAATATATTCGCTGTTATAAAAGAAGCTCATGGATTGTGGTATCTACACGATGAATTCGTTATGGATTATAATGACGAATATGATGATAATAATATGTATAAAGGCATTGAAGATGTGAAATTATTACATATGCCAGATACTATTTATTATACAGCAAATCGCGTGAGTAATGCAGGTAATTTTTGTGTAGAACATGGCGCATATGATTATACAACAAACAAAATAATGGAATCTACTATGTTGAGTATTGATAATCCAAAAAAATATGAAAAAAATTGGACAATGTTTATTGATAGTACAAATAATTATAAATTTGTCTACGAATGGTATCCATTAACTATATGCAATAAAAATAATGATAAATTAGATATTATAACTAAAATAGAAATGCCTATCATATTTAAAAAATTAAGAGGTTCTACAAATGGTATAATTGTTGGCGATGAAATATGGTTTTTGTGTCATATTGTAAGTTATGAAAAAAGAAGATATTATTATCATATTATTACAGCAATTGATAAGACAACTTATAAACTAAAAAAATATACACAATTTTTTACATTTGAAAAGGAAATAGTAGAGTATTCATTAGGATTTGATTATTTTGAAAAAGAAGATTCATTTATTATTTCCTATAGTACAAATGATAATGAATCAAAATATATGTTAATTAATAAATCTAGTGTTGATAATTTATTCATCAAGTTGGATTAGTTTCTTCATCAAATGATTTATCTAGATTATTCATTTCTGCTGTTTTACAACAACCAAAAGTACGTCTATGGAATCGTGTAATACCATATTCCAGTATGCCATTTAAATGTAACTTCGTTCCATATCCCATATTTTTAGATAAACTATAATGCTCATCTAAAAATGTATGTTGTTCACATAAGTCAATTATATGTTGGTCTCGTGCGGTTTTTGCTAGTATACTTGCAGCTGCTATCGCCATATATTTCGCGTCACCCTGTTCTACTGTATCAAATGCCAATTCCATAATACATTGTTGGTCATCATCATAAGAACGGAAAGGTATAAAATAATTTCCATCTATGACAGCCATAAAATCTGTTAATTTATATTTTATATCGGTTTTGTTATTTATTTTTATGATTATTTCACGAATACAAGTATGCATACCTTTCATAACGGCTTGTAGAATATTGATGTCATCCACTATTTTTGGTTCTTCATAAGCAACATGCCATGCAAAGGCATTTTCTTTAATATATTCTGCAACTTCGTTTAATTTTTTTTTTGATGAAAACTTTTTGCTGTCTTTTATATCTTTACCATCAAACAGTAAAGGTTCTTTAGGTAAAACCACACAAGCTATATATACTCTACCAAATAAACACCCTCTTCCAGCTTCATCAATTGATAATTCAAACATTACATCTTCATTATAAAAACGAGTTAATGGCTGTTGTTCCTTTCTCTTACGAGGTTTTTTTTCTATAGTGTTTTCTGCCATAGTGAATATATATGAAAATAATAACATAATGATATCAATTTTTTATAATGATTAAAATAATTGTATTTTTATTCATTATATATTTTCGCCACATACTGTATATTTAATAATGAAATTTTCCCCATTGGCTTTATTTTTAATTTTATTAATTATTTTAGTACTATCTGTATTGTTTTGTAGATGGGCACAAAATAACACAGAAGGATTTATTACATATCAATATGATAAAGAACCATTAAATCAAGTAACAATTCCTATGTATTCAGATTCATCTAATAAATTATATAAAATATATGATAATATGTTTTTTGATAATAAAAACGGTAATTTAGTTGAAGTTGAAGGACAAGGTGCATCTGGTTCAAATATTCAACCTGATAATACTGGTGCTAATATATCTAATTTGCACATAGTTCCTCGTATTGGTAATGAGGTCAGATCATATGATATTGATTCTATTAATGATAGAATAGCACCACCTGAAAATAATATGTCTAATTCTTACAACTCTAAAATTTATCAAACAAAAGGTACATCAACAGATATATATACTGTATTTTCAATGCCTTGGCATGATAATACTTATGTTCATACTATGAAAACACCTAAAAATACATCTGAAGATATTGGTGCTTTACAAAATGGTGCAGAATTGGCACGGACGACTGCAACTTCGGCACGGGCGGCTGCAAATGCAGACTCTGGAAATCAAGATTTAGAAGCTGCCGCTATTGCCGCTGAAACTCTAGCTAATAGTACTCAAGCAGAACTTGATAATGCTAATAATAAATATATATCTACAGAAAATGTATCTACTACTGCTTTTACCAATAATGCTACTGCTATTAATTTTATGTTTCAATCTGGAAACAATATGGGTGAAGTAACTGAAAGTAAAAATGATAGTGATTCTAATAATAACAAGATGGTATTAGAACCATTATATAATAGTGAACGTAAAGTATATCAAATAAGTGAGTTTGTAAAGTTTGATATTAGCAATGCTAATTTGTTAGTATCATCTGGACAAGACAGTAATAAAAAAATAAAAGTTTATAATCGTAATGGTAGTAGTAGTATGTCTTTATCAGTTGCCGGTACTAACTCTAATGAATCAACTACACATGGTGATGGTGATAGTATTAGTGATAGTACATTTACATCTAGAACAATACCCGATATTTCTGGACAAAATATGATATTATATGTACCTAATGCAAAAAAGACATTAGTCGCATTAATTTGTTATGATAATAATGAAGATTTATCTTTAAGAAATGTATGTCGGTTTACACCAACAGGATTAGATAATGGTGATCCTGATATGGGTGAAGGTGAAGAAACGAATCAAGATGCAGATAATGAAACAGAATCTGGTATTAATTATGGAGGTAGATCTAGAAATGAAAGAGCACTAAATAGATATTTTAGAAGCATGGGAATGGATATGGGTAATTATGAAATAGAAATAGATATGGATAACAATGGAATGGATATGGATATGGGTAATTATGGAATAGATATGGATAATTATATGTTAAAATCCCAAATAGTTCCACCAGTTTGTCCATCATGTCCTTCATGTAATTATAATACGGGTGGAGCCTGTGGAAAATGTGGTGGAAATGGTGGTGGTGGTACTTGTGATAGTAACGGTAAAAGTTTAGTAAATACCGATAAAATATGTAAAAGAAAAAATGATAAAGACAGTGATAGTGATAGTGATAGTGATAGTGATAGTGATAGTGACAAAAAGAAAGATAAAAAAAAGAAAGATGAGAAAAAGAAACCTATAAAAAATGCAATTAAATCAACCGGTGATGTAGCATCTGGAGCAATAAATACAGCTGGTGGTGTAGCTGGTGGAGCAATAGGTACCACTGGCGATGTTACTAGTGGACTAGTAGGTACAGCTGGTGATGTTGCAGGTGGGGTAGTAAACACTTTTGGAAACGTGTTAGGTGGTATATTTCCCAATAATAACGGTAATGGTAACAATAATAATGGAAATAGTATGAATCAAGGTCAAGGTCAAGGACAGGGTCAAGGTCAAGGACAGGGTCAAGGTCAAGGACAGGGTCAAGGACAGGGTCAAGGTCAAGGACAGGGTCAAGGTCAAGGACAGGGTCAAGGTCAAGGACAGGGTCAAGGTCAAGGTCAAGTACAGGGTCAATTGCAAGGACAAAATCAAGGTCAAGGGTTACCTGATGCATATTCTTATAATGGTAAATTAGCACAACGTGGTTCTAATGAGTTTATGCCTCGTACTTCAGATTTTAGTAGTTTTGGACGTTAAATAAAAGAGTAAATAATAATATTATTAGTGTAAATAATATTATTCGTTTGAATGAAGTTAAATATATATACAGAATTATATTATTCATATGGATACAATAAATATAAATTCAATATTTTCTCGTGAACCCATATTTCAAGAAATAAAAGACCATTTATTAAATTTTGAAGAGCGTTCAAAAGATATAAATTACAAAAAAGGTATTTATATATATGGAACACCTGGTAGTGGTAAAACCGAGTTTATAGTAAAATTATTAAAAGGATTAGATTATGATATAGTGAAATATGATGCAGGAGATGTTAGAAATAAGTCATTAATAGATACAATAACAAGTAATAATGTATCAAATAGGAATGTATTGGACATGTTTACAAAAAAGGTAAGAAAAATAGCAATAGTTATGGATGAGATAGATGGTATGAATAATGGAGATAAGGGTGGAATAACGGCATTAATAAAATTGATACGTCAAAAGAAAACGAAAAAACAAAGATTAGAAAACAAGTGTACAAATCCAATAATATGTATAGGAAATTATTACATAGATAAAAAAATAAAGGAATTAATGAAAGTCTGTAATGTATTTGAATTAAAAACCCCAACAAATAATCAAATAAATACAATATTAAAAAGTATCATCCCAAATTATGAAGAAATAACAAAAGAACATATAAGTGATATATTAATGTATATTCAAGGTGATATGCGTAAACTGCGATTTGTGTATAATTCAGTAGAAAAACAACCGGATATATTGAAAAATGGAAATTTATTGGAATTATTTCGTACAAAATTATATGATGAAGATTCAAAAAAAATAACGCACACATTATTAACTCGTAAATGTGATTTTAATGAGCATGAACATTTTATGAATGAAACAGATAGAACCATAGTGGCATTATTGTGGCATGAAAATGTCGTAGATATTTTATCAAAATTCAACATAGAGATAACATATCCATTATATTATAAAATTTTGCAAAATATTTGTATAGCGGATTATATAGATAGAATAACATTTCAAAAGCAGATTTGGCAGTTTAATGAAATGAGTTCATTAATAAAGACTTTTTCAAACAATAAATTATTTCATGATGCTATAGACATGAATAATGTACAATATACGAATGAAATAAGATTTACAAAGGTATTAACAAAATATTCAACAGAATATAATAATATGTTGTTTGTCTACAATCTAACTCAAAATTTGGATATGGATAAAAAAGATGTAATTTCTTTGTTTCAAGAATTACGATTATATTATGGTCATGATTTTTGTAAAAGTGTAGAAGAGTTGAATACGATAGAACGTATATTTGAATCATATAATTTATCAAAATTAGATATAAAGCGAATCTATCGGTATTTAGACCGTACAGTAAAGAAAGATGCATTAATTACGATAGAAGATATAGAAGATGATTTTGATTAGAACAATTTACATAAAAATAGTTTTATGTAAATAAATTAAGAATTGGTATCATTTTGTTTTACATTCTTGAAGATTTAAAACACCGTTGTGATTATATCACTATTAATTACGGCTCGTGCTTCCTTCATATTTACATAACGTATATATAATATACTTTGATTAGACCAACGATTAGTAATATAGTCGGGTATCATATGATATTCATAATATAAACACAAACATGGCTGTTTATTGAAACAAAACATAAAACCGAACCCTCTATTATTAGGATATATATCAGTATCTTTCATAATCTGTATTTTCCGTTCGATAATAGGTTGAATTGCGTTATATCTTTGGTCGTGTTTATGGATTATATTTACATATTTATGATAATCAATACTATTCTTTATTTTATATTTATATTTGATCCGTCCATCATACTCAAATATTATATTTTTTAATTCATATGGAAGTTTTTCCATATTATGTAAATTATTCATAACGATACTATATATAATAATAATTATTTATATAATTTTTATTATAATTGTGTCAAAAAAACGGCGTTTTAAATCTTCAAGATTTTAATTCTAAAATAGTTTTTTCCATAACTAAAACAGTATTTTGTAATTTATTGTATGCGCTATCTAACTCGGTATTTTTACGTAAAAGTTCATTATTATCTTCTTGTAATTTTTTGATTAGTGTAACAACTTGTATATTATTTAATGGTATAGGTGGTTTATCACCATCTTGTTGTAGTTTAATGGGTTCAAATTGAGTTTGAATTTCATTATTTTTGGTAACTAATTCAGCATTATTTTCTTGTAATTTCTTAATAAGATTAACAACTTGTAAATTATTTAATTGTATAGGTGGTTTTCCATCACCTTGCTGAATAACAATAGGTCCATTTTCTTTTTGTTTCTGTATTTCTTTCTCAATGAGTTCAGCTCTTTCCTTTTTGATTTTTTCAATTTGTATAAGAACATCGGGTTTCATTGCGGGTAGACCGGGTTCATATTTTTCTAGTAATTCATCAATATCTTTCATAAAAAACTGTTTAACATTTTCTTCGTGTGGTTTTCTAATGAACGTATCAACGGTTTTAGTAGATTCTTTAAAAAAATCAGGGTGTGAAGTTTTAAACATTTCTCTTTTATCAAAAGTATTATGGTCATGTGAAAATACCAATATAGTTTTTAAAGGGTCAAGTTGAACAAAGGGAACAGTATAGTCCTTTAAAAAAGCTTTTTCTTCAGCTAATGCTGCATCATCATTATATTTGGTATCTTCTAATAATTTTGTTTTAAATGCAAATGTACCAGCAGTAGCATGATTAGGTCCATAAGGACCACATTGCATCATTTTATCCATAGATTTGTAATAAACATATATTTCGCTACCACCTGCACATAAAGCTTTTTCATCACTCATTAACTTTTCAACAGAATGTGAAACTCTTTCTGGTGGATAATAATCATCATCATCCATATAAACAATAATAGAGCCTTTCACATGTTTATGCATGTAATTTCGTTTAGCACCGAGTGCAAGTTTATTATCAATTTCAAAATATCTAATTTGTGGAATATTAGAAGTTTCAATGAGATCTTTAATTTTATCGGTGCCATCATCAACAATAATCCATTCCATTCTATGTTGTGGATAATCTTGATTTTTAAAACATTCAAACATAGTTTTTATGAAAGGTCTTCTATTAAATGTGGGTGTACATATAGAAACAAATGGAAGTTCCTTTTCTACATTGTTAGTATTAGTAGATTGTGTTGAATTTGGTCTAGTCTTTGATTTTGCCTTTTTCTTTGCCATAGTAGACTATTTATATGTATTTTTTTATATATATAAATAGTTAATTCATTTATGATTTTTCTAATTTATTTGAATTATTGTCAGTATTTTTAGAAAAACTATAATCTTTATTAACATCAAATTCTTCTTGGAATCCATGATCATCCATTTTATCATCGTATGAATCATCATTTTCATTTTTTATATATTTTCGTAATTGAATAAAAAGTTGTATGAAAATAGAAATGGTAATACAAACGATAAGAAAGATTAAAATTTCTTTATTATTCATTTGACTAGATAAATTAGTAATCATAGTGAATGTAGTATATACAAAAATTAAAAAATATGCAATAGTAAGAATATTCTTTTTAATAAATTCCATAATTTTAAATAAGAATCTTAATATAAAATAAAACATATTCCATAAACTACCTGTATTACACATATCTTTATTTTCAAATTGTGCAGTATTAGTTTTAATGTGGTCATCCATATCTCCCATATTTGTAGTAAACCCGTATATAAATCTTCCAAATAATGAGTATATAATTAAATATAACCCACATATAATTGCACCCATAGGTACACTAATAGTAATAGTAATAAAGAAGCGAATTAACCAAACAATAAATGTGCCAATAGGGTTTAGCATGCCACTTACAAATGAAAACATAATATTTGTATCAGCTTCCATATCACCAACAAATGAAAATGTAAATGCAGACACAAAGAATAATATAAGTACAATAGCAAACATAATATTAATTAATTTATTCCCGTTAGCATTGGTTAACAAATCAATAAAGAAATTTTTAAATGATACAGCAAAATTTTTAATACAATAAAAGCCAATAAGATATATTAATATAAATTTAGAATCACCATTTAACAAATGTTTTGTTAATCCTGGAAATGAAAAGAAATTGTCATTATTGATTAGGAATCCATCTAATTTTTCTGGAAACCAAATAGCAAATTCAAACAAATATAAAATCATTTTTTTTAAACCAGGAACTGAAGAATAACTATTACTTTTATTAGATTGTTTTAAAAGTTCAAATCTAGAAAATTTAGGTATATAAATATCATTATCTGGTGCATAAAACATTAAAAAGTACCAGTTATAAACAACCCATAAACTGAGAGCAGCAGTTTCAATTAATACAATAGAATTCCTAACTAATGCAATATCATCTGTAATAGTTTTATTCATTGAATTCATTCTTTGAATCTTCTGTTTTTTTTTATATTTGTTGTAGTTTTTATCATCAGTCATAGATTCAATATTTGATTTAATAGTTTCACCAGTTGTTTTTAAAGAATCTTTAGTATTTTCAATATTTGATTCAATAGTTTCACCAGCTGTTTTTAAAGAATCTTTAGTATTTTCAATATTTGATTCAATAGTTTCACCAGCTGTTTTTAAAGCATCTTTAGTATTTTCAATATTAGTATTAACACCTTGTTCAATATTTTGTAAAGTATTTTCAATATTATCCAAAATATCAATATCTTTATAAATAATTTCAGATTTTTCCGTAATAGTATTAACAACCTTATCACATTCTTGTGTAATAATATTCAATATATCAGTAATTCTTGGTGGTAATTCAATATTTGTTAAGGTGTTTTTAATCCTAGAAGTTTTTTCAACAATATTACTAACAGAATCAATAGTATCATCTGCTATATCATCAACACTATTATTAATCTTATTAATAATATTACCACTATCATTTGTTATGTTGTTCGCAAAATCCATAATTTCGCCGACGAATTCATTCGCATTTTTACCTACAGTTTCTAGTAAATATTCATTGATTTTATTAAATTCACTTAATGTTTTATTTTGTGAAAGGCCTTTTACGATACCAGTAGCAATATCAGTATTGATTTTGTTAACTTTTGCATAGGAATCATTAATAGCTTTTATAATTTTCATTCTAATATTATGTGTTTTACTTTTTGGTTCTTTAACATTATCATGTCCTTCATATTCATGGTCTTCAAAGGTTTCAACCGAGTTGTCATGTTTTCCTAACAAATTTTTAATTTTATCAAACAAACTGTCAAATATATTACTATTTTCAGTTTTTTCATCTTCATTTATAGTATTATTTTCATGATTTTCAATATTAGAAATATTATCAAGAGTATTAAAACCTTCCATTTTTTTATAATTTTTTTTTATTTTGTTCTTTTTAATCTTCTTCATTTTATGAATCATATTTGCAGTTTGAAAATCGTCTATATTATCATCACCAATACTACTAAATGATGTTTTAGTTTTATTTTTGTCATTATTATCATTATTTTCAGTATCTTTATTTTTAACCATGTTACTTGACGATATATATACTAATAATTATATATATTGTGTTATTATATTTTCATTCAAAAAACTCAATAGAGACTTTATCTAGAATATAACATACTACAATTTCCACCAATAAAAGATAAAATGTTAAAGCGTTCTTCATATAGAGTTAAATTATAATTGTATTCAAACAATCTCCAATTAGATTTTCTAACGCCAATTGTTTCGCCAGTATCTGGGTCACATACAACTTCAACTTTAGAATTTTCAAGGTCAATTGTAGGGGAATATGTATTAATTTCTAGTTCAATAGATTTAAATTTACTTAAATTAATAGCACCTGAAGGTTGATATTCAAACGGGTTTGTATTTAAACAAAAATTATAACAATACATACCATCTTTAGCAGCGCCTTGTGTACGAGTATATTTTTCAACATAATCATATACGCCTCTTGTCATTAAATTTTCTCTATATTCACCATTTAATAAAATACCCAATGTTTCTAAAATTTCTTTACGATTTTCATTATGATATACACCTGTTATAGCAATACCACTATTTATATTATCAGTGATACCAGGATGAATTCCAATACCATACTGAAAATCATTTTCCATACCAACTAGTGGTTCCATTGGTGCTAATCTAATATTAATAGGTAACCTATCATATGGCCAATTTGTATAATTGCTCCATTCATTACGAAGATTAACATCATTACGTTGCATATACCACATCCAATTAGCAACCATTCCATTAGAATTAATTTTTACTCTTTTAGAACCAGTAATATTTTCATATTTATGTTCAAATACATCTTTAATTAAATAAACATGATCTTCTGCTGCAAATACTTGTGTTTCTTCTTTAGATAAGAAGCAGTAAGTAGATAATAGATGAACGTCTGCATTCCACGTAAGAAATTTATTAGCATAATCATCAGGTGCAATATATCCAGTTGGTGGTGTTTGTAAGAATCGGTACATTTGAAACCGATTTTCATTAAAATCCGGTTGAATATATGGATAATTATATTCAATATCAAAAACATCTCTAACTTGGAATAATTCTTGAATAGGACGCATAGTAACCGAAATGACTAATTCATTGTATTGAAGTGCAACAAGAGGAAAGGCACAAGTACTATTTAAAGTAAACCATGTATTAATGGGTATATATAAATTACGACCTCTAATAGAAGGTTCTGCGCCAGTTATTTCTGGTGTGAATGAAGCAGATGGATATGTATTATTACGGTCATATGCCGTTGCTGGGTTATTTAATTCAGTAATATTTCCGGTCATTTTATTAAATAAATCCTTTTTTTCTGTAGAAAAATCACGATCAACCATTGCTGCCATATATTCACCTGTATATCGCTGTAGCAACATAGAACCACACGTAATATTTACTTCTTTAATCATATGGGTACCAATATTTTTAATCCATTTATATTCATATGGTGCCCATTTTTGGCCGGTTTCATCACATGGTGGGAATATAGGGCTCCATATATCGGGTAAAGTAAGTACAATATAAGTATCCATTAATAAATCAGCATATCTAGGAATTTTAAAAGTAAATGTGGATGGTTCTGTTGCGCGTAGATCACGCAAACCATCATAATCAATACGAAATTTTTGTAATCCAAAATTACTATATTTTGCATAAGTTGCTTTAAAGAAGGTTTTACATGGGTTTCCAGTTAAAAAAACATTATTAGAACCAACTGATATTATATTTAGTAATCCACCTGCCATAATTAATTATATATTATATTTTTATTATATTTGTTAATATATAGATATTATAATATGTTAACTAATAAATTCCAATTGACATTTTTAATAATAGCAATAGTATTAATTTGTTATATTTTATATAAATTGAAATACAAACGACATGTTATTATAACTGATTTTGATAAAAATGTATCAGAAGGATTTACTGTAGATAATAATGCAAAAAAAGAATTTGAAAAATTAGCATCTAAATACAATAATTTTAGTAATGTTCAAAGTATTCAAGATAAATTTACCAATATGCCTTTACATGAGTATTGTATTAAATCGTCCTATAATTCTGCATCTAGTGGTAATTATATGAGTACTGATATGATACAACATGTACTAAAGCGTGGATGTCGTTTTTTAGATTTTGAAGTGTTTTATATGAAAGAAAACAATAAATTTATGCCAAGAGTAGGTATATCAAGTGATAAGAATTTCATAATATTAGACAGTAAAAATAGTATATCCTTAAACGAAGCATTAGAAGTAATAGCTAGTCATGGTTTTTCACAAACAGCACCTAATAGTAATGACCCATTATTTATAAATTTACGTATAAAATCGCGAGATACCAATGTATATAAAGCTGTTGCTAAATCAATTGACGGTAATTTAAAATCTGTAGCATATAGTGGGAATATATCAAAAGACACTAAACTCAGTGATATTATGAGAAAAGTAGTTATTGTAATAGATAAAACAATACAACGTGATTACACAGATTATGCAAGTTGTGGTACAACTGCAGACTGTTATGATATTGCGAATTATACAAATTTAGAAAGTGGTAGCGAATATTTAAACTTGTATCATTATACTGATTTATTGAATCATATAAACACACCAGTATTAATGAAAGATGATAATATACGTACAACTGCCGAAAATATGAAGATGGTTATCCCCGATAGAATCCCAAATACATCAAATCCAGCGATAGAAGAATATATTCTAAGACACGGTTGTCAAAATATATTCATGAATTATTCAAGAGTTGATACAAATTTAAATAAGTATGAAGATTTTTTTAATGATGTAAATGGTGGTATAGTTCCATTATCGGTTGCTGTACCTTATTTCCTTAAAGATAAGTAATTTAGCTAATATTAATATATAATTATTTCTAATTAAATATTATAACAAATGGGTAAAAATATTACAAAAAAGAATGACAACCATATAACAAATAAACGCCCAAATAAAAATAAATTTAATAATCAAATATGTGATAATAATATGACATTTGAAGAATGTGAATTAACAATATTAAGACAGGCTGTAGATGAAACCGAGAATATACAAGGACAGAAAAAAGTAAATAGTAAAGATATTCAAGAAATGTTAGAAATAGTTGAAAATTTTATTATAAATAAAAAGCTTATTTGTTATGGTGGAACTGCTATAAATAATATTTTACCCAAATATGCACAATTTTATAAACGTGATATTGAAATCCCTGATTATGATTTTTTCTCATCAAACGCTTTAGACGATGCGAAAGAATTAGCAGATATATATGAGAAAGCCGGTTATACCGAAGTAGAGGCCAAATCGGGTGTCCATTATGGTACATTCAAAGTATTTGTTAATTTTATACCCATAGCAGATATTACCCATTTACATAAAGATATTTATGAATCTATAACAAAAGATTCTATCCAAATTGCTGGTATAAAATATGCTCCACCAGATTTTTTACGTATGTCAATGTATTTAGAATTATCTAGACCATCGGGTGATGTTTCTCGTTGGGAAAAAGTAATGAAACGATTGGCAATAATGAATAAATATCATCCTATGAAAATAAACAATGATTGTAACACTATAGATTTTTCAAAAAAAATAGATATAACTATGGCAGAAGAAGAAAAATTACATTTAACGTTACGTGATATATTCATAGACAATGGGTCCGTGTTTTTTGGTGGATATTCTACCCATTTGTATTCCAAACATATGGGTGAATCCAAACAGAAATTAGTAAATAAAATACCGGATTTTGATATTATAACAGAAGATATAGAAAAATGTGCTTTAATTGTCAAAGAACATTTACAGCGTGATAAATATAAGAATATTAAAATAATAAACCATGAAGCGATCGGTGAAATAATACCAAAACATATAGAAATAAAGGTAGGAAAATATAGTATGGCATTTATTTATGAGCCAATTGCTTGTCATAGTTATAATGAAATATCTGTTGATTCAAAAACTGTAAAGGTTGCAACTATTGATACTATACTTGCATTTTATTTGAGCTTTTTATATGCAAATATGCCACATTATAATAAAGATAGATTATTATGTATTGCTATGTTTTTATTCCAAACCGAACAACAAAATAGATTAGAACAAAAGGGTATATTAAAACGTTTTAGTATAAATTGTTATGGTAAACAAACAACATTAGAAGATATTCGTTCTATAAAATCTGATAAATTTAAAGAATTCAAGGATTCTGGTATATCAAAAGATAGTAAAGAATATAAAATGTGGTTTTTTAAATATAATCCTACAGATAAAATTGAAAAACCAATTATTGTTAAAAAGAAAACTAATAAAACCCGTAAAAATAAACAAAAATCACCAAAAGAGCATCCAATATTAGCATTACTACCAAAATAAGATGTAGTTGTACAAATTACACCGACCGGAAAGAAAAATGAGAGAACATTATCATATTAATATATTATTAATATATTATTAATATGATAATATAGTAATGGGAACACGAAGAAATTATAGAAAATCAACAAAATCCAATAAAAGATTTAGTAAAACTCGTTCAAAAATACAGACAGGTAGTGGGGCCAAGTGTTCAAGATCAGCCGATGTGATGAGAGGTGATAGTGTGGAAATAGGTATGAGGCTCTTGGAAGCAAGTTCGTGTGGAAATACTATACTGGTACAAAATATACTGTCGTGTAGAGAGGATGTTAATGTGGAAACGAGGGATGTTAATGGCAGGACGGCTCTCTGGATGGCAGGTTGGGATGGACACACAGAAATCGTGTCAATGCTACTGAAGAATGGAGCTGATGCGAATACGAGGGATAGTAGTGGCAGGACGGCTCTCTGGACGGCAAGTGCGAATGGACACACAGAAATCGTGTCAATGCTACTGGAGAAGGGAGCTGATGCGAATACGACGGATGATAGTGTTCAGGATGGCAGGACGGCTCTCTGGATGGCAAGTGCGAATGGACACACAGAAATCGTGTCAATGCTACTGAAGAATGGAGCTGATAGGAAAACTGATGATGGTACTGGCAGGACGGCTCTCATGATGGCAATGCCAGAACACCGTGATATTGTGTCATTATTAGCCGGACAAGAAATAAAACAGGCAGATGACAAAGGTAGTCTTAGTGTTATTCAAGATGCTACACGAAAAGGTAAGGTATATACTAAGAATGATAATGCTAAGAACTTTGCATCTCCTGCACAGCGTAAATTCTTTAATTTTGATGAGAATACTGGACCAACTCTGGGACCATATCTCGTTACCAACCCTAAAAACGAATGGTTCGACCGAAAAACTTTACGCACCAACAAGAAAAACGGTGGTAAAAAAACGAAAAAACGAAAAACGAGAAAGTCCAACAGAAAAAATATAAAAACACGTTCAAAAAAACAAAGAGGTAGTGGAGCCGCATGTTCAAGACAAGAAACACAAGAAACACAAGAAGACCCAAATAGTATTCACGACTATCTTCAAGGTGCAGTTGAAGAGGAAATTCCAAAATTAGTGAAAGAATATTTAGTAAAAGGTGCAAATCCAAATATATTGATTCTAGATGATGATGAACTAGTTCCAGCTATTATATATGCGGCAAGGCATATCAAACATTCCGCTATAATCATGAAATACTTACTGCAATACGGTGCAAGTGTAGAACCAGGCCCTGATACTGATACAACACCATTAATTGAAGCGGCTGAATATGGTAATTATAATGCAGTATATTACCTGCTGAGTAAAAAGCTAGACGAGTACCTGCTGAATACTGGTAAAGGTGTCGTCGATATAAATGCTACAAATGGACGTGGTATCACTGCTATTGTGTATGCCGCGATGAATGAAGACATTCGCATGATTAACCTTATGCTTAATAGAAGAAAAGGCGAAATAGATTTTAATTATACTCTGGAGGGCTTGGATGAGGGTCCTCAAAATGTGATTGATGATGACGATACAAGTACAGATGTAGCAAGAATATTAAAAAAATATGCAATTGAACAACAACTGCCATGTCATAAGATAAAACAAGAAGAACGATTACAACTAAGTCATGTTATGAAGAAGAAAAGAATGCCTCCCGATTTGACATACAAAATAATGAGAGATCATTTCGGTGGAAAAGGGCGAAGAAAAACGCGGTCAACACGACAGAAGGGGGGTGATAATGTGAATGCGAAGGATGCGAATGGTTCTACGGCTCTCATTAGGGCAAGTTGGGTTGGAGACACAAAAATCGTGGCAATGCTACTTGAGAAGGGAGCTGATGTAAATGCGAAGGATGCGAAGGGTTCTACGGCTCTTATGAAGGCAAGTTTGTATGGAGAGACAGAAATCGTGCGAATGCTAATGGAGAAGGGAGCTGATGTGAATGCGAAGGATAATAATCGCTCTACGGCTCTCATGAAGGCAACTTTGCACAGACACACAGAAATCGTGCGAATGCTATTGGAGAAGGGAGCTGATGTAAATGTGAAGACTGGTTATGGCTCTACGGCTCTGGTTCTGGCAAGTTGGGATGGAAACACAGAAATCGTGCGAATGCTATTGGAGAATGGAGCTGATGTAAATGCGAAGGATGCGGATGGCTCTACGGCTCTCATTAAGGCAAGTTGGGATGGACACACAGAAATCGTGCGAATGCTATTGGAGAATGGAGCTGATGTAAATGCGAAGGATGCGGATGGCTCTACGGCTCTCATTAAGGCAAGTTTGAATGGACACACCAAAGTCGTGTCAATGCTATTGGAGAAGGGAGCTGATGTGAATGCGAAGAATAACGCTGGCAATACGGCTTTCTTTTTGGCAAATAGACGTTTTTTGGAAAATAGACCTGAATACACAGAAATTGTCAAATTATTAACACAATATATTGTCGCACACACTATTCCACCACACTTGGAAAAGGCGGAACAAAAAATAAGATTAGGTAAACATTTGGATGGGGTTTGTGGAACATCTAATAAAGGACCTGATGGGAAACTACCTATTGATATCAAACGTTATATTGAGGGAACAACTGGAACTCTAAGTAAGAGTTGGCTTGGTGGAAAAATAAAAACGAGAAAATCAAAGAAATCCAAAAAATAGATTACTATATTATTTTAAATAGGATAATATAGTAAATGGGAACACAAAAAATCAAAGAAATCCAATAAAATATCATAATATCAACAATATTTGTTATAATTCACTAATAAATGTTGTAAACTTGTATACAAAATAATATAAACTACCAAACAATGAACTTTTTAACATTAGCCCGGCCATATTGAAATTCCCGTCTTCGTTATACAATGATAGAAATGCAAATCTTTTAAAAATCGTTGTATTTATGATTGGTAATTGAAAAAAGAAGAATAAAATAGCTATAAATAAAGGTGTTTGAAAATCATTAAATATATAATCCCAATGGTTTTGTTGTCGTTTTCGTTGTTCATATTCTTTCAAGTTTTGTTCAGTCATATCATAATGGTCTTTTACATAATCATTTTCTGTGTCTGCTTTGGGTATATAATTTGCACGCGTTTCTTCATCATTGGAATATTGAAGCGTATTTTGTGGAATATCCCGCGATGGTAATCTTTGTTGTTGCATATTTTGTAATTGTTCCATTTGTTCTTGATTTACCATTTGTATATTTTCATTCGGCATAGATTGTTGCATATGCATATCTGGCTGGTGTGTTGGTGCATCCATTATAGGATTTTGTGCTGAAATACCGTAAGGATTAGGATGTACATTAATAGGTCTATAATTTGTTTCTACGCCATCATCTATTTTGTTTTGTTTTGAATTTGAAATACTAACACTAGTCGGGGGGATATTACTCGCATAAGAATTCGTATTTTGACGAGCATTTGTATCCATTGGTAAATCTGCAATACGAGTTATATTTTCCATGAACTATACAATATTAATTATACCAAATATTGTATAGTTTAACGAATTTTACTAAAGATATTTTTACATATCTTCGGTTTCGGTGCTCATTAAATCTACTTGTTTTTTTGTTGTATCACATTTATCAGTATTGGCTGAATATTTGTAACATTTATCACCGTGTTTATATATTTTACCTTCTAAATCACTAATTATTGGTCCATTAAACCGTAAACACGATTTATCTGTACATATTTTACGAAATAACGTAGCTAATCCTAAACCTAAAATTATTGATAGAATTATACGCCCTAAATCAGTGTAAAGTAATCTTTTGAAATTCATAGTATATATTATACATGTGAAAATATATACTATTGTTGCACAGGTACTTTGGATATCTCATTTGCATCCTGTGGACATTCAACCTCTTCTTGTTTAAATGAAAAGCATGTTCCAGTCTTATCTTTATATTGTAATATACTAACATTTTCAGGTGTTGGATATACATATATAGTTCTTAAATCTGGCATTGAAATATATACACAGAATAATCCTATCACTAAACTTAATAAAAAATAACGAACATCAATAAATTTAAATAATCCCATTATTGGTATATTATAAAGTGACATTTTTCTTTTATGTCTTCTTCTTCTTCTTCTTTTTCTTCTTCTTATTCTCCCCATCATTTTTATTATTTTGGTCATCTTCCTCCATCATTTTAACTAAATCTGGATGTGTAAATGAACGCTCTTGTCCATCTTCACCATCTAACTTAAATACTAAATGATTAGGATTATCGGTTTCAGTCAAAGAATATTGTTGCTGTAATGCTATTTGTTCTCTACGGCGTTGTTTCATCTGCTCTAGCTCTGCTATCTTCTCTTGTTTTACTTTTTCACGACGAATATCTGCTCTGTTCATCATTTTTTTCTTATTGTCTTCTTTTTTCATCATACGGTCTAACTTACCTTGATCTAACTTCACATTTTTACCTAATCCCATACTCTTTGTCATACTTTGGAACATTTCTTTGAAATTTTCAGTACCACCCATCTCTTTCATTTTATTCATCATATCACCAGCTTCTTTCATTATTTCATCCTTTGATATTGAACCGTCTTTCATTTTTTTATCTAATTTACCAGTTACAGTTTTCATTAATTTAGAAATTTTTGCTGGATTTTGCATTAACTTCTTTAACACATCTTGTGGATTTTCAACATTATCTATATCTTCACCTAATTCAGTTTTAAAATCTTCTGCGATTTCTTCTGCCATTTCTTTGGCTAATGCACCGATCTTACCATCTAATAATGATTGTAAATTTCCAAATAAACCTTCCATATTTGGCATTCCTTCCATATTTGGCATTCCTTCCATATTTGGCATATCATTAAACATATTTCTAAATTCTTCACTATTTGGCATACCATTATCACTCGTAGCGTTTTCATTTGTTTTATTACCGGCTTCATCATTTGTTCCTTCATCACTTACATTCATTTTTTCAAAAAAACCAGTGATATTTGACATAGTTTCCTTTATTTTTTCTTGTAAATCGTTTTCATCAATACCTTCAAACATATTTGCTGTTTCACCAAAATTATCCTTGTCATCTAATGTACCAACCACTGTAAATAATATTAACTGTAAATATTTCCAAATAACCTTTTTACTTGTTTCACTCAAGCCTTCACTGTTAAAAATCAAACGAAAACTCATATTTGGGAAGAAATAAACATCTTCCCCACTATCTTCTTTAAAAATATCTTCATTTTGATATAAAATATCAAAAAAACGAACAGGATAAATCTTACAACTAAACTTATATAATGTTTCTAATTCATCATCCGTGGTATCTTCATTTCCCCATTTATGCCACATGTGGGAATACTCAGGAAATGTTGTTGATAAATCACGTGTAAAATCTGCTATCAACGACCGAAAATTTGATGGGATACTTTTTTCTTGTGTAGACATTTTATATTATATCAGTATTGTTATTTATATACTTTTTACCTATCTATACTTTATTTAATCATCATATAATCTTATTGTATTAACTGTATTTCTTGTACCTGGTGTACTATAACAGGAATATTCATTATCAGTTGTACCAAATGATATATTATCATTTGAATCATTTGAATCATTTGAATCATTTGAATCATCATTTATATCAAACATCGGTTGGAAAATATTTCTTGATCTATGTAATATTGGTCTTGGTATTTGATTATCTATATTCATATCATTATTTGATAGTGATATATGATTAGATGGTGTATATCCAGATTGACTACCTTGTGCCATATATCTTCCATTTATATACATAGACTTATTTGTACCTATGTTCCAATAAGTAATATACAAATCATTTTTTAATTGTTTCAACATATTATCTTCTAATAGATCATTATCACAAATATATTTTACTAATATAGCAAATAAATCTTTTATTTCTTCTTGGATTTTAATATTTTCAGCATTTCCTTTTATTGTATGTGCATTATATAATATTTCTAGCACACGTTGACGAAAAGCAAAATTTGTTATTGTATTATCAAGAACTATTTCATTGTTATTATTTATTAAATCTGGTAATTTATATATTGTTTCTTCTATTTTTGTATGATTTACCATATCTTCATTTGTAATTTCTGCGTCTGCTGTTAAATATGCAGTTATATTTAAAATATCATCCGTTTTTACATGATAACATTTTGTCATTTCACTAATTAATACATTCTCATATATTTCGGTTTTCCATTCATTCGTTTTCCAATCATATATATAACCATTTTCCATTGATATATTAATATTTTTTAAACATGGATATAATACTTTATGCAAAGATTCACCGTAAACAATAGATGATTTCTCTATTTTATCAATAAAATGATACTCACTATTTTTTAAATTACTTAATTTACTCAATAATCTAGCATTATGGTCATGACCGAAACCTATATTTATTGAGATATAGTCTTCTGATACACAATTAACTAATTCATTTGTATTTAAACAACCAGCAGTTGGTTCACCGTCTGTCATAAATATATGCACACATTCACTATTACTATTTTGTAATTTATATTCATGTATACATTTATTCGCTGTTTGTAAAGCATTTTCAATGTTTGTTACAAAATTTGCATCTATTGTATCTATTTTTTCAGTTATATCTTTTACATTGTCTTTTGTTATGATTATTGGTTCTATCAATATTTCGGTTTTAATATTAAATGTATTTATTTGAATAGTAACATTTATATCGTATAATGATAAGTATTTCATTATACTTTTTAATGTTTGGATTGCATATTCCATTTTTGTTTTATTATTTGAAGCATAATCACTCATTGAACCAGTTGTATCTACCGTAAATAAAATAAATATAGGACTTTTTACAATTTCTACTTTATCTAATTCTATATTTAATACACCAAATCGCTCTTCTTCATTATCTAATAATTTAAATGGATAATCACTATTATCATTTATCTCTATGTAAGAATTTTTAATATGCATTATATTTTGTATATTAAAATATTTTTATGTTATTTTATAATTACATTAATGATTAAAACGCCCGCGTGCATCTCGCACATTACGAAACATATTTTGTCCCGTAATCACATTTACTGGACTATGTGCTCTAGATATACGTGAATATATTTGCGGGTCTACATTGGGTTGAGATGCTAATTCAATTGCACCAATTGTATCTGCATTATTATTTAATAATATATCTACTATTGCATAATGATTATGTTGTATTGCAATCATTAATGGTGTTTCATTATAATCATTCGTTTCATTTATATCACGATTATTATCTATTTCAGATTGAAGAAGAAATTCATTTCCGTCAACTGCTGCTCTAAATAATGAGTTTTCGTTTGAGTTACTAATACGCACCCAACCTTCGGTTCCTTCATTCCACCTAAATCCGGCTTCTATCTTATGTTGTTCTTCACGTATTACAGATAAACGTTTTACTTCGTATAATGGTATTTCATATTGCATACTTATTATATTTAACATTCTTTCCAACGCATCATCAAATGATATATTATTATTTAATTGTATTTCTCTTTTTGCATTTTCAAATGCTAAATCTAATGCAATTTCAATAGGTAATGGTGTACTTGTACGAGAACCACCTCGTTGTTTTTTACCTTTATTTTTACTTTTATTATTACATTTTTTACTTTTATTACTTTTATTATTACATTTTTTACTTTTATTACTTTTATTATTACTTTTATTATTACATTTTTTACTTTTACTTTTATTATTAGATTTCATATAATATATAATTACATATTTAACTAATTATAAATATGTAAAAAATTGAGTAAAATATATACGTTAGTTTACAATAACCAATATATCAACTAATAAATCAAAATTTATAGTGATGATTTTTAATATTTATATCCCACGTATGCTAGGTAGTGTTACAACCAAAACTGTTTATGATACTTTTAATAACCTAAATATAGGTTATGTAACAGATTTAAACATGTTTCGTAGAGTCAATGAAAATCATTATCCCTATTATTTCGCTTTTATAGAATTAGAATTGTATAATACAAATGAATCTGTACGTTTAATTGATAAATTAGAGAATAATCACGGAAGTACAAAACTAACATATGATGAAGAGGCTGGACAATATTGGGAAGTTAAAAAATATATTCCTAGAGAACAAAGACAACCAGTTACAAAACCTATAAATAATGGTACAACCAATTATAAACAGATTTATTATCCTATGTGTAATACTGCAACAAACCAACAAGATAATATTTGGTATTGTGATAAATCAATCCTGAATAATATTATGTCATATTTTACTCCAACTAATACATCTTTTACGAAAGAAGATATGTTGGATATAATTAATGATTATAATGAAATAGAAAAAGAAATATTCAATTATCAATCGGGTTTAACATACGATCTGTAGATTAATAACAAAATAAAAATAAAAATAAAAATAAAAATATATATTAGAACATGATTTTAACGAAAAACCAATATTATATACTGCGTGTTGGAAATTTTGGAACAAACGCCAATACAAAGTTATATTATTGTTTTTTCACTATTGTATTATGTATTGAAGAATACATTGCGTATAATACTACGGATTGTTATAAAATTATGATAAATTCTACAATAATATGGTCTATAATTGAATTTTGTTTACATAATAGTAAAACTAGAATAATAAAACCTATGAATTTACAGGTTATTAATAGAAAAATAGAACTACCCATGTGTGTTGGTATTTTTTTACAAGGTTTTCAAGAAGGTGGATGCATTACAACTATTGGATTATATTTTGGTGATAGAATACATATTTTTAAATATTATGTATTTTTACATTTAATGATTCTTTTTATAATTTGGAATGTTTGGAATAGAGAATTAAGCCATAAAATATCTTCAAAACGTTTAGTAAACAGCAATAGTTCATTGATATTAATGGGTACTATTACTACATATGATATTGTAAAATTATATCAAAATCCACAACACATACAACGTGCATTAAATATGTTTTGTATAATGGTTTATGTTTCCTCATTCTGGACGTGTATTGCATGGTACAGAGGATTTCGTAAAGTAAATGTATATGAATATCAACAACCATTATTGATTCATTCTAATGAAAATAAATACATTAAAAAAAACAATAGGTATAATACCTTTTTTGTTTTATTTTATGATGTTATATTTGAAATTGGAATGGCTTATTTATTCTTTTTTTGTTATTATATACCGGATGAATTTAATGTTCAACAAAGTAATTAGTCAATTAATATCCGGATATGTTTTATTGTACCATTTTTCTATCCTCCAATTATTATATACATTTTCAATCGCAGTTTCTTGTCCCATTGTAAAACCACCATATTCTTGATAGTTATCTTGTATTCCTTCAAATGTAGTAGCATCAAATGTATATTTTGTTTCAGACCATTCTAAAATACGGCTTAGCATTCGTTCGTAGTCCTCATTGGTAAAAACCATATTGATTTATTTTATTAGTTATTATTTAATAAAACAATAAAAAGAACTCAATTTTTTACATTGTGTATTTTTAGCCATATAATTATATGTTGATATTTTATACATAAATATGTCTACTAATAATAATTACATTTTTCATAATGAAAAATTAAAAAATAATTTCAAAAATATTATATCTATTAAACATAAAATATGTATCACAAAAAATAATGTCACCACTAAATTAACAGAGCTGAAAAAATTACATGGTGATATGATTAAAGATAATAATAAACAAATTTTTTTATTCTGTTTAGATTCATTCTTTTATCAATATAAAATTTTTTTTATGGAATTTGAACATATTAAAAAATTACGAGCAATTTTAAACAATAGAATGTATTGTGACTATTATAAATTACATAATATTATAATTAAGTTTTGTAAGGAACATATACAAGATGAAACATTAGATATTCCAACATTTCCTGTATATAAAGACTTGGAACCATTTCAAGAATATAGAATTGAAGATATTATTTCATTACATGATAGTATTTTAACATTAATTAATATATTACATAATGAAACTACCAGAAAGGAAGATGCCATTCTACATTATAATGAAACACATAAGGTCGGTTTTTCAATCTCTAATTTTTTAAATACATTAACACATGAAAATCGTATTTTACAAGAACAAATTTCACTATTTGTTAATTATATTTCATTTTTTCATATTTCACAAAAAAAACAATTGAAAAAACTACATAGTCGTATTGATGAATTTTATAATGAGGTTGATGAAAATATTAATATTAATTATACATATTCTATTAATGATATTGAAGATGCAGAAACTGATTTAGAGTTATTGAATGAAAATGCGAATGAACTTATGGATAATATTGAAAATATGAATATGAATATGAATGAAAATTCTAATAGTTTAAAAAAGTCACCAATACAACAAATAGGTAATAATGATGTAATATTTGATGATACAATAGAATTAAAAGAATTTAAATCTATTAATAATTCATAATAAATCATATTTTTTGTATATTTACATAAATTATGATTTTAGGTTGTATGTAAAAAATTTTTTATAATTATATTATATCAATACAGAAAATATATTATGACAAATGATATAATAGATAATATACCATCACCAACTAATATAGATGATGCTGATAATACAACTATTGATACACATAAAGATAATACTAACAGAGATATGAATGATATTTCTCATAAAAAAAAAATTACATGGTCACAAGAAAATGAACTTATCATGGTTGAGTGGTGTGACGTTGCACAGTGTTATAAATGGTTAAATAGCCGTTCACACGCAAATTATTCTAATTTACATGCATGGTTTACAATTCCCGCTATTATTTTTTCAACTATCAGTGGTACAGCATCTTTCGCGCAAGATAGTTTACCGGAATCAGCACGTGCATTCGCGCCAGCTATTATTGGTAGTATTAATATTTTTATTGGCATACTAACTACAATTCAACAATACCTAAAAATTTCGGAATTAAATGAAGCTCATCGTGTATCTGCTATTTCATGGGATAAACTATCCAGAAATATTAGAATTGAACTAGCCAAACTACCAGCAGAAAGAAGCGATGCTGGTGTTTTTTTAAAACATAGTAGAAGCGAATTTGATAGATTAATGGAAACTAGTCCTGATATTAATGAGAAAATTATTTTGGAATTTAAAAATAAATTTTCAGGAAAAGACGGTACTGAAAAGAGACGCCACTACGACCAACTAAAAAAACCTGATATTTGTGACACTATTATTAGTGCTAACGAAACGCGACATAAATGGTATTTGGAAGATGATGCACCGATTACTAACCCGAGTGACGCTGCTATAAAACAACAAAATATATTAATACAGAAACAACAACATCAAATACAAGAACGTGAAAATGAATTGAGACAGAAAAATGTAATGGAATCCAAAAATGTTCGTATACAAATTGAAAATCAAAAAAATAAACAAGAACAATTACTTGAACGTGAAAAATATGTTAGTGAACGTCTAGAACATATTAATTTATATGTCAAAAATTTTATTGAAATTTATGAGAGAAAACCATTACGTGATGAAATTATGGATAATTTATCATCAGTATCCGAACCTGATATTTTAGAAATCTTTTTCTCAACTTATCAAACGAACGATAATGTATAATTTTACATAATAATTTTACATAATAAACTTATTTATTATGTAACTTATAGTTCAATAAATGTTTCTATTGAATATGTACCATATAACTTATGATTATTTTCATTAAAGGTAAATACTTCATTATCTTCTAATTCCATTTCTATGTTTTCTTTTCTTTTATTTGTATTATCATCATTACCACTTTCATCTATTTCATTGTCACTACTTGTTCCCTCACTTGTATCACTACTACTTTCATCCATATCATCGTCACTACTTGTTCCCTCACTTGTATCACTACTACTTTCATCCATATCATCGTCACTACTTGTTCCCTCACTTGTATCGCTGCTACTTTCATCCATTTCATCATCATTACTTGTTCCCTCACTTGTATCGCTGCTACTTTCATCCATTTCATCATCACTACTGGTTCCCTCACTTGTACCACTGCTACTTTCATCAATTTCATCATCACTACTTGTTCCCTCACTTGTACCACTGCTACTTTCATCCATTTCATTATCACTACTTGTTCCCTCGCTTGTATCATCATTTTCAACATCCATGTTCTCTGTTTTGGGTGATTCTTCCTTATTATCATCATTTTCAACATCCATGTTCTCTGTTTTGGGTGATTCTTCCTTATTATCATCATTTTCAACATCCATGTTCTCTGTTTTGGGTGATTCTTCCTTATTATCATCATTTTCAACATCCATGTTCTCTGTTTTGGGTGATTCTTTCTCATTTACATTATTTTCATCATAAAATAGGGCAAACCGTTTAATATTTTTATATTCTCCATTCAAAGGTTCTCTAGAGAATAAATATATATCATCAAAATTATTATGATTTACTTGTGGTGAAACAATATCCATTGTATATTCATCATCATAGTATTCATTTATGTATTCATTGTCATCATTTTTGTTACATATGTATGCTATTTTTGGAATAAGTATAGGTTCTCCATCTAGTGTATTTAACTCTGTTACAAATTTATTATTTTGAAATAATGCAAGTATATTTTTGTTAATATTCATGTTGTATATTTTTTCTTGATTTATTTCATCAACAACTGCAAAAATGTAGTCTTGTGATTTAAAATGTTCAAAATCAATAGTAATATCAGTACAATCAAAGAAAACATATATATTTTCACTCATGTTCTCATTATCATCATTATCTTCTTCTAAAAACCCCCTATAAATATTTTGAATATTAGTATCAGTATTATTTGTAACTTTTTCAAAAAATATTTTACATTGATTTATAAAATCATTGTTGACATTACTACTGTTATTATCAATTTCCATATCATTATCATGAGTTGTAGCAATAGAATTATCATCATTTAATGTACGAAATGAATCCATGTTTAAATCGGTAGATGGAAAAATATATTCAGCTTCATTTTTGCTAAACATAAATTGTAAAAAAGGGATATCTAATTCTTGATTAATTGTAAATAAACATAAATGTATTTTATAATTTAATGTTAAATCTCTAGAAAATAAAACTATATCACTAGGTAGAATAGCATCATCCAAATATTTAAATTCTTGTATACGACCATTCTTAAAATCATTAGTATTTTCATTAATATCATACATAGATGGTTTTTTATCAGGTATAAAAATATCCATATTATCAGGTGTAGTATCCTTAATTATATTATTGGTAATTTGATTATTTAAGAAATTCTGTTCTATAAATTTTCGTTGTTGCTCATTTGTAAAAGTCATTCTATATACAAATAGGTCTAAAATAGTTGACCGCGTATATCGCATGTTAAATAATATATAAATACACATAAAGAATATATTCTATTATATAATAACAAAGTCAAACTTGTAGTTATACTTGTTTACGTCTCTTAATTACTAAATATGAGTGAACAGCAACTTGAATATAATTCTAATATAGATTATGATGATTATGATGAACATTCATATAATTACCAAGAATCTATAGCACCTTCTGAAAGTACTGTTTATACTAGCCAACGCGCAAAGCATAAGGCAATGGAAGAAATACTTAAACTAGATTCTGGATATAGAGTTAATGGTAAAAAGAAGAATAAAATAGAATATTATATTACATGTTTGAGTCCTGGTACTTCTATTCGTAATGCAGTAACTGGTATTCGTGAATTTAATTTAAAGGTAGGTAATCCAAGTCACGAAGACCAATTTTTTAAAATTCGTTATGCCTCAAATTTTATTAACAATGTAACTGGTCCTGAATCATTGTATTACGATAATCCCGAACAATGTGAACGTCATTTAAAGTTAAATATTAAACAAAGTACTAAAAATAAATGGCAAAATAAATATAACTTAGCAATGTCTCAAAATAATTATGATTAAAAACTAAAAAAATATCATTATAATATAACTTTAGCAGTAATATGAATAATATTCCATACACATCTTATATATTTATAGGAATAACCTCACTTGTTTTAACATATGCTACCATTGCCGATACTGAAAAAGAAATAATAATAGCACCAGCAGTAGAACAAGAAGTATCAGCAGAAGCAGAACCAGAACCAGAACCAGAACCAGAAGCAAAATCAAAAGCAGAAGCAGAAGCAGTAGCAGTACCAGTACCAGAAGCATTAAACAGTTTAGGGGGTGGAAAAAAACGAAAAACAAAAAAACATCGTAAAAAACAAAAAGTCGTAAATCAAAAAAGAAGTAATAAATCAAAAAAGAAGTAATAAATCAAAAAATTGATATAATGTTTCCATTAATATTATTTTCATAATTAATATTAATAAGTAATATGGTATTTATAACAGATTCAAATAATTATATAACTAATATTGATAATATTTTTAAAAATAAATCTTATCATTATGTGTATGTTTCAATCGGGTCAAAATATAATCAACAAGATGTTTATTTCTATTCATCATCAATGCCTCTAGCAAAACGGGTAGATACAAATGCTGTACATCAAATGGTTCCGTTGTTTTTATATACAAAGCCTTCTTCAAAAAACATATTGAATATTACAATAGATATATTTAGCACAGAATATGAAATACAATTTAATAAACGTTTGATTGAAAGTACTGATATTGAGAATATGGATAATTTAATAATAAATATGAGTTGCAATAAAGCAAATCTAAATGCATTTGGTGAACATATATTATCAACATTAATGAATTCTAATATTTTAGAGCCAAATTTTATGTTATGTAATTACGTAAAATTTGCGAATTCACCAAATCCTGAAGAATTCCATGCAGAAAAAAAAATACCAATTTATTTAGAAAAATTATTTAAGGATAAATATATGAATTCTTATTATGAATGGTATGGTTATAACTATAATTTATATAACTGTATTTATAACGTAAGTTATGGTAAAAGTGACATATATTTATATAAAACAAAAAACGATCTTAATAATATAATAGATCTATTATGTAATCAAAATATACAAAAAAAAATTAATGATCAAAAAATAATAGAATTAATGGCAAATTCATATGATATATCAGTGATAAATGAAATAGAACCAATGATCGGGTTTTCACATCCAATAAGTAAATCATATATTTAATTCTTCTAAACAACGTTTAAAAAAGATGGATATTTCGTGTTTATTGGTACCCATTACAACGTCATCGGGTATATAATGTTCATTTTCTTGGAAATAGCATAATACAGTAGGAATACCTGACACAATTTTTTTACTTTTAAAAAATGCATATAAATCAAAATTTGTATCAACATCTATAATGGCACATTGTACTGAATCCGGCATTTTTTGAAAACAATTATTTACATCTTCTTCAATTAATTTACATGGTGCACACCATTCCGCGCCGAATTTAATAAAAATTAATCCAGGATTTGCTTTTAATGAGTTAAAAAAAGCATGACGGTCACTATATTTTGTAATTATTGGTAAACCCATAATATTATATAATTATTATTTATTTTTTATATATTTATTTTACAAGATTTTCTAATAGTTCTTTGTTTAAATATCGTAAATTATTTGATATTACATGAATTGAGTTAATTTCATCAGTACAATCAATAAACTGTCTGATGTCATTTGCTACATTGTACATAACCGTGTCTAACTCTTTATCTAACATATCAATTTTATCACGAATATCTGCACAATTTACACATATATTATGTGTAATTATGGTTTCTGTGCATGTGCACAACTTATTTCCATATTCGTCAATATATTCATTATTTATACAAGACCCACATTGTATAAGTATTGTACTTTTTACGGATTTCTTTATACATTTACAATCACCGTGATAATACCGAGAATTGCTTTGATTATCCATTATTTTATTAATATGTTAATTTATTTTAGATAAATAATCCTTCAATTTTTTACACATTTGGACATTTTACACCGCGCCGTTAATTATTTTTATTAACTTTTTCATAGAAACCCGATGGTTTCATCATTTGTTATTCTTACATACGATTGTGTAAAAAATATAATATAAATAATATCAGGGTTTACACACTTGGTAATTTACAAACAAACTATATATTTAAGGATTTTTTACTAGATTTGAATATAATATATTATCTATATATAATATATTATTGTCACTATGGTGAATACACGAAAATATAAAAAAACAAAGGGTGGTGGTTGGTGGCCATTATCACAATCACCACAACCTGTTCAAGTGGATCCAAATAATTGCACTGTCATTGCAAACAAATCTAGTGGCGACATTGATGATATTAACCTTGACAACTTAGAGAGGTTAGTCATTCAAAGAAAGGATTGTAGGGGGTCCAATGAGTCACTTGAATTTACAGTAAATGATGAGTATATTGAGGGCATTATTGCCAATAAAAAACAAAAAATTGAAGACCATAAAGCCGTCGCTAAACAACATGCAAGAGAAAACGCTGCTAAAGAACAACTTGACAATGCAGAGAACCGTATCAAGAAAGCACACACGAATGAGGATGAAACAGCAAAAAAAGAATTCGACGAATGTATCAAGAATAAACGAGACAACAGAGAGTACCCCAGAGAATGTCCCAATTATGACAGATTTGGTAAGTCACCTCCTCGTAACGTCGGTGGAAACCGCAGAACAAAACGAAAACATAAGAAATGTAAAAAGGCAAAGAGTAAAAGACGTTCTATAAAACGTAGAATGAATAAATAATCATATTTTTCATAACAATTTAATTAAGGAGTACTTCTTGTATTTCGGCATCATACTTTCCGGTTGATTTTGCGTTCCCAAGAAAAAGAAACAAACTAATGAATAGTTAGTTATTTCGTTAGTTTGTTATTTAATAAATCTCAATTACTATATAATTATGGATTCAGACAAAGGTTATAATCTAGATATACATATGTATAGTTTTGAAGAATTATTAGGATTATTTGATTTATCTTATACAATTTCATTGGAAGATATGAAACGAGCAAAAAGGAAGGTATTAATGACACACCCAGATAAATCTAAATTGGATGCAACGTATTTTTTATTTTATAAAAAAGCTTTTGATATAGTTGTAAAATTTTATGAAAATCAAAATAAACAAAATCAAGAATTAACAAATAAACAACAGGTATATACGGCTGGTCAACAACATCACGATAAACAAACTACACGTGCATTAAACAAAAATATTAATTCTATGGATAAAGAAAAATTTAACAATACATTTAATCAATTGTTTGATAAAAATATGGTTAATAAAATTGATGCAGAAAAAAATAATTGGTTTACCAATGAAGATACTTTATACAAAAATGATGATAATGTGAATTCTCAAAATATGGGGCAAATGTTTGATAAAATTAAAGATACTCAACAAGGATTAGTCCAATATAAAGGTGTTGAAAATTTATTTATGAATAGCAATTCAGGCGATTCCATTTATGATGATAACAATGATAAATATGCTAGTTGTGACCCTTTTAGTAAATTAAAATTTGATGATTTACGAAAAGTACACAAAGACCAAACTGTCTTTAATGTCAGCGAACGAGATATAGATAAAGTACAACAATTCTCTTCTGTTGACCATATGATGAGAGAACGTGGTAAACAACCATTAAATCCTATTGAAAAACAAGAAGCTGAACGTATATTAGCCCAACAAAATAGTCAATATAAAGAACAAATGATGCAAAAAGAATATGCAGATAAGTTGAAAACTATGCAATATGAAGAAAAAAACAAAAATGTTCTAGCTACGTTTATGCGAATAAAAAATTAATAGTATTATTTGTCAATATTTATCATTTTAATGTGTCGTTTGCGTATCATTTCTTGTTGTTTGCGTATCATTTCTTCTTTATTTAAATCTAATATAACACCACTATATACAGTATTTTTTTGTTCTATATCACTATAATTATCATATTGTGTAACAGTTAATGGTGTTATTAAATACCAATAATTCTGTATTTGTAATGGTAACCAATATTTATCAATTGCATATTCAAACTTATTTTCAGGGTTTTCTATTAATTTTCTCAATCCTGTTTTAAAATTATCTAATAGAATATCATAAAATTCACGTTTTACTATATATCCAGTTGTTGTTTGACAATAGAATACACGTGCGGCATATTCATACAATTCTTGATGCGGGGGACGATTATTTCCTGCCACTATTAATACATCCCAATTTATACATTTATTGTCATTAAATTTTTTGATATTTTCTTTAAATAATTCAGGGTTTGTGAATGTTATATCATCTTCACAAATAAATACTTGTTTATAATTACGGGTCTTTGCTAATTCTAAACATTTAATATGACTCATTGTACATCCAATTGCGGGTGATTTTGGTTGAATACCTGATATTCTCTCCGCATTTATACCCATTTTTTCAAATTCTTTTGTTACATGTTCTAATCTGTCTGTTCTGTGGTCTAGGTTTATAACAAATGTATGGTTTAATAATTCCATATTAATAAGTATAGAATTATTTATTTATTATGTTTTTTCTACAAAATCTAATATAGTATTCATTGTATGTCTTGTTTCTTTATCTGTTTCTATTGTATTCACTTTTTGTGTTAATATGTCTATGCACTTCTTTAATTCATGTATTTCTTTCTGCATTTCTTTCTGCATTTCTTTCTGCATTTCTTTCATATTTGTATGTATTTCTACCATATCATTATCATGCTTCCAGGTTACCTTCTTCTTATCTGGGTTTGTTTCTACTTCTTGAACTGATACAGTTATGTTTGAAGAATTATCTATTTGTAACTTGGGGTGGATAGAATTAATAATTTCACCAATCGGGTTTGATGGTGGTGGAATATTATTCATTTCATATTCTCTTTCTGCCATCTGTTGTTTTAATAAATCATCCATATTATTTATTACACCATCTTCTATTTTTTCAGCAAAATCTACATTATCTGGAACATTCTTTTTATTCATTTCACTATATACATTTTGTCGTTGCTCAAATTGTCTTGCATATTCATCTTGACGTGTATCCGTTACAATTGGTGGTGTTGATATAATTGAATTACTCGGTTGATACGGATTTACATCTAATTCTTTTACCGATGGACTATTTTGTTCCCGTATATTTCCCAACATATATGTGATGGTTTCTTTGTTTATTTTGTTCAACTCATTTACTTTTATATTTGCAGTTTTATATTTATCGTAAAAAGTTTGTATGATATTTTTAAACCATTCTACTTTTGTATTCGGTGTATAATTATTAAAATGTTGTTGAATTTGTTTATTTTTTCCAATTACATTCCATAATAATTCTTGATTTTCAGGTACAACGTATAATGCCATAAATATATTTGTTACATAAATATATTTATATTCTATTTTTGTTTATTTTTTTTTGATTTATTATGTTTCTTTCTTTTTCTTTTAATTGTGTTCTTTTTACCGCCGGTTTTCATGTCTTCTTTTTTGGAATCTGTTTTTATTGGAAATAATGGTATTGATACTTTATATGATTTAAAAAAAGTATCTGAGTCTTGTTTTGATGGATTATCTGGTTTTAAAATATCATTTTCTGTGTTTTGTATTAAATTTTCTAAAAAATAATTTACTTCATCTGCTGTTGAAAATGGATATTCTTCGTTTTCTACATCTACCTTATAACCATTAATACTATACCCCTTACTGTTTGGAAATTTATTTGCATATACTTTTATATTTGCATTTATTTTTTTATCTGTTTCTTTTTTATCTGTTTCTTTATCCGTTCCAATGAAATTTTCTTTTACATGATTAAATTTATTACGTATTCCACGTAACGCTCTAGTCATTACTCCTTTACATTCTTCTTTAGTACCAGTAGCAGTAGCAGTAGCAGGAACAGTAGCAGTAGCAGGAACAGTAGCAGTAGCAGGAACAGTAGCAGTAGCAGGAACAGTAGCAGGAACAGCACCAGCACCAGCTGCAGGAAGATAAGTACCATTATTACTATTTAATTTATCCGTCATATGATTATATTAAAGTTATAATATAATCATATAAAATTACAGATTAAAATATTTTTTTCTGTATTTGTAAATATACGAGTCAGGTATTCGTTTATTCTTAAAAAAGTTTAATTTATCTTTAATATTTTTAAATTTTCTATTATTATGTTTATTTGTCAACATGGTTATAATAAAAAATAACGAATACATACCACATTCAGTATTACCCATTTGATGTATTACTTGATTACTATCATAATATTTTAAATCTATTGGAGAACTTAGGTTTAATGATTGTTGTGTAATTCTATCAACTAATGTCTTGATTTCGGTTGGAATTGGATCACCCGCACTATCTAGATAAAAGATAAAGTTATCTTCTAAATCTATAAACATTGAAACCCAATGAGAACCACTCTCATCGTGTTTATCTAAATTAAATACTATACCAATTTTTGTTATTTTTTTATCAATATAATCTTGTAGTTTGAAATTACATAGTTCTTCCCATACGCAAGTACCCATATTCTCTATAGGTCGTGTGTCAAAATCAATTGGTGTTGGACCAATTATTCTAAAGTTAGGATAAGGTTTTTCATATTGTTTGAGAACCTTAACTATATCAAAATTCGTTAACCATGTTTTGGGGCTTTTCCCCCATTTTTTTGGTTGTTTTGGTGCGAATGCTTCTTTTTCTATTTTATTACGAACTGTGATATCTGTTATTGTTTCTAACCAACAATCTTCTTTATTGCAAGTTGTTAATTTACTTTTTAAATCATTCCATATTTTATTAGGTTTATTATTTTGTATTTTATTTTTAGGATGACTATGATTAAATGATGTTTTTAATTGAAGTAATACATCATTTGTAAAACAACTATTATTTATATTTGTATTTTCTACACCCGGATTGCATACCATAGGTTTTATTTTTTTCGTTTTACGGTTATGCTTATATTTTTTAGTATTACGTTTTGTTTGCATCGTTAGTTATATACTATGTAGATAAAATAGTCTTTTTATTTTTCTTTTTCTTTTTCTTTTTGTGTTTTGTTCCGCCTATAGTAGTATTAATAAATGGTGGTGAACCCATTTCAATATCAGTTATTAATGGTGATATAATTTGTTCTTTAACTGTATTACACGTTATTGTACAAGAATAATCATATACATTTAAATTAACATTATTACCAAAAATATATTTCAACAAATCCAAAAAATAACTGAGACGAATAAACGTAATATGAGTAGGGTTGTTTTTATCATTTAAATTAACATTCCAACCATCAAAAATTCTGGATTTAGTAGGTATTATTTTATCATTTTTTATAAGGGTTTCTGTTATATGGTTATGGTCACTAAAAAATAGTCCTCTATTAAATTGCAAGTTTAATGTGTTTAACAAATTTATGTTTAATAAATTGAATGGGTCTTCTTTTTTATAAGGGTCTTGTGGGAATATTAATTTATGATTCATATCGTGAACAGAGATTAACCATATACCTACTGGGAGGTCTTTTATAAAAAGAGATAAACCTTTTTCTATAATATAATCACCCATTTTTGGGTTTTCATGTCCAAGAATTTTATCATATGGCATTGTATCAAAATAATAAGGTATATTTTTAACTGTTGCATTTGTTGGGTCAAGGTTAGGACGGTCTTTGCGAAAAAACTTATTTAATTCTTCATGATGAGTTGAACGGGTAAATAGATTCCCATCGCATGATTGCATATTATCACCAGTTGCATTATACAATCTTATATTATATTTTGATAATGAGTCAGTATCAGTAGTAGTTATACAACCATGAGTAATAATTGCGATAGTTACTATATATTCTGTTCCATCTTCTCCACCTTTTTGTAATTTATTCTTTCTTGAATAAACTTTATATTTTCTTGGCTTAGTAGATTTAGATTTTGGTTTCCCTTTGCGTGTGGTTTTATTTGAATATGATTTCTTACGCCTAAATTCCATAGTTAGTTATATTGTAGTTAGAAAATTAACGTTTTGAAAACATACGCATATCATAATTTGAAATAGGTAGAGAACCTTTTTTAACTACACGTTCTTTTCCCCAAAAAGATGAAGAATTTTCAACATTTGATGTATTACTTTCGTCAATACTTCCAAATAATACATCATCTTCTTCTTCTTTATTAGAAAAATTATATTTGTTTTGTTTTTCTACTTCCTTCATTTTTAAATAATGAACTATTTTTTTAGTATACGCTAAAAATGTTTTATTTATATCGTATGATATTTCTAAATCTGGTGAATCTATCATTTGTGCAGTTATATCTAATATTTTACTACGATACATGCGATTATCTAGTACACTTTGTTCTTCATATTCATTTGTAGAATCTTCATTTTTTGATATATATTTTTTATAAAGTGTTTTATTCATTAACAATGAAAGTGTCATATCATCTATTTCACTTGTCGTTGTTGAAGCTGTATTATCAAAATTAGTACTATATTCTTCTTCAGTTGATTCTTCTAAGACCTCTTCAATAGATTCATAGGATTCATCTTTTAATACTGACATATTTATAATCTATATAGTTCTTTTTATTTAGATTTGAGAACCTAAATAAAAAATATTTATTTTTTCTTCTTTTTTTTGTTAGAGACAGTTTTACGAATCTTTTTTATATGTTTTGCAGATTTCTTTGATTTTTTACGAGTTCTACGAATTTTTTTATATCCACCGGTACCTGAACGGATATACCTACACTTCTCATCTATAATATTCGGGAATTTACGTATTGTTGGTATGGGAACGTTAACATGTTGCGAACGACGGTTGGTATTTATTACACCTGGACTAGGGTTACAAATATTTGTATGTCTTCTTTCTGGTGTTGTTTCACTACCCTCATTGTTACCATGACACAAATCAAATGAAAAATCTTTGTCTGGTGTATTATTATGCGAGTTGCATGATGATTTTTTCTTATTTGTAGTCGCACCATTCATCCATTGTTCAAATGTAGGTGTTTTTGTAGGCATGTTAATATATAATATAAAAAGATTAAATCAAATTCTTATTAAATATTATTATTTTTTACGTCTATTATATTCTAAATACCCCGAAATTCAACAAGGACCTATATTACATATTTTGTAATCATTACCCACCTACAGCAAAATGCATTTCATTTGTTAGTTCTTTTCCATCTACACCATACATGTTTGGGTTATATTGACATATATAATGTCCTATTATATCATCAAACCTACCCCAATCTATATCTTCCTCATGCTCTTCCCATTCGTCTTCATCAATTTCCAAATTATCTAATAATATTTGCATTGCATCACCAATAATACCATGTTCTTCATTTTCTGTAAATTGCTCTATATCGTCTTCTACAGTTTGAATGCGTATCCATTCTTTCACCAAAAAACTATTCAAATTATCATACCATGTTTTCTCCTTTATTATTGTTGGAGTATACTTTATTAAAAAAATGTCTTCTATAATATCTTTGGAAACTTCGTAACACATTTTATCGGTAAACCTCATTTTATTATATAATATATTTATTAATGTTTATGTTATTTTGTTTACACTTTTGAATATTTTAGTTCGAATAAAATATAATAAAAAGATATAAATATTTGTTACTTATAGAATATTATTATAATTATATCAAATGAAGGAATGTAGATTAATTATACCTCAGCCAATATCACGGATTGCATTCTATTCTACTCCATGCATAATTCAATGTATATATGTAAGTTATAGTAATGAATATACGTTCTTAACTATTGGACTCTCTTGTTTATTTGGGTCAAGTATATTATTCTGGAATAATATACAAAATAAAACAATATATAATATAGACCGCACATTAGCAGTAAGTGTTCTAAGTATTAAAAGTTATATTGCATATAATGATTTTAGTATACAAGGTGCAAAAATATGGTATACAAGTTTACTTGTATCTGCAATTGCCTACATATTATCCTTGTATTTGTTTCAAATTAATAAACACTGTATAGAACCAGATAAATCACAAATTATGAAACAGGCTGTTTATTATCATATGTTTTTTATTCATTTTCTACCGACAACTACATTTTCTTTATGTGTTTTACGTTATTTACCGATAATAGAAGATAAATAGAGATAATTACAATTTTAATATATCAAATAGTAAAAAATCTATTTTTATATTATATTATGTTTGAAACAAATAAAACAAATTATTCAATAATCGTAGTTTTTGTGTTAATAATGTATGCAATTACCGTTTATGCGTTTAAAAATGGATTTCCAACTTGTGAAAATTATGTAATGAACACATATTTATATTTAGCATTAAGTGTATGTTATATTTATTTTAATATTAATCAATTTAAAACGTATAACCATCATGTATTTATACCATTTTTAATAAGTATAGCAGCAATAATATATATAAATTTAAGTAATTATAAAACACAAAGTGGTATAGCAATCAATCATATCGTATGGTTTATTTTCCTAACAGCTTTATCATTTATGATAATACCAATTACATCTATGAGTAGTAATTCAATGATATATATGGCTTTGTATTTTACATTTTCAATATTTATAATAATGTCGGCACTTGTTTACATGTATCCAAGTTTTTTCCAAAAAACAATGAATTTTATGTTTCCAGGATTATTAGTAGCACTTATTATGATTATCTTAATAGAGCTATATTTGATTTTTATAAAACAAAAATATCCTACAAATATTCATCGTTATATTAGTTATGCTGTAGTAATATTATTTTCATTATTTATATCGTATGATACACAATTAATGTTTGAAGAAGCAGAAATATGTAGAAAATATGCGAATTACCCTGAATCTAGTATAAAATTTATATTAGATGTAGTAAACATATTTGTAAGGACATTAGCTTTACAAAAACGCTAATTATATAAAATAAATAAATAATAGTTAATTTTCTAAATTGAATATTATATTGTCATATAATATATAATATATTATAGATTATACTATGTCTGCAATAAACGGTATTTCTCCAAAACAAACAGTAACTAGTTTTAAACATGGTGAACAAGCACAATCACGTGAAGTATTACGTCGTAGCTGGAATCAATTACAAGCATCTGGAACAGTAAATGATAAAGAACGTGTATTAACTCCTTTTCGCGCAGTAAATAATTTAGGTGATTTTCTCGGTCGTAAAAATTATGTTTGTGGTGGACCCAATCAAGTTAATGCTAGTAAACCAGGTTGGAAAGGACATATTGGTTCCATTTTAAGTAATTGTGATAATAGTGGGGTAGAAGGAGCTTCCTGTAACCCCAAGTTTGTATCAGATTCAAGTGACTATGTACGTTTCCGCAAGTTACGTGCAATGAACAAAAATTACAATGATACAAAACTTTAAATTTTACAACTAATATTATTTAAATTATATCACTATGTTATATAAACATTGTGATATGTATACCATGAAATTTAGTATTCAAAATATTAATAATAGTGCATTAAGTGGTGTTAGTGCCATGCCACAAAAAGACAGTACTAGTGATAATCAAAATTCATTTAATATGGCTCGTCATACATTTATTGAAACTGTAACAGATGAAGTTGTTCCCCCATGTACACAATTACAAAAAAGATGGATAGGAAATTCTAACAGAGATGCATCACAAATTGCTAAAAACCGACGTAATGTTGCAGTTGGAACCGGATTAAATGCTGATGGAAATTTATATTCATTCACAACTTATAACGATTTTCAAACACCCAATAGTGCATTACGTCGCGTTAGATCAGGTGGTGCTGTAGCCCCACCAAAAAAGAATGCACGTAAAACAAATGCACCTACGCCCAGTTTTTCACCAATTAAATTTTCTAGTGAAAATGGTATTGAAAATCAACAAATTAAAGACTTTTATGGAAATAATGCCCCAAATATGTATCATTAATTTATATTTTTTTTCACAATATAAATTATATTGTCTCATGTACAGTTATTTAGTTGAATTTTTTGGCGCTGCTTTCTTTATCTATGTGATTTTTGCTACAGGTAATCCTTTGGCTATTGGTGCTGCTTTAGCTCTTGCAATTATGCTAACAAGTAATATTTCTGGTGGTCATATCAATCCTGCAGTAACAATAGCAATGGCATCTGCTGGTAAATTACCCGTAAGTGAAGTATTACCATATTGTATTGCACAAATCTTTGGTGGATTAGCTGCACTTCAATTATACAATAATTATAAATTATAAGTTTTGTTATTTCATATGAATATGTAATATTTTGAATATAATAAATATTACATACTTTTTTTCACTACACGAAACAATATAAACAGACCAATAACGCTAAGAGAGCCAGCATAAAGTTTGGTTAAAGTATCTGGTTCAAATAATGATTTATCTTCTTCTTCTTTTACATCATTATCTGTATCTTTATTGATACCGTAAATATTAGGTAAATTCTTAACTGTTTTTTTAGGTTCTTCTTCCTTTTGTATTAAACTGGAAAACGCTGACAATTGTACAAATGGTTCTTTATTCACGTTTTCAGGTGTAAAATTACTACCTAGATTTTTTAAATCGCTAATACCCATACCTGTAAATCCTTCACTATATGGGCATTTTTTTACAGTAAAATTGTCTTTTGTTGAACAATTATTGCAATATTCCTCTTTTTGTTTTTGTTGTTTTTTTGTTAATTTTGGTAAATTATTAATAATTTTGTTCATACTTTGTGGTATATATTACTAATTATATAATAAGTTTTTTATATAATATAAACCGCATAAAGATAACTATAATATTATTCCATAAATGTGTGGTATTTTTACATTACTAAATAACTATAATTCTTTACCTAGAAATTATGTTTATGATCAATTTAAAAAAGGACAACATAGAGGTCCTGAAGATTCAATAATGGAAGAAGTTATGATAAAAGCTACCTTTGGATTTCATCGTTTGGCAATTAATGGTATTGACAAAGGTTCAAACCAACCATTAAGAATCAATAATATTACTCTAATATGTAATGGTGAAATATATAATTATAAAGAATTATATAAAATTATGAGTGATGTAAAACCCGAAACTAATTCAGATTGTGAAGTTATTATTCATTTATATATAAAATATGGTATTGAACATACATTGCAAATGCTTGATGGTGTTTTTGCATTTTGTTTATTAGATACTAGAGATTGTTTTCATAAATCAAAACTATTTATTGCACGTGATCCATATGGTGTAAGACCGATGTACATTATGAATTATACTAAAAAAAAGAATGATTCTATTTATGGTATTTCAAGTGAATTAAAACAACTAACTGGTATGTGTGATACTTTAAATAAACAAACTATTAATAAATGTCAAATACAACATTTTAAACCAGGAACTTATGGTGTTTTTGAATTATTATTTTCTGTCAATACATGGAAATACATAGATAATTATGTATATCATAAACCAGGATTTACTTCTTGTATCAATCGTGATATAACTCAAAATGATTGTATTTATAACATTCAAAAGTATTTGAAACTAGCAGTTGAAAAACGCTGTTCTACTACAGACAGACCCATTGCTTGTTTATTATCTGGCGGATTAGATAGTAGTTTAATTACTGCTATTGTAAATGAATATCATAAAAATAACAATTTACCTACTATTGAAACATATAGCATTGGACTTGAAAATTCAGAAGACTTAAAATATTCTCGTATTGTTGCGAATTATCTTGCAACAAAACATACAGAAATAGTTGTTAGTGAAAAAGACTATTTGGATGCAATACCACATGTAATTAAAGATATTGAGAGTTATGATACTACTACAGTACGTGCTAGTATTGGTAATTGGCTTCTTGGTAAATATATTTCTCAAAATAGTGAAGCAAAAGTTATATTTAATGGAGATGGTTCAGACGAACTACTGGGAGGATATTTATATGTTGGTCATGCAAATAATTTAATTGAATTTGATAAAGAATGTAGACGATTATTAACTGATATACATAAATTTGATGTTTTACGTTCAGATAAATGTATATCATCACATGGACTAGAACCTAGAACACCATTTTTAGACCGTGAATTCGTACAATATTATTTAACAATTCCTTTTGAATTGCGTTATCATACTTTACAAAATAATGTGGAAAAATATTTATTACGTACAGCATTTGATGAAAAGTATATTTTAAATAATAATAAACAACCACTTTTGCCATCTAATATATTATGGCGTAGAAAAGAAGCATTTAGTGATGGTGTATCAACACAAAATAGGTCTTTATATAAAATTATAGAGGAATATACTAATATGCATATTGAGACAAATTTATATAGTTCATATATTTTTAAAGAGGATATACAAAAAACGGTTGAAGACATCGTTAATAATCATACCGATTTTGATAATATTAATAATCATCTTATACCACAAACTACAGAACAATTATATTATCGTTCTATTTTTGAAAAACATTATAATGGTTACGGTAAAATAGTGCCTTATTTTTGGATGCCAAAATATGTAGACGCAGATGATTCTAGTGCTAGAACATTATCTATTTACCAAAATAGTATTACATTGTAACCACTAACCGTATAAATAATGAAGACCGAATACAGAAAAAGATGATAAAAAATAATTTATTATTAAATTACAAATAATTTATTCTACAATTACTAGTTTACGCTTTTTTTCTTGTATATTGGCTTGTTTTGCATCTTCTTTTGCTTGAATCTTGGCTTGTTTTGCATCTTCTTTTGCTTGAATCTTGGATTGTTTTGCATCTTCTTTTGCTTGCATCTTCTCTTGTTTTGCATGTTCTCTTGCTTGCATCTTCTCTTGTTTTGCATGTTCTCTTGCTTGCATCTTCTCTTGTTTGATGCGTCTACGTTCAAACTTATTACTCATTGGAATAATACGTTTTAAAATAATTCTTTTAAATCTGCGCTTTACAGATAGTTCTTCTGTATGCAAGTCATGCTTGTCTATTTGTTGTTGGAAATCTTTGGTTATAATATTTAATATACAAATAAAATCAAATAAGTATTTTCTTATTTGATAATTAAAAGATTTCTGTTTAATTTGAAATTTTTGTCCATTTTTATAAGTAGTATCGTTTTGTAATGCAAATGAGTTATATCCATATAATGTGGGTATAATATCAAAGCAATTTCTTAATTTAGTAATTATTGTTTGTTTTTTAGACCAAATAGGTTCATATGTATACATATTTTGTAAAGTACATTCTTTTTCCAACATTGTAAATACTGGGTTACGTATCTCATGTATTTGACCTAGTTTTTTATATGTAGCAGGAGGTAGATATTTTAAAAGATGCTTTTGAACATTATAGTTATTTTGATTATCTTTCCAAAATATTTTTATACGAAATCCTTTTTCAAATGAATCTATTAATTTGTTAATATTATCATGATTAAGTGGTGTCCGGTATAAGCATCTAATAATTTTGGCTTGTTTATGTTGTAGTAATTCTAATCTAGTATCTATAGGTATAAACATATAAATAGCATATCTTAATTCCCAAGGTAATCTTGGGATATACTTTAAATTTAATTCCATATTGGTTAGTGTTATTACTAACTATATATAATAAAAAATCTCAATTTTCTACATTATTTTAATGGTATAACGTAGAAATGTAGAAAATTGAGATTTGTATTCTAAAATAATGATATATAACAACCATTTACGATGAATAAAAATACAATGACAACAGAAAGCAATATTATAGAGAGTATAATACAAGATGCTATTACTAAAACGGAAGAGTCTTGTAATGACTCTCTATTTAATAAATTAAAACAAGACAATGTTTCACAAAAATTTCAAAAAGAAGTTCAAGGATATCATTTAATTTGCGAAGCACCGATTAAAGAGGCATTGTGGGAAGAAATCAACAAAAATATAGCATGTTGTGCATGTGATGTAAAAGATGAAGCAAAAGGAAATCACAAATCTGGAAAAGACATGCAATTTGATGAATTTGGAATTTCCATGAAAAGCGCAAAGATGGAAAAAAATAAAATTTCAATATCATCCTACAGACTTACAACAGTATGTTCTGATAAAAATCCGGGAAATCCAAGTGAAATAGTAAAAGAAATATCGCAAAGAGATAGTTCTTTTGAATATTATTCAGTATTACTACGTGAAGAATTAGAAGATAATATATTACAATATTATTGGTGTGTAATTCCCAAAACATGTCCAATATTTAATATACAGGATAATGATTTACAACCTAAAATGGGGAAAACTGGTAAAAATAAAGGTATTCAAGTTGGTTGGGAAACCAAGTATATATCTATTACATTTTCAATGTCATCTCAACTGTGGATACATTTGATATTTGATGATATTAAACCATACATTGTGTCCAGCATCAAAGTAGACAATTCCAATAAAAAAATATCATATACAGATATATTTAATATAAAAGCATGCTTTCTTCCCTAAATTATACTTCAAGTAACCGTTCATTGCATAAATCTACATAGTCATTATTTATTTCGTAACCTATATAATTAATCCCCATCTTTTTTGCTGCTACACATTCACTGCCTGAACCTGCAAAAGGTACAACCAAAAGTGTATTATCATCTTTATTTTGACTAGCCTTTATTAATTTTTCACATAGTTCTAGTGGTTTCTGTGTAGGATGGTTTACACGTTCCTTTTTGCCTGCACCACCGGCTAATGCGGAAATCTTAATTACATCTCGCGGTAAAGCCCCGTTCGCATGAGCAGTATATATAGTTTCTTTTTCTCCATTACTAAACCGTCCCTTTGTTGCTTTTCTTACTTTTCCAGCAGCATTTTTTAAAAACCCATCTGTATATGGTTCTCTAACATCGTCTCTATTGAATACAGGCTTTTCTTTATTACAACATAAAATACTCTCATGTGTTCTTTGCCAAAAATTTAATGAAGGTGTTACTTTATTGGTATAATGCCATATAATCCATCTAACATTTATGTTAATTCTTACCCGAATAAATGCCAGTATTTCACTGAACCCATAAATATATAAAGTACCATGTGGTTTCAATATACGTATGCATTCACCAATCCATTCATCACACCATATTAGGTAGTCATCCATTTTTTGTTTATCACTATTATTACCAAAATCTTTGCCAATATTATATGGTGGGTCACATATAATAATATCAACTGAATTATCTTCCATATTTTTCATACCAGCAATACAATCTTCATTTATGATTTGTTGTATTTTGCTAGAGGAATCCGCTTTTTCCATAATAAGGTTATCTGTTATCATTGTATTTATATTATTATCTATTTTTATAGTATTTGAAATCAATTTTTCAATTATTTTACATGGATATTTTTTATTTAGATGTTTATTGTAAGTAGATTCATGAGAAAAATGTTTAAAACATCTTTCACATATATGCATTATGTTAATAATGATAAATATTTTTTATATCATAAACTATATAAATAATAATCAATGTTACATATTATAATGGATTCTTCAATGAATGATTCTCAAAGTGAGCCAGTAAACACACCTCCTGTTAAAAAAACGATATCTCTTGTTAATATTCCCATTACTGATGATAATGCAGCATTAAATGTATTGGTTGGATTTATGGGTATTGCACAAAAGAGAGGTGCATTTGATATGCAAGAATCTTCTAAAATTTGGGAATGTGTAAAGCGATTTACAGGTGAAACATCCAGTGACAAATAAATATTTATAGTATCTTGTAAAAATAGTATAAATAACGATTTACACGTAAAAAATATAAACAATAAATGTAAAAAATAAGTATATGGAAACAGATTTATCTAGAACATCAATAGACATAAATATTAAGAATGATATTGAAAATCAATTAGACCAACAAGCATTTGTATATGATAATGATGATGATAATGATGATGATGATGATGATAGCCAAATAACAGTATCATCTGTTAGTGTTTTAAAGAAAAAAACTAATATTGAAAAAATACAAAATGAAAATAAATCATTGAAAACAGAATTAAATGGATTTAATAATGGTTTTTTTGAAGAAATTGAAAATTTAAAAACAGAAAATATAAAATTACGTAAAATAAATAATATTGCAAATAATAATTCTAATACAAATATAATTCCTTCTCGTATTTTTTCACAAATTGAATTTAAAACATTACAAAAAGATTTTGAAGAAAATAGTAAAAATAATCAAATATCTTATAAAGGTTTAATAGCATTAATAGAAAAAAAAATAAATTATCAAGATTATCATAGTGAATTTGTAGAACAATATCTTAATAATTTAAATAATGATATATATACGTTTCTTGATTATTATTCTATTATAAATCATTTACGAAATTTATTTGAAATTAAATCAAAAAAAGCGATTGAATTAACAAATGAACATTATGATAAAACATATAAATTAAAAAAATTATATGATGAACTTGATAAAGACAAACAACAAATTATTATTAATAAACAACGAGAAATAATTAAAAGAGAACAACAATTAATTGAAAATCGTCAAAACTATGAAAATAAAGTTCAATTGTATAGTAAAGATACTTATGGTATTACTTGGAAAAGTTGTTTTTGTAACATTCTAAAATGTTTTTATAATGATCATGTAATTAAAGAATTTGATAAAATTTATGAAATTATAAAAGAATTACCTTCATTAAATAATTATGAAAAAAATTTAATATTAATACGTTTTCAAACAATATCTACCTATTGTTTAAAACATTACAATACCATATCTAGGTGGTATAACAGTACTCAATTATTTATAATTGCTTGTTCAATTATTAATCCTGCATTATTATCTATAAACAGTAACAGAGATAATATTCATTATTATACTATTTTTTGGTCTGTATGGGTTTCACAGTTGCTTGTTAGTTTAACTACTTCTTATATCAGCTTTTTTAAATGGGATAAAAAATATTTCTTATTTAATGGTTATAAAACCAAAATTAATCAAGAAATTTGGTTATTTATTGAATTGTCTGGTAATCATTATAAAAGTGACAACATACATGATATTAATCATTCCAAACACTTAAATAAGTTTTTAAATAGATTAGAAAATTTATATAAAAAATTAAAATTATCAGAATTTGAAATTGAAACCACAAATAATGATGAAGAAAATACGAAAGAAAATACGAATAAACAAATGATTGAAGATATTTTACAGTCTAACCGTCAAGCTGTTGCTGATGAAAAGCAGAAAAATATGTTATATACTATTGGTAATAAACAAGATGATATAAGTGAGGTTGACACATAATCAGCAACAATCAGCACGCCATAATATATAACAATATTTTTTATATATTATTTTTTAAAATTCGGTATTAAATTCAAATACATCACTTGCTACTGTTTTATCCGCCAATGCATATTCGGAATTTGTACGTTCAAAAAAGTTTACTTTTGTTTCTACACTAATTAGTTCCATAAAATCAAAAGGATTTGTTGATTTATACACCTTATCATAACCTAATTGTAATAATAATCTGTCTGCTACAAATTCTATATATTGCACCATTAACTTTGAATTCATACCTATCATACGACATGGTATTGCTTCTGTAATAAATTCTTTTTCTATTTCTACAGCCTCTTGTATAATATCATATACACGTTTCTTATTTAATGTTTTATGTAATTTTGAATATAATAACACTGCAAATTCAGTATGCAATGCCTCATCTCGTGAAATAAATTCATTGGATAATGTTAGACCCGGCATTAATCCTCGCTTTTTTATCCAATATATTGATGCAAATGAAGCAGAGAAAAAAATTCCCTCAATTGCTGCAAATGCTACCAATCGTGCTGCAAAACTACTTCTGTTATCACCTAACCATTTCTTTGCCCAATTAGCTTTTTTTGTTATACATGGATAATTTTGGGTTGCCTCAAATAATGTTGTTTTTTCTGTACTATCTTGAATATATGTGTCTATTAATATGCTATACATTTCGGAATGGATATTCTCCATAGCTATTTGAAAACCATAAAATGCTCTTGCCTCTGACAATTGAACATCACCCATAAAGCGAACCGCTAAATTCTCTAATACCAAACCATCAGATGCTGCAAAAAAGGCTAACACCATTTTTATAAATTTTTGTTCATCTTCATTGAGATTCTTCCAGTCATTTAAATCTTTGGATAAATCTACCTCCTCTGCACGCCAAAAACAATCTACTTGGCGTTTATACATTTGCCATACATCATCATATCTAATTGGAAACATTACATAGCGATTATCGTCAGCTGTTAACAATGGGTCAGGTATTGAAACATCAGTGGATTCCATTACTAAATAATATACTCTATAGATTTTATCTAGTTTATAAATAATGATTTATCTAGTATACCTATGGCATATTAAATTGTGTAAAACACAGTTTTCACAGCATCAATGATTTCGCAAATGCAAATATTATTACTGTGTCTCGTATAAAAGATTCGTTTGGTTGTTACTGGGGATTTAGACCAATATTACCGATAATTCTAATATTGATAAAATTAGTGATTCTGTTTAGGCAAATTTATTTCGGTATATAATTTATATTATTGAAATTATGGTCAAAACTATGAAAAATTTTATGAAAGGTATTAGATTTCCTAATGTATCTTCTTATTTACCCAAATCACTACTACATAATCGCTGGGTTTTATATGCTTTATGTATAATTGCTTTAGTAAACATAATTATGTATGCAAATGTAAAGGATTTCAATTCTGTTGCCACACTATTAATTATTGGTTTCCTTGTGTCCTTTTTTAGTAAAAATATGATAATTATATTAGCTGTTTCTATATTCGCTACTTATGCATTAAATTATGTATCCAGTTCTTCATTCGCGGAGGGTGCTAGAAATATGAAAGAAGGTGTTGACGAAAAAACCGATGAAGAAGAAGAAAAAAAGGAAGATGATACAGAAGAAAAGAAAGAAGAAGATGATGAAGATGAAGAAACAAGTGGTTCTGCTGTAGATGATATAGCTTCTAGTGAATCTAGTAAAGCCGAAAGTAATACCGCACCTGGTGTACAAGAAAAGAAAAAAATGCTTTATGATAATTTACAAAATGATTTTCAAAGTTTTCAAAAAACACAAGATGCTATATTAAAAGGTATGCAAGAAATAGATCCTTTACTAACAAAAGCAGAAAGTTTTATTGAAAAATTTGAACATTATAGTAAAGTAATGGAAAAAAATGAGAGTAACTAATTATAAAATATATTATGTTATTATGCAATATATTTTAGTATACTTATAATTTATAATAATTTATAAAATAATATAGGTATGTTTGGAAGTATATTTAAAAAATTAAAAAAGGCTTTCAATACAATCGCCAGGATACCATCTATGATTGCGAATGCAATCAAAGCTGCACTTGAAAAAATGATTCGTGTACCATTGGGTGGTGTTATGGATATGATTGAAAATTTTAAACGTATTATTTGTTTTTTACAGTCCATTCCATTGCGTATGCGAAATGTAACTTCAGGCATGGATAATATATTTAAAGGAATTGCAAAAAAACATGAGGCTATTGGTAAATCTATAGGTGTTGGGTTTGATTCTACATCTAATTTATTTATGTATTCCAGTGAATGGGCAAAAACTAGATTAGAATGTTTCATTAATTTTATATTAAATCTTTATAAATGTATTTTCTTTTATATTTTAAAAGCAATTTTTAGTATCTTATGTGTTATTATTTTAAGTCCTGTTAAATTTATTGGTGGACTATTCGGTATTGATATGCAAGAAAAATTTGATAAAGCAGAAAAAGGGCTTGACCTGATAGATGCTTTCTTTTATTCTATTTTTGGATTTCATTTAATTTATTTTCCAGAAAGTATTCGTAAAGATTGCTTCACATGTGTAAGATTAAAGGATAGTGCTGTTTCTAATGCCGCTGATAAATTAGCAACCACATTTAATACCAAAATACCATATATAATGACAGAAGAGGGGGGTGACCCTGAATTTAGAAGAGCAAGAAATCAATTCAAAGAAACATCAGTTCTTGTTCCAAGAGAGCCACACAATGTTCATTAAAAGATATTCTTACGACAAATTGTACACAATTTTCCTGTATTTTTATTATGCTTTTTATTTTGTTCAATACAACTTAAACAAAAAGTATGATTACAAGATGTCTTCACTATGCTTTTATTCGTCAATGGTTCCAAACATATTGCACATTTATTTTCATAATCATTTTCTTCATCTACTTTATTTTTTAAATATTTTTGTAAATTTGTTGCTTTTTCTAATGCCATTGATATATCCATTTTTGTATTTCTAGTAAAATAATAGCGATTATGTTCGGATAATACACGTATCGTAAGCATATCATATTTTAATTTATCTGCATAAAACGTATTCATTATTCATTATTGTTAATAATGAAATTATATTTAAATTACATCAATTTTTTAGAAAAATTATACATTTTATATATATTTATTTGTTATTTTTTTATACAAGTATATTAGTATTAATCATGGGATTTATTCAAAATTTTATTAATGGAATTAAAAATATGATTCGTAATTTTAAACGCATAATATGCTTTTTAGGTACTATTCCTAGACGTATTAGTAATATTAATGCTGGATTTGATAATATTTTTAAGGGTGTCAACCTGGAATTTCAAGCTATTGGCAAAAGTTTTCATCAAGGGTCGTCTAGTCTTGGTACATTAGGATTATATATAGGTGAACTTATTAATACTTACATGTTATGTGGTTTTAAATTTGCAGGAAATTTCTTTGACTGCATTTTTTATTATATTATTGATATTATTTTATACGTATTGTACTTACCTTGTACCATTATTTTATGGGCATTTGATACATTTTTAGACCTAGATTTTTATTACATTCCACAAAATACATATAAAGGATTACAACAAATTAATGATTTATTATATCCTTATTTAGGATTTCATATAATTCATTGGCCTAAAAAAATTAGAGAAGATTGTTATTTATGTAAAAGACTAAAAACAGAAGCGGTTGATGATAAGGCCAATAATGTTGGTGTTACATTTAAAGAGACTATACCACAAAATTTTGGTAAAAGTGCAAAACTATTCCGCAGAGGTCAAAAACAGTTTGAAGAAATTTTTAAAACCTATGCACGAAAACCTTCTGAAGTACATTAACATATTTTGTATTTATTTTCGTACAAAAATACGAAAATAAAAAATCTAATCTTCATCGCAACCATCTCCGCAAAGATATTGTCCACTCCCTTTCATTTGAACTACATCATCAGTTTTTCCACAATGATCGCACCCTGCTTCTTGATTATTTGGCTCTTCTTCGCTTGCATCTGCTTCTTCTTCCTCCTCAAAGAAATCATCTACATTCCACCCTTCTTTTCGTAAAATATCCGCCTTATCTTGAAAACAATTCTCGCATAAACACAATTTTAAATTGTGTCCATTGACTTCTATACTCAATTCAATGATATCATCAGTATTTATATGGATAGCACATGTTTCGCACTTTCTTTTACCTTCCTCCTCCTCCTCCTCCTCTTCCTCTTCTTCTTCATCGCTTTCATCACAAGCATTACCACATAGATATTGCCCACTGCCTTTCATTTGAACTATATCTTTGGTTTTTCCACAAAGACTACATTCTGCTTCTTGATTATTTGGCTCTTCTTGTACGAATAAAATATCACACATTCCATCGTCGTTATAATACCCAACACATTGGCCACATTTTTTCCACTGATCCTCTTGATAAGTCTCTTCTGAATCTTTTTTAAAATCCCAGTCAGGTGGATATCTTTCACAATCCATATTCACACATAATTTAGGTTCTTCGTTCTCCATAATATTATATATAGTAATAAATATTTATATCTTTTTATTATATTTTGCGCGAACTTAAATATACAAATGTTTATAATTTATATCATAATATATTATAAATGGGTAAAAAGTGTATTCCTGGATTAATATGTATTGAAAACATGGCTCTATTCATTCTTTTTATTCTTTTAATTATTGTTATTTATCTTTGGTACAGTCATAATCGTAATAATGCTGACCCTACCGAAAAAGTTGTTTTAGTAAATACACAATCTAATATTCCACAATTAGTTCCTATTGCTACTCGTCAAGATATTTTTAATGACCCATATACACCACCTTCTAAAGATATTACTGTATATCCACGTAATTCTGGTGATATACGCGGAATTCCGGTTAATGTACAAACTAGAGGTACTATGAATGATTATCAACAAGTTGGTATTTTAACTAGAAATAACAACACGGAAATGATTCTTCCTCTTATGGGAAGAAAACATATGACGGGGAGAGATAAATGGCAATATTACACAATTTCAGGTACAGGGAACCTCAATACCAAACTGCCTATTAGTGTTAATGGACGCAGTTGTACCAGTGAATACGGCTGTGATGATATTTATAATGGCGATGTTGTTTATGTTGAAGGATATAATGATACCTTCCGTGTTACTGTGTATGAAAATAATCAATTTCAATATATTCCTGTTTAATTTTTTTATGCATTCATATTTAGAAGATATATTTACATAAAATAAACTATATGTTTATTATATAGTTTATCCAAATGTCATTTTTCAAATTAGATGATAATAATATTTCTTATGATAATAACATTAAATACATTTATAAAGATACTACCATCAATAAAAGAGATGTAAAAGAACATACTAATGATAATTTACATAATTCTATTAAAAAAGAAAATAAGGTTGAGGTTGAGGGTAAATTAATACCTATTAAAAATACTTTTTATAAAATTAATTTTCCTAACAAAGAAGCCAACTTTGTTTATACTAATCTTACACCTTCTTCTTATATTGCCAATAATATTTATCTATACAGCGTTTTACATCACAATATTAGTGGAGTTACTACTAATAATAAAGATATTATCGGGGAGATTGTTATTGAACACTCTAACCCAAATAAACAAAATCAAAAAGTATATACCTGCTTTTTAATTAAAGAAGAACTTGTTAAAACTACTGATAATTCTATTGATAAAATTATTAATTTAGTAGAAGGAAAAAGTGACTACAATGAATTATCTGTTGTAATAAAAACTGATATTCCTACACAAACACATTGTTTTCATTATGAAGATAACAATAATCATGTTTTTGTTTATACAAACCCTATATCTGTTAAAAAAAATGCAACTTCTTTTTTTAAAAATAAACTTGCATCTAAAACTAAACTCTTCAATATATATCCCGCACATGATGATAAAATCGTCAGTCATCAACTTATTAAACTCGGTGGAAAAGAAGGTTTTGTATCTAAAACCACGACTGTTCAAGAAGCAGCAGAAGGTGAAATATACATTGATTGCGAACCCGCCGGTGAAAGTGATGAGACTGTACAGGCATTAAATGTTCCTTTACATAGTGGATATGCTGAATCTAAAACGAAAATGGATGCATTTAAATCTATTATTCATTTTTTGGTATTTATTATTATAGCTGTTGTTTCTGTTTTTGGTGCATCATCTCTCTATAAAACTCTCATTATTGATATGATTAATAATACCGTAACAGATGACAAACGTGATTATATGTCTAAAACGAATTTCTGGATTATAATTGCATTTATTTTTACTGGAATATATTCACTAGTTGCCGGTCTTAAAACTGACCTTTCTGGTGGCAATATATATCTTACATACTATGGTATTTTTTTAATCAGTTTTACCGTTTTTTCATCGGGTGTAATTAAATATCTAATAAATTATGATACCGATTTTGTTAAGACTAATGTTAAATCAATTGAAATAACAGATGGTTATGTATTTGATTATGTAAAACAGATTGGTGAGTTATTAGTACATTTAAAAGATACTTTGGTTCAAGCTAACTGGTCTAAATTAATAATATCATTACTCATTATGGCTGGAATTTTGGTTGGTATAGGTGCTTTAGTAATCGGTAATGTAGCTATATTTTTAAAATGGCTTCCCACGTTATTAATGACAATGGTTTTTATCACGGCACCTATAATGTATTTGGCTTTAAATAAAAATATTGTCAATACTTAAATGCATTCAAATTATTATGTGATTTTACAAATATAGTATCACATAATATTTAATTATAAACAGAAGCACTTCCTACATCCTCTGATACAGGACTGAATCCACTTGATATAAATTTACTCATCTCACTTTTTCCAACAGGTGCCATTTTCTCAACTACCTCTTCTTCTAATGTATCTTTCTTGGGAGGGTTCATCTTTTTCATTTTTTGATCCTTCTTCTCTTGTGTAGGGGTATGTTTCATAATTACAGTTTTACCAGTGACATTACTGCAACGACGTAATAATTCGTAACCAGCGAATAAGAACAATACTGCTAATAATGAATTAGCATGGAAAAATAAGTATACAGCTACTGCAAATACACCGACCATACCAACGGGTCCATCTACCAAATTACAAACCATACTGGGTGCCTCTACAGGTAATACTATATAAAGTACTAAAATGGCAGCTACCGATAATTCTAATTGAGACATGTTTTTTAAAAAACTGGGCATATTCATACTATATACAATAGGATATATATTTTGTAATTTGAAAAATTGATATAAAAAGTCCTAAATTACTAATAAAGTAAGATTTACATTATGCAAAAGTTTATAACAAAATCAAATTCCAAAACTAATTCCAAAACTATATTTTTAAATGTTGAAACTAAAGAACTCATTCGGTCACAATCTTATATTGGGAAAAAAGGATACACCATTCCAAAATCTGTATTATCTAAAGATGAATACGAATTTTTGAAAAAAGACTTATTCTTAAAACCTTTCGTGCCCGGTGCACAGTTTGGTAACCCTAACGACCCATCTGCATCATTCCCTGTATATCGTGAAAATATCAACAAAATATATATTCCACGATTTTATGGAATTCAACGTTATGGTGTTCCTGATAGATGCGATATTGAATCCGGTGATGATATAGATGTTCCATTTGAACTGTCATTAAGGGATTACCAAGTAAAAATTGTTGATATTTATTGTAATTACGTATCTAAACCTTTATCCAAAGATAACGCACAACACGGTGACGGTGGTATACTTGAGGTTCCTTGTGGTAGAGGAAAAACGATTATGGCACTAAATATAATCTCAAAATTAAAAAAGAAAACACTAATTTTAGTTCACAAAGAATTTCTAATGAACCAATGGATAGAAAGAATGAATGATTTCTTGCCAACTGCCCGTATAGGTAAAATACAAGGGCCTGTGTTTGATATTGAAGATAAAGATGTGGTTATCGGTATGATTCAATCATTGTATGATAAAGAATACGCACCAAACGCATTTTCATCATTTGGATTAACCATTATTGATGAGGTACATCGTATAGGTAGTGAACAATTTTCACGAACATTATTCAAAACGGTTACACCCTATATGCTTGGTATTTCGGCAACAGTAGAACGTAAAGATAAATTATCAAAATTATTGTATATGTTTATCGGTGGTAAAATATATGAAGAAAAACGTACACAGGAAGACCCCGTGTGTGTTAGGGCGATTGAATATAAATGTGATGACCCGGATTTTAATGAGGTAGATTTGGATTATAGAGGCAATACAAAATTCAGTAGTATGATAGTAAAACTATGTGCGTTTGGACCACGCAGTGATTTTATTGTAAATGTATTAAGAGATTTATTAGAGGAACATCCAGAAAACCAAATTATGATTTTATGTCAAAACAAATCCTTGTTAAATTACTTATATGATGCGATTAATTATCGTGAAATTGCGAGTGTTGGGTATTATATTGGCGGAATGAAACAAGTGAAATTGCAAGAAACAGAAACAAAGAAAATCGTATTGGCAACTTATGCAATGGCAGCAGAAGCTCTTGATATTAAAACATTAGCTACATTAGTAATGGTTTCACCTAAAACTGATATAGTTCAATCAGTTGGTCGTATTTTACGAGTAAAACATAAACACCCTATTATTGTAGATATTGTAGACATGCATGAAAATTTCCAAAAGCAATGGTTGCAACGAAAGCGATTTTATAAAAAGTGTAATTATCGTATTAGAATGACAGATTCTAATAAGTATACAAATATGTCAATAGATTGGGAAACAGATAGCATATGGAAACGTGTATATGAACCCAAAGAAATTACAGATAATGCTGATAATGATAATGATAAAGAAGAAGAGTTGCCTACAAAATGTTTAATTAATATAAATGATTTATAAATATTATTATAAGATATATTGACATGGAATTACATAATAGAATAAATAAAATATTAAATGCCAATTATTTTTTTAAAGAAAAAATAGAATTCTATGAATCATTGGAACGTAATTGGCGAGAATTATATTTTCATTATGAAAAATTATTTATTACAAACCCGAATAATGTTCAAATAGAAGATGCAGTTGGAATTATATTACATAGAGGTATTCCAGATGGCATACAAACATGTAAACAATGTAATAAAATATTTGAAAATACAGAATTTAAATATCATCAAGACCGCGTGAATAAAGATGGATATTTAATAATGATAAATGATATATGTGTAAATTGTCTAAAAAAATAATATAATTATAATATACTTATTATAATCATATGTATCAACAAAGTAGAAAAAGAAATGATAGTATAGACAGTCGGTCACATAGTTTTGATAGTACCGAAAACGAAAAGACAAAACCACTCAAAATTAAATCACGCAGAAAACGAAATCCACCTTTAGTGCAGACAGAACCATCACCTATTCCTGACAAAAATAAATATTTTATACATTTTCAAAATTCAAAATAATATTTGGGGATTCTTTATATCAAATAATTATTTATTATTTAATAGATGACCGCGATTTTTAACATCCCATATTGTTTTTGAATTTATATATTTATCTTTAAGTTGTTTTTATAATTTATTCTATTATATTATTTCTCAGAAAACTTATAGTAGAGGTTTCGAAAAATGGACATTCTGAAAATGTCCACTTTTCAGATCTTGAAGAATAAATTTTTCCGAAAAAACACGATTTTCATTTTTAAAGCATAATGCTGTAAAACCCAGAATTATTTTTTTGGCATGACTGCATATATTTTTTTTTTATAAAAAAATTTGGGATTTTGTCTGTTCTAAATATATAGAACATTTAGAATGAAAAAAATCCCAAAAAATCCCAATATTTTTGAGTGTAAAATATGCAACTATAATACGAGTAGTAAAAAAGATTACAATAAACACATTTTGACTGCAAAACACCAAATTAGAACAAATTCATGTGAAAAATCCTCAAAAATCCCAAAAACCATTTTTGAATGCGGTTGTGGTAAGGTATATAAAGCCAGAAATAGTTTATGGTATCATAAACAACGTTGTAAGTATAATGAAACCTATGCAAATGAATCAGTAGTTCCAACCACACAACCAGTTGATATTAGCAGTCAAAGTAATATTATATTGGAATTAATTCGTGAAAATAAAGAGTTCAAACAATTGGTGGTTGACCAAAACAAACAGATTCAAGAAACTCAAACTCAAAATACAGAATTGCAGTCACATATGGTAGAAATGTTCAAGGAAGGAAAAACAATAAATAATACAACAAATAATAACAATCAGCGTTTTAACCTTAATTTTTTCCTGAATGACACGTGTAAAGATGCGATGAACATTACTGACTTTTTAGGAAATCTAGACGTACACATAGATGAGTTAGAATATATAGGTCATCATGGATATGTTAATGGTATGACAAAAATGATAATGGACCGTCTTAAAGACATGGATATAACGAAACGTCCAATTCATTGTACAGATGTGAAACGTGAAACAATGTATATAAAAGACAAAGATGAATGGTATAAAGATACGGATGAATTAGTAAAATTACGTAGAATATTAAGTAGCATATCAATGACAAATTATCGTTCTGTTGCAAATTGGAGAACCGCACATCCCAAAAGTGAAATCATGGATAGTCGTGAACATAATTTCTGTTATAAAATGATGAGAGCAATATTGGGTGATGCGGAAGATGAACAAATCCGTTTAGATAATAAAATCATCAAGACATTTGCGAAAGATCTATTTGTGAATAAGAATATGGTGTAGTTATTTTGTTAATAGTAATCTTTAACCAATCTAGAAATATGTATAATCTTACAATTATAATTATTAACTCTAACTGGTACCCAGCGTTTAAATCTTATATGAAAAAAACATTCCATAGATAATACTTTATTGGTATCAACATATTTATCTTCATTAATATTTTGAAAATCATCTTCATCATCACTTTCTTCAATATAATCTAGATTTTTGTTTTCACGTATGTTACGGAATAATCCATTCATCAAAACACTAGTTTTATAATCAGGAATATAGGCAATATTATAATAAACTAATGAATTGTTCTTTCCATATGCATGTAAATGATATACATCATATTGTAAATCAGCTGTAACTTTAAAAATAGTAGTTTGTCGGTATTGTGGTTTAAATATGTCAATTGTATATCTAGCAATATATACTTTCCCTTGTATATTTTTAAGGTCATTCCCAGTATTTATTTTTTTATTCAATACAATATTAATATGTGGTTTAATAATATTTATAGTTCTGTATTGAATATGATGTGTTTGGTAACCAATCGTATTAATAATGTTACTTGGTATAATAGTAGGAATATCAGTAGAAATATCATTATTCCATAAAACCGGCAGATTAAATTGAATATTAAAAGGTCTATCCTGTACTATATCTAGCACATCTTTGATATAGAAAAGCTTATCATAAAATGTGTTTTTACGTAAAGGAATACCTTTATAATAATAAATATCTTCAATAACAAAATATGTATTGTTTGTATCTTCGTCGGTAATAGTTGTACCATATAAAATAGTACCTTTACCAAGTGGATTATTGTCTTCTTTAGAAATTCGTATGGATTTAACAATTTTTTTATCTTTATTCAAATCAAATAAATAACATACATCCATATTTTGATAATAGGTAAACCATATAAAATTTTTTTTACCGGTTGGAATTGCTAATGCAACATTATAATCACTAGAATATCCTTTTTGTGAAACAGTTTCATATGAATTATCAAAATCCGGAAATCTTTCAATTAGATGATACATTTGATTATTATTAAGCTCCATGATAATCTTATATTATGATGGACCGTGTACATAATTACATGATATGTATTTATATAGGTTATGAATAGTATAAATCTATGAAGTAGTTTGTTGTTCCATAAACATAGTTAAATCATCATCCATAGTTTGAATATCAGTTTTACTAATGGTTTGTGATTTTGTATTTTGTTGCATTTCTTCCATCATTTGTTGATATTTGGTAATTTGTGTATTTACTAAATCTTTTGTTTTTTTATTTGTATATGTGTCTTTAAAATATTCCCATGTAGAATGGATAATATAAATTATGAATAATGATATAATAATATTAATTATAATATGTAATAAAAATTCAATCATTTATGTATATTCTATTACCAGAATCCGTTATATTGATTTTAACGTGAAACATAATTATAAAATAAATAGACTTAAACCCAATTATATATAGAAACTTAATAAAATGCCGTTAACCATACTCATTGTTGAAAAGAATGGCAATATTAAAGAACAAAAAGTGAATAATATAAATGAAACTGAATTATATAAGAAGGTTGGGTTAAAAACATCAAATGGGTTTACAATGCAAACAGAATGGAATGTTAATAAATTAAAGGGTAAATCATATAATATCCGTTTATATGGTAAAATAGAAGGTCGTGCAAATTATGAAAATAAATATGAATTTCCACCACCGGTAGATGAAAGACTATTTTTTGGAAATTGTGTATTAATTAACAAGAATAAAAATGATGAATATACAAATCTAACTAAAACAGAATGGAATACTGTATATGACCATTTATATGGCGGTTTTGATGATTTGGATGATGAAGAATCTAGTGAAGACGACCTAGATGATGATGTGCCTCGTACTAAATCAGGATATGTAAAAGATGGTTTTATTGTAGATGATGATGAAGATGAAGATGATGATTATGATGATGATGATGATGATGATAAAAAAAATAATAAAAAAATACGTCCTGTTCGAAAATCAACCCGAAATACAAAAAATGAAAATACGATTTTTAATACATTTATTTCTAATAATGAAAATCGTAATTATTTAGAATGTACTGGCGAATTAAGTGAGGAAGAGTACCTATAAAAAATTGATTATTATATTTATTTATTATAATAATCAAATAAAGTTATTCGTATATAAGATTAATATGCATATAATAGAGAATCCTCAACAATTTCGTAAAAACATTTGTAATAAATTACTGCCAATGATTGGTAATGACATAATTTGTATTAATCTAGAAAAAGGTGTATTTAATTATGCATTAAAAGAAGGAACGAGTCAAAAAATAATAAAAAAATGGGATAATCCTTACTTTGTTCAATTATATTTAGACCGTCTACGTAGTATATATATTAATTTAAAGAATGAAAATCTATTAACACAATTAATAAATGGTGAAATTACACCTCAATCATTGGCATTTATGACCCATCAAGAAATGAATCAAGTTCGTTGGAAGGAATTAATTGAACAAAAGATAAAGCGTGATGCAAATAAATATAATACAAATACATTACAGGCATCAACTGATATGTTTACCTGTAGAAAATGTAAATCAAAGAGATGTACGTATTATGAATTACAAACACGAAGTGCAGATGAACCAGCAACAATATTTGTGACATGTTTAGATTGTGGTAAGAATTGGAAGTCATAATAGTCGCATTTGTGTTATTCATAGTTTACACATATCGTTCCCATAAAAATTGACTTATTTTATATTATACATACACCGGGTTTAAGCACGTAAACCAACTGTCTAATCAATATTTTTTTAATACAATAACATAATGAAAAAAAATATCATTATGTTAAAAAGTAAATTAATTATTTATACTAAAATTTCAAGGTCTTCCATTTTCCAATATTCACATCCCCCATTTGGCATAGGGCGTTTAATAATGAAAGGAATTTTCTTTTCTGCAAATTCGTTTGTTGCGATTAAATATTCATCAATAACATTGGGTTCTACTTTTATAAATGGTAATGCACCAGCACTTAATTGCTTTGAACGTTCACCTATAATTTTTGCTTTTTCATATCTAGTAATAAATGGAACAGATGTATGTAATGGATCAATAATAATTCCATCTTCATCACGAACAGTAGTTGCTAAAGTAAGTATTTCATCATAATTATGTGATTTCATTTCAGGATGATGGTCAGTAATAATTTGTTGTTGTATAGATTCATCAAATTTTTGTAAATAATTTTCATCATCATCATTATCATCTTCAAACTCATTATCACTATCTATAATAGTTGGTTGTAACAAATTATTCTCACTATTTTCATATATATTTTCATATATATCACTTTCGTTATTTTCACTATTAATAGATTCTCCATCCGCGATATCATCATCGGCATCATCATCATCATTAACCGTATCATCATCATCAGCCGGTGGTGGTGGTGGTATTAATTCATCATCAGAATCACTATATTCTTCTGTTTGTTTTGTTAGTTTTTCTTCAATATCATTATAGTCATCGTTATTAATATTCATAATAAACCTGTATATTATAACAGAGTATATTTCTAAATGTTTTATTTCAATTTTTCATGAAAAAATATTTATTCATGAAACAATATAATTTGAAAATTAAATAATTTGGTCAGTTTTCCAACTATTATCACAATCAGTACATATATATAAATATTTCATATCAGCATCGTTATATCGCATATATACAACTTCTGGATTAGTGGATGGTGTGTTTTTATTTGATTTACAATTATTATTAGGACATTTCATATTATAAATACGAGGAAGAGTAGGATCATGTTTGGTATATTTATTAATAATACGATTAAAATGTTGTTCTTCATTTTTAGTTTGAACATTTAAAATACATCCCCCATCTTGCATGATAGTATTATCAATATTTTTACAATTTCTACAAAAATGTTCTAATTTATTTGGATCATCTTCATTGATACTAATATAATACATATTATCGCATTGTTCACAGAATTTCATTTTAAAGTTATAATATAATAAGATTATTATTTCTATATAATTTTATAAAAATAAATTCAATTTTTTATAATTATAACAACTTTACACTAGTAATTTTGTATAAATTCTGTGTAATTTTGTATAAATTTTGTGTAATTCATGATATTCAAAAAATTGATTTATTGAAATGGAATAAAAATATATCATTAGTATAACTTAATTCAGGCGATGACCCAATCTACATCAATAGTTCCCATTAACGAACATGAATCTAAAATAGTACCAGATATTAGTGAATATCGCGGTTATCCTGATTTTATGTCAAAACATATGATAAAAAATAAAGATAATAATAATATTATTACAAATACTAGAATTGGTGATAGCAAGTTAGCAATATCAGGTGGTTCATACAATATTTCTGATGCTGAATATTCAACCTTTATAACATTGTATTACAATGATATTGTAAAGAATAATAAAAAGGAATATTTGACAGAAAAACAGCGAGAAAAAGAGGGCCCACTATTAATAGACATTGATTTACGTCATACATATGAAACAGATGAACGACAATATAACGAAGATCACATAAGTGACCTTATAGATTTGTATTTAGAAGAATTAAGAAACATATATCAAATGGATGAAACTACTGCAATTAAGCTGTGGGTTTTTGAGAAACCAACAGTAAATCGGGTTGAATCTAAGAATTGCACTAAAGACGGTATTCATATAATAGTTGGGTTACAGGTTGACCATGCAGTACAGCAAATATTACGTAAAAGGATTGTAAAAAAGATACATACCGTTTGGAATGACCTTTCTATAATTAATACATGGGATGATGTATTTGATGAGGGTATATCTAAAGGTACCACAAATTGGCAACTATATGGTTCACGAAAGCCTGCACATGATAAGTATAGATTAACAAAAGCTTACAATGTTACTATTGATCCAGCTGATAATGAACTAATAATTAAAAACAATTCAGTTTCTAAAATCAATATGGAAACCGAAATTCATCAATTATCTGTAAGGTACAAAAACCACACAAAGCTTTTTATGTGTAATGATTTTGTTAATGAATATACCGAATATACAAATTCACAAACTACAAATAAAAATAATAAGAATGTAATAAGCACCAGAGTAATGGATATCCAGCACAAAAACGATTTGTTGGATGATATATTGACTATATCCAGCATTCGTAACCAAGATGAATTGGACCTGATGGTAAATAATTTTCTAGAAATAATGGGAGAATCTACTGAAAACTATCATTTAAAAACCATGTATGATTACACAATGGCATTACCCGAACAATATTATGGACAAGGTTCTTATGATAAATGGAAACGAGTTGGATGGGTATTAAAAAACACGAGTATCAAGTTATTAATAGTATGGATAGCATTTAGTTCTCAATCAAGTACATTTTCATTTACTAACGTACCAGATTTATGTGATACCTGGCGCCAATTTTCCAACCGGTTAGATGGGGGGGTTACAAAGCTATCGTTAATTTATTGGGTTAAAACAGATGCACCTGAAAAGTACGATGATATCTTACGTGGAACTTTAGATTATCATGTTGAGCGCAGTATTAATGAGTATACCATTAAAGAAAAGGTACCTGATTTCATATTGGCCGAAGTGCTATACCAGATGTTTAAACATGAATATGTTTGTGTAAGTACAAAAAGCAATTTATGGTTTCGTTATATTAAGAATAGATGGGAAGAAATAGATTCAGGTACTACATTGAGGTTATCTATATCTAAACAGTTTCGCGCGTTATACAATCGTAAAAGTAAAGATGCGGACAGTTCATTAAGTGATGTTGGTTCGTTGCCCAATATGAGTCAAGAAGATATTGATAAACAAACTGCAATTTTAAAAACACGCACTTTAAAAGCATTAAATATCAGCAACCGATTAGCCACTACTAATGACAAAAATAATATTATGAAGGAAGCTAAAGATCTATTTTATGATGGCACATTTTTGGAAAAAATGGATACTAATCCATACTTATTATGTTTTAATAACGGGGTTATTGACTTTAAACAGAAATGTTTTCGTAGTGGACACCCGGAAGATATTATTTCATTATGCACCAATATTGATTATGTTAAATTAACTGATAAGCATCAGCCAATTATTGATGAGATTAACAAATTTATGGATACTCTGTTCCCAGATAAAGAATTATGTAAATATATGTGGGAACATCTTGCGTCAACACTGATAGGCACTTGCAATAACCAAACATTTAACATGTATATTGGTGTAGGTTCCAACGGAAAATCTGTATTAATTGGGTTAATGGAAAAGCTATTAGGTAATTACAAAGGTGATGTTCCCAGCACTTTAGTAACAGAAAAGAGAGGAAAGGTTGGTGGATTAACACCTGAAATTGTACAATTAAAGGGTATTCGTTATGCAGTTATGCAAGAACCAAGTAAGGGGGATGTTATTAACGAAGGCATGATGAAGCAATTAACAAGTGGTAAGGACCCCATTCAAGGTAGAGCACCATATATGCCAAAAACAATATCTTTTATGCCTCAGTTCAAGTTAACGGTTGCTTGCAATGCCCTGATGGGGGTTAAAGCAAATGACCATGGTACTTGGAGAAGAATTAGAGTTGTTCCATTTAAATCATTATTTACAAATAACCCTGTACAAGGTGACCGTGAAAAACCTTATCAATTTCTGTTGGATAAAGATCTTGAAGACAAGTTTGATGAATGGAAAGAAGTATTCGCATCTATGCTAGTTAATATTGTATTTAAGACAAACGGTGATGTTACTGATTGTGATATTGTTTTGGCCAAAAGTAATGAATACCGACAGAGTCAGGATTATATTGCAGAATTTGTTCGTGATAGAATTGTACGCGATAAATCTGGACGCATTAGACAGAATGAACTAAACAATGAATTCTCTATCTGGTATATGTCTAACTATGGTGGACGTGGTCCTGGACCAAAGGATTTACATGAACATATGAACAAAGAATTTGGTCAAAAACAGAACCAAATCTGGACTGGTGTTAAAATTAAGTATGAACGCGATGATATGCCAACAATTACGAATGATAGTGACGATAGTGATCATGATATTGATTTGAATAATTTATAAAAAATATTTATACCAATGCAGATTTAAATAATTCATAAAAAATATTTAAATAATTCAATATATTATATTTTAATATGTTGAACTTAAAATTGTATGTAGAATTAGATACCGAAAAAGAAGAAAGAAGAAAAAAACAAGAACAATGGCGTCAAAAACAACTAAACATTTTTTATCGTACTGGAAAACCTATATATAGAATTACATTAGATACGCAATTTTTACGTACTAATAACACACCTCATTCTTTTATTGAAAAAAAAAAATGGGAAAACTAATGTTTAGTGTATAAATAACTATAATTTTTCATAGGAACATATGGTTCACCAGTTATAAATGACCATAAATATACACCTACATTATATGCGTTACTTTCCAATAAATAAATTACAAATGGGTATAATGCTAATGCTATAATTATTAGGATTTTAATTATAAAACTGTAATCATACTTTGTGAATAACGTATAAGATATGACTAAAATACATAGAAAATATACATATGTTAAAAATGTATTTAATAGTGTTAAACCATTAATAGTATCTTTTTGAAAATTTTTCTTATTTTCGTATAATAATTCGTTGTCATATACCTCTTTCTCTTCGTCTGTCATTATATTATATTATATAATTATACTTTACTATATTCATTAAACTCATTTGGTGAATTGGGTGGTACTATATTATGATTGTATTTCAATCTTTCTGTTGTAAACCCTTGTTGTGTATTTTCAGCTGGTATTATAGTACATTTTCTAGATGATTCATTCCAAACTGTATCAACATCACAACATTCTGCACCAACACATCCACCTGTGCTAATACTACCTAGTAAATCTCCTGATTTTGCCGCTTTTTCTTTAGTACGGGTGATTTGTTCAGGCGAATCTATTACAGGTTTATCTAAACTTAATTTATTATAATCTAAATGTGACCTTTTATTAATATCATAATACATTTGAAATATTTTTACAGCTGATATTGAACCAATTATAATCACTAGTATTTGAGGTATAATATCTGGTAAAAATTCTATTTGACGACCACCTATAATAATCACTACAATTATGAATAAAGTTATAACAAAAATATACAAAATATTATTATATTGTTCAGTACGTAATCTATTACTTTCATTAAATTCTATAAGACGTTTTTTCGTTGTTAAATTATTTTCTGTACTATCAATATTACTTTGAATACGGGTTTTTTCATCTTCTATTATCTCTTTAACCTCCGTCTGTTTTAATAACAATTTATTATTTGCATCATCTGCATTTTTAATATTAGTTTTTAAATTATCTACCCTATCTTGAAGGGATGTTGTACCACTGTCTAGACCAGAATTATTTTTAATTATATCCAAATTTAATATATCACTTAAACTAGATAATATACTTTGTGTTTCGGTTTGATTAGAATCTACAGGCATTATATATTATTATAATATTTTATAAAATATTATAAGATTACATGTATAATGTTAATACAACTAAAGATGCCAATGCAATAGAACCTAATATATATGTTTCAGTATTAGTATTATTTAATTTTTGTAGATCAGTATTCATACTATCTGCAACAGTTTGTTTAGGTTTACCATTTGAAGGTATTTTACCATAATTGTTTTTAGAATATTTTTCACTCATATTTAAATTGTTATGTTCAACTAATAAATCATTTAATTCGCCCCAATTTGCAGTTGCCGTATTTTTACCATTTTCAAACTGTGTTAATTCATCTTTTATTGCTGTTAAATCTTCGTTAGTATATCCTTCTACAACTTTTAATTTATTTAAATCCAAGAAATTATCTATTGTATATGGCTGATATGACATTTTCTAAATAATATTATAAAATACTAACATATAATATTATAATTCAATAAATGTGTAATATAACAAACTACTAGCTAAAGCTGTTAATAATATATTTGTTAAGATAGTTTCATCATATTTTTTCTTTTGTGATGCAGATGTATTTAATTTACCATTACCAAACTCTTTTACTTTCGTTTGCATTATTGGTAAATTATCCGTATTTTTTTTATGGTCACTAATAATTTCTTCATGTTGGTCATAAGATTCCATTGATTCTATAAAAGATTCTTTTAATATTTTAGCTTGAGTTTTCGTCTTAACTTCACTTGATTTTAATTCACCATATTTTGCTTTGCAATTATTCCTATATGGGTCAACACAAATCTTATGTCTTTCATCTAAATCTTGTTTATATTCGTCATTTTGTTTATGTAACGCAATAGCATTTTCATATATTTGAAATAATTCGTTACAATTTATTGGACCATTATTGCAAACGGTTAAATATTCATCTTGTTTAGATTTTAAAAAATTCATTTCTTTTTCTCTATCTTCTACTTTTTTTGAAAGTTTATTACGTTCTTCTATGGAACATTTTGCTAAACCGGTTCTAATACACTCACTATAATTTTTCCCTAATTCATCTAATTCTTGCTTTAATTTTGTTAAATTTCTTTCATAATCTTTAATTCTTTGTTCATTTCGTTTACATTCTTCTTCTCTATTATCATAAAACGCTTTTTGTTTTACTAATGTAGCATCGGCATTAGTATTTTTAGTAATTTTATCATCAACTATTTGTTTTTCTTGTTTTTCTGTTTTTAATTCACCCTGTAATCTATTATCAATACCTTTGTGTTTATTTATTGTTGGTGTTTGTGCATTTCTCTTTTTTTCATGTGTTCTTGCTTGTGAACGATAACTGTCACGTTTACTTCTATGATGAAAAGCAAACCATCCACCTGACCGTTTGGAATGATAATCCGCTTTACTATGGTCAGTATTAGCATTACTATTTTCATTATTCCAAATACCTTGACTTTTTTTTAATGGTACATTATTTTTGCCTATTTCTGCATTTACATTACTTATATCATTTTCTTCAGTAATAAGTTCTCCCTTAAGCTGACCTTTTGTAGATTTTATAGATGGTTTTGTAGTTGCATGATAAGTGACAAAATCACCATCGGTCATTGTTTTATCAAAATTCATATTTTTATTATATTCTATAATATGGATAGAATATAATACTGATAATAGATACGTTATTGATTGCATTTATTCTTTTTAAAAGTATCTTTTTCATTTTGAATAATTTTTTCTAAATCCCTAATTTCTTTATTTTTATTGGATATATTTGCACCAAGTTGCTCGCATCTTTTTTTATGCTCGTCGCAGGTTGCTAATTCTTGATTCTTTTTATAAATTTGGTCGTTTAAATCACTAATAATAGCATTAGTATTATTAATAGTAATATGAACACCTTCACATTTTTTTTTTAAATTATCACACGTAGTATATTTAATACCTTTTGCTGTTTTATCTTGGTTTAAATTCTCTACTTTATCTGATTGAACATTATATTGGTTTAGTATAGATTTACATAAATCAGTGTTAGGTATACTACATGTTAAATATTCTGCGTATAATTTATTAAATAATGTATTTTCATTATTTAAATCCTCTGTGTTTTTAATATCAGTTGTGCTAGCTTTATTATTTTCTAAACCTTCAATTATAAAATCGGATTTATTTTTATTGTAATTTTGTTGAAACGTAGCATAATTATATATATTATCATTCTTCAATGAACATTTATTACAGTTTTGCATATTATAAATTATATATATATATTTTACTAGTGATTTTCGGTGTAATAAATATTACTATAAAATAAACCTATTATATAAGTAATAAAATCATATATATAGTGTTGAACCGGATAGACAATGAATGGATATAAAAATAGTAATATAATCATAAATAATTTTTTATAAAACATATTACTATATCTAAAAGACGAATATGTGATACGAGTGAAATAAATGATTAAACCATAATAAATAAAAAATAAGAATAAATTCGCTAGATATAAATCATTTGTTTGCTCTTGCTTATAATGAATCATCTGTGTATCTTTTGAATATTTTTCTTGTATATCTTGTAATTCTGTCATTATATATTGCATAGATATTTCAATTTTTTTGTTTAAAAATGAAAATAGCTGTAATCAAAATACCAATACTTAAATTAAAACTATCTAATAAGGCTCTTTGATAGAAGTAATCAACATAATTATAGTTACCAACATCTGTATTATGTTTTTGGTTTAGTTGCTCTTCTGTCATATTTATATAATATGTATAATGAATATTCATATTATATTATTGGTCTTTTATAATAAAAATAATAGCAGCTAATACCCCTACCCCTAAATTTATAGTGTTTATAAAGGTTTCATTGTATATTTTTTTCATATTATAATATCTAGATTCCGCACCCGAATTTTTTTCTTTTGTATTTCTTAATTTACCATTAATATCACGTGAATCATCACTACCACTACCATACAGTGATTGATCAAATACGTCATCTGTTAGACCAACTGTAACATCTGGTATTGTATTAGTTTCAGTAGCTTCATTACCTTCAACAAAACCTTCTTTCTTATTATCAATGATATTCGTTTTTCGTAATCTACCAGTGGTGTCTTCATATACAAAATTATATTTGGCTGGATTTGTAGCATAATCATCAGGGAATGCACGGAATATACCGTCATTATCAACAGGTCTAATATTAAATAATTGTTTATAATCATTAGAATAAATGCGCATTTGACCAAATTTCATAGGGGAAGTTTGGTCACTATCAACAACTGCACCTGCATTATCAATACCACCATCACCACCAATAGTATCTATAATATTACCATTAGTTAAATTCATACCAGTTACTTTACTGATATTTTTGTTCATATTATTAATAGCAGATTCTAAATTATTCCATCCATCTGACCATTTATTCGCATGAGATCTATTTAAGGCACAAAAATCTGCAATACCTTCAATTACATTATTATCTTCTAAATCAATATTTGTGTCTTGTTCATCAATATTTGTGTCTTGTTCATCATTAAAAAACGAATATTTATGAATAGAAATTTTATTGTTTTTCAAATTACTATAATTAAGTTTTGACATATACATTATGAATCTAAAATATAGCTAAACACATACACGATAATATTCAGCATTCATTGCAGTTACACTTTTTCTATCATATTTGCAAACTTCACCTGGTCGTAAACACATAGCTAATGATTGAGGGTCAAATCGCGAAACTTCTGGTAATTGATTAACAGATTTTAAATTATATTTTTGTTTAAGTGCAATAACTTCTTCTGGCAACAATACTTGACACGATGGTACTAAATTATGTTTCAATATATTAAATTGTAGCCTTTTAATATTATGAACAACAATAAATATCTCATCATGTTCATATAAATATTTAATTTTAGATATAATTGTATCATTAGGTTCATCTTCGGTAATAATCATAAGTGTATCATATTTATTTAATACATCTTCAATTAAATATAAATCTTCAATAATTTCATCCAAATCTTGTTTCTTAATTTGTTTAGCTTTTAAGTAGTATTTAATATAAATTTTACGTTTATTTTTAGGATTTGTCAGTAACATATCTAATTGATTATTTTTATACATAGCATCAACCTCATTAATGCTAAATATATCATTATCTTTTACATTATAACCATTTCCATCAAGAATGTCAGTTAAATTAACTCGTGAGTTATAAATAGAAACAATTTTATTACTAGAAGTACTCATTGTATATACTAATATTTGATACTTTATATTAATTAATAAAGTATCAATTTTTTGAATTACAAAATTTATATTTTTTTAATAACAATATCTTTTTTAAAATCAATCTCATTTTCAATGGGTTTATCATGAGCACTAGCGATAGAAGATTTCATTTTGATAGGTGTTGGTAAATTATTATTAGAATTACTAGTAGATTCTATATCATCACTATCAATTTGCATACTAGAAGCTTCAGTCATATCATTACCATTTACAATTTTGATATTAATAGCTGGTGTGCTATTATTTTCTCCAATTTTAACATCGGTATCATTAGTAGGTATAACAGGTTTATCGTATATAGGACCAATATTAGGGCTACTATAAGTAAAATCTCCCATTTGATAAATATCATTTTGAGTAACTACTTTAATTCTATCACTAGAATCTAATCCCACTGTGTCTTCAGTTTCAATTGTTATAAATTTATCACCAATATTTTTAATACTCCATATACGTTTAGGATTCATATCACCTCTAAAGTGAACATAATCTCCCACATTATATTCAATATTATCATTTAAAGAATCATGTGAATCTGGTGGATATTCCGGTGTGTTGCCATAGGGAGAATATTCAGGTGTGTTACCAGAAGGAACATATGGCGAATTAGGGTTATAACCAGGACTAACAGATGGTGTATTCGGGTTGTAAACAGGACTAACAGATGGTGTATTCGGGTTGTAACCAGGACTACTAAATTGACTTGGTGTTTGAGTTACAGAAACGGGTGAATTATTATATATAGGAGGTGGTCCTTCTGGTGAAACAGGATAAGGAGGTGTTTGTATATTTTGATTATTATCATTATTAAGAATATCTTCAACAGTGGTTTCTCTAGACATCATATCTTGAATTATATTTTCAGGTGTTTTGATACTATTAGGTGTGTTCATATTAAGTGGTTCATTATCTTTAAGAATATTTTTAATAACATTATTAACTGTATCTGGATTAGAAAATTCATCTTTCATTAATAGACTTAAATTATTAGAATAAGTCATAGTTTCTAATTGATTAATATTATCTTCTGTAATAATACGCATTTGTACATTCATGGTTTGTAACTCTTGTATCAAAAGTTTAAATGAATAAGGAACATCAATAATACTAAAATTGCGACCAAATCTAGAAACAGTTTCAATAGTCTTATTATTATCAACTGTATCGGAAAATGTAATAGGACCATCTGCCATTGGACTTAAGAAAATATTTTTAGAAGGATTATAAATAGCACTTAATCCAGTAGTATTACAAATAGCCATTCTATACTTATCTGCTCTTTCCATCATAGATTCTTTTAGGAATGCACTCGCGCCATGTGAAATAACACCATCTCTTTCCATTTCTCCAATACGTAATCCACCGTCATTAGCACGTCCACTAACAGGTTGTTTTGTTAATGCAGTCATTCTACCTGTAGCACGATAATTAATTTTATCTTTAACCATGTGTTTTAATCGCATATAATAATTCGGTCCCATGAAAATTTCCACTTCTAACTGTTCACCGGTCATTCCATTATATAAAACTTCATTTCCACTAGAATGATAACCAGATTTGCATAATAATTCTCCATAAATTCCAGTTTTAGAGCCCTCATTATTAAATGCAGTACAATCTCCAAATCCACCATAAGAAGCACATGCTTTGCCGGTTATAGTTTCTACAAATTGACCAATAGTCATACGTGAAGGAAGTGCATGTGGATTGATAATGAGATCTGGTCGTATACCATCTTTATTAAATGGCATATCTCTTTCAGGTATGACTAACCCAACCGTTCCTTTTTGTCCGGCACGTGAAGCCATTTTATCACCCAAATTAGGAATACGTTCTTCACGAACACGTATTTTTGCAATTCTAGTGCCTTCTTCCCCTTCTGTAATAAATGTTTTATCTACTATACCAAGTTGTCCTTTCTTTGGTACTTTTGAACCATCAGTTTTAATATCTGGATTATTAGAAGTAGAACTAACGCATCCAATTAATACGGTTTTTTCATCTAATTCTGTATTTTCTTTAACTAATCCATATTTATCTAATTTACTATAATCAAAACCAGGTTTTGTACCAATAACATTATGTAGGTCTTCAATATTGGAAAACACATTTTCAACGGTAGAATCTCCTGTTTGTGTTTTTTCCTCATGCATTTCATAAGTACTATAATAAGTAGTTCTGAACAATCCACGATTTAACGCACCTTCGTTTACTAATATAGCGTCTTCCACATTATAGCCATTATAACACATAACAGCAACAATCGCATTTTCACCATATGGGTTTTCTTCATTATTGATATGTTTTAAATATCTGGATTTAACTAATGCATTTTGAGCATAATTAAGAACAACCGCAGTTTTATCCATACGAACTTGAAAATTGGTATGATAAATAGAACATGCTTGTTTACTTTGTCCACATGAAAATGAATTACGAGTAGCTGGATTATTTTCTGGATAGTTGATTAAATTGGTCATTGTACCAAAAATAAGTGATTCATGAATTTCAACATGTGTATGTTTTCTTTCTTTTTCTAATTCCATTTTATTCATAGCAATTAATGCACCTTCTGTTTCGTTAGTATCAATATAATCAATAACAGCTTTTTCATGTAAGAATCTATTTAATTTGGCAGGATTCGTTTCAGCATCAATATTTTCATATAATTCATGCAATTCATACATATTATAATTATTTGGATTAAAATCCTTAATTTTTTTACGGTTGAACCCTGTGATTAATTCATTCCATGAAAAGTTATTATCGTCCAAATGTTGTTTAATAATTTTATTATCATAGGACATTTTCCCGGTTTCATCATCTCTATAAAATATAGGTCTACAAACGCGTCCGGCATCAGTATATATGAAAATTGTATTAGATTTTATTTCAAATGTAACACTAGTATAAATAGGTATTAATCCATTTCTACGGAATAATTTAATTTTTTTGATAGAATCAAGTGGGTCTTGAACTGCGCCAGTCCAGAATCCATTAATAATAATTTTAGTTAATGCTGATAATTGTGAAGGTGTACATTCTTCCAGCAATTTCATGGAAACTTTTTCACGTAACCATTTAATAATAATATCACGTGAATAACCTTGTGAAATATAGGCTCCAATAGATAAATGTTTATGTAATCCAATATTTCCACCATCTGGTGTATCAATGGGATCAAAAAACCCCCATTGAGTATTATGTAATACACGTGGACCAACAACTTTGACACTAGCATCCAAAGGTAAATTTGTTTTACGTAAATGACTCAACATAGAATTATGAGATAATCTATTTAGATCTTGTACTACACCAATGCGTTTGGTATGTGTTTGTGCACCCCAATTTCCCTTGAATCCTTTTTTAAATCCATTTTCAACAATACGTTCGTTAAAAATAGCTTTATGTTCTTGTTGTATTAATCCATACAGATTATCTGCATATATGGATTGATTAAAGAATATTTTCTCTTCAAATCGTAAAAGAATATGTTTCTTTTGCATTATGTAGTATTCACGAAATAAATCAGACATTAATGAACCAACAAGTTCAATGCGTTTATATTTAAAATTATCACGGTCAGTGGGTATCTCGGTGCCTATGTAAACAGATAACAATTGAAAAACTATATATCCCAAGTAATAAGCTTTCTGTGTAAAATTCATTTCACCAATGTGTGGTAAAAAATAATCAGCCAATATTTCCAATGTATGTGGAACCGTTTTCCCCTTTGTCAATGTTGCAATATATTTCAAAGCATTACGTTGTGTTAATATGCCTCCAGCATCATGTACAGAAGGAATAAATAAATCAACCATATCAACATGTTTTTCTAGGTCAAGTAAACACATAGTAATAATTTGTTTGTCACTAATAAATCCTAAAGCTCTAAAAACAATGAATAAAGGAACCGGTTTACGTACATTAGGTATATTAACAACAATGTTTTTAAATGTAAATTTGCTAGTTGGTGCCATAATTTTAACAGATAATGTACGGATTGGTTTAGACACATTTTCGGATACTGACCGTATTTCAGCGGAATATAAATAAATATCATCATTAACTTCACGAATGTATAACATATTATCGCCAAACTTTTCTTGTGATACTACTGTCTTTTCTTTACCGTCAATAATAAAATATCCACCATAATCATTAGAACATTCACCCATTGTATGACGTACTTCTTTTGGAAGACCTGATAATATACAATGAACAGATTGAAGCATAATAGGGAATCGTCCAAGAAAAACCTTTTCTAATGTCATCTTTCTAATTTGACGATTATGTTCATCAATAGATTTGTCAGTTGCTTCTTTATATAAAGCTTTTTCGGCAGGTGTTAATTCCATTAAATTACGCTTAACTCTATTTTTACGATTGGCTACTGTACGAGCACCACCTTCTGTTGTACCATTCTCTTTTTCAATGTCATCATCTTGTTCTTCAATAATAACATCTTCAGAACCAACTAATGTAGGCGATTCACCATCTTCTAATATATCAATAAATTCAATATCAATATCATAATGAACTGTAATACCATATGTCATATTTCTAAGTCTTGCTTCATTTGGATACATATAATGACCATTATTATCATCATAAATGATAGGTTTCCCAAAATATATTTTTTTACCATCTTTTCCACCCAAGTACATAATACATTTTGAGCGGTAATCATCAATCGTTTTATCATATCTAGTTTGTATGTTTATTGGATTATTTTCTTTGAAAATTTGAAAAATACCTTGTTTAAAAAAATCATTATATGATTCAATGTGGTGTCTTACTAAAGTTTGTGGATTATCTTCAAATAATTGGTTTATAACTTTCCATACGGTAGTATTATCCATCAAGCTAGTGTATATAAAATATATTATATATTTTTATGTTATTTCTTAATCATTGTATTCTAATAGATTTAGTAATTTCATAATCTACAATAATTTTTCTTATGATATAATATATCACCAAAAATGGCTGACATAATGAATACTCTTTTCGGTCCTCTTGACCGCAAATACTGTACATACTTCTTTATTCTATCTATCATTGGATTTGTATTATTAGCAGTTTTAGTGCTTTCTTCTATTGCTGTTGGTCTTTCCAAAGGAAAAGGATTTGATTTTTATTTCCAAATGGCTTCAGTAGCAATTGGTTATGCTATTTTCTATTTCCAAAATAGATTATTACACACAATGTGTTCGGGGGTATAAGTTTAATCCGTTCTAATTCAAAATCATTTTTTTAAATATAATATAAAACCAATAATGGATATTTTATATTATAGCAATTATTGTAAACATTCTCAAAGCGTTGTACAAACTTTAGTAAAAAGTAATTTAACAGATAAATTAAGTTTTGTTTGTATAGATAAACGTAAACGTGACCCACAGTCCGGACAAATGCATATAATATTAGAAAATGGTAGTAAAGTAATAATGCCACCAAATATACATAGTGTACCATCAATGCTATTAATAAAAGATAATTATCGCATTATTATGGGTGATGATATATTAAAACATTTTCATAAGGATATGAAGAATAATAATTCAAGAAATTCAAGCAATATAACCACACATGAACCAAGTGGTTATTTATTTAACAGTACAATTGGTGGTACAAATATAATGTCCGAAAAATTTACAGGTTATGATATGTCACCGGACGAGTTGAGTGCAAAGGGAAATGGTGGTTCAAGACAAATGTATAACTATGTATCAGTACAGAATGATATGAACTTAATAAATACCCCACCCGATGACTATAAACCTGATAAAATATCCAATGACGTTACATTAGATAAATTGCAACAAAAACGTTTAGATGATATTGGTCAAACAGATAATGTTATACAACCTGGTCCACCTACCTTAAATATTTAATAACAATGATTACAATGTTATTAATAAGCAAAATTATACTCTAGCTAACCCTAATTTTTGTAATGCAAGATTTACAATATATTGGTCATCTAATCCCCATACATCATACTCTTCACCTTCAATTATAACATGTTTGCGATCAACCGCTCTATTATTATTATCTAGATAAGTTACACCCATTGTAACGGATTTTCCTAAATCTAATGAAATAACAGATACAGTTACATTAGTTACTACTGTAGGTGTCATTGTATAAGGACTAATTGTAAAAACATTTTCTTCACTTGACATGCTATTTATATAATATATATACTTTAACTATATAATATTTGTTTATATATATTATTTCATATTGATTATTAAATATTATTAAATAATATATAAAAACAAATTTATATAAATATCATATTATGGCAGATAAAAGTTCTATTAATAAGGCTTTCAATACATTAATCTTTAATTTTTTGGATGATATTATTTCAATATATCCAGAACAAGAAGATATTTCTACTGCAAAAACTTCACTTATGACATTTAAACAAATGAATCCTACAATTATTACAAAATCCTGGTATAAAATGGTTTATGTTCCATATAAAGATGTAATTGATGCTGGCGATATAACATTCTTTTTTGAAAAAGATTATAATTCGGATTTACAAAATATTCCTAATGGAAAAGAAATTATGAAAATTATTGATAAGATTAGACGACCCATTGGTAAAATGGATGAAAAAAATAAAGGGCATTGTGCAGAATATATTACAAAATTAAGTAAATTATCTGAAATGTATGGATCTATGTAAAAATTATATTAACTCTAAAATAGTTGTTATTATAATTTATTATTCATAATAATTTAATATATTCATAATTTCATAAGGGTCTTTTTTATCATAATATTCTTTTATAATATGTTTTGTAATTAGCATAGGTTCTTTCTTATTTAATGAATAAATATACATGTTATGAATGTTTTGAATATCATTTTTATATTTTGTTGGAATATAATTCGCCTTTTTTTCAATAAAATAATCAATATACATACAATGAACTGTTCTAATTAACCAATCATATAATTGCTTTACTAAATAAAACGTATTCTTCATTGAGGAAAATTTCATTACATAATCGTTTTCTTTATTAATTCTCTGTAAACATAAATATTTATAAATTAATAAATTGTCAACTGTTTGGCTTTGTTTAAATAATTTATACTCATTTGTAGATACAGTTGTTTCATAACCAGTTTCAGTATTTGTTAACACTAATTTCTTTTTATTGTAATTATATTGGATATCTTCATTTAATTCACCATAAGATTCATATATATTTTCATTTGTAGGAAAACAAATAATGCCATTTAGATTAGAAAATGATGACCATTTCTCATATTCATATTGTGGTATATATTTTATTATGTTGTTATCTATTATTTCATAAATAGAGATCAAATACATAGATGATTGTAAAGAATATTGTGTTTTTAAACAAAATGTATAACAATAGTTTTTAGGAAAATATTCCAATATGGCTAATTCATCAAATGGATTGTTAATATTACCAGCAGTTGCTTCTATAAACAGCAATTCATCAGTGCTAGGTATTTCATTATTATTTGTTATTGACCTTATTTGCCATTTTAATATTCTTTCATCGTAAAATACTTGCATTAACCTACCATCTATATATTCATGTATAGCAATATCTGTTAATTTTTTGTTTTTTTCTTTAAATTTATCTATAGATAATGTTTTTATAGGAGCAAATGCTAATAATTTTTTTTCAGGAAATGACAAAATAATAGAACGATATATACCATTTACTACATCATCTCTACATAACATGTTTTCATCATAATTTAATATACAGTAAGATATACCATCATATTCAGTTATATATTTATTAATATTGTTATTCACTACATTAGTAGATATATAATAAACCATATTGTTAGTAATCATATTGTTTTATTAGAAAATAATACAATATATCTTTAACTTATTTTGAAAAAAGCAATGCATATAATAACTTTCACAAATATAATTTAGATATATAATATATATTTTATTATTTAAATGGATACATCTACAGTTCCCGATGAAATTAATAAGTTACAGTCAAATTCATCAATTACATTAGAATTAGGTGATATTATTGAGTTGATTTCACCAGCTAATGATATTATGCACGAAAGTACTGTGTTTATAAAATATATTGATAATAACTTTATACAACTTATTAATGTATCAACATTGAAAGAATATCAATTAAATATTGATGAAAATGGGTTTATAACTGATGAATCTATCATTCAAGTTAATTTATTAAGTAGAAGTGATGAAAAAGGATATGTAAGACAAAATAATCTATTGCCAAATACATGGATTAATATTCATATTGGTGGTGAAATTCCTGCGATTATTACAGGTGAAATTGCTAATATAGAAGAGGATATGTTAGAAATTATAACTTATCCCGAATTGAAAACCATATTCATTGACTTTAAGTATCAAGGTATTCCTTTGGATATTCCAATTGAACAAATTATTATTCGTGAAAAACCTAACACATTGAAACATATTAAATCATTATCTTTAATTAAACAAGGATTAGAAGATGGGGAAGAGTATGAAGTACCAGATGAAGAATTTGCATCTATACAATTTACTGACTCTGGTGACTCTATTATTAACATACCCGACGGCAAAACTGAGCAAGATATACATGATGTATTAAATGACCTATATCTTGATGCTAATTCTATTGTTACCGATGATCTAGGTGATATTGCTCAAGTTATTGAACGACCTGAAAATGAACAACAATATGGTATTGATATTCAAGTAAATGATATGATGAATGAATTACTTTCTACTATTCCTAATACTAAACGTACTAAACACGTAATGGATAATATTCATAATTTAATTGAAAAATATAAATTACTACGCAAACAATTTTCCAAATTTGATAATAATCAAAATATTTATGATATTCAAAAAAATGGGGATTATTATAAACCACTTATTCAAAATATACTTAAAATGAACACTAGATTAAATTGGTTGTTACCAATTGTCAAACTTGAGAAGAAAATATATAATAATAATCATACTGAAATAAATGATGTAGTTATTGAAGAAACCAACACATCTATAAGAGAAATTGAATCATTACAAAATAATTATTACAACCCCAATTCTCAAGATGATTTGCGCGATTATATACTAATGCAAAGACGCATACAAGATATCATGAATCCTATGAATTCCACTACTGATAATTGTATTTATTCTACACAAGTTCTCTGTGATATTGAAGCGGTTATTGATAATTTAGATGATTTTAATAGTACTGTTTATACAAAAGCTGGATTATCCAAAAGACAATATATAATACAACGTTATAATTTGGGATTAACACGACTAGATAATACATTACTAAAAAATGGTAAATCTATTTACACAAGAACGAGTATGACTCCTAATGATATGATGTGTTTAAAATCATTGGTTACATTACCATACCCCGTTATTCGTTTTTCATCTATTAATTTACCTACTACTAGTATTATGGATAGAGCATCATTACATAACAATTATTTATTACTCTTTCGTACATTACGCAAAAATACCGATATTACACCACATGTTATTAGTAACTTTGAAAAAGAATTAGACCATGAAAAGATGGATGAAAATACAAAACAAACTATACTAGACGGTATACATGAATTTATTTTAGACAATAGCAATACTGAAAATAATAATAATAATTTTGAAAAATTCTTGGAATGTATTATTCCTACCACTCGTGTACTTATACGTATTTTTAGAAACCATATCAAAAATAAGTTAACAATGGTTAGTGTTGTTAAGGAATTAGAACCATTTATGATTTATAGTGATAATATTACATATTCACATTATAAAGAAATTCGTTTCCATATTAAAGAGCAAATTAAAGAACTAAAACAAAATTTGGACAAAAAGTATAATGAATTTTCTAAAATAAAAAATAAGAAATATAATATTATAAAAACACCCAATGTTTTATTAAGATTATTAAATGATAAAAAAGATGTTATTGATAATTTATTTCAAATATACAAAATAGACAACAAAAACAACAAAGACTTTAATAACACTACAACTAATGAAATATTATATCATATGCTTAATGTTGATAATTCTACTTTATATATGAATACTATTACTACTATATTAATTTCATTAATGACACCTAATAATCTTGTTAGTATTTTAAATGAACCTATACTAGATGATATGACAGATGTTGAACGAATAAAACCTACTGATTGTACAAAACGATATTTATCAAAAAAATATAATTCTATTAAAGAATTACAAAAAGATAATGATGTGGATACAATATATTTTGATGAGGAATATGACGATACACCTTATGATATATTAGATAAATATAAAACAGAACAGGAAAAATTAGAACCCAATATATTTGTTGATTTTTTAACAGAAAATTTAATACAAAAACATGATTATCCCAAGAACCTTGCAACAGATATGGCTAAAACGATTATTGCTAAGAAACAAGAAATTACTGACGGCAATTATGCAGTTCTTGAAATTAAACCTACATTAAAAGAAGGCATTGATAAATCTAAATTAACCAATAATGATAAGGAATCTATTGATATGGAAGCTGATATTCGTAAAAAGATACAATATTATAAAAGATTAAAAAATAATTGGATTATTGATAATGAAATTGAGGAAAATTCATTCAAAGATACAAAAGATATTTTTTGTAATATTAGTGAAGAGTGTTTTTATAATAAAAAAGATAAAATTTGTGATTCTAATGATGCTAATAAAATACGTATTAGAGACCAACATAAAGATAATTTAATTAATGAATTTGATAAACGTTATCACCGATCGGTTGACGAATTAGAAAAGGAATTAGAAGATAAAATTGCTTATCATATCAAATTATTAAAACGTAATAATATGCTTCGTGAAGTTCGTGAATATAAATATAATAATTTGGCATATGAAATTGGAAAAACATGCAATAATAGAGATATTATTAAATCGCCACATATTCATTTACGTAATTTAATAATGGGAAATAATGATTTTACTAGTAAACATCACGAAATTTGTGATTTTGTTGACCAGCATTGTAGAGAACCTATGATTGAACAATTAAATGAATTACCGAATTGGTTGTATTGTAAAGATACAAATACACCCTTATTTCCCATTTCTATTTTTAAATTAGCTAATACAGTTGTTTCTGGAAGGGATTATGCGCAAAAATTAGATGAAATATGTAATGAATATGGTATTCTTAGTGATAACGGGGATTCTATTGTTGATAAATATAGCGGTGAATTTTTACGTAAACTTGATTTTAGTACAGAAGAAGGTTTTGATGAAGCTGGATTTCGCATTACTACTCATTCTATTCTAGAAAAAGATCTAGGAATCACGACAATGTCTAATGTCAAAGATATATCTAAAATTTTTAATGATGAATTAACAGAAACTATCTATAATATTGCCAATACATTAAGTAAAAATATGAATATTTCTATTGATTCTATTCAAGATTATATTATACAAATATCGAATGAATTAATTTCAAAACATATTATTAGCGAAAGTTCTTATAAAATTCGGTCAGAGACCGCTATTAAAAAGAATGGAAAACAATTGGGACCATATGCCAATTATAGAAATGAAACAATTATCATTATTGTCACTTCTGTTTTATTTGTTAGTATACAAACTGCTATACCTTCATTTACTGTTAATAAAACTTTTCCGGGTTGTGTAAAATCTATTACTGGTTACCCATTAACAGGTATAGAAGATATTAGTGGAATTAAATATATTGCATGTGTATTACACAAATCTAAAAGTTCGGTTAAACCATGGAATTCATTGCAAAAACTAAATGTGGAAAAAATTACGATGCGATTAACAGAAGTTATTGCTAATTATATAATGAAAAAAACTGAATTTGAAGAATTATATACTAAAAAACATCAACATTTGATTTTAAATCCTGATAAAGTTATACCGAAGGAACATAATATTACAAAATGGCATAACTTTATGCCACCAGTAGTATCATATTCTATTGTTAAATCATTAAACTCTGTATCAGGGGATTTTAAAAATGAATTATTAGAAACAATTAAAAAAGGTAGTTTATCACAAAATAATATGATTTCAGTATTAAATTCTCGTATTTCCTTTTTTGGATATGGCTTAATAGAATTAATCAATAATATTGTTAAAAAAGAAAACTTATTAATGAAATCTTCTAGTGAAATACCGTTTTTGGAAAATTCTTGTTGTAACGAAAATCCAGATTTGATTAAACCATTAATGTATTTTAATGATAAAGATGCCAATATAAAAGTATTGATTAAAAAAGTGCGTAATATGATAAAATTACAAAAATATATTAAAGATATTACTATGGCTCCTTCATTTTTTCATACGGAATCTACCAGATTAAATCATCCTGATTTACCCAATGGTAGAATGGATGAAAATATTTATGCAACCGTTTTTGCTTATTGTAATTTTGATAAAAAATTACCTATTCCAGAGAACCTGAAATTTATTTGTAATGAAAAACCGGACGACTATCAAAAAACTTGGTCATTGTTAGAAAAAATAGAATTCATGAAGCGTAATGGTAAACGTTATGATGTTGATACTTTAAATAATTTAATGAAGGTTATAAATGAGAAAAATATAGTTTCTATAAATTATGATAATGATGTGAATATTATAAATAATATTGTTGAATTACTTGATCATCTAGATAATATTGATTCTTCACTATTTGATAACCGTTTTAGACAACATTTACGGTTGGTTTTAAATCAATACAATCCTAAACAAATGAGAGATACTTATAGTGATGAAATGAATAATTTTACTGATTATTTATCCACATGCAATTATAACATGTATAAAAAAATTATGAATTTCTTTGATGAACACGGTAATTTAACAAACACACAGTACGACCATTTAAATAAGTACTTAATGAATTTGTCTGTATGGAATATTGATACACCCAATCAAACTGAAAATATTCATGATAATGGATTATATACTGTTTCCCAATTTATACAAAACTCTATCGTGATGATTACAAAAGTATATCCAAAAATACTTATTAATAATTCTAAATTTTTTAATAAAGTTCCTAAACACTGGGACTTAGCAAAGGATCATGTTATAGATGTTGATAAATTTATTAATAAATACTATGAAAAATTGGATTCTTTCCGTAATGATGAACCACTTATTGAATTACTACAAGAAGTAGAAAATATTATGACTGATATCAACATTTTTATTAAAAATATTCCAGTACAAACAGATATTAAACGTGAAATTATTAATGAAAAGGGAGAAAAACAAATCATTTCATTTTATTCATTATTCAACAAAGATACCATTCATCTATTATTCAATTATTGTTTTTACTTAACATTATGCAACTATATTAACGTTTGCGATAAATCAAATATAATACAAACTGATGTTAATAATAATAAAAATATTAGAAGAAATGCAAATATTGATATGCAAGACACTGCATTAAATATGCAAGCAACATCTAATGTTGATGAAAATCAAGAAAGTATTACCGAAATTCAAATTTATACTGATAATGCAAATATTCATTTAAAATCTAGAGTTGCATCATTATTATATACTTTTTTACAGATTGACATTGCTAATAAAAATGAAATTAATTATTCATATGATGACGTTATTCGCAAAGTAAACTTAGCAAAAGAACGTGAAAAGAAAGGGTTTGTTGACTATTTAGGAAATATGAGTATTGAAAATAGAAAAGCAGAAGATTTAATGAAAAAATATAGATTGGGTAAATGGAATGTTGGTCAACAATCAGGGTTATTTAAATACAATAAAGATACGTATACCAGAGAACGTTCTGAAATGATGGAACAACTCACTGAAGATGTTATGGGAAATATGCATAATGTTGTTAATGAAATGAGAACCAGTATATATGATCTGGAATTACAAGAAGAAGAATATATGGATAATCAAGAACAACAAGAGACTAATATAGATAATTTAAATGAAGATTACGCAGATGGTGTTGTATATGATGAAGACCAAGACGACAATTTTGATTAAAATAATTAAAATAATTAAAAATAATTTATATAAATTTCACATTATTATTTATAACAATATATTAAATAATAATGAGTGTAAAACAATTTGTATACCATAATAAAGTAAATGTCGCAATTTTGCTTTTTATTTTCTCTATATTTGCAATTCATTATAATCAACCAACATTAGTATACAATGATGATGGAAGCTTTCGTGAATTTGGTGTTGGATACAAACATAAAACTATTATACCCATTTGGTTAGTTGTTATTCTATTTGCTATATTTAGCTATTATTTTGTTCTCTATTATTTAGCGTATATGTAGTATTAATTTGCTACAATTATAATATATAAATATGTCATTTCCTAGATTAATTGAGAACAATGCATCATATTATTTACAAAATACATTACAAAAATGCCATGAAAACAGAGTAAATGTATATTATTATTTTATCAATATCATGGTTCTCTTAGTGTTCGTTTCTATTGTTGGTTTTACATTGTATTATTGTTATAACAATAAACTTTCTGATTATGATAAACAACAAAAAATGTTAAAAGACCAGGAATTTATTGTTTCCAAAATACGATATTATCAAGAAGAAGTTAAACAAACTAATAATAATAACTCATCTATGATTACCGATTTACCGTCTATACGAGTATAATATATATATATTTAATATATATTATGAATATTATTCGTGAACAAAGAGAACATATCATTACAAATAATAATACTGGTAACACTGAATTAGCTAATATATTGGAAAATACAAATAAACAAATAGAATCTCTTGTTATTAAGGAATCCTTACATGGCGATTTAGATTTTTCCATCATTAAAACAATGGGATTCGGTCTTATTAAAGAAATTACTATACATGAAGGTGATGTCATTAGTATTTCTAATTTACCAGAAGGACTACAGAAATTTACTTGTACAAAGAATTTATTAATAGATTTAGAGAACCTTCCAAAGTCTATTGAAGAATTAGATGTAAATAACAACTATATTGAGGGTTTTTCTATTGATTATTTGAAAAATCTCAAGGTTCTCAATTGTGCCTCTAATAAAATTACTGAATTAAAAGAACTTCCGTCATCTATACAAGAAATACGTTGTGAAAATAATAGCAAATTAACATCTATTCATCTAGGTAATATTCAACAATTGAATGTTCTCAATGTTTCTAATACGAACGTACATATTATTTATGATTATCCAGGTGTTGTTGATTTCAAAATGGAAAATACACCTTCTATTGAATTTCGCGATGCTGTTGAGAATATTTCATTAAATAATTCAAAAATGGAGAACCTGGAAGAGGAAATGAGAATAAAACAAAATTATATTGAAGGATTGAATGAATATTTCTCATTACAAAATAATTATAAAAAAAAATTATTGGAAGCCAAACGTAAAGTATTTAAATCTGCGGTTACCAAGAAAATTGCAAAAAATTCGGTGGCAACCGTTAAAATACCATGTATTAAATGTCAACGACCAGTCGGTACCAGATTTTTAAACAAATATGACAAGTATATGGCCTTATGTGGGGATACACAAAACCCATGTACATTAGATATTCAAATATATACTGGGGAAATTGATATGTATAAAGAACATTTATATGATAATTATCAAAGTATACAAGAATTAAAACAAAATATTATTTGTAAAAAATTAGATTCACTCTTTGGTTTTGTTACAGAAGAAGAATCGGTTAATGTATTTAAAGACGAATTGGAGAAATATAATATTGAAACTAAGATTTATGCAGAATTGTTAGATATACATAATGATATTTATAATAACCCAGATAAAAATATGCTAATTGAAAAGAAAAATGAAGTCATATTTAGATTAAAGGAATCTATTCATAAACTATTGGATGAATACAAAGATACTAACAACAAAGATTTTTTAAAACAAGCGGTTCTCGCTCAACATAAACAACTTACGCCTGAATACATAAATTTACGAATGTTAAAATATGAAATTATGGAAATGGATAGACAAAATAAACAAAACCTTGATGATAAACAAAAGATTATATTAAATGATAATTGTGAATTGGAAATTGCAAAGGAAGGTAATAGTACCATTGAACACCATTTGGTACAGCGTACTGCATCATTAGCAAAACTTGAATATTCTTTTCATGAAGATCCTCGTGTTATTAAATTTGTAAAATAATTCTAGATAATAATCTACATTTGTAAATTATTATTTGTATATTATATAATGGAACCTTTAGCTAAACGTTTTTTCATATTTATTTTCGTCTGCATATTTGTACGTATTTGTCTAGTCGCGATTGCCTATTATATTGATATTAATTACTTACCTTATATGGGATATATTACTGCTATTATGGGTATTGGATTTTTAATCATATTTTTTGGAGGATATAGAAAATCGGGACCAGAAACTTACGGTGATACAATCTGGTGGAATAATTTACGACCTATACACGGTATACTTTATTTGTTGTTTTCTTATTTTGCTATTCAACAAAATAGAAATGCTTATGGATTTTTACTTCTTGATGTTATTATTGGATTTCTTTCTGGTATGATTTTTCATTATAAACATGGATATTTATCTAAATAAAATTAACATTGGTTATAATTTGAAATACCATCCCATTTAATATTATATTTGTCCGCCCATATTTTTTTATCACATTCTGTTTCATATGATGAAAAATCTATAGCATCCTTATTAGTATTTAATCCAATTATCTCACCTGCAGTTAAATCATCTATATTTCCCTTACTATTTTTTAAATTACCAATATTTTTATCAGTAGGTATTTTACATTGAATTATATCACCTTCTTGTGTTGCTTCCCATAAATCTGGACAAGTATTTTGTACAGGTGGAAAAATATCGTTGCTAGTATTACCGGATTTTTCATTCTGTTTAATACGTGTTCCAATAAATGTTAACATAATGATTAATAATAATATTGCTATAGCTAGAACTGTTAAATAGAACCACTCCATTATATACTAATAATACAAATTATTAGGTAGATTATTATTCTTATTACTAAATATTTAGTGATTCGCAAATTTATTTCTTATTAGAAACTATACTATTAAAATGAATTCAAGTAATATTGATATTTATAACAATAATCAAATATTAGATAATTCTATTTATAATGGCAGAGTAAATATCGTTGAACCACCTTCACCCGAAATACAATTTAAAATGCAAGAACGAATCGCCATAAAAAATAAGACAACTGAATACAGAGAAGCTCTCACAGGTGAAATAGAAAGCAATATGTTAGCTACAGTATATTTTTCTGCTGATAATATTCAAATTGTACAAAATGGTCTTCGCGCGGGGGTACATAATATGTCAAATGGTAAATATGTTATCCCCCCTCAAAATATGGATACATTAAAGATTATTATGCGTAGTATGTATTTACAACATGCTGAACACGATATGAATAATATAAAAAATGAAGTAGCAAAATTAAATAAGTTAGTATTGGATTATGCAGTTCCAAGTGTATATGGTGAAGCCGTTGGTTATGAGAAATATTGTCAAGACCAAAGTAGCATTGCCATGCCTATGGAATTACCCCGTCAAAGTGACCGTGATTTCAAGCAATTAGAATTAAAAAATTTTGTGTAAATATATGAATTATACTATTTATTTATTCTTTATTTATTCTTTATTTATTCTTTATTTATTCTTTATTTATTCTTTATTTTTAAAACCTTACTTTTAGTCACCTTTTTTACAGACTGCTTTGTTTCACCTGATTGAATTTTTTCGCGTTTCTTCTTATACGTATTATAATGACTTTGAAAGGTACTTAATTCATTAGACCACATCTTTTCCAACGTTGTGCTTATTAACACAGATAATTCCATTTCAGTATCTTCTTTTTCTTTCATAATCGATGACACATTTTCATCTGTCACCGAATCCATTGGCATTTTTACCAAATACTTGTAATCATTGTCTATCTTATCAAACTTCATTCCTTCCAACAATTCAAATACTTGATTTGCCTTCTTACGTCTCAAATCAATTGTACCTTTCAAATTTTCTTGAATATACTTTGCACGATTGGACAGTCTAACTAATTTATTATTCATATTGTTAATTAAGAACTCTTTTCTCTTTCTATAAACATCTAGTCTCACTAGATAAAACTCATCAATGATTTCTTCAACAGAATCATATTTGTGTAGTCTGCAATCTTTGTTAAACATATGCATATTCGTTGCACTATTTGTTGTTGTTAATTTTAACAATTTATCTACACCATTACAACCATATTCATCTGTAGTCTCTTCTAATTCACGCAATGAACCTCTAGGAAACACAACTGTAATATCTACTGATACTTCTGTACAGATGGATGTAAAATCGCGAATCGTCGGCGTACTCTTCTTACCAGACTTACTGGTTCCATCCATTAATGATTCAAGGAAAGTAGTATACGGCATTGTCCATGTTCCAACGGGCAATTCTGTAATACGAATTTTATCATCACCTATCTTTTCATAAACACCCTTGATTAAATATTTCTTTTCTGCTATACGCTGAATGCTTCCATGAAAGCCTTCATAGTATGGAATAAAATCAATATCCTTTGTTGATTTTCCTTTTAACTTTTTATTCAAATAATCTACAATAGTTAATGGATTATAGGAAGCAATATTACATGAAAATCCTGTACCTATACCGGAAATACCATTCATTAATGCAAACGGAATAATCGGTACGTAATATTCAGGTTCTACTATAGTACCATCATCATTCAAATAATTCAATACAGAATCATCTGCATCAGGGAAAATACTGCGAGTTAATGAATTTAATTGTGTAAATATATATCTCTCTGATGCGCTGTCATCGCCACCATGCAATCTTGTTCCAAACTGTCCATTCGGTTCTAACAAATTGATGTTATTTGAACCAACAAAATTTTGTGCCATATTTACAATTGCACCATTTAAACTGGCTTCACCATGATGATATGCACTATGTTCTGATACATATCCTGAAAATTGGGCAACCTTAATTTCACTAGTTAACTTACGCTTGAATGCAGAGAATAATATTTTTCTTAATGAAATCTTCAAACCATCCACCATATTAGGAATAGACCGAGCACAATCATATGTACTGAAATGAATCATTTCATTATTAATAAATTGTTCATATTGAACAGAAGGACTACTTGTGTCTAGATAAGCATCTTTATCATATGCCTCCAACCACTGCTTTCTATCATCAGCGCGTTTCTTGTTGAAAATTTTATCTATCATGTCATCACTATTCGTACCTGAATATACAAAATCTACAATCTTTTTATTTGCAAAATAATTCTTGAATTCACTAGACGTGGACGTACCAAGACCCTTAAAATATTTTACATTCCAACCTGATGAATTATTTTCATCCAAGTTAGTTTTCCATGTATTATATTCACCATCATTATAGAATAAGAGTGTTTTAGCACCCTTCTTGGCACGTAATATTGGTGTATTCATAAAAGATAGGAATCCTGGAATCTTTGTTAAAGATGGCCATTCACTATGAAATAAATTTATACATAATCCTTTAATGTGAGACCCATCTAAATCTTGATCTGTCATGTACATAATCTTACCATATCGCAAATATGTATGAACATCCTGAATAGATTCATACTCACGACCAGTTTCTAATCCTAGAATTTTCTTTATTTCATTAATTTCTTTATTTTCACTAATTTTCTTGATTTGTTCACCACGCACATTCAATAATTTACCCTTCAATGGATAAATACCAATCGTGTTTCTGTCATCACTTGATAAACCGGATACGATTCCAGATAATGCTGATAATCCCTCACATAAGATAAGAATACAATCTTTAGAATTTACAGTACCACTGTAGTTAGCATCTATCAAATTTGGAATACCACGAATGGACTTGGTTTTAGAACCATCTGTTTTCTTTGCTAACTTATTTTCCTTTGCTTCAATCAATGAACATGCTACATCCATTACACCCATTTTTGCTACTTTTTCTATAAAATTATCGCTAACCTGACAAGTTGAACCGAATTTTGCAGCAGGTGTATTCATATAATCCTTTGTTTGACTATCAAATGATGGATTTTCTACATCACATCGCAAGAACAATATAATTTGTTCCTTGATTGCCGCCGCATTAACCTTAATCTTTCTCTTTTTTTCAATATAATCGCATAACTTACGAACTATTTGTCCCATTATATAATCAACATGCTTTCCACCTTTCATTGTGCATATACCATTTACAAACGATACTTGCATAAATTCATGATTCGGTGAAACAGAAACAGCATATTCCCATCTTTCATCAGGATGTTCATAGACACGCTTTGTTTGTTCTTTATTACCAATATATAAATCAATATATTGTTGGAATGTTTTTATATTTAATTGTGTTGCATTGTAAGTAATCTTTATCTTTTTTATGGAATGGTCTGTCACTGCACCAATGTCATATATTCTTTTCTTTAAAAGTGCTAACATATCCGGTGTTATACCATTGATTCCAAAACGTTGGTAATCGGGCTTAAATTTTACACTCGTATACGATTTGGTTGTAAGAGGTACTTTGGTAATTGTTGGTGGGTCAATATTATCTAAATTATTATGAAATTCTTGGACATATTTCAATCCACGTGTATGATCTACTGTCTCAATGCGACCGTATGTTGACCATATTAATACTAGTTTAAACCCAAAACCGTTCTTTCCACCTACTATCTTTTTTTCGCTTTTATCATAATTTGTTGATGTACGTAGATGTCCAAATATCATTTCTGGAATCCATAACTTGTTTTCTGGATGTTTAGCTATATCTATTCCATTCCCATCATTTGACATTGTAATTACACCTTCGTCATCAATAGTTGTATCTATATAACTAACAAATCTTTTATTCAATAATGAAGATTGTATCATACGAATAACATGATCCCTACAATTTACAATACCTTCATCAAATAATTTATAAAGACCAGGAATATATTCTATATCACGGTAACAAATTTTTTGTTCATTTTCATCGTATACCCAAAGGGATGCGTCCACATTTTCAACTGAACCTATATAAGTATCAGGATTATCTAAAATATGTTGCTTATCTGTTTTTTGTTGGTATTTGTTAGCAAGTTGTGTTGATTCATTTGCTGACATCTTTTTAGAAAGTGGCATTACTATACATATAACTAGAATCTACTTTTTATTTCAATTTTTTATACTTCTATTATAAGAGATGATTCAACCAAATAACTTAGTTACTTATGGTAATGACCCAAGAATAACAAAAAAATTAGCATATTCACAGTTGTTACGTAATAGAAAATTTAAATTAGTAGAAAATGTAGATACAAACGAATATTATTTGGGACAAGTTGTCGCTGTTGGTGATGGTTTAACGCCAACATATATTAAACAAATACTAACACCTACTTATATAAAACAACTTGTAGGAGGTTATATACCAATATACATAAAACAACTTACACCAGGTCTAATACCAACATATATTGATCAATTTACGTTAGATTATGAAAGTAACCCTACAACATTTATTCAACAATATGATAAAGAATTATTTGTACCGGGAAGACCCAAACCGAATAATTCTCGTATTGTTGCTTTATTTCATCAATATTCAGCTGGTCAAATCTGGTTTAAATAAATTTAGGATAATTTCATTATATTTTATTTATATACTATATAATGAAACGACCTGTTCGTCAAAGTGATGGTAAATACCATATCAAAAATGGTAAATTTGAAGAATTGTTTGGCTCTCGTACACAAGTTATGAATGGTACTGCATACAAAACCAGTGGTGAACTTACCAAAAAAAATTTGTTAATGAATAAATGGGGACGTATTGTTTCCGCTAAGAAACACAAGACCGCCAAGAAAGAAAAACGCCTTGAGAAAGCCGGGTTTTTTGCCAAAAAAGGGAAATTCGGTTATGTTAAGAAAACTGCTCGCAAAAGCCGTAAAAGCCGTAAAATGAAAGGTGGTATGCCTGAATTAACACCTGGTGATGTTTAATTTTTATAACATATACCAATCACTTGAAATAAACTTTGATTCTATAATATATTCTTGATAATTGTCAAATATATATTTCTCAAAATATACTTTACTTACTATTTGTCGCTGTTTGTTTCGTAAATTATTAGATGATGCAGTTGTTGTATACTTACTGTAATGTGTGTATGCATCATATATTGATATATTATGATAAATACCAGGTGAGGTCATCCTTGATAAACTGTTTGATGACATGTTTTTCGCCTTATTTTGCATATCTACTTTTAAATTATCCATTGCTATCTGTATCTCTAATTGTTTATCCCATAATAAACATCTCACCTTTCCTATATATTTGTCTTGTTCTATTTCTAGTTGAGGATGATAATATGATAATAAATCTAACACATTTTTATCATTTATATTTGAAATATTTTGATTATTTATTTCACACCATTTTCTAAATAAAAGTATAATTTCTTCTATTTCTAACTCGGTTTCTAACTCATCTTCTACCATTGTTTCATTCCAAAAATTTAAAAATGTATTTATTACCGGTAAATATTTACTACAAATACCTGTAAATGTATCTTTTTCTTCTAGATAATAGGTATTTAATTTTTCTATTAACATTGTTTTTAATGGTTGTAAAAATACCAGTGCTGGTAAATCCTTATCTGTTAAAAATTGTTTCCATAAATACTGCATATTTTTCCAGCTTATTTGGGTTATACCTGATGATGTTGTTTTTGGGGTAATATCTATATCTAGTACATTTTCTATAAAATCATTCACTAATGTATCTATATTCATATTTTTTATATAAAATATATTTTCTATTAATTTGTCACTATTGCAATAATTTTCTATATATTCATCCGCTGAATTATATCGTAATGAATAATGACATGATACACATATTAGATCCAAGATATTTGTATTTAATATCTGCCCCCAAGTACTATCATATTTTATACTTCTATTTATTCTTATTATTCTACAATCTTCATATTTATGATCGTAATACTTATGTTTAAATGTTTGCGATAAATTACAACCTATGAACATTTGACACATATTATTTAATTGTTTTAAAAAAAATTTTGCGTTTGGGTCTATTATATAAATCAATGTTTGTTGTTTACGAAATATATTATCACCCAATACTGTTAAAAATAGTTTCGCTTCTGCGCGTGTTGTAAATAATAATGGACAAATACTATCTATTACCGATTGAATCGTTTGGGATTCTGGTATTGACTGTAGTAAATTTGTTTCACGAATTCGTTTCATTATATTTAATCTTGTTTTTTGTTTCCATGACATCAATGAACTATCCCTACTTATTGTATTTATCACTTCGTGTAATATATCATCTTCATTATATAATTGATAATGTTGTCCATCATAAAAAAAGAAATTATCAGTTGAACTTGAATAAAAATATTGATTATTATTTAAAAATGCTTGAATAAAAGTATCTTGCTCAGACGTTAATTCTGTCATACGTATCACACGCTGATTATGTTGCGTATTCATTGTTTCAAATATACCACAAAGTTGATTATTTATATAATTGTTTATTTTTTGATACATATAATCATTTTCCGTATATTTATCCAATAAATTATCTATTGTTTCTACCATATTCTTCTTATCAGCTTCTATATCGTTCTCTATTTTTTCCATTACTATAAACGTAATATAAGATAGGGTTTTTATATTACTTTTAAATATATTATATTGTTACTACGTTATGGTGTATTTTTTCTGCATTATTCATACTATCCACTAATGATGTTGTTATATATTTTGATATTATCATTTTAGAATTTAATACCTCTTCCATTGGTAATGATGCAAACCAATTGAATTTATTTCGCAGTATTATCTCTTCTCTTGGAATGTATATACCTAGTGCAGAATTATCTAAATCTATATAAGCTTCTTCCATTAATTCATCTATTATAATTTGATTATTTTTTGCTGTTTTTATACCTATTACTTTTCCATCTACTAATTCTAAATTATCATTTTGTATTAATTTTTGACATTTATCTTGCAATATTCCTACAAAATTATCTTTCATTGTTATATGAGTATGCGATAAAGAACCTTGTAAATAATTTACTATTTCAATAATACTATTGTGATTTTGGCTTGCACCCATAAAATATGTATTTGGTATAAAATCCTTATTCATTGTGTTATTCTTTAAATCACATGTATGGTTTACTTCTTCACATACAAATGCCTTCCCATTATTATTATACTTTTCATATAATGGTTTTAATGATTTTATACATAAAAAGGAATTGGGTACTACTATACCACCATATACTTGTAACAAACGTGCCATACCTAATTCACGATATTGGGATTTCATTGGTTCTGCCATATAACGAACATTCACATCCCATGATGGTAATAACTTATTAAATGATTCATCGTCTATTAAACATACATTAAAATCATTACCACAGTGATTAATTATAGATTTTATTGTTAAATGTAAATACGGCTGATTTAAATTATCTGTATTACGTGATGAAAAATCCTTCCAATTTCTTGCGTTTATTTCATATCTTGAATGAATCCAAATTTTGGGACGATTTGAACCATATAATGGCGACTCATTCAGCAAATAATCTTTTATTAAGTTATAATCTTCGTCGTTTGTATCAAAATTTTGTCTTACATTATTTAATAAGGATGTTGCACCTAATATTAAACCAAAAGCGATTACATAATGTGTTACATTTTTTGAATTGAATAACATTATTTGATTATACGTATATAATATCATAGTATATTTTATTCATCGTTTAACCTTATTTCAATACAAATATTCTCAATAATATATTAAATAATCAATATTATACTTTGATTCATTATATTTCATTTGTGAAGTAAATAATATTGTATTTATTTTACATATTTGACGTACCACATTTGTAAATGATTTATACGTCATTTTACGTGTAATGTAAAACGATTTACCTACATAATAATATTCTTTTAATTCGTTACAAAAATTATCATTATATTTATGAAAAATCATTTTACGATATGCATTCATATCAACTAAATAATAACTATCTGTTTTTAAACAAATTTTATCTAATAAATTAAATAGTAATTCATTTGGTACAGGATATTTGAATATTTGATTTATCATTTACCTATTTATAAGATATATTTTATCTTTATTATATTTTTATGTGTTTTTTGCTAAATCTGTAATAAATATTTATAACTTATAAGTATTTATGTTTTATATATTTGATATATTCTTCTTATTGAGCCTCTTGTTGAGCCTTTAATTCAGCCTCTTGTTGTGCCTTTAATTCAGCCTCTTGTTGTGCCTTTAACTGAGCCTCTTGTTGTGCCTTTAACTGAGCCTCTTGTTGTGCCTTTAACTGAGCCTCTTGTTGTGCCTTTAACTGAGCCTCTTGTTGTGCCTTTAACTGAGCCTCTTGTTGTGCCTTTAACTGAGCCTCTTGTTGTGCCTTTAACTGAGCCTCTTGTTGTGCCTTTAACTGAGCCTCTTGTTGTGCCTTTAACTGAGCCTCTTGTTGTGCCTTTAACTGAGCCTCTTGTTGTGCTTGTAATTGAGCTTGTTCGCGTGCAGCTTGTTCAATTGCTTGCTGTTTAGCTATATTTTCAGCTTCAATTTGTTCTTGTTTAATACGAAGAGCTTCAGCTTGTTCTGCAGCTGCTTTCTTTTCTTTTTCAGCGGCTTCTTCTCTTTTTTTAGTAGCAATTTCAATAGCTTCTTTTTCAGCGGCTTCTTTTTCAGCGAGTTCCTTTGCAAGAGCCTCTTTTTCAGCGAGTTCCTTTGCAAGAGCCTCTTTTTCAGCGAGTTCTTTTGCAAGAGCCTCTTTTTTAGCGACTGCCTTTGCTACAGCTTCTCTTTTTTCAGTGGCTTTTTGTATTATAGCGTCTTCTTCATCTTTCTTTTTTTGTTTCATTAAATTAGCAACGTCTGAATTGCTTATAACCTGTTGTTTCGGCTTATATAAACTCATTAAAAAATTCATGGTATAGTTTATACCCAGAATATTTACTAAATAACTAAACTTATTAATCTAAATAATTAATTTTGTATTATTTCAAACATATTTCCAGTAAATAGTGCTAGTTCAATGCAATCTTCATGAATAATATTAAAAATAGTAATATATTTGCATAACAATATTGTTATTTTATATTTAATATCATCATTTAAGTTATCGGTCGTTTTAATATAGGAAAATAAGTAATCAAATATATCAATAACAGAATATCCATAATCATAAATATTATACATAATTTGTATTGCACCATTAAGGTCATTGTTTTTCAATTTAGATAAATAATTTTCAAAATGTTGGTAAGAAATAATAGAACAAATCTTAATACATGATTCTTTATCAATAGGTTGGTCATATATATAAATTTTTTCTAAAATAGCAATCATAGTTCTAATAGAATAATTGGATATAGATAAAATATATGCTTTGGATTCATGATCTATAATTATGTTTTCTGCCTTAATTATTTTATCCATTAATGATTTAAATTGTTCTTTACTAGGTGACGGAATTTGTATAATATGTAATCTAGATTGAATACTTTCAACCACTTTTTGCACATTAGAACATACTGTAATGAATAAAATATTATTATTATATTTGTCAATATAATTACGAAATACTTGTTGGCTCTGTTCGTTTATGGTGTCAATGTCATCAATCAATACCATTTTTTTCTTTCCATAAATAGAAGATCTAGATTGACAGAATGTCTTCATTTCATTACGAAAATATTGTATACCTTGTTCTTTGAGGTTATTTACAAATAAAATATTACTTTCTGGAAATGAAGAATGAATTTCTAAATTATAATATTCTCTAATAAGTGCATTTAATAAAGAAGTTTTACCAGAATTACTATTACCAACGAATAGAACATTTAATTCATTTATATTTAATAAAGTATTGACCGCATTTGTAAATTTTTCATTTACACAAAAATCTTTTAAATGATATGGTTTATATTTTCCAATAAATGTAGTATTAGTAGTCATTGTTATTATTATAAAAAATGTTTCTATATAACATTTATTAAAAATATTATATAGAACTAATCAAATATATATTTATTATTATAATGAGTAATTTTTATGAAATATTAGGTGTAGATAATGATGCAGATGAAAGTCAAATCAAAAAAGCATATAGGTCATTATCATTAAAGTATCATCCTGACCGTAATACAGATGAAGAAGCTACAACAAAATTCCAATCAATTAGTGAGGCATATGAAACACTTGGTGATCCAGAATTACGAAAAAAATATGATATGCAAGGTGCAATGAATGAAAATTTCAATTTTAATGAAGCCGATAATTTTAATGATATAAATAATATTTTTAATATGATGTTTAATGGAATGCATGTAAAGCCAGGAATGCCAGGAATGCCAGGAATGCCAGGAATGCCAGGAATGCCAGGAATGCCAGGAATGCCCGGTTCTAACCATCGTGTAAATGTATTTCATAATGGTCAACCTGGTCATTTTCATACCCAATTTCAATTTTCAAATAGAATAGAAACGATTAACAAACAAATTAATATATCACTAGAACAATGTTATAATGGGTGTGTATATCCAATACATATAGAGCGTAATGTTAAAACAAATGATGAAACAGTTGCGGAGAATGAAACGGTATATATAAATATACCATGTGGAATAAACAATGGTGAAACTATTATTTTACATGAAAAGGGAAATATAGTGAATTCTAGAAAAGGACCAGTTCATATAAACATACTTATAAATAAACACGAAACGTTTATTCGTGATAAATTAGATTTAATAGTTAATAAAATGATATCATTAAAAGAAGCATTATGTGGATTTATAATTGAAATAAATCATTTAAATGGAAAAAAATTTTCTATAAATAATACAACAAATATTTCTGTAATAAAACCTAATTATAAAAAAATGTTTCAAGGATTAGGTATGAAAAAAGATAATCAAGTTGGTAACTTAATAATAAATTTTGATATAGAATTTCCAGATATGGTAACACCAGAACAAATAGAATTATTAAAAACTGCATTACCATAATTATTCATCCAGTAGTAAGAATTCATTGATAAAAGTATTTCTTTCATTCGGTCTCATTAATCCCCATAAAAAATTCGTATTTCGTTTTCGGTTATTATTAGAACACATTTGTTTTACATATTTACATAAATAATCATTGTTTTTATTTTTTAACAATAAATTTCGCTGTAATAATTGTTGTAATTTTGGCTCAACCTTGCAATGTAAAATAGAATAATTATGATATGATAATAAATCAAGTAAAAGAAAAAATTTAAATATAGGACAGTACATAATATTTTGTATTAATTTCATGTCTTCAACATAATTTCTAATATCATGTAATAATATTTTTGGCTGGAGTAAATATGTATATGGTATAATATGTTTCCAAAAAACATAAAACGGTATTTTAGTTTTAATTTCTAATTCTGTTAGTAATGACATATAATATAATGTATGAATTAACTTTATATTATATAATATAATTATGAACTAATACGCTTGGTTGGTATTTGAACATCAACAATATAAATGGAATTCTCGGTCATAATAATATATTCTTGTCCTACCTTGTAAATTTTAGAAATAGGACTGGTATACTCTTCCTCATTCTTAACTAATAATTTCTCTTGAGTGTCCTTGACACCAATTAATACTGTTTTTTCCAATGAATCAGTCCAGTAATCCATCATTATTGGTTTATCTTCTACAATAGATAACTTGCTAACGTGTTGTAATGTTGTATTTTCGGGTAATCTATAACCAGAATTATTTGATGCATCGGTAAATGTTGACATTATTCTAATGATTTATATGTTATTATTTTAAGAATACTTTAAATAGTTATTCTATAAAAATATATTATAATAATTAGTTTTTATATAGTAATAATTATGACTTCCAAATTAGATTCCAATTCTTTATTGAATAATAAATTAATTAATGATTATAATAGTATTATTACTGATTTTTTAAATAAGATGACGAATATAACTTTTATACCCAACGATACAGAATACGATTGTATGTTATATATTGGTATTAATATTATTCATCGTGTATATGAATATGTTTTATTTAAACTAGAAAATGTAAAAAGTTCACAATATTATTCACAAAAAGCCTATGTATATTTTATTGAATATATGGAACAAATGTATGTAAATGGTTTATCACAAAATATAAATCATAATGAAGCTATTCTTTTTATATATAAAAAAACTATTTTTGAATTACATAATGAAAATATGGATACTATGACCAATATTATGACATTAAATAATGATATTTTAAATGATAATTACATAAAATACATAAAAAATATTTTTAATTTTACAAATTGTTTATTATATTGGAATAATTCAATAATTACTACAAGAAACAGGATCAATATATGTAATAAATATTTATTATTATTTCTTCAACATATAAATATAGATAATATGTTGATCATAAATGAATATTTAGAATTTATAAAAAATACTACTGAACTTACATACGATATGTATTGTTTATTGTTGGATGAAATTTATTATTTTTATAAATCACATAACATTACCCGAATTAGTAATCAAAATATAAATGAAAAAATATTGATGAAATTTTATGTTAATAATACTTTTTTATATGATAAAATAAAAGAAAATAATATGAAAGATTTAGTACATTGGTTATTTACATGATAATTTATGCTATATATTTTTCATAATATTGATTGGATATATTAATGTCTTTTTTACGGATTTTCACCTTTTTTTCTTTTATTTCTACTTTTTCAGTTTCTACATATAAATGATGAAACTCATCATGTAATAACTTCTTGATAAAATTAAATACAAAATATAAGATTTTTTCAGTACAATTACCGACTACTAAACAACTACCAGTACGAAATATCATAAATGAAACCTCTGTATATTTTTTTGTACCATCCAATTCACTCTTTTTCATTGTTCTATCTTCTTTTACTAATCTTCCACTATGTTTGTCACTATCAAACCCGATATCATTATTAAAATAAAATTTACTTTTTACACCAGGATAACTACATGGATCAAATGCTGTTTCAATACCATACTTTTCACTACGTAATATTGCATACAATTTATCACGATTTATATAATATCCACAATTGAAATTGGAATTTATTAATACATTATCTTCTACATCCGTTTTAATATAAGTCACCTTCTTGGTAACAAACGGCTCCAATATTTCTAATACCATTTTTTTTACTATTTCCAATAATTCTACATTTAAAATTCCCGGTATCTCCAATTTTCCAGTATTAAACACTTTGATATGAATTTCTTTAAATATACTTTCAAACTTAAAACGAACAATAATGGCAAAACAATTATAAAATGCATTCTTTACTTTACCACGACAGTTCATTATATCTTTCTTTGATAAACCTACCGTTATTTTTCGTTCATCCTTATATTTAATTCGCCTCGCAGTCGGGTTATCTATTTGTTTGATTATATTTTCTGTATAATATTTTATATCTTTTATTTTTTCTGTATATTCTGTGTATTCTTCTTCTGTATTAGATACTATCTTCATTTGTTTCTTTACAATACCATTTATTGGATTCCCATAATCTATAACCGGTAACTTCCAAAATATATTTCCTATATCTATTGCTTGATTCAAAAACAACACCTTCGTTTTTGTTGAAATATATAATTTTTCACATGTTGGAGGTTCTTTATCCAATAATATTTTTGATACTAATTCTACACTTGAATCATTATCATTATCATTATCATTATTCATATACATATCCCATTCATCATCTACTGACATCTTAAAAATATACTATCTTTATATTATAGAATATTTTGTTTTTTATATCAATTTTTCAAATTACTTATTTTCTATTTCTTTCATATAATTTATCATATTAGCTATATTTGACCCATCATTATGTAATATCGCCTCTATATTATTTAAATATTCTATTGTTATAATTGATGGATAGTTACGTATTATATAATTATAATATTGTTTTATTACTGTTTTCTTATCTATATTGTATTGTATACATATTTCTTGAATGAATTTATGAAATTCAGGTGTTTTATTCTCTTTTAATGTTTTGTGCATATCTTCCCATATTTTATTTGTTATTATATTTGTTTTCATCCCTTCATAATTTTGATGTAATTGAATAAAATTTATCATACTACGAATATCAGAATTATACATTTTTTGAATCATCTCTATTGTATTTATATCTATATTTAATTTTTCACTATCTATAATTTGTTTTATAAACAAATGTATATCTGTTTGAGGCAATTGATTAAAACGTATACATATAAATTCATTCTTTAATGATTCATCTATTTTACTTATATAATTACATATTAAACAATAACGCACATTATACGATGATATTTGCAACAAATATTTTAACGCATGTTGTGCGTTCTTTGTCATATAATCAACTTCGTCTAATATTACAAATTTTAATCCTTTGCAGAAAAAATTATTTGACCTCACAAATTGGAAAATCTGATTACGAATTATGTCTATACCTCTTTCATCTGATGCGTTTAAATGTATAACGGAACCTTTACAATTCTTGTTATATTTATTATTATAATCTGTTATTAAATTCATTATTGTTGTTGTCTTTCCTGTTCCTGGTGGACCATAAAACAATAAATTTGGGAAATAACCGGTTTTTAATATATTTTCAAAAATTACTCTATTTGATGGATCTAATACTATATCATTAAACTTACTTGGTCTATACTTTTCTACCCAAGGAATATTTTCTATTATATTATTCATATTTTATTATTTATACCTATGTATTTATATTATTGTTCAAAAAATTGATTTGAGTAAAAATTCATTTTTTATTACATATATATATTTTATAATGACACATAACGGTTCTTTAGATATAATTTTAGGTCCTATGTTTTCTGGAAAAACTACTCGTATTATCGAGCTATATGAAAAATATTTATCAGAAAATAAAAAACCTATTGCTATTAATTTTGCGAATGATACCAGATATCATGACAAAATGTTATCTACACATGACAAACGTATGATACCATGCGTTCAATGTATGAACCTAGTTGATGTATTACTAACCGATGATATACAAAATTCATCTATTATATTAATTAATGAAGGGCAATTCTTTAATGACCTTTACGATAATGTTATTTTACTTGTTGAAAAATATAAGAAACATGTTATTATTGGAGGACTCGACGGCGACTTTAAACGAGTTAAGTTTGGACAACTTTGTGACCTATTACCTTTCTGTGATACGGTTATTAAACTATATGCATCTTGTAATTGCGGTAAACCTGCTATATTTTCACATAGAGTTACTAATGAAGTTACACAAGTTGTCATTGGTTCATCTAATTATATTCCATTATGTAGAACCTGTTATTTAGATATTAATAATTTATCAACAACTATATGTGAAGGTTGTGATAATTACGTATTAGAACACAATTCACAACCTTTTATTGAAGATAAACAAATTTGTAATAATTGTATTGATTCTAACCTGAATAATAAAATCCTATATAACTGTTGCAATATATGTGACAAATATTATCATGTAGCTGATGATACTAATGATTATCATGAACATTATGATGGAGATGTATGTAATTTGTGCTTACCTGAAGTTATAAATAATAATATAACTACATGTATTCATAATAGTAGTGATAATCTATTTAATTTAAGTGGTTGTAGTGATAGTGATAGTGATAATGATAATATGTAGAACACAAACCGATAAAAGAATTTTACAAACCATATAAATACTTTTTTGTTATTTTACAATATTAACATGGAAAATACCACGAATACTAATGGCGAAATTAAAAAAAAGAGAGGCCGTAAGAAAAAGGAAGTTAATGATAACAATGTTGCTAATACTGAAATTGTTGAAAAAATACCGAAGAAAAGAGGACGTAAACCAAAAGGCGGGAAAATTATTAATAATCCATCCATCAATTTAAATGATAACATTTCTATTACAAATATTATTCTTCATTTGAAATGTTCATTAGATGATTTAAATTATAATAAATCTAACAATGAACATATTATATGTGACCCAGTTGAATATATACCAAATCCACCTCCGGATATTATGGCTTACAATCCTATTAATCATGATATATTTTCTAATTATAATGAAAATAATGATTGTAATACTAATGAAAATAATGATATTGCATATAATGTAACTAAACCTAACAATGAACCATATATTTGTAATTTATGCAAAAATCCAAATGATTTTATTGAAAATAACACCAATAATGATGATAATATTGATATTAAAGATATTAATACCAAATTAAAACAAATTAAACTACAGCTATATAAGAATAGCAATCCTGATAATAAATCTGCTTGCTTTTGGTGCACATATGATTATGATAATCCATCTTGCTATATTCCTAAATATGAATTAAATGAAGAAATATGTGGATATGGCTCTTTTTGTAGACCAGAATGTGCTGTTGCATATTTATTAAAAGAAAATATTGATGATACTATGAAATTTGAAAGATATCATTTATTAAATAAAATATATAGTAAGGTTTATGATTATAGTAAAAATATTAAACCCGCACCTGACCCTCATTATTTATTAGATAAATTTTACGGAAATCTCAATATTCAAGAATACAGGAAATTAATGAAAACAGAACATATGTTACTTGTTATTGAAAAACCCATGACTAGGATATTACCTGAATTACATGAAAATACTGATGATATGGATAATATTGGCATTCATGGCTCTAAAAATAAAAACAATAACAAACAATCTGGCGTTTATAAAGTTAAACGACAAAGCGAAAAACAAAAAGGTCCTACCAAAAATGAAATTATGAAAGAAAACTTTGGATTCTAATTTATGTTATTTATATCAAATTACATAAATATCTTCTTTATTATTATAGCAATGACGAATATTATTTCATGTTATTTAATGGGTGGATTGGGGAATCAATTATTCCAAATCTTTTCTACTATATCTTATGGTCTTGATTATCAACGTTCTATCATTTTTCCATATACTGATAATCTCACTACAGGTGTTACCAGACCTACTTATTGGCATTCTTTTTTATCATCTATCATTTCATTTACTAATTATAATAAGGATCATACTAACCAACAATTAACATTATTTCATAAATATAATGAACCTGACTTTCATTTTTCTTCCATACCTAACTATGATATAAACGAAATTATATTATATGGCTACTTTCAAAGTTATAAATATTTTAAACATAATTATAGAGATATTTGTTCTCTCATAAATTTATCTCAACAACAATCTTCTATATTAAATGATTATTCTTCTTTATTTAATAATCTTACTAATAGTGTTAGTATGCATTTTCGCATTGGAGATTATAAAAATATTCAAAATTATCATCCATTATTACCATACCAATACTACGAAAATGCTATTACTAAATTAAATGACAACATTACAAATATTACTATCTTGTATTTTTGTGAAAAAAAAGATAATGAGACAGTTTATACATTTATACAACAATTACAAGATAAATTTAAACATATACATTTTGTTAAAGTTAATGACGATATTCCAGACTGGAAACAATTATTAATTATGAGCTGTTGTTCACATAACATTATTGCTAATAGTTCATTCAGTTGGTGGGGGGCATTTTTTAATCAAAATACCCATAAATTAGTTTATTATCCACATAAATGGTTTGGTACTGATTTGATGCATCATAATACTCAAGACCTTATTCCACCAAATTGGAACAAAATACTTTATGAATTATAATAAAGAAATAATTCACACACTTGGATTATTTAAAATGGGACAAAATCCTATTTTTAATTAGAATTGCTATTTATCATTTTTATCAAAAAACAATGTTTGCCAAATATCACTTTCGTAATTTGATTGTTCTATTTTTATTGCGGTTTCAGGTCGTATATTTTGTAGTATTTGTATATTTTCATCTTTTGTCTTATATTTTTTTATAGTATAATTAAGTTCATTAAAAACACTAAGAAGACATTTTAACATTGGCATACCCCCAGCTATAACAACTTTCACCAAGTTTGTTTTATTTTGCATTTCATTTTTTAATATTGTTTGTTCTATAAGTGCTTTACCTAAATTACGACCACGATATTTGTCATTGATGTAAACTGCAACTAATAGCAAATAATCAATATTATCTTCTTTTTCGTATGTCACCATTGTATTCCCAATTATTTCATCTTTATCTCGTAAAAAAATACCACAATAATTATTTCTTTTTTTTATTACTTCATATGCGTGTAAAATATGTGGATTTATTATATTTGTTTTTACATCCTCATCCAATGTTATGTTGCTTACATAATGAAATTCTATATCCATATCCATCATATAGTATATATAGTATATATTCAATTGTGTAAATATTCTTTATTATAAAAAATTGATTTTTTTTCTAGATGAATAACCGTACTCATAATTATATACATTCTACTGAAATGGATACATTAACCGAAAATTATAATGCTATCTTAAACCTACCTTGTGTAAGGAGTATTCTTAAAAAAAATAAAAAACTTCGTAAAGAAAATAAATCGTTAAGAAATCTTATACAATCATTACCCGAATTTAGAAACCAAAATTGTTCTTGTAATCAACAACCTAAACAAAAAAATAGAAAAAAATCTGTAAAGTATGTTGATATTAAAATTGAACCAGATGCCATTTCACTTGATAGTACTACCATTAATGATAGTGATATTGAAATTATTGAAACACAGCCTAACCTACCTAACATTGTATATGATATTGAAGAAGATATTGATATTATTCAAGATAATACTAAAACCCTTATTTACAATGAACCTACTATTTGTACCAAAGATTGTGCAAGCAACCCACCCGGTTACACTGAAAAAGATAATTCCGATAATGATAGCGAGGGAGAATTCACTTGTCTAGTTTGTAATTATGTAGCACCACATAATTGGTGTTATGTATGTAGTAGAGAAGATATATGCGAATACTGTGAAGGTGAAGGTTGTGATTATGGACCTAATGAAGATTGGGTATGTAAAGCCTGTTTTAAAGGACAACAACAAGATCAACATCCAGAAGATGAATATAAAAATGCATTTGAGTGTGATGACTGTAATTTTGAAGGTAATGATTGTTATGAACAACTTGGACTAACTAAAGAAGAAAGTAATATTTATATGGATTTGGGTGAACCAGACAGATGCGAAGACTGCTTTGAAAAGTGGAAGAATACCAGCAATGCTACTGATTATTTGAAACAAACTAAAGAGGAAGTGGAAGAAACTGAAGAGGAAGTGGAAGAAACTGAAGAGGAAGTGGAAGAAACTGAAGAGGAAGACGTAGAAGAATCCGGCGAAGAGGAGGAGGAAGAAGTAGAAGAATCCGGCGAAGAGGAGGAAGAAGAAGTGGAAGAATCCGGCGAAGAGGAAGAAGTAGAAGAATCCGGCGAAGAGGAAGAAGTAGAAGAATCCGGCGAAGAGGAGGAAGAAGAAGTAGAAGAATCCGGCGAAGAGGAAGAAGTAGAAGAATCCGGCGAAGAGGAGGAAGAAGAAGTGGAAGAATCCGGCGAAGAGGAGGAAGAAGAAGTGGAAGAATCCGGCGAAGAGGAGGAAGAAGAAGTG